>WNGR01007405.1_pt1 | contig 11638 bp, 10 predicted proteins | sample 5407581 | NCBI WGS metagenome assembly WNGR01 (sample SAMN13153383, study PRJNA577476) | soil metagenome | isolation source: 80 cm soil or saprolite under Garry oak tree replicate 2 | place: USA:California | collected 2016-06-15
CGACGACTATATAACACTGCGCTCAGCAACCCGTAGCAGGAAGTAGTGTAAACAACGCACTACGCAGATAGCCATCGCCGTCCAACGTTGCTTGATCACCCGTGTGCATCCACAACGTTCCGTTCTCGTCTTTGCGCATCGCCGAGTCCGTCTGCTCCTCGTCACCCCAGTAGCTTCCCGCGATGCAATTAGTCAGCGAAAGAAAGACACCATCACAATATGCACCCTTTCTGCAATAGATAACCAGATACAAGCAGTTCCCCGGGCGTATTGACGGGGACGACATCGCCTGCGGGGTCGACGACCTTTGCACCGACATGTGGGCGAACCCTCCCAACTGTTTCGACACGCTGGGTTATGGAGTCCTCGGGCGTGGTCTGAAAGGACACGGGACTAGTCTCGGCTTTTGGGAAGATAATCAAGGCTTTGGGTATGTGTGACAGGAGACTGGAACATACTCATTCCGTACGCATTTGTCAGCTCTCGCAGGTTCAGCTTTGTTATCAGTTGCCTCATGAGTTCTATAGGAACGGGTGATCCGGCCGCGATTCCTGTCCTGATATATATACTCAGCAAAGGCTGTATCTATCCCAAGGAAAATGAATGAACCTGAGCTGACTTAAGTCTAGTTGTTCACCAGCCTGCTGCCTCCGCTCGACCTCGGCAAGAACACCTAGAAAGTGAGTTGGCACTCCGTGCAGCGCCGTGCAGCGCTCTTTGACTACGGCATCGACTATGGCACGTGGATCGTAGATCTCAGAGGCATATACGACGGCCGAGCCATGACTCCACGCCGCTAGGTTTCCAAGGACAAGGCGTGCTGGAGTCGAAGTAAGCGTGACAACAAAGCACTCGGAATAGATTTACTTATCGAAACAGTGGAAAAGTGGTGGCGGATTGCATAGGATGTCGTTTTCTGTGAGGCGCATTGCTTGGCCAATCGAGATACCATTGTTGAGGAGATTATGGTGCGTGAGCTGCCAGCATTCGTTAGCTTGAGAGCGCCATCAACCAACGAAAACGAAATGCACCGAGACAGCCTTTGGCTTGCCAGTCGTCCCACTTCGAGTCGGATTCAGTATGTTGAGATTGCCCATTCCAAGAAAACGAGAAAGACCTTGTAAATTGGAGGTTGATCACATCGTCTTTATTTAGACTCCCCGTGGCTTCCTCGACAAGACGACCTTCCTTGCCCTTATCTGGCCACAAAAGAACTTCGCGAAAGTCGACAGCACAGCGGATATCCCCCAGCAACTCATGGAACTTCTTCGGCTGGCTGGTGTTATCTATGACAACCACATGCTTAAGGTCGGGGAGGGCCTCTTCCTGAATGTCCCCGGGAGAGAACTTCCGCAACGAGGGAAGCGCTTCGGCAAGAAGTGTGAGGTAGGAGGATGTACGAATTTGCGGAACCAGGAAAAGATGGCTGATGCCGACGACACGAATGGTCTCGATCTGAGGACGAAGGGGTGAGTAAGGTGGGCTAAACGAGGAGCCCAAACACCAACCAACTCGCGAATTCGATAGGCCGGATTGATGGTGACGAGGATCGCGCCGGTTTTCGCACATGCCCACTGTAGCATAGCATACGCGCTAGGCAAAAAGCTGGGTATTAGGTAGCGGCTACTACAAGGACACGCCTACCTGGTGTTTCCCATGATTACGCCAACTCGATCACCTTTCTTCACGCCAAGACCTATCAGTCCTCGGGCCAGCGCATTGATGTGATTGTCGAATTCATTGAAGTCCCAAACCAGGTGTCCCTCTACGCCCTTACTGCTAGGTAGTGGTCCCCCGTGCGCTCTAGGGCGTTCTTGCAAGCATATCAGAGCCGGGCGCTCTCGCCTGCGAGACAATATTTCCGAGGAAAAGTATTCGGGAAGAGTTCGGTTGTCGAGAGGAGGGTGGCGCGCACCCTCGACGGCAGAAAGTGTGATGCGACGAGCAAAATATTGCACTCCGAGGTGCCGAGAGAGATTGTTGGGTCGGATGGCGGTGGTTAAGGACATCTTCCACCTCTAGCACTGCACCCGGGCCAAGTGTGAGCGTCGAGGTGAGCGCCCCGTTCTCGGCATCTGACATTCCTTCCTCTCTACTTATACCTCGATCGGTTCTGCTATCCTCCTCCTTGTCTCCGCGCTTTCAACGTCTCAACTTCGACCATCTTTCGTAGATCAGTGGTAGTTGGGAATACGTGGTGGATCATGGAGAAAAGTATTGTGGAGTGTAATAAATACAGAAGACTGCTTTCTATGATGCGCAAGATAATGCGTCATATCTGAAGTAGGTTGTACTACTTCCATTTCCATCGCTCCGATCAGCATCGAATTGGTGCCCCTTCCTTATTATTTCTTCCTCGACGCCGCATTCCAGTTGCAGGGACACCGCATATAAGGCCGACTCGTACTCTTCGGTCGCCCAGTCTCTTTTCCTCTTTCTCCAATCATCTCTTCTTCCCAGTCTGTAACTATATTATCGTGAACCGAGGGCTCTCCGAGGTTCACGCCCTGTTATCTTGTTCGGGTGTTGCTAGCGTCACCGCTGGCATTACATATCCCGGCCAGCATTCCGTTTGATGAGGGTCTCGCTGCTAGAAGAACTAGGTGGAAGCTCATGAGTCTCCCGTTCGATAGTGTCTTAGGGTTAATTGAGTCAACTCAGACAGAAAACTATGCCGTCTGGGTGAACTCAATTAACTCTAGCGCTTTTGTGCCCTGCACTGAATCGTTTCTTGGTCCGTTATGCAGCCAAACGACGACCAGGCTTGCAAAGTCCACCTATTACGCCATGACGGTAGTCGCGCGACGAACGCGGCAGCCTCATGACTTAATTACAGTAACCTTGTTATGGCTCGCATCCGAGTCCCATCTGTGAAAATTTGAGGTGGTTAAAGCCCTTAGAGCCATTTAGGACCAGTCTTGAACGCCTTTAACTTCAAGCACCTTCTGTTTTGCAGATGGCGGTCAGTCGTGGCATTTACTGAGGTGTGAGCAACTCTCGAGCACGGCGTAGTAATGAGCAACTTGAACACTTAAGGTCTGCCTTGAGCATCTGATTGCTACCCGCACATAGCCTCGTACCTACCCAAGACGATGTAAGTGGAGAGGCTTGATTAGTTGTTGGAAGAATTTCCCTCTCATGTATGGCGAGCAGGTATGCGGATACCAGAACTGGGAGAGAAACTAGAGCATGATGTACTAGTAGGCAAAGCGAGATTAAATATACGGTACTACCCGAACTGAATGCGTGTAGCAAGATACGACAAAGTGACTCATGTCGACGACTTGTGGATAACAATATAAAACAGAAACTTCCACACCAACTTCCAGTATAAGACTGACCAAAAGCGCCTCCTCATGACTTGGTATTCTCGCAGAGTTGCCAAGTTATCTTGTCCCCTAACATATTCCTGATCAATGACCGTGGTTCTGTATCGCTGTATCTCGTGATTACTCTACTCCAGCCAGCAGTCCTTCCAATATCTGCAGCAGTCGATCTAATGTCTTCACCGTTTCGTTCTTGAGCTGATCGGAGCCCAGCGCGTTCACGACGTCCGAATATGGTCCCTTCAGCAACAAGCGCTGGTCCCTAGGCAGGACCCCAGATGCGAGCAGACGGTCTGCGAGGATGTTCAGCGTGTCTTGGGCTATGTTCAGCACGTCCGCCGGCGTTCCTGCCGCGGTGAACAAGGTGTCGATCTCGCCAGACACGAGGGAAACGACATTCCGGAAATTGACGATATGGAGCTGGTGAGGCAAAAATGAAACTTCACGGTGCTCTGTGCCAAGGATAGCCGATATGCATGCCAGTTCCGCAATGCGGACACCGCTACTGAAGGAAATGGGTGACCCGAGGGCACCTACGAGCATACTTACGATCAAGGCCCCGAAGCAGCGTCCTGTGATACGGGCGACAGGATCCTGTTCGGTCCGAAGATGACGGGTAATCTCTGGCCTGGCAAGCATGAGGGGGAAGTTGGATGACAACGGATCAGGAGTTTGATGGTACGCTTTGCCACAATCCCAGAGGCTCTTCAGACACATCCGCAGACAGCTTGTGCGCACTTCTTCCATGAGAGACGAAGCACCTGGTATGCACATCTTCATGAGGCCGTGGAGGCGGGATACAATGGTGCGTTCGTTCCCTTGAGCCGGAAGAGCTCGAAAGAGAATGGCGAGCGTCTGTTGGAGTACAGAATGAGTGTCGGACGACATTTGATTAGCCCGCAAGAAGCTGACATCGCCCAACGCGAGGGAAGTCAGGTTTACAAGCTCGATGGCGCCAATTTGGCTGAGGCATAGCCTCACGTCATGGCTCTCAGTTCCAAGGATAGCCGATAGGTACGCCAGCTCGTCATTGCTGACCGGAACATTGCGTGAGTTGATGTCGGTCACAAGCTTGTTTATGACCAGCGCCTCAACACAACGTCCTATCATACGGACAGCGATGTCACGTTCCTCGCGTATGCGACGAGTCATCTCTGGGTTGGTGAAAGTGATGTAGACATAGGACGGCAAAGGCACCGAGTTCCCGAGTTTATTGTACTCTCTTATGAAATGCCACGGGTTCTTCATCCACAGATGTAAAATGTTCTCATATATTTCAGACGTGTGAGATGGGGTCCCTGACGTGCATCGTTAGACGATAGAGACGGGATCAGAGTACGAGTTCACACTTACCGTCAGCAACATTCATCAGAGTATCTGTCCGATTTAGTTGTATCGTGGCATTCAATTCAACTGGAAGAGCCTGAGAGAGGATGCCAAACGTCTGTTGAAATACATCCGGGACATCCGAGGGCACACTGGCAGAGGCGGAGGAGTCGATATTAACCCATGCGAGGGAAACTACATTCATAAATTCGATGGCGCCTGGATGGCTAAGCAAAAGCATCACATCATCGCTCTTGAAGCCAAGGATAACCGATAGGCACGCCAGCTCGTCATTACTGACCGGAACATTGCGTGAGTTGATGTCGGCTGCAAGCTTGTTTACGATCAACGCCCCAACACAACGTCCTATCACACGGACAGCGAGGTCACTTTGTTCGCGTATGCGACGAGTCATCACCGAGTTGGTGAAGGCGCCGTAGATGTAGGACGGTAACGGCACCAAGTTTCCGGGTTCATTGGATGCTCTTAGAACGTTCCACAGGCTTTTCAGACACATACGTATAACCTTCTTGCACCTATCAGGGGTGAGTGATGAGGTCCCTGATGTGCACCTTTAGACCTTAGAGACGGGATCAGAGTACGAGTTCACACTGACCGTTAAAAAAGTTCATCAGAGTATCTGTCTGATTTAGTCGCATTTCGACGTTCAATTCAGGTGGTAGAGCCTGAGAGAGAGCACTGGATGTATGTTGGACTACATCCAGCAAATACGGCGGGGACACTACTTCACGGGTGAAGGAGTAGAAATTGTTCAATGAGAGGAAAACCATGTTCGTAAATTCGATGGCGCCTGAGTGGCGAAGCAAAAGCATCACATCATCGCTCTTGGTGCCAAGGATGGCCGATAGGCACGCCAGCTCGTCATTGCTAACCGGAACATTGCGTGAGTTGATGTTGGCCGCAAGCTTGTTTACGACCAACGCCTCAACACAACGTCCTATCACACGGACAGCGAGGTCACGTTGCCTGCGTATGCGACGAGTCATCTCTGGGTTGGTGAAAGCGATGCAGATATAGTATGGCAAAGGCACCGAGTTCCCGCCTTCGTTGGACGCTCTTACAACGTTCCACAGGTTTTGTAAAACCTGGGTGAGTGGTGAGGTCCCTGATGTGCATCTTTAGACCTTAGAGACGGGATTAGATTAGGAGTTGACACTGACCATCAGAAACAGCCATCAAGGCGTCTGTCTGATCTCGCATCGTGGCATTCAATTCAGCTGGAAGAGCCTGAGAGAGGATGTCAAACGTCTGTTGAACCACAGCCGGGACATCTGAGGGATCTCTGGCAGAGGCGGAGAAGTCGATATTGGGCCACGCGAGGGAAACCATATTCATAAATTCGATGGCGCCTGGATGGCGAAGCAAAAGCACCACATCATCGCTCTTGATGCCAAGGATAGCCGAAAGGCACTCCAGCTCCACATTCCTAATCGGATTGGTGCGTGAGTTGATGTCGGCTGCAAGCTTGTTTACGACCAACGCCCCAGCACAACGTCCTATCTCATGGGCTCCGAGGTCATCGCTCCACACTATGCTATTGGCGATCTCTGGCTTGGCGAAAGCGATGCAGATGGAGGATGGCAAAGGCACCGAGTTCCCGAGCTGATTGAGCGTCCGTCCAAAATACCACAGACCCATCAGACACACCCACCCAGAGCACTTTCTTTCCCCTTTTCTGAGATGCGAGGTCGCTTGCATGCACGTATTGAGGAGGTCAAGGAGGCGGGATACGAGGATGCATTCAAACATCCCATCAGAACCATTGATCATAGCGATTGGCTCATCTAGCTGTACTTCGGCGTTCTCTTGAGATGAAAGTGCTTGACAGAGGATGCCGAGTGTCTGTTGGACTATATCCAGCACACCCGATGGAACTGTGTCGATGACTAAGCCGCCAATCTTGTCAAATGTGAGTGAAATCATGTTCACAAGTGCGACGGCACCAGGCTGGTTAAGCAAAAGCTCCACATCATGACCGTTGGTACCAAGGATTGTCGATAGGCACGCCAGCTCCGCATCGCTAATTGGATCGGTGCGTGACTCGAGGTCGGCTACGAGCTTGTTTACGATCAACGCCCCAAAACAGCGTCCTATCACGCGGACACCAAAGTCCTCTTCTTCCTGAACACGGCGAGTGATCTCTGGAATGAGCGAGTTAGGGAAATAGGATGGCAACACCTGAGAAGACCCAAGTTGGTTGTATGCTTTTCCAAAAGACCACAGACACTTCGTGCAGACCCGCAGACGGCTCTTGCGCATCTTTTCGTCGAGAATCGAAGTCTCCGGTATACACGTCTTGAGGAGATCGTATAGGCGGGAACCCAAGATGGGATCAGTGTTTGGTTGGTGGGACATAAGGGGAAGGATCGCCAACGTCGCATCTGGGACAACACGAGAGTCGAAGAATCCTGGAACTCGTGCGGCAAAGTCTTCGATCTCCTTGTCTTCGTCGAGAGCTGCGAGTGTCCATACGAGAGCACTTGTGACCACCGTCGAATTGGCTCTATAGGCGCTGAGCTCAATACTCTTTCGCATGCCTTGAGAGAACCACTGTCGACGCATCTTGACCTGGTTTTCGAACGTCTCCCTCCACCTTTTCAGCCCATGGAGTTCAGGCGCGTGTTGGTTGACCAGACTCCACAATTTTGACAAGGATTTACGGAATTGGCCCTCAATTTTGAGGACGGTCCAAAGAAATCCGAACACGGAAAACTGGGATATACCCCATGCAAATCCGGACAGGGGTGTGCCATACGGGCAATTGAGGTAAATGTTTGGTAAAACCGTCAAAATCGTGTATGCCAGAGCGAACACCATGATGCAGCCGAGGGTGGCGTATGCGACGGTCGCGTAGATTGGGAAAAGAAACTCGACGAGACCAGCGAAGAAGAGGAAGACGGATATGTGCAGGAGTGTGGGCATTGTCGCGACAGCTCGCGCCATTCCAAATCTGTCAATGCCGTCAAATATATATGCCCGCATACGCGCGCGCCTGTGAAATACACCACGGCGCTGCGCGAGTTCCCGATACCGTCGGGCCCATTGTTGCATCAATGTCGCGGAAAGCGCGCAGGTCACACTGAGGATAAGACTAAGGAACCACAGCACGTTGACCCTGACGGCGGACGCTGTTGGTTTGAATGGCTGGCCGCTCGGCACTGCAACGCTCACGAGAGGTATCCCATTAGAGATGTTGACAAGTTGTACAGATATTTGAGTAAGGAGCGCATTGGTCGTATCGCCAGAATCAGGAGATAACTTCTTGTAGCTTTCGACAATGAAGGCAGCGACGGTGGCGGAGAACAGACCAGTCTTCAACATGTGCTTTAGACGGTGAATATGCACAAGAGGGAACGGACCAGGACTCACAAATACGAGGATTCCGTCTGTATCTCCCTTCCAACTCTCAGTTACCTCCGCGTCTTGCTTCTCCGCCTCAGTGAGGTACATCGACCACAGCCCATCAGAAGAGTCTCCGTGATTCTCGTCTGGTACACGAATGAGATTACAACTTGTGAAACGGGAAAGTCAACATACCCCGTTGTACCTCTGAATTATCAGCATTTTGTTGTCGAAGAGCGTTCCCGTTGTGATTTTCATTGGTATTTGTGGCCTGAGGCTGAGGGTCTGCGCTAGTTGGTAGGTGGAGATTTGCGGTATTTGTATTAGGTGGAGGATTTGCAATAATTGCGGGCGGAGTTTCCGTAACACTATTGTCCTGAGCCTCGATATCCGGACCTACGCTGGGTGAAGCCATTTTTAAGTGTCGAAGAATGTAACGAGAAGGGGCACAAAAAGAGGAGCACTCGACAACACGACGAACCAGGGGGAGAGGGTTACACTAGGACAAGCACTAGGAGGTTGAACACTGCCTCTAGCGGTCAACCAATTAGGCATAATTGGCATTGGCTGCATTTGTAACAAACCTGTCAATCAAAAAAAACACCGCTTTCGATAGTGAAAGTAGCAATTTCACCAAATGTTGCCGTTATGTGTGTACAGAACCGTTTACGTCTGTTGCACTGCGCCGCGCGTACTACATCCAAGTCGATCCAGTCTCCATCCGATGAATGGCAGAGTGGCCTCTGAGCGAGCTTGAAGTCACTTGACTCTTCTGTACTAAATCCTCGCTCGGTAACCCTTTCGAACCGTGTGCTGTATCGGAGCGCGCACACTAAACGCTACATGAAGTTACTGTACTAGCAGTCAGTCAAAAATTCATACGCGTGATGATCTACAATGGGTTTTAAAAAAGAGACTGATATCTATCTAACGAATTATAGTCTTGAACCTCAGGTGGGACAGGGTCCAGCCGCCACTGGCAGTTCTTCATCCATTGCCAGTGTGACTAGTCGGCGAGGGTTCCACATGTCAGTAAGCCCTCATGACAACGAGAAGAGTGTAAAGACGGTCATTTTTGGACCCAACATAGACAGGTCTCCTGTCGTAAACAGTCGGCGAGAGGATGCCACGCGTCGGAAAGCCCTCGCGATAATGAGAAAGTGTGGGAACGAACAAATTTTCGGACCCAACACGGGCCAGTCTCCGTCATTGATGGTCGGCAAGAGGACGCTCAACGCAGGGCCTCAAAGCAACGAGAAGAGTATAAAGACGAACCTGTTTTTGGTCTCGAAACAGGCCGGTCTCCCCCCGTCGTGAACAGTCGGCGAGAGGATCATACCCGTCAGAGCCCTCGGGATAATGAGAAGGTGTAAACACTGACCTTTTTTCAGACCCGACACAGACAGGTCTCCCGTCGTGAACAGTCGGCGAAAGGATTCCGCACATCAGAGACCCCTCACGACATTGAGAAATTGTGAACTCGAACCTTTTTTCGGACTCAACACATGCCTGTCTCCACTCGACGTGAACGGTCGGCAAGAGGATCCTATCCGTCAGTAGGTCCTCAGGGCAATGAGAAGTGTAAGGGCGAACATTTTTTGGACCGAGCAGAGGCGCGTGTTCCGTGTCAAACACAGTAAAGAGTCTCGATAGCCAGCTTGATTCAGAGTCCGAGGTGCAAGTCAAAGTAATCACGCAGACAAAGAGCCACGGGCTAAGCGCCCGTAGGCAGTCCCAAGCTAAGCACCCATAGGCAGCCCGTAAAGAAGCCAAGCACCAAGCGATCCCAGTAGTCAGGAGAGTAAAGTCAAGCACAGTCCAACAGTTCAGTCAGTGAGGTAGGTTCTTGGACCGCCAGGTAGTCGAAATCTTGATCGGGTGCGCACCCTATGGATTGATCCAATTCTGATTGAAGCTTCGTGATCTGTAAAAGGAGGGGACGTAACTTCGAATGGAAAGATAAGAAGGATAGGGAATCCCAACGCACGTGTCTCCATGGGAAGACCCGTGGCCTTTGGACGGCATTGGCGTCCGCCGCACGTCGCAGTCGCGATACGCCGCACGACGGGCGTCAATGCCAAGGCGGGGAGGGGGGTAGGAGGTGATGGAATGACCACTTAGCTGCGAGTCCGACGTGGTCCTGTCGTCCAGTCCAGACCAGGTGGCTGGACCTCGGCCTACGAAGCGGATGCACTCGAAGCCAGGCGCTGACAACAGAATTTCGATCAGGAGACAAGACAGTAAGCAGAAGGGGTATCACCTGTCGGAAATATTGTCAGTCCAAGGGCCTTCGCGCTGGCGAGATAAGAATAGAACCAGGACCGGTGGGCATAGTACCAATATACAAACCAATGCGGACCGGCCGGACCAGTGCGCACGTTCGAGATCCTATGTGGTGAATTGTCGGGGGGCTTGGAGACACGCACCTTGAAACAACTAGGGAAGGCTAAGAGCTGACGTCGCAGGAAACGTAACGCATCCCTCGGCTTGAGAGCGTCTATTTCCCACTAAGCCAAGACTCCCCGCCCGCGCCATGTTCTGCTAATATCTCAAGAGAACCAGAAGCAACCGTTCGCGCCAAATAGCTTCAAAACAAGGAGGGACGCGGCGCTCGCGACTGGCCACTGTGTTTAGAAAGGAGGCGCCGAATTGGCTGACATGCAGATGTCACAGAGTCTGCAACACGCGCAATCAGTAGAAACCTCTTTCGGTTATGGGCAACGCTCATAGTCTAAAGAACGAGGCATCAGAAGACGGTGCGGAAGGGAAGCACTCACCTCGACGCGCCATCCCCAAAAGGTGACGAGGGGCAGCCCCTTGGCAGGGTGCACCCCCATCTCCCAAGTGTCCTGCGCTCCATGTAGGCCCCGCCTGGGGGGAGTCTCGGAGCTCTGAGATTAATGCAAACGGCATAGGATAAGGAGGAAGGAAGAGAAGAGACGGGTCCCAATAAATCTACCAACGGAATCTCGAAACATGCCTTGTTTCAGTGGATTCGAAGCGCTGAAGTGGACATAACAGTCCACCGTCTCCCGCACCACTCAGCCTTGGGGATGGATAGTTCAATCTAGGCGGGTACGATGACGCACCTATCACCCGCAGGTGGCCATTAGAACTCTGACCCTGCTGTATCACTCGTTAGCGTGCGTTAGGTACAAAGAACACGTACATTGTAATGGCGCCTGCGCATCCCCTGAGTCGACTCGGCCAGCGAGAAAATGCATCCTCGGCTTGAATGCACCTCCTGCACCAACCAAGCCGACACGCCCACCACACCCCAACCAAGTCCGCATAGAGATTCACTATAGGAAGAATAAGATCAGCTAAGATCTAAAGAGTAGGAACAGATAAGGAAGCCCCCAAACGGAATCCACGAAAGGTGTACTGGTGCAGATCGACATTGGACGGCCCAGTAGGTAATCGTGCAACCTGTGAAGGAAGTGCTGAAAGAGCTAGATAGTAGAATGAGGAGTCGCCAGAGAGCACAAACTACGCGCCAGTCGGCAATGTACCACGCCTAGCAGAAGGCGTCAACATGGTCCTGACGGGCTGGGTCCGACAGTCCAGGTGTTGATGGGCCCGCTCTCTGATCCCAAACTTGCTGCTATTTGGACGAATACGAA
>WNGR01007407.1_pt1 | contig 11637 bp, 5 predicted proteins | sample 5407581 | NCBI WGS metagenome assembly WNGR01 (sample SAMN13153383, study PRJNA577476) | soil metagenome | isolation source: 80 cm soil or saprolite under Garry oak tree replicate 2 | place: USA:California | collected 2016-06-15
TAGGAGTGATACGAGATCGCATCGAAGTTCGGACCCGTCGTCGCCAAAATGTCTTCCGTCGTGACGACGTGCATCGACGGCGATGACATCGGGCCCGATCCCTCCCCCATACCGCCCGACCCCAAAATCACCATTCCCGGAGCATTCTCCTTGGCGAACTTCCGAAACACCGCGAAATCTTTCGCGTAGGCCTTCGCGTCATACCCCTTCGGCGCGCCACCCATCTCCGCAATCGTCGGCTCGTTCATAAACTCGGCAGCCGCAATGTCGCCGCCCGCCTGCTTCGTATAGCCGAGGAACAGCCGCGCCTGTTCCGGCTTCCAAATCCCCTCGGCATTGCGAGTTCCGGGGCTGATGGCAAATGAAGTCACAATCTTCGCGTTCACTGCATTGGCAAAATCGACAACCCCCTTCCACTCACCGCGGGTCAGCACGCTGTTGAATCCCGCAGGCGCCGTAGCCGGGGCCGGCTTATCCAAATACTGGAAATAGGTGATGTTCTGCCAAGTACCGCTCACCCGGACATAGGCTGGCCCAAGCGCCGCCGCCAGCTTGCGCAACCGCGCATTGCTCAGATCGATGGGCTTGCGATATTCAAACAGCGACGGGTCCATCCCCGCGGGAGTACCCTGGCTTGAGGCGCTGTCAGCCGCCGGCGAAGTCGCTTCCATCGAGTCGTAGGGCTTCCAGAACCTGCCGCCCGTCACTTCAACCATCTCGATGTTGTACGACTGGAACCGCTCATCCACCGCACCGACCCGCGGCATGTTTCCCGGAGCGATGGTTACCGGAGTCGTGGTGTCCGACGCGGCAAAACCCACCCCGCCGCTCAAAAGCATGATCGCCCCAAGGCTCCAACTCGCAGATTTACGAACACCTATCATCTTTTACCCGCCCTCCCATGGCCCTTGCCGCCAACCGCACAAGTATAGGGGTTCCCGGCCGCCCGATAATTTACACATTTGCACCGTTTCGGTTCACCCGGCCCGGAAGCGTATAACGCTGGAATGGGGGCAAATTCTGCTGCTGAAATCGACGCATGGCTGCGCGGCGGCGGCCTGGTGGTCACCGCCAGTAACCGTGCCGCCCGTGCCATCACGTCTGGGTTCCATCGCGCCCGCCTCGCCGAGGGCCTGACCGCCTGGCCCGCACCCCAGGTTCTGGACTGGCAACAATTCGTCCGCACCGCCTGGGACGACGAAGCCGCCGACGGCCGCCTCCTCCTCAATATCCGCCAGGAGAAGTCGCTCTGGGAGCGCATCATCGGCGACAGCGGCCACTCCGCAGCCCTGCTTGACAAGCCCCGCCAGCGCCTCGCGGCCATGGCAATGGAAGCACAGCAGCTTCTCTGCACTTATGCACCGCGGTTCCTCAATCCGTCGACGCGAACCGGCTGGCAGCAGGATGCAGCCGCCTTCAGCAAATGGCTGGCAATCTTCGACGAACAGTTGAGCGCCAATAAGTTACTAAGCTTGAGCCGTTTACCGCTGGAACTAAATGTCTTGCTTCAAACAAATGCCAAGAGCCGTCCCCCCCTGCTTCTCGCGGGATTTGACCGGCTTCTTCCCATCCAGCGCACCGTCTTCGGCTCCTGGGGCAGGTGGCAAGAGGTGGCAGCCGCCGAGCCAGCCACAAGCGTCAACTTCGACGCCGCCCCCGAGGAGCAAACCGAACTGGCCGCATGCGCCCTCTGGTGCAAGCTCCAGGTTGCCGCCAACCCGCGCACCCGCCTTCTCGTCGTTACCCAGGACGCCGCCCGCCATCGCGGCGAGATGCAGCGCGCGTTCCTGCAGCACTCAGGCCCCGGCGGCTTCGAGTTCTCCCTCGGCATTCCCCTCATCCAAACCAGCTTAGCTCGCAGCGCGCATCTCCTGCTGCGCTGGCTCACCGGCCCGCTTGACGAGGCCGAGGTCGATTGGCTGCTCTCATCCGGCCACGCCACCAGCAGCCCGCAGGAGACCGCCGCACTCCAGGCCCGCATGCGCGAACTGCGCCGCCGCGGCCTGCAACGCACCCATTGGAATCTGAAGGCCCTCCTGCTTCAGACGGCCTCCTCGCCTTTGCCTCCTGCCTGGGTGCGGCGCATGACAGACGCGCAGCGCCGCCTCGCCGCTTCCAATCAACGCCCCCAGTCCCCGCTCGAATGGGCTGGCCTTGTTCCTCATCTCCTTGAAACCGCCGGATGGTCCGGTCTTCGCCCGTCTTCAAGCGCCGACTTCCAGATCGTGAACCGCTGGCAGCAGGCGGTCGAATCCTGTGCATCCCTGGGCTTCGATGGCCGGCGAACAAAATGGAACGAGTTCCTCTCAGCGCTGGAGCGCGAACTGAACGAAACCCTCTTCGCTCCCGAATCTGAATCCGCCCCCATCCTGATCGCCGGCCCGGCGGAGTCAGCCGGCCTCACCGCAGACGCCGTCTGGTTCATGGGCGCTGACGAAGACACCTGGCCCACCCGCGGCTCCATGCACCCCCTGCTTCCCATCGAGGTACAACGCGAATCCGCCATGCCGCACGCCTCACCCCAGCTCGACTGGGATCTCGCCCGTTCCATCACCACACGGCTGATCACGTCCGCGCCCGCAGTTCACTTCAGCTATGCCCATCTCAGAGACGGCGTCGAAACTCGCCCGTCGCGCCTCGTCACTCAGCTCGCTGGCCCGCCACTCCCGCTTCCATCCGAATTCAGGCCCCAACCAGCGCGGCAATCGCTGGCGGTCCCCTTCGCCGACTCCAGCCGCATCCCCCGCCAAGCCGCGGAAGACATCTCCGGACAAAGCCCGGCAGTCCACGGCGGCTCAACCGTTCTCACTGCGCAGTCGCAATGCCCGTTCAAAGCCTTCGCCACTTCCCGCCTGGGAGCGCAAGATTGGGAGCCGGCCGAAACCGGTCTCAGCGCGACCCTCCGCGGCCAGTTGCTTCATTCCGTGATGCATGCGATCTGGGCCGGCCCACCCAACGGCATCCGCTCTCTGGACGAGCTCAAAGCGCTCACCGATCGCAAGTTCTTTGTCGAATCTCACGTGCGCCGGGTCCTCGCCGAGGAAATCCCCCCTGGGGCTCATGAACAGATGCCGTCGCGCTATCTTGAACTCGAAGAGATGCGCCTCACGCGCCTCGTCTCTGAATGGCTTGAATACGAGCTCACTCGCCTGCCTTTTACTGTCGCCGCCACTGAGGTCGATACCACCACAACCATTGGCGGCCTCACCCTGAAGCTGCGCCTCGACCGCGTCGATCGCCTCAACGACGACACACTCCTGGTCATCGATTACAAAACCGGCGATGTCTCCCCCAAATCGTGGGATCTGCCTCGCCCCGATGACGTGCAACTGCCCCTCTATGCCGGATTTGCCCTCTCCGGCGGCGACGTCGGAGGCCTGGTCTTCGCCAAGGTACGCCCCGGCAATCCATGTATGGCCGGCCGCGTCGGCGACGCATCGTCCACCCTCTTTCCCCATCTCAACGGCAACTCGGCCCTTGTGAAAGACCCTCTCACCGCCGAACAACTCATCGACTGGAGAGCGTACATCGAGCAACTGGCCCACGATTTCCTCGCCGGCCGCGCCGAGGTCGACCCTCGCGAATATCCCGTCACCTGCAAGCGCTGCGGCCTGCAGACACTCTGCCGCATTCAGGAGCGCGAGTCAGCGACCGCAGACGACGAGACGGAGGAGGCCAATGACTAGCCTCACTCGCTCCGCACCGCCCGATCAGGCCCAGCGCGGACGCGCCCTCCACCCCGGCCGCTCCGTCCTTGTGCAGGCTCCCGCCGGTTCCGGCAAAACCGATCTGCTCACGCGCCGCTTTTTGCGCCTGCTCGCCGAAGTCAGCGACCCCACCGAGATCGTCGCCATAACCTTTACCAAAGCCGCCGCTGCCGAGATGCGCCACCGCATCCTGTCTGAACTTGAAAAAACCGCAGCCCGGACTGACTCGGCAACCGCATCCGACGAGTTCTCCATGGAGGCCCTCGCCCGCCGCGCCGTCGATCGCTCCCGCTTGCTCGACTGGAATCTTCTCGATCTGCCGGCGCAGCTTCGCATCTCGACCATCGACTCCTTCTGCCGCGAATTGGCTCTGCAGCAGCCCCTTCTTTCCGGGTTGGGCGGAGGCATCGACATCACCGAGCAGTCTGAAGAGCTCTACCGCCGAGCCGCCCGCCACACGCTCGAGCAGATCGGCAGCGCCGACCCCACCCTCACCGCCGCCCTCGCCCCGGCCATCGAATCGCTGCTGCTCTGGCGCGATAACGGTTGGCAGGAGATGGAAGACCTTCTCGTCAAAATGCTCGAACAGCGCGACCGCTGGATGCATGGCTTCGTCCTCGACCGCGAACCCGATTGGGATGCCCTGCGTGCCCGCCTTGAGCGGCCCTTCGCGCGCGCCGTGGCCGACACCCTCGAAGAGTTGAATCGCCTGCTTGACGTTGTTCCCGGCGCCCGTGACGAGGCCGTCGAACTTTCCCGCTTCGCCTGCGAACAAAGCGCAAACGCGCTCCATCAGGAACTCGCCGAGCTAGCCGACTTCCCCTCCGGACCGTTCGACAATACCGACGAACTCGAACAGGCTCGCCAGGCCTGCCTCTGCCTTGCACAGATGCTCCTCACAACCGACGGCGATTTTCGCAAAACTGTGAATGTTAACAACGGCTTCCCCCGCGATCGCAAAATCGAGAAGCTGCGCATACTCAAACTGATCGGCGACCTCGACGCGGTCCCCGGTTTCGAAGCCGCGCTCGCAAAACTAGCCGACCTTCCGCCGGCGCGCTACACAGACGATGACTGGCAAATTGTGCGCGCCTGCTTCGTCTTGCTGCGCCACGCTGCCGGCGAGCTCAAAGTGGCATTCGCCGAGGCTGGCGTAGTGGACTTCACCGAAGTAGCGCAAGTCGCGCAGCGCATGCTGGTGGACGAAGACGATCTGCCGACAGACTCCGCCATCGCCATCGCCGACGGCATCCATCACCTGCTGGTCGACGAATTCCAAGACACCAGCCGCCGCCAGCACAAGCTCATCGGCAGCCTGGTAGCCGCGTGGCCCGACCAGGAAAATCGTACCGTCTTCGTCGTCGGCGACCCTATGCAGTCCATCTACTTCTTCCGCGATGCCGATGCCGAGCTCTTCCCGCGCGTGCAAAATCTTGGCCTTGAACTACCCGGCGCCGAGCCGCTGCTCTTCGACTTCGTTGCCCTATCGTCCAACTTCCGCACCACTCCCAGGCTCGTCGAAACACTCAACCAGTCCTTCACCCAGATCTTCGCCACCAACGACGGCAGCGGAGTGACCTTCTCACCGGCACAGCCCGCGCGGCCGCTTGCATTGCGCACCGCGCCTCACTTCGATGTGCATCTCGGTTTCGTTCCGCAGACCGTGCGCACAAGCTCGACCCGTCCTGACTCGCAACGGCTCAAAAAACAAACAGCCCAAACGCGCGAAGCTGCTCACGACGCGCAAACGCAACAGATCGTCGCCCTCATCCGCAGCCACATTGAGCCAATGGGGCGCGCGCGTCAGCTCCATCAGAAGTACCGCATCGCCGTGCTGGGCCGCACCCGCGCCGCGCTTGCCCCCATCGCGACCGCACTGCGCGAAGCTGCGATTCCCTTCCGCGCCGTCGATCTCGAACAACTCGCCGACCGCCCCGAAGTGCTCGATGCATTGGCACTCGCCCGCGCCCTGCTCAATCCTGAAGATCGTGTCGCATGGCTTGGCGTGTTGCGCGCTCCGTGGTGCGGGCTCGCTCTGGACGATCTGCACAAGCTCGCCGGCGACAAGGATCAAGCGGTTCTTCGCCGGCCCATTCCCGAGTTGCTCGCGGATCGCCTGCCGCTGCTCAGCGAATCAGGCCGCCAAGCCGCCCAGCGTGTCATCCGCGCAGTCGAATCTCTGCCGGCTCTTCGCGATGCGCTTCCCACCGCGTCGATTGGAACCCGCCTCGAACAAATCTGGCTGCGCTTAGGCGGCGCAGATTGCGTTGATGAAACTGCTCGCGCCAATCTTGACCTGCTGTGGAGCGCGCTCGATCGCCTGCCCGCCGGCGAACCGGACCTGCTAGGCCGCGGGATCGCGGCGGCACTCCAAAAGCTCACCGCCCAACCCGACCCCGCCGCCGGCACTGACTGCGGCGTGCAGCTCATGACCATCCACAAATCAAAAGGCCTGGAATTCGAAGTCGTCATCGTGCCCGAGTTGCAAGCCGGCTCCGGCCGCAGCGGCGGCAAACTGCTCTCCTGGCTCGAACGCGGCCTCGCCTCTCCTGATGAATCGGGAGAAGCCACTGAATTCCTCGTCGCTCCACTCCCCTCCAAAGGCGGCGACAGCGGCAAGTCAAAGCAATGGGTCGACCGCGTCTATCGCGCCCGCGAAGCACAGGAGACGCGCCGCATTCTCTACGTCGCCGCCACCCGCGCGCGCGAAGAACTTCACCTCTTCGCCCGTCCCGCGTACAAAACGGGACACGACGGCAGCTTCACCCTCTGCGAGCCGTCTGAGAGCCTGCTCTCTACCGCATGGCCGGCGCTCGAAGCAGAGGTGCGCGCGCAATTCGAAACCTTCAAGACCAACGCGCAGCAGGAGGAGATCGCCAACATCGCCGCTTCGGAGTCCGGCAACCTGTTCGTCATGCCATCGCCGGCAAAGCCCACCATACTGCGCCGTCTGCCGCCCGATTACCAGCCATCGCAGTTCGATCTCTCTGCCGCTACACCGCCAACCGACGTACTTGGCCTCGGCGACGCGCGCCTCTACTCTCGTCACGAAGGCGGCCTGCCCTCCCGTGCTTTGGGAAACGCTGTTCACGCTCTGCTTGAGGAGTTCGCCCGCCTGCGAACCGCCTACCATCCTGACTTCGCCCGCGCCGCCCTCTCTTCCCTTGAGCCCCGCATCGTCGCGCAGATACGCCAGTCCGGCATCAGTCAGTCAGAGGCCTCAACCATCGCAGCAAAGGCACTCGACACCACCATCCGCGCCACCCATGAACTAATCGGAGAGTGGATCCTCTCGCCCCGCATCGAAGCCGCGAGCGAAGCCCGCTGGGCGGGAATGATCGCCGGCGTGCTTCGCACAGTTCAAGTCGATCGCGTCTTCCGCGCGGGCCGCTCTCCCCTGTCGGAAGGAGAAGACACATGGTGGATCATCGACTACAAAACCGCCCACGTCGAGAACATCGATCCCGCCGAAGCATTGCCGCAGTTGCGCGAACAATTCGCGCCGCAACTCAACTTATATGCCGAGGTCCTGCGTAACCTGCACGGAGATGCCGCACCCATCCGCGCCGGCCTTTACTATCCGCGCATGCTGCTATTCGACTGGTGGGAACTTTAACTGATTATCACGCAATATCCGGCACACCCAGCCCAATCGATTGCATCAGCTTCAACGCATTACTTGTCTGCACAATCCCCGGCTTCACCTTGTAATCGAAAACCAGCGCGTTCCCCTCAAGCCGATCCTCAAAGTGGTAATTGCTTGCTCGCCCGCCCAGCCGCTCGGGAATCTGCGTCAATGCCAAATCGTGTGTGCTCACGATGCCGATCGCATGCCGCTCCAACAAAGTGCGTAAGATGAACTGCGTTCCCACCAGCCGGTCATGCGAGTTGGTGCCGGAGAGCAATTCGTCCATCAGGAACAACACCGGCGCTGGTCCTCGCGTCAGATCCTCGATCAGCTTGATCCGATGAATCTCCGCATAAAACTTCGACATGCCTCCGCTCAGCGAATCGAGCACGCAGATTGAAGCAGCAACCGTGAGCGGCGAAAGCCTCAGCTGCCTCGCTCGCACCGGTGCGCCGCACTGCGCCAGCACCGCGTTCACCCCGATGCTGCGAATGAATGTACTCTTGCCCGCCATATTCGGCCCGCTGAGAATGATCAGTTGCATCTCATCGCCGAGGCATACGTCGTTGTCGACTGCTTTGCCCGTGGGCAACAGCGGATGAGCCATGCCCTTCGCATCGAAGAGCGCTCCTCCCCGAACAAACTCCGGGAACACATACTCGGGATGCTCATAGGAAAATCCAGACAGCGCCGTCAATGCTTCAATCTCGCCCACGGCCGCAACCCATCCGCGAATTGCCGGCCCCAACTCCCGCTGCCAGCCCTCCGCCCTGAAGACCAACTGCGCGCTCCAGAAAGTCACCAGGTCGAGCGGCCTTGCAAACAGGCTTTGCCGCGATTCAAACAGTTCCACGATGCGCGCCAGTTTTTTGATCGCAGCCGACGGCATCATTCCATCGCGCTTTAAGGCAGCTTGCAATCCCGACAGCTTGGGCGTTGAGAGGCTTTCCCGCTCCACCAGCGCCAGCGCCTCCGACAGCAGGCGCAGATCGCCCGCCGCCTGTTCCAGCGACGCCGCCGCGCTCTCCAGCCGCGCATGCAACTTATGCGAATACCCAAAATTCAGCACCGACATCAGCAGCGCAAACACGGGAGTTCCCCACACCGCCCAGCAAACGATACTCGCCACCCAGACCAAGGCCAGTGCAGTGGTTGTCACGCGCGTTGCCGTCGACGTGAGAACAGGATTGCTTTCTCCCCACGCAGAGAGTTCTTCTGGATGCACACCCTTGCGCACCGTCTCTCCAGTAGACGACAACTCCTCGCGAAACTTCAGTCGGCTTTCCAACTCACGGATCGCCGTCTGCCGCGCAACAATCTCGTCTAGCGGAGCAGCGGCCAGCAGCCATCGAGCCAGTGTCTCTTCACCGCTGCGCGTGCGCGCCGTTGAAAGATACTGAAACAGCGAAGCGCTGCCGAACAAATCCAGATCGCGCGCATAGGGATGCGAAGCATCGAGAAACCGGTCGCCGCTTTCGCCGTTGCCCGTCCATCGATCGTTCAGCCGTGCGAGTCCGCGTTCATAAAAGTGAATGGCCCTGCGCCGATATGCGATCGCGCCCAGCAGCTTGTCCTGCATCACCGCAAGCACAACGAACCCAGCCACCGGCGCCAGCAGAAAGATCATCGCCTCAACGTGTCTCGCCAGCAGCGCCGCAGCAATCAATGTGGCCGCAGCAAGCGCAAGCTTCGCATAGCCGAGCAGCCGTTCGCGACGCTGCTCTCTTGCCTGCAACTCAATCAATTTTTCCAGTTGATCGGCATACTCCGCGGCGGCAGTTTTCTCGCCGTGCTTCGCCGAATTCACATCCATGCCGCGCTCCATCGTCTGCACTCCAGACTAACGCGCGCAGCTTCGGCGAGGAATTTCAAGAGATAGCCTATCTAGATATCGCCAGGAAAATCAGCCCGCCTTGGTCGTCTGCGTGGGCGGCGGGGGCTGGGTCTGCTGCGCCTGCTGCTTGTTGGCCATCACGCTCTTGTGGTGGCGAACATCCGCGCCCTGCACCCAGAAGATCACATCCTCGGCGATGTTCGTTGCGTGGTCGGCCACGCGCTCCAGGCTGCGGCTGATCATCAGCGCGTTCAACGCCTGCGGCGCGCATTCGCTCTGCTCCTCCATCACCTTGGTCAGCGACTTGTAGGCAGCGCGATTCATCGCATCCACGGCGTCGTCCATCAGCAGCACGGTGCGCGCCATCTCGGCATCCGCCTCGATAAACGACTGCAGGCTCTTGCGCACCATGTCTCCAGCCAGCGTCGCCATGCGCGGAATGTCCACCGGCAGATCGGTCGCCGCCATCTGTTCCATGCTGCGCACGCGATCGCTGATGCTCTTGGCCGCATCGCCCACGCGCTCCAGGTCGGCATTGATCTTGATCACGCTCAAGATGAAACGCAGATCGATGGCCATTGGCTGCTCCATCGCCAGCAGGTCGAGCGCGGCCTGGTCAATGTCGCGTTCCATGCGGTTGATGGCGACTTCGCTGCGGGTCACCAGGTCGCAAATCGACAGATCGCGCACGCGGTAGGCCTCAATCGCACGTTGAATCGCCTGCTCGGCCAGCCCGGCCATCACCAGCAGGTTCTCCTTCAAATCATCGAGGCTTTGCTGAAAGCGTATGCGTGTCATCCGAACCTGCCTGTGATGTAATCTTCCGTCCGCTTATCACTGGGGTTGGTAAAGATCTTGTGCGTCGAGTCGAACTCCACCATACGCCCGTTCAGGAAGAATCCTGTCTTCTCTGCCACGCGTGCGGCCTGTTGCATATTATGGGTCACAATCACGATAGTGTACTGCGATTTCAGCTCAAAGATAAGGTCTTCGATCTTCGACGTTGAAACCGGATCGAGCGCCGAGGCCGGCTCGTCCATCAGCAGCACCTCGGGGTCCACTGCCAGCGCGCGCGCAATGCACAACCGCTGCTGCTGACCGCCCGACAGGCTGGCGCCCGATTTCTTTCTCAGATCGTCCTTCACATCTTCCCACAATGCTGAATTCTTGAGCGACCGCTCCACGATCTCATCGAGCACGCGCCGATTGCTATAGCCGTTCAGCTTCAGCCCCGACGCCACATTGTCATAAATCGACATGGTAGGAAAAGGATTGGGCCGCTGAAAAACCATGCCCACGCGCCGCCTGATCTGCACCGGCTTCGCGTCTTCGTAAATGTCCAGGTCGCCGATGCGCACCGTGCCTGTAACCCGCGCAATAGGATTGGTCTCGTGCATCCGGTTAATGCACCGCACAAACGTGCTCTTGCCGCAGCCCGATGGACCAATCAGCGCGGTGGCCTGGTTGGCCGGTATGTGCAGATTGATGTCCTGCAGCGTGTGATTCGTACCGTACCACGCGTTCAGGTTGACTACCTCGATGCCGACGCCCACGAGTGCATTTCTCCTTCTACTCTTTGTCGAATCTTGTACGTTTCTGTGGTGATTTCCTGGAAAAATCGCCACTCAGAGTTCCTCCAAAACGTGAATTCCGAAGGAGAAATGCCATTAACTGGCCCCTTTCAAAACGCCGCGGCTGGTCACATATCTCACCAGCGATACCGAAAGCACAATCAAAATAATCAAAACCAGAGCACCCGCCCACGCCATGCGGTGCCAGTCGTCATAAGGCGAAATGGCGTAGACGTAAATCTGCAACGGCAACGCGGCGATAGGCTCCTTAATGCTGGCACTCCAGAACTGATTGCCCAATGCCGTGAACAGCAGCGGAGCGGTCTCGCCGGCGACCCGCGAAAACGCCAGCATGCAGCCCGTGATAATGCCCGGCGAGGCCGTCTTCAGCGTGATCGACATGACCGAACGCCAGTTGGGCACACCCAGTCCCAACGCCGCCTCGCGCACCGCATGCGGCACCATCAATAGCATCTCCTCGCTGGTGCGAGTCACCGTGGGAATCATCATGATGCCCAGCGCCACACCGCCCGCGAGTGCCGAAAAGTGATGTTGCGGAATCACGATCAATGAGTAAATCGCAATGCCCATCACAATCGACGGAATGCCGTTCAGCACATCGGCCGTAAAGCGAATCGCATTGGCCAGCGTCGTCCCGCGCCCAAACTCCGCCAGATAGATGCCCCCGCCGATGCCGATGGGGACGCCAATCAGGCTGCCGATGCCCAACAGAATTCCCGACCCGAGAATCGCGTTCGCCATGCCCCCGCCCACTTCCCCCGGCGGCTTGGGAACCTGGGTAAAGAACGCCAGGTTGAGCGAGCTCGCCCCCTTGTAAATCAGGTAGGCAAAGATAGCCACCAGCGGCGCAACCACCAGCACCGTCGCCAGAACTGC
>WNGR01007408.1_pt1 | contig 11636 bp, 14 predicted proteins | sample 5407581 | NCBI WGS metagenome assembly WNGR01 (sample SAMN13153383, study PRJNA577476) | soil metagenome | isolation source: 80 cm soil or saprolite under Garry oak tree replicate 2 | place: USA:California | collected 2016-06-15
TCTATCGCACTTCGGGTTGAATTTCATCGCAATTTTTTGCGCGCGTATTACGGTCGCTGGCACCCTTGGAATATTTCGGTGGCTATCTGCTTGTTTGCAAGACGTCCTAGTCGTCATTCATAATCAGTGCCTTTTCCTTCGGCGAGGGGTGTCTGCGACAGGTTAGACATATATTAGGGCACCATACAATGAAGTGCCGTTTACGGTTTTACCCCAATTGCGATTTTCCTCTTATTCACTCACCAGCTTAACAGTTTCTCAACCGGCCACATGTCCCAAGTTCCACCTCCCACCATCACCTCCGCAACAGCAGAGGTCGTTCCTAATACTGTCACGGTGCTGTACTTATCGACTCTGCTTATGACTCGAATTTCGGGAGCGTCCCTGCGGTCCCTCTCCTAAATTCATCTCCGCGTGTGGACAATTCCGATCATGCTTCAGATGCAATTATAGTACTGTACTGTACCGAAGAACTCTCTCAACAGTCCATCGACGTCCATCTCTCAACAATCCGCAAGCCAGCACGTGACCTAGTTCCGAGCTGATGCTGAGGCTGTTGCTTCGCACTCGCTCCGCACTCATATACAACCCTGGCTTGAATACCACAGCCGACCACAGCATTCCCTCCTCGTCCGTCTCACTGACACACGGCGGCAATACACTGGCATCAATGGCGTGTCCATGACCTAGGCAAACTCTCTACTCGACGCATCATATCAGCTCTATAGGCACGTCAAGACGAATGAGGCCATTGTCCGTACGGTCCGCTATGCGCTTCCCGCGGTGCTGCACGGCCACGCTCAGACTGTGGCGCCGACGACGTACTTTGCCTCCCCGCCCACGTGGTGGGAGACGCCGCGCAAGCACTCCGACGGGGCAGCAGTGGGGCTGGCAAAGCCTGGATCGGGAGAGCCCATGACCATGCTGTCGAGCCGCGATGATGACGTTAACACCTTGCCGATGTCCCAGCGCTAGTTGTACAACACGGTTCACCTAGTACGTACTCGCTGCGACGGACCAGAAAGTGTTTGGGATTGCGGGATATCTGGGGCAGTACCCGAGCTCAACGGACCTGGCCGCGTTCATGCTCAAACACCGCACCGACAGGGCCAGACGGTACTTTCACCGGCGTACGGGTCAACGATGGGGAACACGACCCGACTCATCCCAACTCCGAGCCAAACCTTGGCACTCAGCACGCTGAGGCCGTATCCGACCCCGTACATATTCTATAGCACCCGCCTCGGGTCGTCGGGCACGGAAGTCTGGTTCCTCGCCTGGCCTAATACATCCTCAGCCAGCCGAGCATCCCGCCGACGATCAGCACGTCGTACGACTACCACGAGAAGGGCGTCCCGTATGGCATTTTTTACGGTTCGGAAGCGCAGATACGGGTCGCCCAACACACCACCACGCTTTCGTAGGTCCCTGGGTTACTTCCGTCGGCGGGACGATGTGCTACAAGCCGGAGATCAAGGCGAGCCTTTCCGGAGGCGGATTCCTGAATTACTTTCAGCGCCCGAGCTACCAGCAGCAGGCCGCGTCCACTTTCCTCCGGAACCTCGGGAACCGGTACTATCAAGGCTTCTACATGTGTGTTTGCCTCCGTGACCGATATCTTATACTAAAATGGTTCGGGACGATCTGGATCTTAGATACTAGAGTGACCATCTAGTAGTGTTACATATTGTAAGGTATTGTACAAACGAAAATTATAGGCCAGTCCTTGGGCCAGTCCTTTGGTTAGTATTATTTTGTTTGGATCTTGCCGTACCAGTACTGTATCTAGTACGCTATATCCGACAGCTATGAGCTCCGAGTCGTTGCCATCAACGGCCCTTTCTTCCTTCAACTCGGACTGTTTCTCTCGACACCGCGTTCGGCTATCATGTTGCTGCATTTATCATTATCAAGCCGGTAGCGCGTCTATCATCCTTATCCAGTATCATCCTTATCCAGACTACCTAAATATCTGCAGTACACGAGGCTGTGCCTAGTCCTGCCTCAGCTTTCTCCATTTAATTACAGTCATAGGTCATCTACTTTTCCTCTCCTCCCAACCTGAACCGACACCATACAGCTACATCATGTCTCAGCCCCCTCTCGCAAGCGCCTCTTCCTCGAACTTCGAGTCTATCTTCAGAAACGCCTTCAACTCCTACAAAAAGCGAACAGGGCAGGACATCACCTCTCATCCATTAGCCGCCTGGCTCAAGACTTGCGACTCTCCTGATGCAATTCTTGCCGTGCTTAGAGCCCAGGTTCAGGAGTTTGATCAATCTCGGAGAGATGATGAGAGGTTGACAAAGTGGCTTAATCCAACCGTAAACGTCCTTTATGCGTTCTCAGCTACACTCGGTGAGGGCGTCGGCTTGGTGAGACTCGGAAGGTTGCCTCATTCGAGATCTGCGCTCTTATATTCGTCTTCTAGGTGTTCTCGCCCGCCAAGATGATCTTTGCTGGAATTGGAGTTCTTCTCTTGGTGAGTATCTTCGTTGACCTCACCCTGTGGACCATCATGACGGCCCGGTCATTCAGGCGTCCAAGGACGTTACTGCTAGCCACGACGTTCTCATCGACATCTTCGAACGTATTGAGAACTTCTTCAAACGGCTCGAGGCCTATACAGAAGTTCCGCAGACGGCAGCTATGACGGACATTATCGTAAAAATTATGGTTGAGGTTCTGTCGATTTTCGCGATAGCGACGAAGGAGATGAAACAAGGGCGAGGGAGTACGTTATTCCCCAGTTACACTCTGGTTTCTTCTCATCGGATTCATTCAGAGAAATTCCTCAAGAAGCTAGTAGGAAGAAGAGATATTGAGGATGCGCTGCAGAGACTTGACAGATTGACGCAAGAAGAGGCCCGGATGGCGACTGCAGAAGTCCTGAGGCTTACTCAGAACGTTGATGACAAGGTGAACGGCATCGGCTTCCAGGTGGAGGGCGTCAAAAAGGGGGTGCAAGGCGTCGACGGGAAGGTGGAGGGCGTCGACGAAAGGGTCAAGGGCGTTGACCACAAAGTGCAGGCCATCGATGACAGAGTGAAACAAGTCGATGATAGGGTGGGGGTCGTCAACGACAATGTGAAGTTAATCGTCGATGGTGCGCGAGCCTGCTTTTCTGTCTCCACACCATCCTCACACTTCGGTTTGGCTAGGAGGGAAAGAAAGAAGCGCAGCAATCCAACGGATCGTGAACACCGTAGACGATATGAACCGTCCGTAATTTCCCAATGCCACTGTCATTGGCCCCGGTCATTCACATATATTTACAGGTAATCAGCTTCGACGTGACCTTCGAAACTGGCTCACTCCCCCCGATCCATCCATCAATTACAACACCGCTTGTGGCGCTCACCACAAGGGTACCGCAGCGTGGCTACCCCGAGGCGACGCCTTCAACGGTTGGATGGCCTCTGGCTGCCTGTTGTGGGTTCACGGAAAACGTACGTTTCTTCCTTTACGACCGAATTGCCACTAACGCCTTTCTGTCTCTTAGCGGGCTCGGGGAAAAGCATTCTTAGGTTTGTTTCTCCCTGACCTATTACGTCTATAGTCGAGCTCAGGCTATATTTTCGACTAGCTCAGTGATCATTCAGGATATAGAAGGCGTCTGCAACGCCGGGATCGCGTCGATGGCCTACTTTTATTTCGACTTCAAGGACACTGGAAAGCAGGATTCCCGTGCTTTACTCTCCTCCCTTCTTATCCAGCTTTCTGATCAATCCGATGTTTACTGCGATGTCCTTCTTTCCTTGTACTCTACCCACCGTCGGGGCTCGGTACAGCCAAACGACGACGCACTCACACATTGCCTCAAGACCATGCTCGTGGCCCTCGGAGAAACCCCAATATACCTCGTCTTAGACGCGGTTGACGAATGTCCCAACACATCGGGAATGCCATCAGCACGTGAAAAGGTTTTGCGAATTGTCAAAGAACTCGTCGAGTTGAAACTTTCGAACTTGCACATGTGTATCACAAGTCGTCCTGAGATCGACATCCGTACTGCCCTCGAGCCACTGGCACCTCACCGGATCTCTCTTCACGATGAAAGTGGTCAAAATGCAGACATCGCGAACTATGTTGGCTCAGTTGTTTACTCGGACTCGAGGATGCGGAGATGGAGGGCAGAGGAAAGGGACTTGGTCGTTGGAACACTGTCGGCCAAGGCCGATGGAATGTAAGTTCGTCGCTACTTCCTCGTCGTGCTTGCTGAAGATTTCGCGCAGGTTCCGATGGGTGTTCTGCCAATTGGAGATATTACGTCACTGTTTCCCATCCAGCGTGCTCAACATCCTCGAGGAATTACCCGAGTCTCTGGACGAGACATACGAGCGGATACTGAGGGAAATCAACAGGGCGAACAGAGAGCACGCCTATCGTCTTCTACAATGCCTTACTGTGGCTGTTCGTCCGCTTAGAGTCGAGGAACTCGCAGAAGTCCTGGCGGTCGACTTCAACTCGAGAGGGGGCCCGAAGTTAAACCAGGATTGGCGCTGGGAAGATAATGAAGAAGCGGTGCTGTCAGCATGCTCCAGTTTGGTGACCGTAGTCATGGATGGTCATTCCCGGATGGTCCAGTTCTCCCACTTCTCCGTAAAAGAATTCCTCACATCAAATCGTCTCGCAATTTCTCTTGGAGAAGAGTCTCGATTCCATATTCGCCTCGAGTCTGCCCACACGATTCTTGCACAAGCCTCTCTAGGTGTGCTCCTCCGACTAGATGAGCGAGTTAACCGCGACAGCGTCATAGGCTTTCCCCTCGCCCAATACGCAGCAGAGCACTGGATCGACCACGTCGAGTTCGAGAATGTTTTGTCACACGTAAAGGACGGGATCGATGATCTGTTTGACGCGGACAAACCGCATTTCGCCGCATGGCTCTGGCTCCACAAGGTGGACGAATCCTCGAAGTCCGGGACAAGCCCAGAACAACCAGAAGCATGCCCCTTATATTACGCCGCACGGATTGGACATCGCGCGCTGGTAGAACATGTCCTTTCGAAGCGTCCGCAGGACATGAACGCCAAGGGTGGTTACCACCGGGCTCCCTTGCACGCAGCACTTTCCCAAAGGGTCGTTGAGGTCGTATGGTTACTGCTGGAGAATGGTGCCGATATAAATATCCGGGGCAACGCGGACCAAACTCCTCTGCATCACGCATCGATGGAAGGTTTCCCTGACGTTGTGCGGTGGCTACTCGACCGTGGCGTAGACTTGGAAGCCCAGCAGTTCGATCAATCGACCGCACTGCACCTTGCAGCATTCAATGGGCGTCTCGAGGTTGCCGAGATACTTCTTGAGCACAATGCCGACGTCAATGCGAGAGATAACGAAGGCCGGGCCCCGTTGGACGATGCGACCAGACACAGACATGTAGAACTCGTGCGACTACTATTGAAGCATGGTAGTAATGCGAACGCGCGTGACAACGATGGCGAGACTCCGTTGGACTAGGCGGAAGCGGGAATAGTAAGAACAGAGACCGTAAAATTACTATCCGAACACGTGGACGAATGAAGGCGTGGAGCTGGGTACCAGCGATGCTAGTTTCAGGTGACGGCGTTTTATTATATCGTAGCCGAATGTTTTATCGTTGTATAATATGGCGATGGTGCTTAAGTTGGGGAATGCGACGAGTCTAATACCATCGTCCAGAAACCGAGCGTTACCTCCTTGAAATACGATAACTATGGAATCTGCACGAAGGTCGGATTGTGAGTTGATACGGCATATGATTTTAGCCCAAGAGATGAAATCGCACCCAATGGCCAAGCAGACAGCCAAGTGGTCTTGAGATGAGAAATGCGGCATCATGCTGCGTTCATATTTGAGAGGCTGAAGCCGTAGTACATTACCACACAGTCAGTGCTCAATTTAGGCGGCAACCTTGGCGGCAACAAAACGAAATGAACGCACTCCCTCAACGCGCCTTCGCAATAGCCTGAGGTGCACACTCGGACGGGTGATAATAATTATATTATTGCACCGTAACAAGTATCCTGAATTCCAATCACTTCGTGGATTTTCTCTCATTCTTAACAGGCAAATGGCAGCGAGATGGTACTGCCACCAAGGACGACTCTGATACCGGTCTCCAGAACCTGCGGCGTTACCTCTTTGGAAATATAGTAACTATGGAATAGGGACGACGGTTGGATTATGAGTTGCATAATATGATGTATGGCCCAAGACATGAAATTCGCACTCAACCGCAAAGCAGACAGCCTCTCACCGTCTCACGAGGTCTCGCGGTCTTGATAAGCGAACTGCGGCATGTGCGTTGCGGGTATGTGTTTATTTCGTCGTGCTGCCCAAATTGGGTACTGACATTGTAGCGTACTAGCGTGGGTGATAGTGAGTTTCGTTCCGCCAGAGGCGAAAACGGACTCGGACGCACTCGCGTGCGGCGACCGCCGAGATCCAGAATGCGCTGAAAGCGTCTTGGAAAGCGTTGTCACTTGGTCTCGGTTTCGTAATGGCCTATGTTTCGGTGTGGCCTATCATATGTCCCTCTATGTTTTTTTTTCGGTTACATATTTCCGCGCGCGCGCGCTTTCACGCATCATCCCGTTACAGTATTACGTTTCAGCTGTGAGTGCGTTCTTCGACCCTAGATAGGTCGCAAAGGGTCTTGTGAACGAGTGGGAAGGCAGGGAGCGCACTCGGGTGGGTAATGAATGGTACAGGATAGGCCGGTTCTTGGATAGTGTTGTTTTGTTTGGATCTTAGGTACAGTATGCCAGTGATCATGCCTCACGATGAGGAGCTAGGAACTCCGAATCGTTGCCGTCAACTTGTGGTCCTTTCTTCCTTCGACTCGAACTATTTCTCCCTTGACACCGCCTTCGGCTGTGTTTCTGTGTTCGTCGTTGTCGAACCGGTAGCGCGTCTATCGTCTCTATCCAGATCACCCAAATGCAGGACAGGACACGAAGCTGTAGCGTATCCCGCCTCATCTAATTACAGTCACTGGTCCTCTACTTTTCCTCACCTCCTCTCTCAACTCGAACCACCACCCTACTGTCACACCATGTCCCAGTCCCCTCTCGCAAGCGTCTCTTCCTCGAACTTCGAGTCTATCTTCAGAAACGCCTTCAATGCCTACAAAAAGCGAACAGGGCAGGACATCACCTCTCATCCATTAGCCGCCTGGCTCAAGACTTGCGACTCTCCTGATGCAATCCTTGCCGTGCTTAGAGCCCAGGTTCAGGAGTTTGATCAGTCTCGGAGAGATGACGAGAGGTTGACAAAGTGGCTTAATCCAACCGTAAACGTCCTTTATGCGTTCTCAGCTACACTCGGTGTGGGCGTTGGCTTGGTGAGACTCGGAAGGTTGCCTCATTCGAGATCTGCGCTCTCATATTCATCTTCTAGGTGTTCTCGCCCGCCAAGGTGATCTTTGCTGGAATTGGAGTTCTTCTCTTGGTGAGTATCTTCGTTGACCTCACCCTGTGGACCGTCATGACGGCCCGGTCATTCAGGCGTCCAAGGACGTTACTGCTAGCCACGACGTACTCATCGACATCTTCGAACGCATTGAGTACTTCTTCAAACGGCTCGAGGCCTACACAGAAGTTCTGCAGACAGAAGCCATGACGGACGTTATCGTAAAGATAATGGTTGAGGTTCTGTCTATTTTCGCGATAGCGACGAAGGAGATGAAACAAGGGCGAGCGAGTACGTTATACTCTGATTTCTTCTCATTAGATTTATTCAGAGAAATTCCTCGAGAAGCTAATGGGAAGATGAGATATTGAGGATGCGCTGCAGAGACTTGACAGATTGACGCAAGAAGAGGCCCGTATGGCGACTGCAGAAGTCCGAGGCTTACCCAGAATGTTGATGACAAGGTGAACGGCGTCGGCTTCCAGGTGGAGGGCGTCAATAAGGGGGTGCAAGGGGTCGACAGGAAGGTGGAGGGTGTCGACGAAAGGGTCCAGGACGTCGGCGAAAGGGTCCAGGGCGTTGGCCACAAAGTGCGGGTCGTCGATGACAGAGTGAAGCAAATCGATGATAGGGTGGGGGTCGTCAACGACAATGTGAATCTAATGGTCGATGGTGTGTGATTGCGTGCCTATCTGTCCTACGTACCATCCTCACACTTCGGCTTGGCTAGGAGGGAAAGAAAGAAACGCAGCAATCCAACGGATCATGAACACCGTAGACGATATGAATCGTCAGTGATTTCCCCAGTGCCCGCTGTCATTGGCCGCGGTCGCTCACATACTTAACAGGTAATCAGCTTCGATACGACCTTCGAAACTGGCTCTCTCCCCCTCACTCACAGACTGGCCCTCGCTCTCTACTCTACTCTAGAAGCAAGTCTAGAAGTGGATTGCGTTACCAGAGGACACTTGCAGGGCGGCTTCGCGAAACGCCTCGGACAGTGTTGGCTAAGGGAACGAGGACAAGTCGTGGTCAGGACGGTGCGAAGAAACGGAAAAGGAGGGACATACGTGTGCGTGTGTCGTGCGTGCGATGTCTTCGGCGCTCGCACCGTATTCGAGCGCAAGCACGCCCTCTGCGACCATCTCGCCAGCTTTAGGACCTACAGTATTAACGGGTATTAACGCACAAGGGGCCAAGCGCCCAAGACGCACTCAGCAATTCGCTCCCACAGTCCCAAATGCGGAAACGCCACACGCACCGATGATGTGCACCCCCCGGGCCGAGGATGCGGTCCGTCTCCGCCTCTACTAGGAACTTCACCTGGCCCTCCGTGTCCAGGTTCGTCTTGGCGCGCGAGTTGGCGAGGAAGGGGAAGCGCCCGACCTTATACTGCACACCGTCCTTCTTCAGTTTCTGCTCGTCTTGCCGACCCACGCGACCTCCGGGTGCGTGTACACGACGCTCGGGATCGTGTTGTAGTTCACGTGGCCATGGCCGCTTTGGATGTACACCGCGGCGATGCCCTCCTCCTCCGCCTTGTGCACGAGCATTGGTCCGAAGGTGACGTCGCCGATGCACTTGATGTTCGGCACACTCGTGTTGAATTAGTCGTCGATCACGATGCACCCGCGCGAGTCGACTTCGACGCCGACATTTTCGACGCCGAGGCCTTGGATGTATGGCCGGCGGCCGACGGCGACGAGCACAACATCTGCCTCGAGCTGCGTCATGATATGTGAATCCTCTCGCCGACAAAGAAAAATCAGAGTATCGTACCGAGTCCTGCTTTCCGTCCTTAGCAGCCTCCGTTGACGACCACCTTCCCATCCTTTTTCTCTGCGGAGAGCACCTTGGTGTTCAGCTTGAACTTGAGACCTTGCTTTGTCAGCGATTTCTGGAATTGCTTCCTGAGCACACCGTGATATGTTAGAAGATTGCGACACCGCAAGTTAAGGTCGAGTGAACGCACGAGATCTCTTCATCAATACCCGCGCCCCCAATTCTATTGAGGAATTCGACAACGATCGGCTTACAGTACTCAACCCCCGGCCGTACGACAGTTGCCCCGTGGCCCTCAATGACATCACGGTTGGCTCAAACCCGGGTCGCAACACTGATGGATTCTCCACCATCGCTGGATGAGATCCTGTGAGTCCCGCCAGACTCGTTGCCTCTTCACTCTCGACATTGGCTTACTCTGGGCTCCGTAGATCAGGGGTCTCGGGACGCCCGACTTCGACCGATTTTGGACATACCTCGTAATTGAGCAGTAGAGCTTACGTGTTCCGAACTTAACACACCAGTTGCTCAGGGCGATGGCGCCAGACATACAGTACACCATCGAAAGCCAGTTAAGCACCCGCCAAGTCAAGGTCGAAACCCGCAACCCAAGACACTCGGCCTCAAATGTAGTCCGACTCGTTACGCTTTGGCACATAACGCACCCCATCAACTTGAGCCACTCCCGATCCCGGGCGTGGGATGTCTTGTATTGAGACGGTTCAGGTCGACCTGGATCTTATACCCATTGGATACTAGAGTAACCATGTAGTGGTGCTACATATTTTACAAAAGAAAAACATATAGGCCAGTCCTTTGGACCTTGCCGCACGAGTGCTGTACCTATGAGACAGCTATGAGCTCCGAGTTGTTGCCATCAACGGTCCTTTCATCCTTCAACGCGGACTGTTTCTCTCTCGGCACTCTCGGCACCGCGTCCGGCTATGTTGCTACATTTATCGTTATCATGTCGGTAGCGCGTCTATCATCGTTTTTCAGATCACCCGAATATCTGCAGTACACGAGGCTGTGCCTTGTCCTGCCTCAGGCTTTCTCCGTTTAATTACGGTCATAGGTCATCTACTTTTCCTCTCCTCCCAACCTGAACCGACATCATACGGTTACAACATGTCTCAGTCCCCTCTCGCAAGTACCTCTTCCTCGAACTTCGAGTCTATCTTCAGAACTGCCTTCGAAGCCTACAAAAAGCGAACAGGGCAGGACATCATGTCTCATCCCTTAGCCGCCTGGCTCAAGACTTGCGACTCTCCCGATGCAATTCTTGCCGTACTTAGATCCCAGGTTCAGGAGTTTGATCAGTCTCGGAGAGATGATGAGAGGTTGACAAAGTGGCTGAATCCAACCGTAAACGTCCTTTATGCGTTCTCGGCTACACTCGGTGAAGGCGTTGGCTTGGTGAGTCTCTAGAGTTGCCTCATTCGAGATCTGCGCTCTTACACTCGTTTTCTAGGTGTTCTCGCCCGCTAAGGTGATCTTTGCTGGAATTGGAGTTCTTCTCTTGGTGAGTATCTTCGTTGACCCCACACTGTGGACCTGACAGCTCGATCATTCAGGCGTCGAAGGACGTTGCTGCTAGCCACGACATTCTCATCGACATCTTCGAACGCATTGAGAGCTTCTTCAAACGGCTCGAGGCCTATACAGGAGTTCCACAGACGGCAGCTATGACGGACGTCATCGTAAAGATTATGGTCGAAGTTCTATCTATTTTCGCGATAGCAACGAAGGAAATCAAGCAAGGGCGAACGAGTATGGTATTCCCCAGTTATACTTTGATTTCTTCTCATTGGATTTATTCAGAGAAATTTCTCAAGAAGCTAGTAGGAAGACGAGATATTGAGGATGCTCTACGGAGACTTGACAAATTGACGCAAGAAGAGGCCCGGATGGCGACTGCAGAAGTCCTGAGGCTGACACAGAGTGTTGATGACAAGGTGAAGGGCGTCGGCTTCCAGGTGGAAGGTGTCAACAAAGGGGTGCAAGGCATCGACGGGAAGGTGGAGGGTGTCGACGAAAGGGTCCAGGGCGTCGACGAAAGAGTTCAGGGCGTCGACGAACGAGTTCAGGGCGTCGACGAAAGGGTCCAACGCGTTGACCACAAAGTGCGGGCCGTCGATGACAGAGTGAAGCAAGTCGATCATGGAGTGGGTGTCGTCAACGACAATGTGAAGCTAATCCTCGATGGTGTGTGATTGCGTGCTTATCTGTCCTACGCACCATCCTCACACTTCGGCTTGGCTAGGAGGGAAAGAAAGGAGCGCAGCAATCCAGCGGATCGTGAACACCGTAGACGATATCAATCGTCAGTGATTTCCCCAGTGCCCGCTGTCATTGGCCGCAGTCGCTCACATACTTAACAGGTAACCAGCTTCGACACGACCTTCGAAACTGGCTCTCTCCCCCTGATCCGTCCATCAATTACAACACGGCCTGTGGTG
>WNGR01014841.1_pt1 | contig 11632 bp, 7 predicted proteins | sample 5407581 | NCBI WGS metagenome assembly WNGR01 (sample SAMN13153383, study PRJNA577476) | soil metagenome | isolation source: 80 cm soil or saprolite under Garry oak tree replicate 2 | place: USA:California | collected 2016-06-15
CTATGGGACAAGAAGAGGAAGACTGGGTCCGAGTCACACTGGTGCACAGGAAAGCTTGCGGTCTACCCTTTGTGTTTATTTTATACAACATGCCGACGTGTCCAAACGTACATGGGTACAGTGCCACCAGACATCACAGCGGAGTTGTACACACATTCGAGAACGGTGACTGTACAAGACTAATGGGTTCGGACGCGGCGATGCCACGCACAGGAGCGAGTTCCTTGGGACACCTATGCAGACGCGCATGTGCCTGGCTACTTGAAGCTGCGCTTTTTCGGGCATATCATAACTTCTCGTGTTCCACGAGAAATTACGACGTGGCCGTGACAACGTATGCTGTGGTGTAGATGTCCAAAGCCAAGCGCTGCGACAAAACAGCGCACTGCTGGTCATAAGGGATAGACGGAAAGTTTCGTCATCTGGACCACAGCTAACTTCTGGAGAGCAAAGAGTACACGCACCACCGACGTCATAGTGCTTCGCCTTGTTGTCCTCCCTCGTACCGCCCTCGCTCGCTTCAAACACTACAGCCTGGTGCACGAACTCCGATGGTGATCCGCACCGCTTGACCGCCGCCGGCATCCTTCGTTCCGACCTCTGCCATGGTCAAGTCAAGGTCGATCGTACTACTCTGTCGCAGGCGTACAGTGTCGCTGGTGCGGGAGACGCACGAGGCTCGCCCGCGCAGTCCAGCGGAACAGCGGCAGCAACGGTGTGCAAGCTTGGTTTGAAGGGCATGCGCCACGCAAAGATGACCCATATCACCGTCACTAGCTTCAGCAGCGCGAACAGCATCCATGTCGTGATTGTCATGGGAGAGTCGAGTACGGCGCTGGGGGTGCAGCAAGCGAACAATCTGCTTTCAGCGCGAGCACAAGCGTCGAGCACCAAAAAGGTAATAATGACAAGGGTGATCGAGACAAACGCGATCGCGACCTCGAAGCAGGGGCAGTTGACAGCAAGTGAAGGATGTTGGGTGACTAAAGACAGACTACGGTCATGATCAAAGGCGCTGCTAGGTGAGAGGGAGTACAATATATCACGCCACGCGGAACTGACGACGCACTACTCCAACCGCTATTGTTGATCCATTCTATACCTGGGGAAATCACGAGGCTTTGCAGCATTCGGCCGACTGATCCGAGTATGATGACGACAGAAAAATCCAGCAGACTGTCCCAGCATACAGCCAGCAGCCGCACACTGACCTTCAATGGGAAACCTCAGACCAATGGGAGGTTGGAAAAGTTTAATGACATCCTAACACAGATGCTAAAACAAACGGTCACCCCAGAAAGGCAGGATAAGCAGTACGACCATTCACACTAATATTTCCGCTAGATTGTCGTTGGTCATTTCCAACCCTCGATTGGTCTGTCGGGGGAACGGCGAGAAAAGTCAACATAAGTTGACAATGGTCACATGACCAATTCTTTGTCAGCATTTGCCTTTTTTGGAATGTAATGTAGGGAGCTCTGACTCGTCCGCCGACAGCTCGGAGTCTGTGCATCAGCTCGCGCTGGCGCCACCGAGCAGCCTGCGCGAGCTCGGATTTCTCCTTCTCGCTCCGAGCCCTTCTTTCCCTCACTTACGATGTCTCTCAACGAATTGTTGGGTTTTCTTACCGCTCTTCTTGTGCTCCTGTGGCGAGGCCATTTCATTCTCAACTCCGCGTGGTTTTGGAGGAAGACGAGTCGGAGGATTTTGGACGATGCGTCGTTGCTTCAGCTGGCAGAAGCTTTTGCAAGAAAAATAGATCAGGAGAGGCCCTTGATTGCAGAGAGGATCAACCATCCAGAGACGATTCGCAACGTGAGTTGGTCATAGCTTCATTCCCAGGCTAACCTCAACCCAAATTCAGTTGCTCGAGGTAGAAAGGATCCTTTCTCCCGCCTACCACTCCTTTCTGGAGATGCTCAATCCCATTCGGCCGGCACATCGTCTACCAAGGGAAATATTGATACAGATCTTCGGCCTCGTGGGGTCTGGGAAGAGAATCCTACCCGTGTCGCACGTCTGCCACCGATGGCGAGACATCGCCCTGAAGACCCCCGAACTTTGGTCATCATTTCATCCAGATGACTTCACTCCTATGATGCCAGTAGCTTTGGGACGTTCCGGAGATCGCCTTCTAGACGTTTCCTCACATACCAGCTGTGACGAGATCCGGCGGCTCGAGCGCCTATTGGAACTCCCCTTCTCGCGCCTACGCTCGCTAGACATTACTGTTACAGGACCGTTCACGGACGAGGTCAAGGGTATATTCTCCCGTTGCCGAAGCCATGCGTCCGTACTGAATGAATTTTCGCTTCGGTTCGATTTTGACGCTACAATTCCTCAGCCGGTTCCTTTCGACGAAAATAATTGCTTTGCCATGCTTTTCGACCGAGAAGCGCCAGCTATCTCCAACCTGTTCCTCCGGAACTTACATCCTTGGCCACCCCTTCTCTCCGAACGGCTCAAATCTCTGACACTTACATCCATCTTTATCTCGGCCGACGAACTATACCCTGCCCTTCGATCCGTCCCCAATCTTGAGACCCTCGCCCTTCTAAACACCATTTCAGTTCTTTCAGACAATTTCTCTGGATCTGATACCCTCATTTCCCTTGACCGCCTGCGCGTTTTATATATCCATCAACCGCGTGGGGCTCTTAAACATTTAAACCATCTCCTAGGCCATATTACCATTCCGCGCCTCGATTTGGCTTGTGTCTTCATGTCTGACAGCGCTGTTGTCGACGATGATATACCCGAGAGCCCAGAAAACTCGTACAGGATGTTCAGAACAGTCACCGAGTTGGTCATGCATCTGGACAGTCTGCCAGAGTCCCAGTTCTACTTATACGGAGTGCACGAAGACAGCCTCGCATTCTCCTTCTGTCTCCCGACTACCGCTATACCCCGTATTTTCAACGCCTCGGGCCTCTCTGTGGGTTCTCTTTCTGCCAACATCTCTCAGGTGACCCGATTTATCTTGCGTGGGGACGACGCCAATTCCACTGTCTCTGCGGACAATCTCATCCACGTTTTTCGATGTTTACCGGAGTTGGAAACTCTGGTCGTAACAGGGATGCCCTTGGACAATGTTGTTACCGCCTTGAATCGGCTGCGGGACGAAGCTGAGCGCCCTGTCCTCCGGCACCTGCGCAACTTGTATACCCGCGGAATCGGAGACAACAGTCTAGCCCTAACCCGTTTCCTTGGACAGAGGCTAGAACCAGAGCTTCCTGTTCCACAGGTTGTATGCGCGGCGTCGCTGAAGAACACCGTCGGTACTAGATATGGAGATATCAGAGCGATTGAAGACCTTAAGTCTGGAGAATTTCCGAAACCATTTGCTGTTCCAGAGCCTATGCAAAAGTTTTTCAAGACGAATCTTGAAACTGTACGCGTGTTGTCCTGTCTTGAGACTTGTACACTTACAAATTCGAGGTAGAGTCAGATGGACTGGATACTCAAACGACGCAACTGGTCTTGAACAATCCATCTAATTGTAGCCTATGGACGCACATGTTTCGCAAACGCGAATCACTATGTGGATCCTGTACTCGCGTCAAGGTGACGCATCAAATTGAGTACGCCAAAAAGGCACACCCAGTTCGATTGGTTCCACACGCTTGCGAAACTATATTGGTATTCGAACGTCCCCATTGTACCATTTAGGGTGTGTACTCGTACATAGTCCAGAACACGGATTGGAGTGAAATGCATTTTATCATCGCGTCTCGTTAGTCGTTAGGTAGGGTCCAGCAAAGGAGCTCCAGTGTCCCAATTCAGTTGGCGGTAAAGACCGCGATATCCTTCATGCTGGGCGGGTCATAAGAAATCAGTTCCAGTTCCAACGGTTCCTCTCCATGAGCCAATCCAGTTCATTCTGAACAAGAGAGTCAACTCAGCGTTCCCGAGAGCGGGAACGCACACTCACCCATCCCAAGTTAAGCTTCAAAAACCCTTGCATGGACTCGGGGACCGTTAACGGCCTGGGGAAGCCCTCGGCACCCAAGTCCTCGATGGCCTCGACCTCCCCGAATCGCGACCCAACCGAGCCCTTCAGAGATGCAGGGCAGACGATGCGGGGGTTGGGGAGCCCCGGCTCCAGCCGCTGGCCCATATAACGCATGAGCGCGAGGGCGTCCGCGCCGATGCCGCGGACGTAGAGGCTCCGGAGCTGCGGGAGAACGGGTGTCTGGACCTCGTCGCGGAGGCGGGCGAGCGCGCTGACGACGTTGTCGAGCGGCAGGCCGGTGACGACGAGCGTATCTATCGCGGGGAGGGAGCGGAACACGTGCGTCAGGTTGTCCGCCGAGATGGTCTGGTTTTCCCCGTCCGCACGCAGGACAAACTCGGTCGTGGTGGACGTGTCGACCGAGACGGGTCCGAGGGAGATGGCCCCCGCGCCGAATATCTGTGGTACGGCGGGGGTCGGGAGACATAGTGAGAATACGAAGGTCTCGTCGTTCGCCCCATGCAGGTAGAACTTGGACGCAGGCTCGCCGTCCAGCTGCAGGGCCAATCTCGTGAGGCGGTGAGATAGCCGGACCGGGTGCGTTAGAGTCGATATAAAGTCGTCATCTAGGGTGTCGCACTCCCCCATCAGAATACACGCGAGATCCAGTCGCGGAAATAGGAGGTGGGTCATCAGGTGCCCGAAATGTTTGAATGGGCCCCCAGGCTGGTGTATGTACAGAGAATCCAGCCGGTCCAAGGATATTGGATCCGAAGTACCCACAAAGTCGTCTGAGAGGGTAGAGATGACGTTTAACAATGCGAGGAATCTCAGGTTGGGCACGGCTCTGAGGCAAGGGTACAAGTCATTCGCCGACAGAAAGAGCGACGCTAATGTAAGGGTGGTCAAAGTTTCAGATAACGGAGAAGTCCACGGACGCAGAGACTTGAGAGACAGAGCGGATAGCGTGGGGTGTTCCCTGCCAAATAGACGACTGAAGGCATCTCCCGCCTCTGGAGACTCGGGAACAGGAACCTTTGTATCATGATCGAATCGAATTGAAAGGGTGGCCAACAGCGGTGCGGGTTTGTGAAAATGAGAGAAGGTTTCCTTGACGGTATCTGTGAAAGAGCCTGTTATCGTCACCTCAAACGAACGCAAGTGCGAGGAAGCAACTTGAAGATCGGTGAGGAGCTTTAGGCGGTGTGTATCATCAGAGCTTATGGACACGGAGACATCGAGGGGAGCCCCCTGAGACCGTTCAATGAACACGGGGAGCATGTTTGTAAGTTCGCGATCCCGCAACGACGTCCACAGCTTCGGGTTGCGCAGTGCGATGTGTCTCCACCGACGACACGCATGCGTCAGAGGTACAACCTCCGCACCTGTCCCGACGAGTCCAAATATTTGTGTCAGAACTTCTCGGGGAACATGGTACACTGGTCGGGAGGGGGACAACAACTCCGAGACGGCGTGAAACGCCGGCGAAAGTACGGCCTCTGTGGCCAGCAACTTTGCAGTCAAAGTCACTACTTGAGCCGTGAATTCTAGCGTTAGGATGGTAAATGACACACTTCCTGCAAGACGACAGGGTCCAGGAGCCTGTCCTGTCCTGTGGTTGCGCGATCGCGAGTTATCTTCCGAGAGATGGCCTCCGCGAGGCATAGTAGAGACGCATCATCAAGCGTCGTGCTGACTCGGGTCGGGCGAGGAAACGCTCGTGGGGCTGCATCTGGGGGATCCTGCCGCGGCGGCAGCCACACTGCGATTATGGCCGCCCAACACCTGGAAAGGAGCGTCGAAATCATCGCTGCGTCGCGGGAACGTGGTGGGCCACCCCGGCCGTGCGTGGGAGTCTTGGAATTCCAACTCCATTTTTGAAATATCGCGGATCGTAGCCATAAACTAAGAGGGTTCTTGGCGCCGAGCCGCTGCTACAGGTCTACCTCTTGTCCTGTACCAGTCCCGCAAGGGTTCATGACCACGCTCGGAAGTCCAACGTAGCACCGTCGCGAATAAATACGATACCCGTATTGGAGCGAGTGGACCGTTATCGTTATGGTGATCCGAGTCCGACCGGGACATTCGATCTCTATCGCGTTCTTTGTGAGCTTCTGGCGACAATGCCAGCAGTATTCATGCCATTTCCCACCTTGGTCTTCTTCTATTCTTGTTTCAGGCATATCGATGTTAGTGTGCGCTAACCCAGCGCGCATTATCGTCTCATAATGACCCTCATTCCGCCGGCAGGACTATGTCAGGTTGTTCTGTTAGTTTCGCGTGACGAGAAGATTAAGAATAAAAGGAATATGTGTGCGATGGTACTAGTTCGGGGTCAAGATGTATACAAATGGGACTCCTGGCAGAGGGCCACCGGGAATCACGCAATCGTGACTCGAAAAATGTTATCTCACTACGCATTTCGCAATGTATGTCAATGTATGGTATACTGCACTAACCCTGAACCGTTACACAAGCCGTGTCTTAGTTATTCAATTGGTTGGCATGTCGTAAGGAGCAAGCCTCCATCTGCAAAATTGGAGGTGTTCAGAGACATTTAAGAACAGCTTAAACAGCTCTAAATGCACTAAAACACACTAAAACACTTACCAGTGTTGCAGATGCTCCAATTCCTAAAGAAGTGTAGCTAAAAGCAATCTTGGTTGAGCTCATTTGCGTGCAATACGGCAGGTAAATACCCTGCATGGCATAGCCTCCATCCGTGTGTAGAGATCGGTTGAAGTGTGTCTCACCTATGATTATTTTTGGATGATGATCGAAAGGCGTTCCTCTGCGCTATGCCCAAACGGTAAGCGTTGCAAATCCTTTCTCCAGGAGCTTCATGGCACAGCGCTCGGCACGGGGAACTATGCCCGAAGGGCTTATAATGACATCGGAATGCTGCGTTCACCGACACCCCTCCATCGCGGACGCGCAAGCTCAACCGGGAGCAGTGTGGGAGCTGCGGGACGTGCCTGCAGGGCCAATCTCATCCGATTTCGTACTAGTAGTAATTCCGGCTTTGTTCCAGACCTTTGCAGTGTGAGACCAGTGGCGCAAGTGGACTCCTCACCAAATCTTTTGCCCGAGTGAGGTAACAATTGGTGATAAATGGGGGATGGTGCGCAGCAGTGGGCCTGAGATAGAGAGATCTTCCTCGAAGTCGCGACGTTGTGATTGGATGACGCGGCGCCATGGGAACCCCTAAACACTTATGCCATGCAGATTTCGAGGGTCGTAGCCTCGACAAGAAAAGGCTATATGCAAGGTACAGGAGTATTTGTTCCCCGTTGCGGCCACCCAATGAGGAGTGCCGCACCGAAATCGATTGTGAGAAGAATACCCCACTGATGAAAGATACAGTTTATTTGCGGACAGCCAATGCAGCCAAACCTAATCCGCGGGCGCGGGCCAAGATAGTGGAGTGACGGAAAAGTGATGGGAGACAAGGCGACTTGTGAGACTTTGAAATCCGCGTCACCCCGTTTGTGAACTCCAAGATTCGAATCGTGAACCAGGAGGTTGTCCTGGCAAGCGCTCATCTTCAGATTTCCCAAGCAGACTCAAGGATGCCAGGATCACTCAGTGGAAAGTGAGGAAACAGACACCATTAGGGACCGCAAGCGGCGTTGTTGTGGGGTGCGTAAGAAGCTGCCCCCCCGGGACAAGTGGAGAATGCGCACTGAATGCGCACGCCGACTTCCGCCCCAGGAAGCTGGAGCCGTCGATTCTATCAAACTTACGCCTGGCGCAGCCATCTAGAAGGTGTAACGGTAAACTTCCTGGCTATTAGACGATGACTCGGATCAAGTTACTGTAGAAGTCTAGCATCCGACGATCGCCCGGGCTGGGCGCCACAAGAACACGTCAGGTTGTACATGTACATCAGCTATAGCGGGTAATGGTGGGCCTTTGTACTTGCCGTTTTGTAATGTCACGCGTGGTAAGACGTGTCGTGGTTCGTTCGAGTTCGAAAGCGAGTGCGATCAATCGGACCGCAGAGCGATGGTTCACAAACAAAGAGGACTGATTGAAGAGAACGAGAAATTACCGTGGTTGAATATCTTTGGACCCTACTTTGGAGCGTTGTAGTAGCACTCGTGACAAATATCCAAAATTCGGAAGCAGCGTATCTTATCTTTGGGGCAGTGAATGACCGAAGCAGGTGACCGTGACCCATCCTGTGCGCGGACGCAGACAAGGTGCTCAGGTGATAGGTACTACGCGATGCTCGCGTAACCCGCTGGCATGTCGTACGCATTGCACTCGATGGTTGGTGGTCCACCGAACGGAGTCGAACAAGTCGTGTCAGCTGGGCCGCGCTCTTTCATAACCCAACAATTGCCTCGGGTCGAGGTGTAGTGTGATCATGTCATGTTTGACGGGTTTCTACCCGCGGGAGTAGAAATTGGTCGAAAACACGGGCGCGTGTGGGGGCAGATGACCCTATCAGGTGGGCACGGACTTTTGTGGAGACGAGTCCTCTCCATTATTTATGAGCCCAGCCCTGGTCTACTAGCGGCGAGGGCCCATTTGTTCTGCCAGTGAGCCTTGTTGATATAAATTGGCCCCTCCCTGGATTCCCCTTCCCGCCACCCGCGACGACGTCCGACTATCGTATCGTGCAAGCCCTTCCCTTGGGCTTGGGAACTCCCACCTCCACTCACTCCCTAGTATGTCCCCTTTGGGACTCGCGTCGAACTTTTGGTTCAACTGTTTTTCCTATGTCCCGGGCACAATTGGCCATATCAATGTTTCCACCACCAGCATTTCTCTCGCATGCCACCCTTTCGTAGCACACCGTCCCTTCCCGCCAACACACACACATAGTCAACACTCCACCATGCGACGATCGGATAGCCGGGTCGGCCTGTGACCCTCCTCCCCGAATACTGTAGTTTGCAAAAGTTTGCTCCCCAATCTCACTGCGGATCTTCGTCATGACCACAAAGGACAATGCGGCAGGTCCGCCGGTTCATCACTCCTTCGGCGCGACGGGTCTGTCCTTGCATTGCAGTCGTCAACGTAACATATTCTCGCGATTGGGTCTTCATCAGGTGAGGAAGCGAAGTTGCGATGCCCACGTTTACCCGGACATTTAGTTTGGATTTTAGATATTTGACCGAGACCGAGGATCGTTAATCTGACAAAAACAGGACACATCCGCTGCGCAAGCCAGTGAACGCTCCAGACGAGTGTCCAGGGGTCTTCACTTGTCTCCCCCTTGTCCCTTCGGCTCGTAACTGCTCCCGGCCGGCGTCCCATTGTGGGAATTCCCAGTTCTGTCAAGGCTATGGCCCTGTCGGTGTGGGGCCCCAGCAAACAACCACCAATCTAATCAATCTTCAATCAATTTTCAATCTCACCCAAACCAACACCCTGAGCGCTATTATGGAGTACTGTAGCAAATCAGGTCTCTACCTTGCACTGCCGGTTGCGGAGGAACCCCTGCCCGATAGCAGTTAGTAGTCAGCACCACCGTGTACTCCACCACCACCCTGCGCTGGCGCTTCCTCGTTGGCTACCAAGGGCCACCAAAAGCAAATTTCCGCTCCCAGAAATATTGTGCGCCCTGGGACCAGGGCGTAGACCGTGACAAAACCCCCGGACCTTACGGCCGAAATTTCTGCACATTTTTTTTTTGCGCCCAACCCGATCTGAGTGCTTCCAGGCGTCGGTCTCTCTCGGCAAAACACAATTATAGTAGACAAATGCGATGAGAAGGATAGACGGCATAAAATTCTCGTCGCCTGGATGGGGGTAGTACTAGGAAGCGCAAAAGTAGGCTTGGTACTGATGGACACGGCTATGCCGACTCCGATGCCGGCGCCGCAGTGCAGGTGCACATGCGCTATACAGGCTGCCCAACTCAGCTAGCTATGTGTCCGCGGAGGCATTACCGGTGCTTTTGTTCCCGGTAGCTTGCTGGGTGCGGGCGCATCCGTGCGACGCCAAGTTCTTCTCCTGTTAGCTAGTTCTGTTCGAGTTCTATTCCAGACCCTCCGGCGCTAGATAACATGCTTGCGCTCACGATCTGACTCGAACTCCTGGCGCCCATCCACCTCCAGAGTCTGGCCGAAGGGCCCCGACCGGTGCAGCTGTATGGATGTTACTTGGCGCATCAGATCCCCCTATTACGTGCCGAACACCACTACAAGTGGTTGTTGGTATGGCGTAATCCCACCGCCCGCCGTACCTACTAGGTCATATCTGTCTGTCCTGTTACCCTTCTGTATGACCGGTGGATCAAAAGCACCCAGCTGGCGTCGTGCTCCAATTTGGAATTGACAAAGATGGAAGAGGATGTGCGCAGTCCTTCCTGTCGGTTGCTCGATCTTCAAAGCCCCGCCAATTCTTCCCGTCCTCCTTCCTCACTTTTTTCCCCGAGTCGGTACCTACCACGTGCCGTTTGGTCATTCTTTCCCGTTATTGGCCCCTCAGGAAGGAAACCCTGAAGAGTCGTAGAGGTCTTCTGATAAGCGGGTTCCCTACCACGGTAATCTCAGCGTGTAACTCGTTTGCTTGACGTTCGACCTTGTGCAGGCACGGGCCGTCCATTAGTGCCCTCTCGTCTTCGTCTTTGTCCTTGTCTGGCAAACGAAGGTGCGAGTCCTTTGGTCGCCATGCGGCGCTCGCCCCGCACTTCTGCGCTTCGCGTTCTTCGGCTGGCTTCTGTCCCAATCAAAGGGAGGTGCGTGTGTATTGCGCTGAGCCACAACCGTGGTCTCTGGGGACCGCCACGTATAACCTGCTCGGAAGCTTCTATAGATGTGTGATACGCCATAGACCTAAGTATGGACAAAGGCACGCACCGCCAAAGGTAATAAAATGTAACTCCTGGGATCGTAGCCAGTACGGTGGAGACGGTATGGAAGAGGAAACCTTGCACCTTCCGCCCGATGCGGTGTCGTGAAATGAAAATTGGTCGGGAATGAGGCGAGCGAAACGGCAATGTGCGCTCTTGCTCTCCCACAAAGGCCCCACGCAACTCCACAAGCTTGGCGCTGGGGTGGGTCTGAATCCACTTTGTACCGTATTGCACAATCAGGCCACGCCAGAACAGCCCTGGCGCGAAGCGAAGTACAAAGCAAGGCCAAAAGGAAAAAAATAAAATGTCAAAACACGCAAACGCCGCGCTTTTTTGGGTCATGTCGTGGGGGTACCTCTAGACGAGTGTGGGTTCAAGTTTCTGATCCCACCACCAAACCAGGTGGTCGCCCCGCAATTTGAACCAGACGCGTCTCCCCTCTCTCCGAACTCCTCTCCTCTGACCTAGACTGTTTCTACTACGTACAAACCCGCAGTACGTACGCGGGTGGTTCTAACGCGGACTATGCTCTCCCTTCGTTCAGACTACGAACCCCGTATCCGACTTGCCAATCCAGGTTCTGCTCCGCTCCCACCCCGCCGATTGACGTCGCCAGCACCCGGAACGTACGCATGCCCACTGTACAGGCGTGCGCACAGACGCGTGTGCGTTGCGTGTGCGTGGGTGCGTCGTTTTTTCTCTCGCACTTTTACATGTGATGTTGTTTCTCGTCCCCGCCTTCTTCGCTTCTTTTGCTAGAGAACTAGGAATGGGGGAGGGTGTGAAATACGACCAGAGGTCCGGTTGGGAGGACCTAGAACCCTTGAGAGGGGTCGTAGTGGACAGAGGCACGCACCAACGCTCTCTCAGGC
>WNGR01022513.1_pt1 | contig 11630 bp, 9 predicted proteins | sample 5407581 | NCBI WGS metagenome assembly WNGR01 (sample SAMN13153383, study PRJNA577476) | soil metagenome | isolation source: 80 cm soil or saprolite under Garry oak tree replicate 2 | place: USA:California | collected 2016-06-15
CGGCCTCTCGTGCACGCCGAGCGCATCCTCCATCGCCACAAGGACGATGCGTGGCCGCCCGCGCGCAAGGTGGCGGTAGGCCGCGACCGCCACGTCCACCGGTGGGGTCTCGTCGGGGAGGTGCGTCAGGCTGACCAGCTTGTCGCGCAGGTGATGCAGGCGGTGCTCGGGCTCGCTGCGGGTCCAGATGCCGGCGATCGTGGGGAGGTCATGCGTGCCGATCGCCGCGACCGCATCGTGCGGCCAGCGCCCCGGGTCCGAGCCTTCGAACCAGACGAGCCGGTAGGACAACGAGCCCTTTTTGCGGAGGTGCCTGCGCACCGTGGGCTCGACCAGGCCGAGGTCCTCGCCGATCACGAAGGCGTTCGCGCGCCGGCTTTCATTGGCGAGCAGCGACAGCAGGATCGGCGCCGGGTACCTGACGTAGGCGCCCTGCGCCGCCGTCATCTCGTCGGGTATCCAAAAGAGCCGGAACAGCCCCATTACGTGATCCAGCCGGATGCCGGCCGCGTGCCGCCCTGCGCCGCGGATGGCGTCGATGAGCGGGTCCCATCGCGCCCGGCCCAGGAGCCACGGGTTGAAAGGCGGCAGGCCCCAGTCCTGGCCGTCGCGGAAGAACTCGTCGGGCGGCGCCCCGACCCGCATGCGGGGCGCGAGGTAGTCGCGCCAGCGCCACGCGTCGAACCCGTCCGACGCAAACCCGATCGGCACGTCGGTGATGAGACCGATCTCGCGCGAGGCGCGAGCCAGCTGCCGGTCCACGTGGAACTGGAGCCATTGGTGATAGGCGATGCGCGCTGGGCTCGGTGCATCGCCGCCATGCGGCCAGCTGCGCCATGCCGGGCCGTGCATCTCGCACCGGGCGTTGAAGGTCGCGAAGTGGCGGAGCGCTCGGCCCTGGCGCTGCACATAACCCGACAAACCGCGCGGCTCAGGAGTGCCGCGAAAGATCTCTTCGAGCGCCCTCGACTTGATCTGGTAGACCGCGTCGTAATCGATGGTCCGTTGGAGGTTGAGATAGCCGGAAGCTCGCTTGGCCGGGCCCAGATCAATATGGTCCGCCCCTTCGACTTCCTCAACGCGGAGGTAGATGACGTTGCGAAAGCGCCGCGTCGACGAGTAATACGGCGAAGGCTGGTAGGGCAGCGTGGGGGTTTGTGCGCCCAGCGGGTTGAGGAGGATGAGTGAGGCCCCGGCTTTGCGCGACCAGCGCGCGAAGCGGCGGAGGTCGGCGAGGTCGCCGATGCCCCAGCTGTCGCGCGAGCGCAGCGCGTAAAGCTGCACGGCCCAACCCCACGCGCGCTCCGGCGCGGGCGTGCAGGGCTCGTCGCGCAGGCGCGGCCCGCGCAGCCGCGTCGGGCGCTCCGCCGTTGCGCCCATAGCCTCGAGGATCGCGCTCTCGACCTCCGGCGGCGTTTGGACGACGTCGCCCTTCCACCCCTTGTAGGCGGGCAGGATCCCCCAGCGTCGAGCTCGTTCGGAAATCAGGCCAGTGCGCGAAAAGGCTCGGGCTGGAAGTCGGCTAGAACATCCTTCCAATCCGACAGCGCCCGCATGACGGACGGATCGTCTCGCACGAGCCATGAGAGGTGGCGCAGCGCGTGCTCGAGCACGGCATCGACCCCGATCGACTTTGGGGCGGCCATCGCCTCACCGCGCGCGATCTCGCCGCGTCTCACGGGCGTGATCGTCAACGAATCCGCAGGAAGCGCCGAGGGCCGCGCGACGACGGCGATGTAGGTGAGGATGATCCGGCCTTCCTCATGCCGCCACGACGTGGAGTGGACGACGACGGGGGTTAGCGGGTACCACGTCAAGACGTCCAGCACGACGTCCGCCGGCTTTGCCGAGGGAGGCAGCCCGACGCGCAGCGAATCGGCGTGGAGCGGCTTCATCCAGAAAAGGGCTCCGTCGCTGAGCCCGACCGGCAGCACCTCGAGCGTCTGCGCCGTGAAGCGAGGCGACCACGGCAGAGACGAGATGGGCGGACCGATCGTGTCGATCAGGGTCTGGATCGGAGGCTTACTTCTTCGCGCCATCGCCTTCAACGACGCGCCAGATCGCGCGCACTTGGGCCGGCGTGATCTCCTGCTGGTGCGCTGAGCGCCCATGCTCCTGGATCTTCGAGATGACCTCCGACCTCGATCCGCGCGTCGTCCAGCCGCACCTGCAGGTGACTTCCATCAGCATGCCAAGAGCCTACCTTGTGAGGGCGTACCATGCCGCACATGGCGGTCGCCGAAGACCTCGAGGTCGCGTCCTTTCTAAAGGGCCAGCCCAAGAAGCTGCTCATCGGCGGCCGCTGGGTGGAGTCGGCGGGCGGCAGGACGTTCGCCACGCTTGATCCTGCGACCGGCGATGTGCTGGCGAACGTCGCCGAGGCAAACGCCGAAGACGTGGACCGCGCGGTCGCGGCGGCTCGCAAATCATTCGACCGCGGCACGTGGCGAGAGCTGCCTCCCGCGGAACGGGCCAAGGTGCTTTGGAAGATCGGCGACATGATCGAGGAGCGGGCGACGGAGCTCGCCCAGCTCGAAACCCTCGACAACGGCATGCCGATCAACGACGCGCTCCTGTTCCACGCACCGTTGGCGGCCGCGACGTTTCGCTACTACGCGGGTTGGGTCACCAAGCTCGACGGCGCGACGCAGCAGATCTCGTTTCCGGGCCAGTACCTCAGCTACACGCTGCGCGAGCCCGTGGGCGTGGTCGGGCAGATCATCCCGTGGAACTTCCCCCTGCTGATGGCCGCGTGGAAGCTGGCGCCGGCCCTCGCGTGCGGCAACAGCGTCGTGCTCAAGCCGTCGGAGGAGACCCCGCTCAGCGCCCTGCGCCTCGCCGAGCTGCTGCAGGAAGCCGAGGTTCCGGACGGCGTCGTCAACGTGATTCCGGGTTTCGGCGAGGTCGCCGGGGCGCGGCTGGCGGCCCATCCCGACGTCGACAAGATCGCCTTCACCGGCTCAACCGACGTCGGCAAGCTCATCGCCAAGGCCTCTGCCGACAGCAACCTCAAGCGCGTGAGCCTGGAGCTGGGCGGTAAGTCGCCCAACATCGTCTTCGCCGATGCGGACATCACCAAGGCGGCGTCGGGCGCGTTCCTCGGCATCTTCTTCAACCAGGGCCAGGTGTGCTCGGCCGGCTCGCGGCTGTTTGTGCAGGAGAAGGTCTACGACCACACGCTGGACGAGCTGCTCAAGACCGTGGCCGACACGCGGATCGGCCCCGGCATCGACCCGGTGAACCAGATGGGCCCGCTGGTGTCGAAGACGCAGATGGAGCGGGTGCTCGGCTACATCCGCACGGGGAGCCAGGAGGGCGCGAGGCTGATGGCCGGGGGCGACCGGCCGCAGGGACTCGAGGGCGGCTACTTCGTCAAGCCGACTGTTTTCGCCGACGTCGACGGCAAGATGCGGATCGCGCGTGAGGAGATCTTCGGGCCCGTGGTGGTGGCGATCCCGTTCAGCGACGAGGACGACCTGGTCGCCAAAGCGAACAGCACGATCTACGGGCTGGTCGCGGGAGTCTGGACGCGTGACGTCGCGCGGGCTCACCGGGTGGCGCACGCGCTCAAGGCCGGGACCGTCTACGTGAACTGCTACCACGTGGTCGACGCGGTGACGCCCTGGGGCGGATACAAGCAAAGCGGGTGGGGACGCGAGCTCGGCCCCTACGCGCTCGACCTCTACACAGAGATCAAGAACGTGATCGTCGACATCGCCTGATCCTGGTTTCGGGATTCCGCACGTCTGACGGGTCGGCTCAAGGGGTCAACGCAACACCTCATGTAAAGCAGGCAAGGTTGCCTGCAGGAAGGAGGTGTCTGTGAAGCGAGGCAAGTACAGGCAACGGCAAAGGCCGCTTAGGGAGGCCCAGATAGCGGAGCTGTGGGCTCGCCGGGCGGCTGGTGAGTCAGGAACGCGAATCGCCCGGCACATGGGTCGGTACGCGAGCTCGATCCGTGACTACATCCACGAGGCTGGTGGCATCCAACCATGGCCCCGACGGAGGTCGCGAAATGCGCTCAGCCTGGAGGAACGGGAAGAGATTTCCCGCGGCCTGGCTGGTGGGGCCTCGCTGCGAGCGATTGCAGGTCGGATTCGCAGGTCGGCGTCGACGGTTTGCCGTGAGGTGGCCCGCAATCAAGGGCGCCAAAGCTATCGAGCTGGCAGCGCGGAGCAAGCCGCGCTGAGCCGAGGCCGGCGACCCAAGCCGACAAAGCTGAGGATGTGCGAGGCGCTGCGGGTCGAAGTCATGGCTCGCCTCGAGGCGAACTGGTCGCCTCAGCAGATCTCCCGCTTCTTAAAAGAGGAATATCCGGGGCAGCCACAAATGCAGGTTTCTCAGGAGACGATTTACCTCTCGCTCTACGTTCAGGGCCGGGGCGCGCTTCGCAAGGAGCTGACCCAACACCTACGGCGACGTCACCAGATTCGACAGCCACAGAAGCGAGAGACGACCAACCGCGGAAAGATCAAAGACATGATCAACATCAGCCAGCGGCCGGTGGAGGCTGCAGACCGAGCTGTGCCTGGTCATTGGGAGGGTGACCTCCTGTTCGGCACCCGGACCACGGCCATCGGCACCCTGGTGGAGCGGAGCACTCGCTTTGTGATGCTCTTCAAGCTTCCCTCCGGCATCAACGCCGAGAGCGCGCGCCTCGGCCTGACGCAGAAGATCCTCACCCTGCCCGAGAACCTGCGCCGCTCGCTGGCCTGGGACCAGGGTCGCGAGATGAAAGAGCACGTCCGCTTCACCATCGACACCGGCCTCCAAGTCTTCTTTTGTGACCCAGCCAGCCCCTGGCAGCGGGGCAGCAACGAGAACACCAACGGTTTGCTCCGCCAGTATTTTCCGAGCGGCAAGACCATGGCTCCCTATACCCAGGAACACCTGGACATGGTCGCCGCGCAGCTCAATGGGAGACCCCGTGAAACCCTTGGCTGGAAGTCGCCGGCTAAGCGCCTGGCTCAGTTCCTGGAAGCGTCATCAGCAGCAGGTGTTGCGCCCACCGCATGAGACCACCCGTCAGCCGTGCGTTTGGACGCCAGACCCAGCGCGGCCCACACCTGTCCAACCACGGTGTCTGGCCGCTGGTGGATGTCGGCAGACGTAAAACGCAGCAGGCGGAATCCGGCGTTGATCAAAAGGTTCTGTCGCCGGTTGTCCTCGACCAGGCGAGCCCGATGATTGTCTCCGTCGTACTCGAGAACGAGCCGCGCCGACGGGTAGTAGAGGTCGGCCCTGCCGACGAAACGGCCTTCGGCATCTCGGAGATCAGCCTGGACATTTGGCTGCGGGAGTCTGGCTTTGATCAGCAGCCACCGAAGCCTGGTCTCCATCGGTGATTCGGCGGGAGCGGCGAATTCCGCAAGCACGCGCAGCCGGCAGGCACCGGGACGACCGCTCGTGGCGTCAGCGTGTCGGCTCAGGGCGTCCGCGTCCGTCATGCCCTAGGCGACAGCCATGTCGATCGCGATGAGAGCCTCCAGCGGCGACCAGCACAGGCAAAGATCAGAGAGGGTGCGATGCAGCGACGTCGCGCGCAACCCGCGCACGGACACTATTTCACCAGGTGAGATTTCGCCGCGGCTGACGTTGAGCCTATCCCCTGAGCGGACGCTGGAGTCCGCCGGTGCGACGATCTCGACGGGATTGGTCGGACAGAGGTCGAGACCGAGAATCCATGCCGCGGTCGCTCCGCCGAAGACCGCTTCGGATGGCAGCCTTCGGCGCCACGCGGAGAGCAGCTTCCACGGGTCCTCCTGGACTCCGCTCCAGCAGTAGAGCTCGGATCCGAGGCGTCTCCACGCCCTTCCCCTGAGCATGCTCAGCTTCACGCCGGCCTTTCGCGCCTCCTCCAGGCGGAACGGCCCTTTCGTCAACACGGGCGGAATGCGCGCTCGGCGAGCCACGGTCGAAGAATGCCGCGCACGCCACGCCGCGTCAACTCAGCCTATAAAGAACAGCCCGGCCAGCCCACCTGGAATTCCGCACGTCCGGCGTCAGACGTGCGTTTGCACGGTGCATCTAGCGCACGCGTGGCGTCAGCGGTGCGGAATTATGGCTTTGCCGGCCCCGGCGCCGCTGCCGCGGGCTCCTTGTGCTGGTGCTTGGTCGGCGTGAACTTCAACCCGTCCTCGCCTTCGACGTCGATCTGGACCACGTCGCCACGCGCGATCTTGCCGCGCAGCAGGTGCTCGGAGAGCTGGTCCTCGATCCGGCTCGTGATCACGCGCCGCAGAGGCCTCGCGCCGTAGATCCGGTCGTAGCCTTCCTTCGCGAGCATGTCCTTCGCCGCGTCGGTCACCTCGATCGTGATCTGCTGCGTCGATCTTCTGCTTCGTGTTCTGGTGGCGGCGCTCCACCTCTTCCTTCTCGTCGACCACGGCCGGCTGGAAGCCCAGCGACGTGCCCGCCTGGTTGACATCGCGAATGCCGAGGTTGGAGGTCATGATGATCACCGTGTTCGCGAAGTTGACGACCTTGCCCTTCGCGTCGCTCAGACGGCCGTCCTCGAGGATCTGCAGCAGCATGTTGAAGACCTCGGGATGCGCCTTCTCGATCTCGTCGAAAAGGATCACCGAGTAAGGCCTGCGCCGCACCGCTTCGGTGAGCTGCCCGCCCTCGTCGTAACCGACGTATCCAGGAGGCGAGCCGACCAACCGAGCGGTCGTGTGCCGCTCCATGAACTCCGACATGTCGAGCTTGATGAGCGCGTCCTCAGAATCGAAGAGATACTCCGCCAGCGCGCGAGCGAGCTCGGTCTTCCCGATCCCGGTCGGCCCGAGGAAGATGAACGATCCGATCGGCCGGCGCGGATTCTTCAGGCCCGCGCGTGCGCGGCGCACCGCCTGCGAGACACTGATGATCGCCTCGTCCTGACCGACCATCCGCTTGTGGATCTCTTCCTCCATGCGCAGCAGTCGCGCACTCTCTTCCTCAACCAATCGAGAAACAGGCACGCCTGTCCACGCGGCGACGATCTGCGCGATGTCCTCCTCACCCACCTCGGGCACGGTCTCACCGAGCTTGTCGCGCCACGCGGCCTCTTTCAGAGCCAGCTTGTCCTGCAGCTTCTTCACCTTGTCGCGGACGCCCGCGGCGGCCTCGAAGTCCTGCTTGTTGACGGACTCGTCCTGCTCGGCGCGCTGCCGGCGGATCTCCTTCTGCAGCTCTTTGAGGTCCTCCGGTGTCGTGGTGAGCTTCATGCGCACGCGCGCCGACCCCTCGTCGATCAGGTCGATCGCCTTGTCGGGCAGCGCGCGGTCGCTGACATAGCGGTCGCTCAGCACCACGGCGGCATGGACCGCCGCGTCCGTGATGGTCACGCGGTGATGCTTCTCGTACAGCGATTTGACGCCGTTGAGGATGTCGGTCGTCTCCGCCAACGACGGCTGGTCGACGAACACCGGCTGGAAGCGGCGCTCGAGCGCGGCGTCCTTCTCGATGTATTTGCGGTACTCGTTCAGCGTGGTCGCGCCGATGCATTGGATCTCACCGCGAGCCAGCGCGGGCTTGAGAATGTTGGCGGCGTCGATCGCGCCTTCGGCCGCGCCCGCGCCGACGAGCGTGTGCAGCTCGTCGATGAATAGCACAACCTCACGGCTCGAGCGGATCTCGTCCAGGATCTTCTTCAGTCGCTCCTCGAACTCACCGCGGTACTTGGTGCCCGCGACCAGCGCTCCCATGTCGAGCGTCAGCACGCGTTTGTGCTGCAGCGACTCGGGCACATTGCCGAGGATGATCTGCTGGGCGAGGCCTTCCGCGATTGCCGTCTTGCCCACGCCAGGTTCGCCGATCAACGCCGGGTTGTTCTTCGTGCGGCGGCTGAGGATCTGGATCACGCGCTCGATCTCCGTCTCGCGCCCGATGACCGGGTCGAGCTGGCTGCGGCGCGCGAGCTCGGTGAGGTCGCGGCCGAACTGGTCGAGCAGCGGGGTCTTGGACGGCTTCTTCGGTGCCGGCTCGGCTTCGGTTTCGGCGCTCGAGTCGTGCAGCAGGCGCTCGATCTCGCCACGCACCTTCTCGAGGTTCGCGCCGAGGTCCTCGAGCACATGCGCCGCGATGCCTTCGCCCTCGATGAGAAGGCCAAGCAGCAGGTGTTCGGTGCCGACGTAGTTGTGGCCCATCCGCCGCGCTTCCTCGAAGGAGATCTCGATGACCTTCTTCACCCGCGACGTCGGGATGATCTGCTGGATGATGATCCGCTCGTTCCGGCCGAGCACGGACTCGATCGTCTGCCGGACTTTGCCGATCTCTACCCCAAGGTTGTTCAGAACCTTGGCGGCCAGGCCTTCACCCTCACGGAGCAGTCCAAGGAGCAAGTGCTCTGTGCCGATGTAACTGTGGTGCGATCTTTCTGCTTCTTCCTGCGCGAGCGTTAGAACTTTCTTGGCCCGCTCAGTGAATCTTTCAAACGGATACAAGGTCCCTATCCTCCTGGACTCCTTTCTACTACCTAGGTGGGGCCAGCACCTCCTCCAACGTTGCTCTGGTACCCAACGGTACCTCCGCACCTAATATAACGTCCAACTCCGACAGTCGATTTCGGTTAAGAGTAGGCGGGTGCAGCGCCTTCTGGGCCGGCTTAGCGGGTTCCTTCCTGCGGTGGTCGCGGGAGCCTTGCCCATCCTCTTCATACCCACCGCGAGCGATACCTACATCCTGCCTCGCGCCTCGCTTGTGATCGCCGGCGCCTGCCTGGGTGTCGGACTCGCCCTCGTGACCCAGGACGGCCCGCGCCTGGGAGCCTTGCGCTGGCCACTGCTGGCCGCAGCGGGAGCAGCGGCGCTCGCGTTCGCCTTCTCGGTCTCCTGGCCGCTGAGCCTGGCCGGATCCTACACACGGTACGAGTCTTTGCCGATGCGCCTCAGCTACCTGGGACTGCTCGCGTCGGCGGTGTGGCTGCTGCGTGAGCCGAGACACCGCGACTGGGTGGTGGCGGGATTCGTGTTCGGCGCGTCCGTGGCGTCGCTGGAGGGGGTCCAGCAGTGGGCGGGACATGTCGCCTTTCGCCCGGACGGCAACCTGGGCAACGCCAACCTGCTGGCTGCCCTGGTGGCCATGGCCGTGCCGTTGGCGGTCGACCGGACGCTGCGCGGCGGGGTGTTCGTGCTCGCATGGGCGGCGGCGATCGTGGTGCTGGTGGCCGGGCTGGCGGTGACCACCTCGCGGAGCGGCGCGTTCGGGGTTCTGGCCGGCTGTCTGACCCTGGCTGTATTCGCCTCGCGCGGGCGTCTGGTGATCGGAACCTCCCTGGCGTCGCTGGGAGTCGTGGCAGTCGGACTGTTCGTGATGCTGGGGTCGCCGCTGCGCGCCCTGAACAACGATCCGCCGGAGCTGCGTCTCCATCTCTGGAGCGACGGCCTCCGGATGATTGCTGCGCGGCCTGTCACGGGCTGGGGTGAAGACGCCACCGGGCTTTCGTTCGGCCACTTCCTGAACCAGGACTACGCGTCCTTGGTGACCTTCGACCGCATCCACTCCGGCCCACTCGACGTCGCGGCGACGCAGGGCATCGTCGGGCTCGCAGCCCTGGGCTGGGTCTTGGTGGTGGTCCTCAGGCAGGCGTGGCGGCAGCGATCGAACCGCGACGTCGCCGCCCTGAGCGCAGCCCTGGCCGGCTACACCGTGTGGGTGTTCTTCAACTTCGACTGGGCCCCCGCCACAGGAGCGTTCTGGCTCCTGGCCGGAACTCTGTGGTCAGTTAAGGCTCCTCCCCATTCATGGGGAGATGGGCCGGAGGCCCGGAGGGGCGCCGCCGGAGGGGCTGCCAGGAGGTATCCATGGCGCCCCGCAGCCGCCGTCGCGCTCGTCGCGGCTGCAGTTGCGTTTGCCGTCTTTCCTGTCCTCGCCGACGTCTGGTACCTCAAAGGCCGCGCCGACCTCGCGGTCAAGGTCGACCCCCTGCAGGCCCAGTACCACTGGGCCGTCGGCACGGTGGATGAGCTGCGGCGGGCGGCAGAGCTAGGCGAGACCGAGCCCGACCTGTACGTCCAGCTCGGCGACCTCGAGCTGCGGCTCGGAAACACCGCGCAGGCGCGTCGCGACTACCAGCGCGCGCTCGAGATCGACCCCTACTTCAGCCCGGCGGCCCAGCGTCTCGCTGCTTTGGGTTAGGGTCAGCCCCTCTGGCCACCTCCCCATAAATCGGGAGGTGACTTTCCTATTCTTCTTCTTCTTCGGGGTACTCGTCGCGGCGGTCCGTCCGCGCCCCGGCCAGGCTCGCCGGTGGGGCCGACAGCTGCTTCAGGCTGAGCGAGATCCGGCGCCGTGCGGTGTCGATGCCGATCACCTTGACCTGGACCGTCTCGCCGACCTTCAGCACATCCTCCGTCCGCTCCACGTGGTCCCACGACAGCTCGGAGATGTGGAGCAGGCCCTCGATGCCCGGCATGATCTGCAGGAACGCGCCGTACTTCTTGGTCTTGGTCACCTGGCCCTCGACGATCGAGCCGACGGGCATGGACTGGACAAGGCGCTCCCACGGGTCCTGCTGCAGCTGGCGCAGCGACAGCGAGATCCGCGTCTGCTCCGGGTCGAGCTTGATCACCTTCACGGAGACTTCCTCGCCCAGCTGCAGCACGTCGGTCACCTTGGAAACGCGGTCCCACGACAGCTCGGAGATGTGGATCAGCCCGTCGGCGCCGCCGATGTCGACGAACGCGCCGTAGCTGGTGATCCCGGACACCGTGCCCTTCACGGTCGTCCCGGTCTGCAGCCGGCTGAACAGCTCCTCGCGCTTGCGTGCTCGATCCTCGTCCTCCGCCGCCTTCTGGCTGACGATCAGCCGGTTGCGCTTGCGGTTGACCTCCAGGATCTTGACCGGGATGCGCTTGCCGACCAGGGTCTCGAGGCTTCCGGCGTAGGCGCGCGCGACCTGACTCGACGGCAGGAAGCCGCGCAGGCCGAGGATGTTCACGATCAGCCCGCCCTTGTTCTGCTCGCGGACGTCGGCGTCGATTACCGTTCCGTCGGTCTGCCTCTCGGCAGCGACGATCCAGGTGGTCTCGGCCCGCGCGCGGCGCAGGCTGAGGACGACGTTGCCCTCCTCGTTCTCCGGCTGCAGGACGTAGACCTTGATCTGGTCGCCCGGCTCGAGGCTGGTGGAGTCGAGGTCGCCGCGCATGCCGAGCTCTTTGCTCGAGATCACGCCTTCAGCTTTGGCTCCGATGTCGACCAGGACCTCGTCCGGGTCCACTCGCACGACGATCCCATCCACGATGTCCCCGTGGTTGGGGGTCTTGAAGGCCTCCTCCTCGTAATGGAGGTAGTCCTCCATGGTCATCGATCCCGATGGATCCTGGTCGGTCCCCTCCTCGTTTTCGGTCAGGACGGCACCAGACTCAGTTGCCAAAATACGAACCCCCTAGAAGTTATTGGTGTGGTATTGGTCGTCAGAACGGCCTCCGCCAAAACGAACGTCAATATTACCGCACAAAAAGAGGAGTACCGGGAAACGGTTCAGACAGGTCGTGGTTATCGATCAGCCTGGTCTTGCCGAATCGAACCGCGAGCACCGCGAGCCGGCCAGGGGCGCGGAACGTCTCCGGATCGACGATCTCAGCGTATTCGACCTGCGCCAGCGGCTCGGCGTCGAGGCGGCTGAGCAGCGCAGTGCGCAGCACATC
>WNGR01007417.1_pt1 | contig 11629 bp, 8 predicted proteins | sample 5407581 | NCBI WGS metagenome assembly WNGR01 (sample SAMN13153383, study PRJNA577476) | soil metagenome | isolation source: 80 cm soil or saprolite under Garry oak tree replicate 2 | place: USA:California | collected 2016-06-15
AAGGGCATCCTGCACCCGAAGGATGCCGAGCGCGCAGTCGCGATCGGCGCCGATGGCATCATCGTGTCCAATCACGGCGGCCGCCATTTCGACGGCGCGCCGGCCTCGATCGATGTTCTGCCGGCGATCGTCGCCGCGGTCGGGACGCGGGCGACAGTCATGATCGACTCGGGCATCCGCGGCGGTCTCGACGTGGTGCGCGCGCTCGCGCTCGGCGCCAAGGCGGGCTTCACCGGCCGGCCCTTCGTCTATGGCTTGGCGGCGCTCGGGCCGATCGGGGCGGCGCATGTGATCGATCTCTTCTTCGACGAGATTCGCACCGAGTTCCTGCATGTCGGCGTGCGCTCGGTCGCCGAGGCCGCTACGATCACAGCGCGCCATCCGGGCGCTTGGCGGTTCGCCGAGGCGCAGGAGCCTGGGAATCGAATCAACCCGCAACGGGTATAAGACCAGGCCCGCAGAGTGAGGACCTCGGGTCCCGGCCCGTCCGCTCGATCGGCTGGGGCGACGGATGGAGCCAAGCCCTGGATTTCTTCGCCGCCACCTGAAATTCATGAATGGCGCCTGGGGCGCACCGCGTTATGATGATTCCGAGCCCATGAGGGGTCAGAGACCATGTCCACATCCCTGCTGATGACCCGGCGCTTCGCGCCCCTGTTCTGGACCCAGTTCTTCTCGGCGTTCAGCGACAATTTCCTCAAGAACGCGCTGGTTTTCCTGATCCTGTTCCAGATCGGGGGGCCTGATGCGGAGGCCCTCATCACGCTCGCGGCTGCGGTTTTCATCGCGCCCTTTTTCTTTCTCTCCGCGCTCGGTGGCGAGGTCGCCGACCGTTTCGACAAGGCCTGGGTCGCCCAGCGCCTGAAATTCACGGAAATCGGCATCGCGTTCATAGCGGTGCTCGGATTCTGGATGCATTGGGTGCCGCTCCTGTTCGTCGCGCTGTTCCTTTACGGCGTCATCGCGTCGCTGTTCGGTCCGATCAAGTACGGCATCCTGCCCGACCACCTCGTTCGCTCCGAGCTTCCCGCCGGCAATGCGCTGGTCGAAGGCGCGACCTTCATCGCCATCCTGCTCGGCACCATCGTCGGCGGGCTCGCCGCCAAGGACGGAGGCGATCCGGCCTCGTTTGCGGTCCTGATGATCGTATTCTCGCTGATGTGCTGGGGGACGAGCCTGTTCATCCCGCCCACCGGCCAGGCCGCGCCCGATCTGCCGGTGCGCCCGAACATCATCGTTTCCACCCGCGACCTGCTGTGGCACCTGCGCGACGACCGGCGCATCTGGTGGGGCGCTTTCGTGACCAGCTGGTTCTGGCTCGTCGGCGCGGTCGCGCTCTCGCTGTTGCCGCCGCTGGTCAAGAATGTCCTCGGCGGCGTCGAGGAGGCGGTGACGGTCTGCCTCGCGATCTTCTCGATCTCGATCGCGATCGGCTCGGGTCTGGCGGCTTGGCTCGCGGCCGGCCGCATCATTCTCCTGCCGACGCTGATCGGCGCGGTGCTGCTCGGCCTGTTCGCGATCGACCTCGGCTGGGCGACATGGGGCCTGAGCCCAGCCGCCCAGGGACGAGGGATCGCCGATGTCTTCGGCTCGTGGAGCGGCATCCATGTCGGCATCGATCTCGCCGGGCTGGCGATCGCGGGCGGATTGTACATCGTGCCGACCTTTGCGGCGGTGCAGGCCTGGGCGGGCGCTGACCGCCGCGCCCGCGTGATCGCCGGCGTCAATGTGCTCAACGCCGCCTTCATGACCGGCAGCGCGATCCTGGTCGCCGTGCTGCAGATTCTGAGCATGACGACGCCGGCCTTGTTCCTTCTGCTCGGCGCCGGCAGCCTGATCGTCGCCGGTCTGATCGGCCGCACCATGCCGGCGAGCGCGCTGAGCGATACCCTGTCGATCATCTATCGCGCGCTCTTCCGCATCGAAGTGCACGGGCTTGAAAACCTGCACAACGCCGGCCCCAATGTCATCATCGCGCTCAACCACGTGAGCTTCCTCGACGCCGGCCTGGCGATGTCGCTGCGCAGCCGCAGGCCGATCTTCGCGATCGATGTCGGGATCGCGAAACTGTGGTGGGTGCGGCCCTTCCTCAGGCTCACGCGCGCGCTCCCGCTCGATCCGTTGAAGCCGATGGCGACCCGCACCCTGATCAATGCCGTCAAGGCGGGCGATGCGCTGATCATCTTCCCGGAAGGCCGCATCACCGTCACCGGCAGCCTGATGAAGGTCTACGACGGAGCGGCGCTGATCGCCGACAAGTCCGATGCCGAGGTCGTGCCGGTGCGCATCGAGGGCCTCGAACAGACCCCGTTCAGCCGGTTGTCGAAGAGCCAGGTGCGCCGCAAATGGTTCCCGAAGGTGAAGGTCACGGTGCTGGAGCCGGTGAAGCTCACCGTCGATCCCGCGCTCAAGGGCCGCGCTCGCCGGCAGGCCGCGGGCGCCGCGCTTTACGGGATCATGTCGGACCTGGTGTTCCGCACCACCTCGACCGACCGCACCGTGATGGAGGCCGTGATCGAGGCGGCGGAGCATCACGGCCGCAACCGGGTCGCGGTCGAAGATCCGCTGGCCGGCCCGCTCACCTACAAGCGTCTGCTCACGGCTGCAGCGGTCCTGGGCGCCAAGCTGATGCCCTTGGCGCCGGAAGGCCGCCCGATCGGGGTGATGCTGCCGAACGCCAATGGCGCGGTGGTGACGCTGCTCGGCCTGATGACGGCAGGCCGGGTGCCAGCGATGATCAACTTCACCGCCGGCGCGACGAATATCCTCGCCGCCTGCAAGGCCGCGGAGTTCACCACGATCATCACTTCGCGCGCCTTCGTCGAGAAGGGCAGGCTGGACAATCTCATTGCCGCGCTCGCGGGCAAGGTCTCGATCGTCTATCTCGAAGATATCCGCCAGACCATCTCCTTCGCCGACAAGATCCGCGGCCTCATCAACCGTAACCAACCGTTGATACGGCGCAAAGCCGACGATTGGGCCGCGATCCTGTTTACCTCAGGCTCCGAAGGCGTGCCCAAGGGGGTCGTGCTCTCCCATCGCAACATGCTCACCAACGCCGCCCAGGCCGCCGCGCGGATCGATTTCGGGCGCGAGGACAAGGTGTTCAACGTCCTGCCGGCCTTTCACTCCTTCGGTCTCACGATCGGCGTGGTGCTGCCGCTCGTTTCGGGCGTGCGCATCTATCTCTATCCCTCGCCGCTGCACTATCGCACCGTGGCGGAGCTGATTTACGGGGTCAACGCCACCATCATGTTCGGCACCGACACGTTCCTCAACGGCTATGCGCGCGTTGCGCATCCCTATGACTTCCGCTCGCTGCGCTACATCCTGGCGGGAGCCGAGCCGGTGAAGGAATCGACCCGCCGCACCTATATGGAGAAATTCGGCCTGCGCATCCTCGAAGGCTACGGCGTCACCGAGACCTCGCCGGCGCTCGCGCTCAACACGCCCATGTTCAACAAGTTGGGCACGGTCGGACGCCTCCTGCCCGGCATGGAGGCGCGGCTCGAAAAGGTCGAAGGCGTCGAGGAGGGCGGCCGCCTGCATGTGCGCGGTCCCAACGTGATGCTCGGTTACCTGAAGGCCGACCGTCCAGGCGTGCTCGAAACCCCGCCCGAAGGCTGGCACGATACCGGCGACATCGTCACCATCGACTCCCAGGGATTCGTGACCATCAAGGGCCGCGCCAAGCGATTCGCCAAGGTCGGCGGCGAGATGATCTCGCTCGCCGCCGTCGAGATGATCGCCGCCGACTTGTGGCCGAATGTGCTGTCCGCGGTCGTCGCGGTGCCGGACGCCCGCAAGGGCGAGCGGCTGATCCTGGTTACGCAGCAGAAGGACGCGACGCGCTCGCAGTTCATGGTCTTCGCCCGCGAGCGGGGCGCCTCCGATCTGATGCTGCCATCGGAGATCATGATCCTCGACCAGATGCCGCTGCTCGGCACCGGCAAGGTCGACCTCGTGGCGCTCGCGAAGCTCGTGCAGGAGCGCGTCGCGCCGAAACCAGCCGAGGTCGCGTGACTCTTCTTCCCCCTTCCCGCTTCCCGTAGGCCGGATGGAGCGAAGCGCAATCTGGGGAATCTCGCGACATGCTCCGCTGGTCTCGTCGTTCGGCCCACCGATCCCGGATTTCGCTCCGTTCCATCCGGGCTACGCTATGCGTGGAGAGACGAGGCTTGAACCGTGAAAACCGAACTGCCAGTGCTGCCGGCAAACCTTCAGCGCATGCTCGACGCCGAATATCCGCGCTTCAGCGATGCGGAGATGGCTCGCCGGCGCGCCGCGATCTACGCGGCGCTGGCAGAGGCCGAATGCGATCACCTCGTGTTCTGCGGCGCGAACCGAGCCGGCTCCTCGGTGCAATGGCTCACGCAATGGCCGGTCACCATCGAGGCGGTGGGCGTGCTGACCCCTGGCGAGCCCGATGCGCTGTTCGTCCAATACGTCAACCATGCGCCGCTCGCGCGCAGGTTTGCCGACCGCGCGCAGGTCGCGTGGGGCGGGGAGTCTTCGATCCGCGCGGTGATCGCCGTGCTCGAGAACCGCGGGGCGCGCGAGAACCGCGTCGGTGTGGTCGGGCCGATGAATTTCGAGCAGCACGCAGTCCTCTCGGCGCGCTTTGGCAAGCTTGCGAACCTCAACCGCGCCTATGTGCGGCTGCGGCGGGTGAAATCGCCGGAGGAGATTGACTGGCTGCGCATCGGCGCCTGGCTCAGCGACCGCGGCATGGCGGGCCTGCGCGATGGGCTCGAGCCGGGGTTGAGCGAGCGCGAGCTCGGCGATCTGGTCGAGCGCGCCTACGTGGCGGAGGGCGGCAGCACCGTCATCCATTACATCGGGGTGACACCGATGCACGATCCCCAGGTTGCGGTGCCGGCGCAATTTCCCTCGTCGCGGCGGGTCGAGACCGGCGATGTCGTCTTCGCGGAGATCAGCGCGGCGTTTTGGGATCATCCCGGCCAGGTGCTGCGCAGCTTCGCGGTCGGCTCCGAGCCGCCGCCGCTCTACCGTGCGCTGCACGCAGCCGCCGACGCCGCCTTTGAGGCCATTGCCGCCGTGCTGCGGCATGGCGCAACTCCCGCGCAGGTGATCGAGGCCTCCACCGTGATCGAGGAGGCGGGCTTCACCATCATCGACGACCTCCTGCACGGCTATGGCGGCGGCTACTTCCCTCCCATCCTCGGCAGCAAGAGCCGCCCCTCCGGTTCGATCCCCGAGGAGCCGTTCGAGGCCGGGATGACCGTGGTGGTCCAGCCCAACGTGGTGACACGCGACGGCAAGGCCGGCGTGCAAACGGGGGAGCTGGTGCTGATCACCAAGGACGGCGTCGAGCGCCTGCACAACTTCCCGCGCGGCTTCATGCGTTCATGATCTAGCCGGCCTGGAGCTGCTCGGCCATCCAGTCGGCGCTCTGCGCGCGCCAGCGGTAGGCGCGGTTGTTGGCGATGTGGTTGCCGTCCTCGACCAGATGGAGCGTGACCGGGCCCTTGACCTCGCGCGCGAGGCGCTCGGCGTCCTTTGCCGGCACGATGCGGTCCTGCCGGCCGTTCATGATGTAGATCGGGCAGGTGATGCGCTCGGCGACGCCCTTGAGCGTGAGCGTTGCGGCGTGCCGGCGCGCCTCCTCGATCGTGGCGCGCTTGCTGCGCACGCGGAAGGCCTCGCGCGTGAGGCCAGGCAGCTCGTCCCAGCATGCGACCCAGTCGTAGGGGCCGCCGAGCGCCAGGCACGCCTTCACGCGCCGGTCGAACGCGGCCGCGCGCGGCGCGTAATAGCCGCCCAGGCTGATCCCCGCGATCCCGACGCGCGTGCCATCGAGGTCGCGCCGGGTCTCGATGTAGTCGAGCACCGCCTTCGCGGCGACCTCGTAGTCGCCCCGGATCGCGAAGTCGTACTCGGCCTCGCCCTGACCGGGGCCGTCGAACACCAAGGTCGCGATGCCGCGCGCGAGAAACGGCTGCTCGTAGGCGTCGGTTTCCTCCTTGCAGGAATCGAGGCCGCACGCGAAGGCGAGCACGGGCGGCCGCTCGACGCCGACGGGCTTGCGCAAAATGCCGGCGAGCCATTTGCCTTCATACGGCATTTCCACGCGCTCCCCGGGCGGCCGAAGGTGCGGCAGCGCGAGCTTGCGGCATTCGACCGCCTTCATGTGGGCAGCCTTCATCTGCGCGAGGTCCTGGACGAACAGGAACTTGCCGAAATGGTAATAGACGCCGGCGCGCTGGAGGTGCTCGCCCGCGCTGACGAATTTTTTCCGCGCCAGCGCCTCGCGGCCCATCTCCTCGTGCACCGCGGCGCGCGCCGACCAGGCGCGGCACCAGTCGTCCCAGGATGCGATCGAGGCGGTGACCTCCTCGAAGTCGGTGAGTGCCACGCCGTTGGTAACGAAGCGCGGCGCCCAATGGGCGATCGCCGCGCTGACGCGCGGGTCGACGGCTTTTTCACGGGCTGCGATTGTCATCGTCCTCATTCCCGTTCGATGCGGCCAGGAGTCCCTTCGGTTCGGTTCTCATGCCGAGCCTTGCGGCCGCCGCTTGGGCGCTGGCGAGCGCCAGATCCTTTTCGCCGTGCACCGAATAGAGCCGTGGGGCCGAGCGGTTGATATGGAGGTGGAAAATGTCCGGCCGATTGTAATGGCCGGCGAAGTCGTGCCGAAGCTTCATCTGGATACCGATCTCGAGGTCGCAGTCGGCATAGAGGATGCCTTCCTCGATCCCCATCGGCCCTGCGATGATGCGGCTGTTGGGCGCGACGATGCAGCTTCCGCCGCTGCAGTCCGGGCTGCGCAGGAATTTTTCCGCCTGCGGGTCGGGCTCCATCATCTCGATCATGCGCTCGTCCACGGTACCGCAGGCCGAAACCACGAAGGCCTTGCTCATCTGCGCGAACGCCTGCGAGTCGATGGCGACGCGGTTGCGCATGGGATCGCCGCTGGTGGGAAAATGGTTGGGCCAGCTCATGACGTGGATGCGGGTGCCTTCGGCGGTGAGCGCGAAGACCGCGAGCGGATTGGAGTTCTCGCCGCAGATGAGGCCGCTCATCGGCCCGAACTCGGTCTTGAACGCGCCGAACGTGTCCCCGAATCCGCCCGCGTGCACCAGCCGCTCGCCGACCGTGGGCATGATCTTCTGGTGCTTGCCGATCAGCGTGCCGTCGGGGGCGATGTAGACTTGGCTGTTGAACATGGTGCCAAGCGTGTTCGGCAGTTTTTCGCAGACGCCGACCACCACATAGGCGTTGGCCTCGCGCGCTGCCGCGCACAGGTCCCCGACTTCGGGCCCGGGGATCTCGACCGCGTTCTTGAATAGCTCGGTCGCGAGCCGGTTGGAGATGGCGGCGGTCGCGGAATGGTGGTGGTACCAGATCGGATGTGCGGGAATGAATCCTTCCGGGAAGGCGATCACTCTCGCGCCATTGCGGCCGGCTTCGCCGATCAGGCGGCAGGCCTTCTCGCTCGATCTCTCTCGGTCGAGGAAGACCGATGCGGCCTGCACCGCCGCCACCTTCACCACCCCATAGGCATCACCCATTGCGCGCCCGCATTCGTCTGCGGCTGCTATTCGGCTGCTTCGGTCGCCTTGGCTCCGGGCTTTTTCGCCCAGTAGTCGGCGGCGCTCTTCGAGCGGTTGAGCGCGTCCTCGGTCTCGAAGCCGGGCGCCATCGAGGCGTCGGTGCCGGCGAGGATCTGGTGGTGTTCGATGTCGAGCGTGCGCAGCCAGCGCTGCTGGCCCATGGTCAGCGCGACGAAATAGCCGATTTCGACCAGCTCGGGCTCGCTGAAATGGCGGTGGAGGCGGGCCCAGAACTTGTCGTCGACCGGCAGGTCCCAGGTGATCGCCTCGGCATAGGAGAGTGCCGCCTTCTGCTTGTCGTTAAAGCGCGGCGAAGACTCGAAATCGATCAGGTCGCGGTAGTCGTTCTCGACGATGCCCTCCCTTGCCGCCTTCATCGACCGCTGATTGCCGCAGTACTCGCATTTGACCGAGCGCGAGACATAGATGCGGCACAGCTCCTTGATGCCGTGGTCGGCAACGCCGTTCTTGAACACATCGCGCCAGCTGTTGGCGAACGACCAAAAAACGGCCGGCACATGGGCGCGCACCGCCTGGCTCTCCGGGCGCGGCGTGCCTTCGCGCCGGCAGCGGTCGAATTCGGCGAGCATGGCCTCGTCCCCGATCGTCTCGGGATCGACATAGCTGATCCGTGGCTTCGACATCGGCGCTTCTCCTTGTCCCGGCCTCGCTCGTGACTGGGCGGGGCAGGGCATGTTGCCGCATGATCGAAAATCGATCAACGGCCGGTTGCGGATTGTTTACCAACCGCGACTCTGTGTCCCGTACCTGGGGCGCATCACTCCGCGCCTTTGGCGGGTCGCAGTCAAGCTTGCGCAGACTGCGTAGACTTGGTCCGCATGTGCTGCGCTGCCCCCGAGACGCGTTTCATCAGCGCTGCGGCGCTCGCCGCAATTACTTCGATCGAGTTGTGAATTTTCGTAAAGGTTACCTCGACGTTTTAGCGATCGGCTACACCAACAATAAACAATAGCCCTTCAATCAATCTTCAGCATAGATAGAGAACCCTGCGCCGTATAACCAAATCAATACTCCCGCACCTTCTATAGTGGCCGCGACAAAACGAGAAGACCGCTCGCAGCAACAGGAATTGCGTCTTGCGTAGAAGCACTTTCGTCATGATCGGCTTCGCCGTTGTGTTCGGCCTGCTGGCGGTATTCGTCGCGCAGTCGTGGCTCAACACCCAGGCCGAGCTGCGCTTGAAGAATCTCGAGGCGCAGAGGAAACAGATCGCGACCCAGACCATCGTGGTCGCCTCGAAGCCGTTGCGCTTCGGCAACGAGCTCACTTCGATGTCGTTGCGCGAAATGCCGTGGCCGGAGGACGCGATCCCCGCGGGCGCGTTCAGCAGGATCAGCGATCTCACCTCCGGCAACGGGCGCCGGGTCGTGCTCACCGCGGTCGAGGCGAACGAACCGATCCTTGCATCGAAGATCACCGGCCCCGGCCAGCGCGCGACGCTGTCCGCCATGCTGCAGGACGGCATGCGGGCGGTCACCGTCCGCGTCAACGACGTCGAAGGTGTCGCCGGCTTCGTGCTGCCGGGCGATCGTGTCGACGTCGCGCTCACGCGGCAGAAAGACAAGGATAGGGCGTCCACCGACGTGGTGCTGCAGAACATCAAGGTGCTGGCGATCGACCAGACCGCCGACGACCGCAACGACAAGCCCTCCGTCGCCAAGGCCGTCACGCTCGAAGTCGACACCGCCGGCGCGCAGAAGATCGCGCTCGCGGCGACGGTCGGTACGCTGTCGCTGATGCTGCGCAAGGCCGGTGAGGCGACATCGGTCGCGCTGCGAACCGTCACGCTCGGCGATCTGTTTGGAGGCGAAGCGCAGTCGCCGCAGGACACGACCTTCGCCACGATCAAAGTGCATCGGCAGGCGAAGCAAGAGAAAGAGGCGAAGATAGAGGACTACAGCGTGCCGGCGGAACGGGGCGGCGCGGTCGCGACGACGGAACGGAGGCGGGCGTTTCACTGATCGGGGAAGTTTCGGGGAAGGTGCAAAATGGGTGGGGAGAACAAGGTGACAAACGGGAAAGCGCGTCGTGCCGCGGCCGTCGGCCGTCGGCATTCGCAGTGGACAGGAGATGCGGGGCGGGGGGCCGGCGGGGGCTGGCTAATGGGGCGTCGGCTCCTCGCCACGCTGGCTGGGCTGATAGTGACGGCGGGGCCGCTGCTCCTCGCCGCGATCGGGGAGGCGCAGGCGCAGCGGCTCCTCCAGGTCTCCGGCGCGCAGCGGACCGTCCAGATCACCGTCGCGGTCGGCAAGACCGAGGACGTGCGGATCGACAACCCGTTCACAGACATCACGGTCGGCGATCCGGAAGTCGCGGATGTGACGCCCTTGACCGATCATGCGCTGTCGATCCTCGGCAAAAAGATCGGCACCACCCGCGTTACGATCTACGGCGAAGGCAAGCGGCAGGTCGGCATTTTCGACGTCGAGGTCTCCTACGATGTCTCCCGCCTCGCCACCGAGCTCAGGGCTGTCACCAGCGCGGGGATCAAGGTGTCGTCTGTCAACGGCCGCATCATGCTGTCGGGGACCTCGCCCGACGCCGTGACGCTCGACAAGGCGGTGGTGATCGCGCGCCAGTTCGCGCCGGACATCATCAATACCGTACAGGTCCTGCAGCCGCAGCAGGTCATGCTGGAGGTTCGCTTCATCGAGGCGAAACGCGACGCCGGCCGGGACCTGGGGGTCCAGTGGAACGTGTTCAACAACCACCTGGTCTCGAACATCGGCTCGCGCAAGCCGGCCAACGGCCTGGTCCAGCCGAACGGGGGCACGCTCCCGATCACGGCGCCGACGAGCCCCACGAATATCCCGGTCGGGGAAGTGGCGGCGGGCGTGCTGTCCAATGCGTCGCCCTTCGGCTTCCTGCTCGGCCGCATGATCAGCGGCGGCACCACCATCGACGTGCTCATCAACGCGCTCGAGCAGAAGGGCGTGGCGCGCACCCTCGCCGAGCCGAACCTGGTGGCGTTGTCGGGAGACACCGCGAGCTTCCTCGCCGGCGGCGAGTACCCGATCCCGGTGCCGGGCTCGCTTGGAACGGTCTCGATCGAATACAAGACCTACGGCGTCGGACTTGCATTCACCCCGACCGTGCTCAAGGACGGCATAATCAACTTGGTGATCAAGCCGGAGGTCAGCCAGCTCGATACCAGCCATCCGGTGACGGTTGCGGGCATTTCAGTGCCGCCTTTGATCGTCCGCCGCGCCTCGACCACCATCGAGCTGCGCGACGGACAGAGCTTCATGCTCGGCGGTTTGCTTCTGAATGTCAGCACGACCGCGCAGGACCAGATCCCCTGGGTCGGCGATGTCCCGGTGCTCGGCACGCTGTTCCGCAGCGCCTCCTATCAGAAGCAAGAGACCGATCTCGCCATCATCGTCACGCCGCGGATCGTGCGTCCGGCGCGACCAGGCGACCCGATCAAGGGCCCGCTCGACAATACGCTGCCGGCCAACGACATCGATCTGTTCCTGATGGGCAAGCCTGAGATCACGCCGGCCGATCTGCGGCTCGCGCTCGGCCACCAGAAGCGGTTCGTCGGTCACATCCTCGATCTGCCGAAAAGGAGTGAAGTCAATGTCGTCGTGGTCAAGAACTAGAACCATTGGCCGGACGGTGGCGGCGACACTCGTGGCCGCGGTCGTTCTTGGTGCCTGCTCAGACATCTACTACGACCGGCGCGAGACGATCGCGCTCGGGGCCGACGATGCGGTCGCCACCAACCGAGTGACGCACATGGTCGATCCCTGGCCTCGGTCCAGCGCCAACAACAAGATCGCGTTCAACGGCGAGCGGATGCAGAAGGCATCCGAGTGCTACCGGTTGGACAAGGTGAAGCCGCCGATTGCGGCCACTACCAGCTCGGCGGCCTATCAGCAGGCGCAGCAAGGCGGCGTCGTGCAGACCACCACGTGCGCGCCGGCAGCGCAGTCGACCATGGGCGCGCCGGCGGCGCCTGTGGCGCTAGGCGTGTCGGCGAAGTGAACTGAATCAATGCCCGCGGGCTACGCAATTTGAGTGGCTGTCATGCG
>WNGR01017489.1_pt1 | contig 11629 bp, 10 predicted proteins | sample 5407581 | NCBI WGS metagenome assembly WNGR01 (sample SAMN13153383, study PRJNA577476) | soil metagenome | isolation source: 80 cm soil or saprolite under Garry oak tree replicate 2 | place: USA:California | collected 2016-06-15
GCGACCAGTCAGACGCAGGGGCAATACGCCTATACGCTCAGCGGCATTGTGCCCGATGAAGTTTACGCCGCCGCCGATCAGTTGATGACGAAGCTGAAGGATTTCAAAGGCTTCGCTTCCGTTCGCTCCGATTATTACAACAGCACACCGAATCTCACCGTCGATATCGATCGCGAGCGCGCGGCTACATACGGCGTTTCCACGTCCGCCGTGCAGAGTTTGTTGCGCACGGCTTATTCGCAAAACTATGTCTATTTAATCAAACAGCCCGAAGACCAATACCAGGTCATCTTGGAAGTGAAGGACAGCGAGCGCGCGACGCCGGCTGATCTTAACAACCTTTACGTACGCAGTAACACCGGCGGCACCTTCAGCGGAACAGGAGCAGGCGGTGGAACAATCACGACCACTACTGGCACTGCCGCCAACCTTGTGCCGCTGCGCGCGGTAACATCGACAAAGCAAATCGTTGGTCCGCAGGCGGTCAATCACTTCAACCAATTCACGAGCGTGACTATCAACTTCAACTTGCTGCCGAACGTAGCGATCGGTGATGCAACGAAATTCATCGAAGACAGCTTCGCACAAGTGCACCAACAAATCCCCAGTGTGCAAGCCACGTTTCAAGGTGAAGCGCTTGTCTTTCGCCAACTCTTTAAGTCCCTGCCGCTGCTCCTACTCTCCGCGATTTTTGTCATGTATGTGATTCTGGGAATTCTTTACGAAAGCTACGTCCATCCGATCACGGTGCTTTTCCCTGCGATCGTGCCGGCGGTCGTGGGCGGTTTATTCACGCTCTGGGTTTTTGGATCAAGCTTGTCTCTTTACAGCGTTATTGGTTTGTTTCTTCTGCTCGGCATCGTAAAGAAGAACGGAATCCTTGTGGTCGATTTCGCGCTGAAACGAATCGACGAGGGGTTGAGTCTGCGAGAGGCAATTCACGAAGCCAGTCTGGAGCGCTTTCGGCCCATCATGATGACCACTCTCGCCGCTCTCATGGGCGCGGTGCCGCTTGCGCTCGGGTTCGGCCACGACGCCTCGGCGCGCCGCCCGCTCGGTCTTGTCATTGTCGGCGGCCTGATTTTCTCACAAATGATTACGCTTTTTGTGACGCCGGTCATTTATCTCTGGCTCGAATGGTTCCAGGAGCATGTTCTCGATAAAGTGCCTTTTCTGCGCAGCGCGCACACGCATCACGAAGGTGAACCCAAGCCAGGTGGCGACGGTGAAGTGCGCGAGCCGATGCCTGCGGGCGCGGCATGAAGTAGATAACCGTAGGTCGAAATGCGCGCGATGGTCCTTGAGAAAGCGCGGCAACCACTCGTGCTGCGCGATGTGCTGAAGCCGAAGCCCAAGGCGGGGCAACTACTCGTTCGGGTGAGCGCGTGCGCGGTTTGCCGGACCGATCTTCACATCGTCGATGGCGAATTGCCGGATCCGAAACTGCCGTTGATCTTGGGGCACCAAATTGTCGGTCGTGTCGAAAAGATTGGCGAAGGCGCCAATCCGCAATCCGCGATCCGCACTCAGCAATTCAAAATCGGTGATCGCATCGGAATTCCGTGGCTCGGCTGGACTGACGGCGAATGTGTTTATTGTCGATCCAACCGCGAAAATCTTTGCGACCGGGCGCGCTTTACCGGCTACACCATCGACGGCGGTTACGGCGAGTTTCTTGTCGCGGACGCGCGATTTTGTTTTCATTTACCCGACCAATACGACGATGTCGATCTTGCGCCGCTGCTGTGCGCTGGAATGCTTGGTTATCGTTCGTATCGAAAGACGGACGATGCGCATCGGCTCGGCCTTTACGGTTTTGGCAATGCCGCGCGTTTGATCGCGCAGGTTGCGCTTTATCAGGGCCGAGAAGTCTTTGCGTTTACGCGAACGGGCGACAAGGCTGGACAGGAAGCAGCGAGAAAATTGGGCGCGAGGTGGGCTGGCGGTTCCGACGAGATGCCGTCGGAAAAGCTCGAGGCCGCGATTATTTTTGCGCCGGTTGGTGAGCTTGTTCCAGTAGCGCTGCGCTCCCTCGCAAAAGGCGGGATTGTGGTTTGCGGCGGGATTCACATGAGCGATATCCCATCGTTTCCCTATGCCGATCTTTGGGGCGAACGCACGATTTGTTCGGTTGCGAACTTGACCCGCCGTGACGGTGAGGAATTTCTTGAGACCGCGCCGCGCGTTCCGGTGCGAACCGTGACCGAAATCTTTCCGCTTGAAGAAGCCAACACCGCCTTGAATCGATTTCGTTCTGGCCAGCTCAATGGCACCGCAGTCCTGGTGATGTCATCAAGGCAAGCTGCCTAATTCGCGGGGCAACTGCTGGTCGGGCCAGACCAAGCGCGTGTTGCCCAAATGGAACACAGGGCTGTGCCCTGTGCGGCCAGCGGACATTCTGTCCGCTGGCCGGGATTCAGCGGAGTAAAGCTCCGCTGGCCGCACAGACTGCAAGTCTGTGTTCCTTTTCGGAAACACGCCGTCAAGTTTTGCCCGGAGCGAAGTCGAACCGGAGCCAACGAACGCAGGTTCGTCTCCTACCTCACCGCGCGTTTCGCGCCGCGAGCGCCGACGAGTTTTACAAAATCGCCAGGCGCGCGTTTCTCGTCCTCCGGCGCTGCGCCGGCGGCATTGGCGAGCGCTTCTTCCTCCGCGGAGAGAAATGGTTTGAACCGGTTTTTGTCGATCGCTTTCATGAAAGCCTCGTGCGCGGAGACAATGCCTTTTTCGAGCAACGCCCAGATGGTGTCGTCCATAAATTGCATCCCCTGGGCCCTTCCAGAGACGATCACGTCCTGGAGCTTCTGCGTCGCGCCTTCGCGAATAATGGCGGCGACGGCGGCATTTGCGATCAGAATTTCGTTTACCGCGATTCGGCCCGGCCGGTCGGATCTTTTCAAAAGCAATTGCGCCAGCACGCCGCGAAGTGAATTCGCAAGCATCGCGCGCGCCTGCGATTGCCGTTCGGCTGGGAAAACGTCCACCATGCGATCAACCGTTTTGCGCGCATTGTTTGTGTGCAGCGTGCCAAATACGAGCAGACCGGTCTCGGCCGCGGTGAGCGCGAGCGAAACGGTTTCGAGGTCGCGCATCTCTCCCACCAGCACAATATCGGTGTCCTCGCGCAGCGCCGCCTTAAGTGCATCGGGAAACGAGCTCGAATTGCCCGGCACTTCCCGCTGCGTGATCGTGCTTCGCTTGTTGTCGTGCACGAATTCGATTGGTTCCTCGATCGTGACGATATGCCGCGGAAAATTTTCGTTGATATAATCAACCAGAGCCGCCTGCGTAGTTGTTTTGCCCGATCCAGTCGGGCCAGTGACGAGGACCAGACCCCCGCGCATATGGGCAAATTCTTTCGCGACGAGCGGAATTCCTAGCTCCTCCAGCGTGGCAATCTTCGTCGGAATTAGACGAAAAACAGCGCCAAAACCATTCGATTGCTTCAAATAGTTGCACCGAAAGCGAGAGTCCTCGTCCATCTCGTAAGCGAAATCGAGATCACCGCGTCCCTCGAAAATTTCCCAGTTATGCGGGCCGCAAATTTCGCTCATCATCTGAACGGCTTCCTCGTGCGCGATCGGCTCCGCCCGGATAGGCATTATGTCGCCATGCATGCGCATCTTCGGCGGTTGTCCTTCACCAATGTGCAGATCGGAACCGCCGTGCTTGACGATCACACTTAGAAACTGATCGAGGTAAGCCATGACTTAAATAACGAGCTTCGTCATTTTCCCACATGCAGGCGCATCATCTGTTTTTGGTCGGCGCGCGCGTAGGCTTCTTCTGCGCTGATCAGGCCGCGGTCATACAAATCCATAAGCGTATCATCCATTAGACGCATGCCTTGCTTCTTGCCGGTCTGAATGATGCCCGGCAGCATATATGTTTTCGCTTCGCGAATAACATTCGCCACTGCCGGCGTGTTCGTAAGAATTTCCAGCGCCAGCACGCGACCGGTGCCATCCGCCCTCGGCACCAGCTGGTGACTGACGACGCCGCGCAATGATTCGCTCACCATCACTCGGACTTGTTCCTGCTGATCGGACGGAAACACATCGAGTAATCGATCAAGCGTGCGCGAAGCATTACTAGTGTGCAGCGTTGCCAAAACAAGATGCCCGGTCTCCGACGCCGTGATGGCGAGTGAAATCGTTTCCAGGTCGCGCATTTCACCGACCATGATGACATCCGGGTCTTCCCGCAACGACGCGCGCAGGGCCGCACTGAAAGACTCGGTATGCGTGAACACTTCACGCTGCGTAACGTGACAGTTTTTCGACGTAAAGATGTATTCGATCGGATCTTCGAGCGTGATGATGTGATCGCTTCGTTCCATATTCACTTGCTCCACCATCGCCGCAAGCGTCGTCGATTTGCCAGTGCCAACCGAACCTGTCACTAAAATTAGCCCGTTCTGATAACGGGTAAGTAACTTGAGATGCTCGGGCAACCCGAGTTCATCCATCGTCCGAACATGCGTATTGATGACGCGGAAAACAATTTCGACCCCGAGTCGCTGGCGCACAATGCTGGTGCGGTAACGGGCGAATTCGTTTGCATACGCAAAATCGGAGTCGCCACGCTCGGCGAGTTCTTTCTTGTTAATGTCAGGAATAAAACCTTCGGCCAAGGCCGCCGTCAAGGCCGCCGTGTCCGCAGCGGTTAGCCGTGGCGCGTCAGGCCAGATCGGCTGCAAGGTTCCATACAAACGCCAGATCGGCGGTGCGTTCACGGCCAGATGAACATCCGACGCGCCGGCTTTTTGCCCAATCTCGAGATACTCATCCACATGGCCCAGCGGATGGGTTTTGCCTGGAATCTCTGGAATCTTTACGATCATGGCACGCTCGTCGAGATGATTATGTGATACGGCGCGCGCGTAAATGCTAAAACAAGCTCACTACTCTCCCATAGAAAGAAACAGCATTACTGGCATGGGCAGCTTGGAGCTAACGCGATTTCTATCGTTCCTCTTCTGGACTCGGGAAACTGACCTTCCATCCCGACCCAGCGTTAAGACGCCGTGCTATTTTCGAGGCTCCTTCATGCCACCTATTCATGAGATGGCTCACGCCTTTCCTGTTGGGCGCGATTGTCCAGAGAAATCCGTCAATCGATTTTTGACCAGATCGACAATTACCGGTCGCAGCAGGCTTGCTGCGATCTTCAGCGCGCCCAAAGCAAATCCCGTTTCGACAAGTTTGCGCTTGGATCTGCGGTCGCTTTTTTTATCGATGTAAATTTTTTTCCTTCGGAACGGCAAAAGAACGACAAGCGTGCCGACAGCCGCCGCGGCTGTAAGCCAAGCCACCGTTTGCTCTTGAAACGATCGCCGGAGTTTTGCCGGAAAATCCAATTCGTAGTGCAGACCCCGCAAATCATGCGCCACGCGTGCGCGCGAACGGTCGATCTCTGCTCTCAGCTCGTCGGTTGACTTGTTTCGTCCAGATTCTTTAGCCATTCGCGATCTTTTTTTAATTCAGATGTCGTCGCGGGAAAAAGCGGCTTGGTTATTCGGCTGCGTGCGATCAAGAGCAAAACCAGCGCAATTACAAAATGCACTCCGGCGGCCGCCAATGTGATCCACAGCCACGAGATCCGAGCCAGGTGCGCCAGGCCAGCAATCGCGCTTATGATAAGAAAGATATAACCGAACACAATGAGGACCGAGGCCACAATCAAACAAATCGCGAGGACCAGCAGCTGCACCAGCGCCACTTTCGATTCCTGGGCGAGAAGCGCAAAACGGCTCTCAAAAAAATCCGCGAGCGCTCTCGCGAGCGCCACCAAATTTTCCAGCAAACCGCTGTATCCCGCTGGTGAGCGGGACCGCTTGGGCTCGCTAATCATTAAGCCACAGCTCGACTAGCGCCGGAAAATCAGGCCCAGGACAAACCCGATTCCGAGCGCTGTGAACACCGCCTTGGTGGGGTTTTCGCGCACGTATTGCTCGGCGTCTTCTTGAAATGTGCGGACGCGACCTCTCGCATCATCCCAGGCTTGTTCCGCTTTGCCACGCGCTTCGCCCCAGGCCTGTTCGGCCTTGCCGCGGTATTCTCCCGCGATGGCGCCGGCCGCAGATTTCAAATCCTCGGCCGCCTTGCGGGCGTGGGTTTTACTGCTTTCCAATTTGTCTTTCGCGTCCGCCGCGGCGGACGATTCTTGTTCTGATTTATTCTCTTCAGGCATCGCTATTCTCCAGTTGATCTTTGTCGCAAGTATCCGCGCGATTTTTACTTTCGGCAAACGCGGCGGCGAACAAACTTTCTTAAACGAAAACGTAAGTCACGGCCCCGTCACGCGCATGCGTTCGTTGAAGCGATGAAACGCGAAAAACGCAAACCGCTTAAACACTTTAACTCTTCAACGGTTACTGGCGCAGCCTACTGCTCGCGGAAGATGATTCGTGCTTTTGTCAGATCGTAGGACGATAGCTCCAATGAAACTTTGTCCCCCGGTACAATCCGGATGAAATGTTTTCGCATTTTACCGGAGATATGCGCAAGCACATTGCGCTGACCAGGAAGATCGACACGAAACATCGTGCCCGGCAGCACCTGAGTCACGGTGCCTTCCGTTACGATCTGCTCTTCCTTCGGCATCGCATCAAACATACTCTGGAACCTTTCCTCGCTCAACCAGCCCGGATGTGCCTGCTCAATGCCTATTGGAGCGACACAGGCCGCAGATATTCGCCCAATTCCTGGCGTTTCCACCATGCACCGCCCTGTCGATGTTCGCTCGATGTCGTGAACCGATAGCGATAAAAAGTGGCGCGGACGAACCGCGGCGGGGTTTGCGGGAACGGATTTCGGGCCAAGAGTCGCGCGACTTGCGGTTTTCCCTCGAGCAGACAAATTATGAGCTGGATGAACCAGGGATTTTCTCGGGGCGTTCCGAGCGCGGCGAACCACATCTGCCAGTCGAGCCGCGGCTGGTGCGGCGCGCACCAACCCGGCGTACGCATTACATTTCCCGGTTTCCATTTGAATTCGTAAGGCAGCCACTCGATCCCATCGGTGCTGCCTTCGATCACAATTTCGCGGCGATCCTTCGTCATCACGCGAAAAAGGCCGTACCCGTTCACGATCCGAAACGGTTCCAGTTTTCCGTAAACAAAAGCGAGCGGACGTGGCCATTGGGCATCCGGCTTAAACGCGGTAAAAATGAGCCACGCATTTATCGGCAACGTGACAACGATCACGATAACCCCGACAGATGCCGATAATCGCCATGCGCGATCATGACGATTGTAGCCGCGGTCGCCGACCGCGGTGGTGGCCATTCGTCTTCCGCGAATCGCTGCGTCGTCGATCAGCAGCAAGCAAAGCGCGACCGCGAGGAGATTGAAGAAGCAGTAATTGCCGGTAAGCGCGATTACCGCTTGAAGAAAAATCATAAATCCAGCGGCAATGAGCCGGAGACGCCGGGGCGCCCAGATAAAAAATGGCGCGATAATTTCCACTGCGAGGCAAAATGCGACTGAGAAATGTTTGAACCATTCCGGGTGCTGATCGGCCCACCAACCGAAGATCGTCGGCAACGGTTGCGACCAGTAATGATAATCGAGCGCCGTCAGGTTCCACCAGCAATCATCGCCGCTGGTGAGTTTCACCACGCCGGACATCACCATTAATTTGAAAAGAAGCACCTTGAGCAAAAACAGGGCGGCGCGCGAAACAGGCGCTGTAGCCGGGGTCGCTGACCCCGGCCGCAACAGATTTTTTTTCGTCCAAAGGTGCCATGGCGCGAAAAAGATCGCCAGGAAGCCGGTCTCGAGCAACAAAATGTCCCATTGAAAACTGAGAAAGGTTTGCCCGGCGACGGTAAGCGAGAGATAAAAAACAAACAGCGTGACGAGACAGAGCACCTGGGCAACTTCAAAAATGAGCAGCAACGACAAAACAACCCCGCCACCGCAAAGGAAATGAAGAAAGGCGTCGCTTGAGTTGAACCAGCAAAGTGTGGGCAGAAACGAGTAAGCGCGTGGTCCCAGCTGTTCATGAGCGGCCGGCAGAAATTGACTTACCGGTGAGACTCCGTTGCTGCCGACGAGCCCTTCCACCTGCACCCAGAGTGAAACGAACGCGATCAGGTAAATAAGGCCGAGCGCGCGAAGAAACCAGCGCCGGGCCCAAAAATATGTCGATGGTCGAACGTCTTCACCCCAAAGCAACCGGGTAATCGCCGAGCCGAACGACCGATGACGAGCGATGAACTTGTAAGCAACCTCAGAAGTCGCCGCGAAACCGGGAACCTGATCATAACTCCAGGCCAACCATCTACTCGAAAATCGATATCGGAGAGAGCGATAGACGGCTTCCGCCGCAAAAAAAGTTTCGCCGTCTGGTTCGATGAAAGCGACGGCGCGCTTGAACCGTTCGACGGGAATTTCTGGAAATCGGTCCGCCGCTTCCTGATAAGTTTTGTAATCAACTTTGCCCGCGGTGACTTCGCGCCACCGCTCGATCCAGCGTTTGCAAAAATGACATTCGCCATCCCAAATCATGAGTGGCTTGGGTGGTGGGTTGCCGACGCGGAGATGCGTTTGCGCGTTCATTGTTTCATTGTTGACGGCGGTCCGTGACCTCGTCGCACGTTCTTCAGATTATGCGACGTTCACAAAGCGCCGCTATAGATTAAACTCCGCCCAGACCGGCGCATGATCGGAAGGTTCTTTTCCCTTCCGCATTTCACGATCGATCCCCGCTGCCGTGCACTTCTTCGCAAGCGCGTCACTCGCCAAAATCGCGTCGATGCGTAGTCCGCGATTTTTCGGGAACGAAAGCATCCGATAATCCCACCAACTGAAAAGGCCGCCTTCGTGGTGATGTAAGCGCAGCGTGTCGCTCAAGCCAGCGTCGCATAACTGGCGGAACGCTGTCCGTTCGCCGGCAGAACACATGATCGCGCCGCGCCAAAGGTCAGGATCATGAACATCCACATCTTCCGGCGCAACATTGAAATCGCCGCAAACGATCCGGTCCGTAGTTTTTTCTTTCGACACGCAATCTCGCAGCCGCGCGTACCAATTTAATTTGTAGTCGTAAGCGGGTGAGCCGATGGCCTGTCCATTTGGCGCGTAAATCGAAAACACTCGAACGTTGTCGATTGTCGCTACGATGACGCGCGCTTGCGGATCGACAATTTGATCGCAGAGCGATGCGCGCACCTCGCATGGCTTGCGCTTCGAGAGGATGGCAACGCCATTGTACGACTTCTCTCCGTGATAAGCCGAGTGGTAGCCGGCCGCTTGCAAGACGAGCACCGGGAACTGTTCGTCTGCGCATTTCGTTTCCTGCAAGCAAACGACGTCCGGTTTCGTTGTCTCGAGCCAGGCAGAAAGGCGGTCCTGGCGTTTGCGCAACGAATTGATGTTCCACGAGGCGATTTTCATTTTTACTGTAGCGGCGGTCTATGACCGTCGCACTAGTCTCTGCGCGACAATTTACGATCGGCGCTCATAGAGCGCCGCTACAATTCCAACTCGACCCCCGGCGTTGGCACAATCACTTCCGAGCCGGGAAGAGTGGCCAACAAGGTCGCTCTGATCCATTCGACAGCCGGTGGATCGCCGTGCACGAGCACGATTTTCCTGGGAGAAAGTTTCTTCGCGTAGTCGATCAGCGCTTCGCGGGACGCGTGCGCGCTGAATTGAAATTGGTTCATATGGCAGCGCACCGGCTGCGCCGGCTCGTCGGGATCGAGCGTGACTTCCCCGCTCGGGCCCGCGTCCCGCAAAAGACCGGCGGGAGATGCCGGATCGGCGTAGCCTACAAAAAAGATCGAGTGTTGTGGATTCTCCACCAGACGTCGCGCGAGGATATTCGAGAGAGTTTTTGGCACCATCATCCCGCTGGAGAGCGCGTAAATTCGTTCGGCTCGGGCGGGCGCATCGTAAATGGTTTGACCATTTAGGACGAACGGCGCAGCTTCCTCCATGAGTTGCAGACGCGGCAGTTGCCGGCGACTGATGTGCGCACGACGATCGTATATGTCGGTCATCTTCGAACTGAGACCGCCGATATAGATTGGAAAATCCGGAAGTAATTGTTCGCGTCGGAACCTGTGAAGCATCGCGAGCAGCTCCTGCGTTTTGCCGAGTGCGAAAACGGGAATCAGCAGGCATCCGCCACGCTTGAACGCGCCATCGATCGCTTCGGCCAGACGCTGCTCCTCGCCGGCGCGCGTCCAATTTGCGGGCTTCGCGTGATCGCCCCGCGTACTTTCCATGATCAAGATGTCGATCTTCTCTTCCGGAAAAATCGCCGCCTCCATGATCGTTTGATCGTCAAAGTTGACGTCGCCCGTGTAGAAAATCGTGCGGCCCCCGGCGCGCAGCAGGATTCCGGTGGATCCGAGAACGTGGCCGGCGTCGAAGAATTCGAATGTCAGCGCGTCTGTTTCGCGCTGCGGTGCACGTTCCCCGGAGATTGAGATGCGTTGCCGCAGCCGGCACCACTGCCAAAAATCTGACGCACGATCGGTTTCGCGATGCGTGAAGAGTGGATACAACGTCGCGCCGACCTCCTCCCGCTGCCGCGTCATTACGTTGACTGAGTTATGCAAAAGAGTGTTGCCGATTTCCGCGGTTGCTTCCGTCATGAAAATACGCGCGGCTGGCTGGCGTCGCATCAGCACTGGCAACGTGCCGATATGGTCCTGATGGCCGTGTGAGATCAGGATGGCTTCGATTTGGCGATCTGCGATCGGCTTGAAATTCGGCAGCGCATGCTCGCCGGCGTTCTTCGGATGCATCCCGCAATCGAGCACCAGGCGATGGCCGCCGATCTCCAGATAATACGAGTTCGCGCCGATTTCGGTCTGGCGCGTGAGATTGATGAATTTCAAGCAGGTGAAACGTTAAAGCGTTGATGCGTTAAAGAGGCAGAGCGTTTAAAGCCATCTTATAAATATAAACAGCCCAACGCGACAATAGCCCAGCGTTTTTAACAGCTGGCCCTGATGATCAGGGAATTACGGGTAGGGCGCGACCGCCGGGGCGCGCCGCAACGCACGTCCAAGAAGCGGCGGCTTTCCCAACCTTCGAGGGCGATCTGGAAATCGCCCTTGGTTGCTAAATTACCTCTTTGAAAACCCGCATCCAATTCCCACGCAGAATCTTTTCGATGTCCTCGTCGCTGAAGCCGCGCTCGATCAATCTGTGAGTGAGATTTCGCGCGTGGGAATGATTGCTCAGCTCGGGAATGAAATGCGGAGTCGTAAATTTCGCAGCGAGCTCTTTTCTCGCTGACTCCGACCACTGGCGATAGATGAACTCGAAGAAATCGAAGCCGATGCCAACCCCGTCGATTCCAATCAGGTTAATAACGTGCCCGACGTGATCGATATAACGGTCGAGCGTGCTCTCTTCTTCCTTCGGGCTGACGAGCACGGAATTAACGCCAATCACGCCGCGGCGTTCTCCGATCATCTTGATTTGCTCGTCACTAATGTTGCGCTCGATGTCGTAATACCTTCTCGCATTCGAATGTGAAACGATGGGAGGCTTGGTCGCAATTGCCAGAATATCCTCGAACCCGGCCGGGCTGATGTGGGCAAGATCGACAATCACACCGAGGGCTTCGCATTCTCGGACCACATCCCGCCCGAACGGGGTCAAGCC
>WNGR01047690.1_pt1 | contig 11629 bp, 10 predicted proteins | sample 5407581 | NCBI WGS metagenome assembly WNGR01 (sample SAMN13153383, study PRJNA577476) | soil metagenome | isolation source: 80 cm soil or saprolite under Garry oak tree replicate 2 | place: USA:California | collected 2016-06-15
GCGGACGGGCCTCCCGCCTTGCGTACACGTGCACAACGAGCACTGCCATTGGACTCTCGGACGCGAGTCGAGTTCCCCTCGAGCTCGTGCTCACGGCCGGCCATGGACCACCATGGACCGCCCTGATCCGAGTGTGAGGAATTGTAAAACCATGCTTTTCATGGCATTCAACCTCGCAACAAAGCGCTTACGCGCTCGAGGTCCGCGGCCGTGTTGACGTCCGGGCCAGGCGGCTCGACGCTGTCAGCAACTCGGATCTCCAATCCATTCTCGAGTGCGCGAAGTTGCTCGAGCCTTTCCTGCTGCTCGAGCGGGCTGGGCTCGAGCGCTGCCAGCCTTCGCAGGCCGCCTACGCGATAACCGTATATGCCGACGTGCCGGCGCGCGCCAGCGAAGCTTTTCTGACTAACTACACCGGCAGTTGCGCCATCTCTGTCCCACGGTAGGGGCGCGCGGCTGAAATACAATGCGCGGCCCACCCGGATTGGATTCCAACAGCAAAGCGACCTGGTCGATCAGTGCAGCGGGAATGAGCGGCTCATCGCCTTGAACGTTGACCACGATGTCGGACTCTGCCCAACCCTGCGTCCGTGCAACCTCCGCAATGCGATCGGTTCCGGACCTGTGAGTGGGAGCGGTCATGATGGTCTGGGCTCCAAAGGAGTGACCCGCACTCACGATGAGTAGATCATCGGTGGCAATCAGCACCTCCTGTGCCCGCGAGGCGCAGGCGCGCTCGTATACCCACTGGATCATGGGTTTGCCGGCTATGCCCAGCAGCACTTTGCCGGGCAGGCGCACCGACGCGTAGCGGGCGGGAATCACAACGCGAAACATGACTTTCGCCGCTCACCGCTCGAGCAGCGGATCGTCGGCCGACAGCTGCCGGGCCTCCTCCTCCAGCATCACGGGAACGTCGTCCCGGATGGGATAGGCCAGCCGATCCATCCGGCACACCAGCACCTGCGCGTCACGCTGGAATTTGAGCGTCCCCTTGCAGATCGGACAGGCCAGTATCTCTAGCAGACGCGTATCCATGGAATTCAATGGTCTCCAACTTGTGCCGGATGCGGGCCCAGGCTGCGGATGACCCGGTCGAGCAGTTCCCGGCCCTGAGCCTCCCCGAAACGCGCTACCACCGGCACGTACCAGAGCCGCGCGTCCGCGAGCGACCTGCATCTTACGGCATCCTTCTGAGTCATGAGCACGGGAAGATCGTCCTCGAATGTCAGGTCTGCGGCGACGAAGGGATGATGATCGGCGAAGGGGTGCTCGATCACCTCGATGCCGCGGGCACGCAGGTCCCGGAAAAAACGGCCCGGGTTGCCGATTCCGGCCACGGCGTGCACCGGCCTGCCGCTGAAATGCTGCAGGGATTGCGGACCCGCAAGACCGTCCAGCCGATAGGCCTCGCCTCCGTAGAGGGACATTTGCAAGGTTGTGGGCGCAAGCCGGCCCTCCCCCGCGAGCAACGACGCATGCTCGGGAACACCGTTTACGACGACCACACTCGCCTGCCGGAGCCGGGATGCCGGCTCTCGCAACGGCCCTGCCGGCAACAGCCTGCCGTTCCCAAACCCCCGCGCCCCATCGATCACGACAATCTCGCAATCCCGCGCGAGCCGCAGATGTTGCAATCCATCATCTGCGATCACGACGTCCACCCCGAGAGCCACGAGCTGCTGTGCCCCGGCAAAGCGGTCCCGTGCGACCACCGTGTCGCAGCCGGTCAGTTCCCGCAACAGGAGTGGCTCGTCTCCCACGGCGCGCCAGCCGGATTCGACGTGCACAACCTCCGGCGCATCTTTCGAACGGCCGTAGCCGCGCGACACGATACCAACCTTGAGACCTGACGCCGAAAGTTGCCCGGCCAGCCACGCGACCAGGGGAGTCTTACCGGTACCGCCGACCGTCACATTCCCAACCACGATGACAGGCTTCCCGGCCCGCTGTGCCTTCAGCCAGCCGCTGGTATAAGCGTAGCGGCGCAGCCGGGACACGAGTCCATACAGCCAGGCAAGCGGTTGCAACAGCGACGGGCCCGCCGACTCGCGATACCACAGCTGCGTCAGCCATTGCTCCATAACCCGTTCAGTCGTTGAACTGCAGGTGATGCAGCTGCGAATACAAACCGCCATTGGCGAGCAGCTGCGCGTGCGTGCCGCTCTCCACGATCGCGCCGGAATCGAGCACGATGATGCGGTCAGCCTCCTCCACGGTCGACAGCCTGTGAGCTATCACGAACGTCGTGCGGTTGCGGACCAGTTGCGCGAGCGCAGCCTGGATGTGCCGCTCCGCCTCGGTATCGAGAGCCGAGGTTGCCTCGTCGAGGATGAGAATGGGCGCATTCTTCAGGAGCGCGCGGGCGATCGCGATCCGCTGGCGTTGACCGCCCGAGAGCAGCACACCGCGATCACCCACCATCGTGTCGAGGCCTGCGGGCTGATCGCGCGTGAATTCCAGCACGTGCGCGGCTTCTGCGGCTTTTTCCAGGGCTTCCGCGGAGACCTCCCGCCCGAATGCAATGTTGTTCCGGATGGTGTCGTTGAACAACACGACATCCTGGCTGACGACTGCAATCTGCTCACGCAAGCTGCGCAACTCGTAGTCACGGACATCGACGCCATCGATGCGCACCAGTCCGGATTTGACGTCGTAAAATCTCGGCAACAGGTTCACGAGCGTCGACTTGCCACTGCCCGAACGGCCCACAATGGCAATGTTCTCGCCCGCGGCGACCTTCAGGCTCACACCGCGCAGCGCGGCGCCTTTGCCGCTGTCGTAGGTAAACGAGACGTTCTCGAATTCCACATCCCCGCGGACGCGTGTCACGACATGGCCGCGCCCTTGGGTCTCGATCGGCTCGTCAATCATCTCGAAAATGCTTTGCGCGGCCGCGATCCCCTGCTGCATCGGACCTGCAACCCCGACGAGATTGCGCAGCGGCTGGGCGCTGCTCACCAGCAGTGTCAGGAAGCCGAGCAGATCGCCGGTCGTCATTCTCCCGTGCACGGCGTCCGCAATGGCAAACGAGATGACGAATGCCGCGCCGATCGCAGTCACCAGCTGCACGATGGGATTGGCCAGCCCCTTGGTGAGGATCAGGCGCATGTTCGAGCGCCGGTTGCGCTCGTTCACCGCCTCGAACTGCCCGCCCAGGTGCTGTTCGGCGTTGTACACCTTGATGAGCCGCGGCGCCTCGAATGACTCCTTGGCGACGCGCGTCACGTCGCCCATCGAGTCCTGGATCCGGCGGCTGTAGCGCCGGAAGCGCTTGTTGATGATGGTGACGAGCCACGCCACCAGCGGCCCGATGGTCAATGCCATCAATGTCAGCTTGGCATTGAAGTACAGCAGGCCGGCGATCGAGCCGATCAAGGTCAGGCTTTCCCGCACGATCACGGCCACCGAGTCGGTGGTTGCCTGCCCGATCTGCTCGGTGTTGTAGGTGAGGCGCGAAAGCAGGATGGCCGAGGAGTTGCGGTCGAAGTAGCCGATCGGCAGCTGCAGCGCGCGCTGGAAGATCTCGGTCCGCAAGCGGGTGACAATCCGCCGGCCCACGTAGCCCATGAAGTACGTTTCGGTGAAATCACCGAGCCCGCGCAGCACGAACAGCCCCACGAGAGCCACGGGCAGCCAGACGATGGTGCGCGGATCCCGCTGACCGAACGTTCCATCGCCGAAAGCCTTGGCGAACGCGCCGAAGGACACCATCGTGGCGGAGAACAGGATTCCGCCGAGCAGGCCGAGCGTGAACGCCCCGCGATGGGGGCCCAGGTATGTCAGCAGGCGCCGATATGTGCGCTTCGCATCCTGCGAGTCGTGCGGCACGGCGCTCGCAACGTCGTTCAAGGCTTACCTGCCGACTCTTCCTTGACAGTGGCGATGTTGATTTCGGCGAAGCCGAGCCGCCCAAGCACGTCCATGGCCGTGATCACTGACTGGTGAGTGGCGCGCGCGTCCGCACGTACGGTCACGCGCTGATTTCGATTCGTACCGGCTTCCTTGAGCAGCGCAGCCCGCAACGTCTCCTGGCTCGAGTTGATGAGCTCGCGCTCGTTGACCCGGTAGCTGCCCTGCTGCGTCACCGTCACCACGAGCGGTTCGCTGGTGGGCTGCGATTTCGGGACAGCGGAAGCCTGGGGCAAGTGGACGCGCAACCGGCCCTCATCGGTAAACCGGCTGGACAGCATGAAGAACACCACGAGCAGCAACACCACATCGATGAGCGACACGATGTTGATCTCGGGCTCCTCGTGAGTTCGAGGCTTGAGATTCATGTCAGGCTGCCGCGCGCTCGCGTCCCGGAGTGGCCTCGACCGCATCTGCCATTCGCATCGCCTGCTTTTCCATCTCCACGACGAGCGGCCGCGCAGATACCGATACGCAATGAGTGAAGGAATGGCAACGCATAGACCTGCAACCGTCGCGATCAGCGCTTCGGCAATGCCGCCGGACAGCGCTCGTGGATCGCCCATGCCACCGGCCTGAATGGCGTTGAACGAGCGAATGATACCGGTAACCGTGCCAAGCAGGCCGAGAAGCGGGGAAACCGATGCAATGGTGCCCAGCGTGTTGATGTACCGCTCGAGCTCGTAGACCACGTGGCGGCCCGCGTCCTCGAGGCGCTCCATGAGAATCTCACGGGGCCTGTGCCGGTTGGCGAGTCCCGCGGCCAGCAGCTTGCCCAGCGGCGAGTTCTGCTCGAGAGCGGCAATCACCTTGTCGTTGACCTGGTTCGCCTCGATCAGCTGCCAGACCTTCTGGGGCAGCTCCTGGGGCAGTACGCGTCGATCCTGCAGCGTCCACAGCCGCTCGAGAATGATCGCGGCGGCGGTAATCGAACACAGAATGATCGGCCACATCAGCGGGCCACCTGCCCGCACAATTTCCCACATCCAAGTGACCCCAAGCCATTGACGACGGCGGCATATTACAGGAGCGCCGAGTCCGCTCAAGGCGATACGTCACCAACTGGATGTCGTTCATGAGCGACGCCCGGCGCGAAGTGCCGCTATACGGACGGGGTCGCGTAGCGACCCCGTGAGGTGGTTGGGCGCAGCCCATGAAAAGATTCTGATAGAGTCCGCCTCCATATCATGCCGCGCAGACTCTTAAAGCGCATTTGTCCGTCGCCACGCTCCCTGGAGAGCCGGTGGTTCCTGCGCCTCTTCGGCACCCGGATCGCCGATCCCCGCCTTTGGGGGCTCTGCCGCCGGGGGGTAACCGGTGCGTTCGGGGTGGGCCTCGCCATCTGCTTCATCCCCCTGCCGGTCCACCTGGTGGTGGCGAGCCTGCTGGCCATCATCCTGCGGCTCAATATTCCCGTCATCATCGGCACGGTACTGCTGGTCAACCCGCTCACCATCGTGCCCGCGTACTACCTGGCCTACCGGGTGGGGGCGGCCCTGCTTGATGTCGCGCCCACGGGATTTTCATTTGAAATGAGCTGGGACTGGCTTCAGAACGGCCTGGGACCGATGTGGAAGCCCTTCCTGGTGGGCTGCCTGGTCTGCGGCGTGGTGGGCGGCGTGCTCGGCTACATGACCCTGGAGCTGGTCTGGCGCTGGCGGGTAGCCGCCAGGTACAAAACCCGATCGTTAGCGCTGCGCGCACCTTCTCAGGGGGATCGCGCAAAGCGCGAATGCGGCTGGCGAGGCGCATGTCGTGGGTGACCACGACCAGGCTGGTGCCCCGCTCCCGGTTCAGCTCCAGCATCAGCTCGAAGACACTCTCCGCATTGGCTCCGTCCAGGTTGCCCGTCGGCTCGTCGGCGAGAATGATCTTCGGTTCCGTCACCAGCGCCCGGGCCACCGCAGCCCGCTGCCGCTCGCCGCCGGAGAGCTGGTACGGGCGATGAGCAAGCCGCTGTCCCAGGCCCACGCGCTCGAGTATCTCGCCAGCCCTGTCTTTCGCTTCGGCAACCGGAGTGCGCCTGATGAGGAGTGGCATCGCCACATTCTCGAGAGCCGAGAATTCCGGTAGCAGGTGATGGAACTGATACACGAATCCCAACGCGCGGTTGCGGAGCATCCCGCGCGCATCCTCGGTCAGCTCATGTATGTCCTGCCCATCGACCAACACGTGGCCGGTCGTCGGGCGATCCAGGCCGCCGAGAATCTGCAGCAGCGTCGTCTTGCCCGAGCCTGATGCTCCGACAATAGCTATCCGCTCCCCCGCACCGACAGCGAGCATCACTCCCTGCAGCACTTCGAGAGTGACAGGCCCCTGCGTAAAGCTCTTCTGCACTTCACGCGCTTCCAACACGGCATCGGTCATGCAGTCTCACTCATGTCGAAGGGCCTCGGCGGGCGCTGTACGAGACGCGCGCCACGCAGGATAGATGGTCGCCATTGCACACAAGAGGAAGGCAACTGTGCACACGCGCACGACATCCATCCCTTCGACATACGCCGGCAGGTCGCTCATGTAATAGACGCTGGCATCCAGGAACTGCGTTCCGAGCAGCCGCTCGAGCCATGCCACCAGCGATTCCAGGTTGTGCGATAGAAGGGTACCCAGCGCGGCGCCGAGTAACGTTCCTCCGAGCCCGATCATCACCCCCTGGATGGCAAAGGTCGCCAGGATATTGGGTGGCCCCGCCCCCAACGTGCGCAATATCGCGATATCCGTCTGCTTCTCCTTCACGATCATCACCAGCGTGGCAACGATGTTGAAGGCAGCCACCGCGACGATCATTAACAGAATGACGAACAGCATCGACTTCGTGAGCTCGATGGAGCGGAAGAAGTTGACGTGCTGGCGTGTCCAGTCGCTCACGTAGAACCCGCCGCCGAGACTTCGCGCAAGCTGAACTGAGGTGGTGGGTGCCTGCAGGGGATCGTGAAGCGCAAGCCTTATGCCGGTCACGCGGTCGCCCATGCGGTACAACTTCGCCGCATCGGCGATATGCACCAGGGCGAGGCCCACGTCGAATTCGTACATGCCTGACTCGAAGATGCCGGTCACGAGGAAGCGGCGCATGCGGGGCACGACCCCCGTCGGCGTTGCCGTACCTTCCGGGGCGATCAGAACGACCTGCCCACCGACCTTCGCGTGCAGCTCGCGGGCCAGGGCGCTGCCCAGGATGATGTGATACTGACCTGCCTCGAGGTCTTCGAGCTTGCCTGCCTTGAGGCGCTGGCCGAGGCCTGTCGCCCTGCGCTCCTCGTCCGGCAGCACACCGCGCACGGTTGCACCCGTGACGTGGATCCCGTTGGCGAGCATCGACTGCTGCTCGATATAGGGGACCGCCGCCTGCACGCCCGGCTGCTTCAGGGCCGACCGCTGCACGGCGCGCCAATCGGCCAGGGAGCCTTCGATGCCGCTGAGCGTCGCATGCGAGGTCACGCTCAGTATCCGGCTGCGCAACTCGCGCTCGAACCCGTTCATCACGGACAACACCGTGATCAGCGTCGCGACCCCGAGCATCAGGCCGAACACTGACATCAGCGCTACGAAGGAAACAAACCCGCGCCGATGTGTCGAGCGCAGGTACCGTGTCCCAATCAGCCATTCATAGGGTGCGCTGCGCATTGCAGCCTACTCGTAGCGGAGCGCTTCGGCCGGAGCCGTGCGGGATGCCCGGATGGCCGGGTAGATCGTTGCAGCACCCGTCAGCAACAATGCAGAAAGGCTGATGATGAGCACATTGGGCCAACGGACGTCCGAGGGGATATTCGGCATGTCATAGACGTCCGCGTCGAAAATCTGGAAATGGAACGTCTGCTCGAGGAACGGGACGATGGTGTCGATGTGCAGCGCGACACTCAGTCCCACGGTCAGGCCTAGCGCGACACCCAGCCAGCCGATGACCAGCCCCTGCGTCATGAACACGCCCATGACTCGCCGTGGTGAAGTACCGAGGGTGCGCAGGATCGCAATGTCGGTCCGCTTGTCGGTCACGACCATCACGAGCATGGAGACGATGTTGAACGCCGCTACTGCGACGATCATCAACAGGATCAGGGACATCATGGTCTTTTCGATCCTGACCGCGCGAAAGTAGTTCGCGTTGTCCTGCGTCCAGTCGAACAGCTCGAAGCCGCTCGGCAGGTTGGGACGCAGCTTGGCTGCCAGCTCAGGCGCAGACAACGCGTCGCGAAATCGGATCCTCAGGCCTTCACCGGCCCCACCGCCGGGGCTGAGGGCCCGCACGTCGTCGATGTTGGCGAAAAGCAGGCCGCCCTGCTCCGCCCGCCCGACCTCGAATATGCCCGCAACAGTCAACTCCCGAAGCCTCGGAGAAGGCGCCCCCTCCGCGGACACGGCGGGAATCAACACCGTCAGTGCATCACCTACGTCGAGTCCGAGCCGCTCGGCTATGAGCTCGCCGACCATCACACGATCCGATCCGGCCACGAGGTCGGACAGCTTGCCGCGCAACATGGCGCGGGCCACATCCGTCACACTCGTTTCCGCCTTGGGATCGATGCCGCGAAGAACAATTGGGAGCATCTCGGGAGTGCGAACCGCGAGTCCCTGTATCTGGACGTACCGGGCAACGCCTTTGACCCCCTCGGCGCTGGGGACGACCCGTGCGTGGGCGTCCAGCGCAACCAATTGGGTGCGCAGCTCGTTCTCCAGCCCGTTCATTACGGACAGAATGACGATCAGCGCCGCGACGCCGACGCAAACGCCAGCCAGCGATGCCCAGGTAATAAAGGAGACGAAGAATTTTCGGGTCCTTGCCCGCACGTAGCGCAGACCCACGAACAAGGACAGGGGGTGAAACATCGTCGCGATTTAACCACAGATGACGCTGTGCATTGGACCCGCGTCACAGTATCGGTGCGCCACGGCACCCGGCGGCTTTGACAGATTTTGCCCGGTGCTATAGTCGCGCGTGGATTCTGAAGCGCTCCAGGTGCTACCCATGAAGACCCGAATTCTCATTGCACTGCTGTGCGGACTCGCGGCCAGCGGCACTACCGTGGCTGAGACGCTGGTCCGCGACCGTAGGCCAGCCGCCCATCACCCGATGGGATTATGCAGGCTTCTCGGTGTTCTTCGAGCACGATCGGGTCATCCACGCGGTGGCAACGAGCGGCTAAGCAGCAAAAAAACACAGCCACCCCGAATCTTTCCTCCCCTCCCAGGCCCTTTGCGCGCTGGGCAACGCACCTGCGCGAATGGTAGCCTGCACCCGCGTGGTGAGATTGCGTGTGCAAGTGCCACGCATTGAATAAAGGTCTAGGGGATATAACGGTGGCGGCTGATGAGTTTCTGAGAGCTCGCATTGAGGACCTCATGCGAGCGGGAGCCGTGCGACGAAAGATCGCGGCAGCTCAGCTCGAGGAAGAGATCAAGCGTAGGGAAGAGACGATGCGGGAGACATTCCGCCGTTACGTCTCGCCGCGGCTTGCGGACAAGATCCTGCAGGACGCGCAACTGAGGGATAGCCTGCTGTCGAGTTCCGACGTGCGCACGCACGCGGTCGTACTGTTCGCGGACCTGCGCGTGTTCACCGGCCTGTCGGAGCAGCTTGCGCCTCACGAAGTGGTGCCACTGCTGAACGAATATTTCTCTCTGCTGACGGAGATCACCTTCAGGCATGACGGTACCGTCTTCCACATGGCCGGTGACTGCCTGATGCTCGGATTCGGCGTGCCGCTCGAGCAGAAAGACAGCTCCACGCGGGCGGTCAACACCGCGCGGGAAATGCTGGACGGCTTTGCCAAGCTGGCGCAGTCCTGGAAGCGGCGCTACCAGATCGACGCGGGTCTCGGAATCGGCATCAACGAAGGCGATGTGGTAGCGGGCAATGTGGGCTCCTCGGCGTACATGAGCTATACGATCATCGGGGACGCGGTCAACATCGCTTCCCGGTTGTGTCAGCGGGCCCGGTCCGGCGAGATGCTGTTTTCGGGCGCGATCAAGCAGTCCCTGGATGCGCATGGCCTGGACGTGGGCGCCCTGCCCCTGCCGCCGATGATCCTGCGCGGCCGTGTGAATCCCATCGACATCTATTGCGTGCCGCTGCATGCACGCCTGCAGGTCAGTCAGGTGCCCGTAGAAGCCTAAAGGGGCAGGTCTCCTGCCCCCCTTTGCGGGATGTCTTTGCTCCTCAAGCCTCAGGTCCCTACTTCCAAGCAACGACGCCTCAGCTGGCATCAGCTGTATGGCAGCGCGGCTGCAGCTGTATGGCAGCGCGGCTGCGTTGGCGCTTGCCGAAGCGACCCGTTCGGACCAGCGGTTGTACGTTGTCGTAACGGACGACGCTCGCGAGCTCGAGCGTCTCTCCTCCGAGCTGCAGTTCTTCGCCGGTGACCGGTTGCCACTGCTGACACTTCCCGACTGGGAGGTGCTGCCCTACGACCTGTTCTCGCCCCATCCTGACATCACGTCCCAGCGCCTGCGTACGCTGTTCGAGCTGCCTCGCGTACAAGCCGGATGCCTCGTTGTGGCCGCCGACGTGCTGATGCAGAGGCTGCCGCCGCGCAACTACGTGCAGGGCCGTGCATTCGAGCTGGCAGTGGGCGAAGAGCTTGCCCTCGAACCTTTCCGCCAGCGTTTGATCGAGGCCGGCTACGTCAGTGTCAGCCAGGTCGCGAGTCCTGGTGAATACGCCGTTCGCGGCTCGCTGTTCGATGTCTACCCGATGGGGACCACGGCGCCGCTGCGCATCGACCTGTTCGACGATGAGATCGAGGCCATCCGGCGGTTCGATCCGGACACCCAGCGGTCGCTTGACTCCCTGGAGCGGATCCGCCTGCTGCCGGCCCGTGAAATTCCTCTCGACCCGGATGGCGTGCGTGAATTCCGCCGGAGATTCCGGACACGCTTCGAGGGCGACCCGACGCGCGCCACGATCTATCGGGGTGTCAGTGAAGGCGTTGCGCCTGCGGGCATCGAGTTCTACGTGCCCCTGTTCTTCGACGAGACAGCCACGCTGTTCGACTATCTTCCCGCGAATGCCGTTCTGGTCCACGACGCTGCCCTGCCCGGTGCATTGAGCAAGGCGTGGCATGACGTCGAGACCCGATACGAGGATCGCCGGCACGACATCGAGCGGCCGGTCCTTCCTCCCTCCGAGCTCTTCATCAATCCTGACGAAATCGAAACCCGCCTGTCGCAGTTCGCCTCGATCACGCTCAATGCCTTCAAGGCCGATACCGAGTTGCAGGTTGAGCAGAGCGTCTCGAACGTTTCCAACTTTCCGACGACTGCACCGCACGAGCTGCGGATCGATGCGCGTGCTGAGCACCCCTTTGCGCCGCTCGACCTGTTCCTGAACGAGTTCGCAGGACGCGCGCTGATCGCGGCGGACTCGCCGGGCCGGCGCGAAGTTCTGCAGGAAATGCTGCGCGGTCACGGCTACAACATCGTCCCGCTGTCCAGTTGGGATGACTTTGCAAATGGCGACGCGAAACTCGCTCTGACGGTAGCCCCCGGGCTGCAGGGACTGACGCTGACCAGTCCCCGGATCGCTGTCATTTCCGAGGCTCAGCTGTTCGGCCAGCGCGCTCGCCAGGAGCGCCGACGCAAGCGCGCGGCCGCCGATCCGGAAGCCATCCTGCGTGATCTGCAGGACCTCAACCCCGGCGCGCCGGTGGTCCATCAGGAATACGGTGTCGGCCGCTATGTCGGCCTGCAGGTCATGGAGATTGCGGGTCAGTCCGGTGAATTC
>WNGR01034914.1_pt1 | contig 11627 bp, 6 predicted proteins | sample 5407581 | NCBI WGS metagenome assembly WNGR01 (sample SAMN13153383, study PRJNA577476) | soil metagenome | isolation source: 80 cm soil or saprolite under Garry oak tree replicate 2 | place: USA:California | collected 2016-06-15
CGGAAGAGTGGTGACCGTGATGCCGAGCTTACCTTCACCTGCGTCCGACTGGACGGGGGTGGCGGGGTCGTCAGTGGGATTGCCTGCGTCGGCGAAGAGCTTGGCGCGGTCGGCGATGCCGACAGTGACGTTCTCTTTCGATCCGTTGCGGAGCAGTCCAAGCTGAACGTTGGAACCGATCTTGCGCGCGGAGATATCGGCGACGAGCTGATCGCCGTCCTTGATGGACTTACCGTCGATGGCGACGATGACGTCGCCGGGCTTGACGCCTCCCTTGGCGGCGGGGCCATTGGGAGTGACGTTGTTGACGTGGACGCCGCCGTTGGCGAAGCCGTAGACGCGGCTGACGGCGGAGGATTCCGCACCTTGGAAGCTGATGCCGATGGATCCGCGGATGACTTTGTGCTCAGGTCCAATGAGCATGTTGTAGATGTTGGCGATGATGTTCGACGGCATGGCGAAGCCGACGCCCTGCGACCCCATGGACTGGGTGTAGATCGCGGTATTCATTCCGATGACTTGGCCGACCATATTTACCAGCGGGCCGCCGGAGTTGCCGGGATTGATGGCGGCGTCGGTCTGGATGAACTTCTGGAACTGGTTGGCGGTACCGTTGGGGCCAGGCTCGTCGATCGAGCGGTTCTTGGCGGAGACGATGCCGGCCGTGACGGTCTCCGACAGGGAGAAGGGGCTGCCGACGGCGAGGACCCAGTCGCCGACCTGCGCGCCGTCGGAATTCCCGAGTTTGACAGTGGGCAGAGGCTCGGGCGCATCGATCTTGATGACGGCAATATCGGTCTCTGGGTCGACGCCGACGACGTGGGCGGGACGGCCGTGTTCCGTGGGATTGTCAGGATCGGTCGAGATCTTGACGAAGATCTTGTCGGCTTTATCGACAACGTGGTTGTTCGTGATGATGTATCCGCGGGAATCGACGATGAAGCCGGAGCCGAGGGCTTCGCGTTCGCCGCCTCCCTGATCTGTGCCGTCATCGCCCGAGCCTCCCTGGCCGCCGAAGAAGCGGTTGAAAAAGTCCTGCATATCGCCGGGGGCCTGGTTGTCGTCACCGCCGTTGGGTGGTGTGGTCTGGCCGCGGCGGGGACGCTTGTTGAGCGATTGCTTAGGCACCGACACGGTGTTGATGTTGACGACCGCGGGACCGACTTCCTTGGCGATCTTCGAAAATTCGTTCGAAAGCGTTACCGGGCTCGGGATGACGAGTTGCCGGGCGTCGGATGAATCGACGGCCTGCTCTTTGCCGCTAACGTTGCGGGTGAGCAGGGAACCGGCAAGAATGCCGACGGAGAGTGTGGCCAGCAGCGCGAAGGTCGCGGTGAGGCGGTGCTTGCGAATCTGTTCGAGGAAATCGCGCGATGGCTGGTTCGGTGTGTCCATGGGTAAGTGAATCCTCATGCGTACTGGCGTATCTCGGTACGTCCTCTGATGCGGAGATGTTCCTTGAGTATAGTCGGTTGGCCGAAGTGGAGCGGTGCCTGAGCAGGCACACCTAATTGATTAGTTAGACGCAGAACTGGGGAGAACGGTTCCGTTTTCCGGTGATCTTTGGGTAAAGGCTATGGCGCACTTGCGGTGGGCGCCTCGTAGACGGTTTCGCCGTTGACGACCGTGCGGAGAACTCGGGTGTGGAGAAGTTGCTGCGGGGTGGACTTGAATGGGTCACGATCGAGCACGACGATGTCAGCGAGGAAGCCGGGTTCGAGGCGGCCCTTGAGGTGTTCTCGGAACTCGGCGAAGGCGGAGGCCTGGGTGTAGGCGTAGATGGCCTCGTGGAGGGTGATCTTTTCCTGCGGCTGGTAGGTGGAGGTGCCGGCTTCGTTCCGGCGGGTGATGGCGGCGTAGAGGCCGCGGAAGGGGTTGATGGACTCGACGGGATAGTCGGTGCCGAAGGCGAGGGGAATGTGGTGGTCGAGCATGGAGCGCCACGCGTAGGAGTACTTGGCGCGCTCCGGACCGAGGCGCGCGGCGGCCCAGTTCATGTCGGTGAGGAGGTGGGAGGGCTGCATGGAAGCGATGACGCCGAATTGGGCGAAGCGGTCGAAGTCGGCAGGGAGAAGGACCTGGGCGTGTTCGATGCGGAATCGAGGGGCAGTGGGAGCTGGGGCACCTGATTTGTTGGTGGGGACAGCGATCTGCTCGGCAGCCGAGAGGGCGTTGAGGGCCATATGGTTGGCTTCATCCCCAATCGCGTGGAAGCCCATTTGAAAACCTGCGGCAGCCCGCTCGCAGGCCATCTGGTTCAGCTTGGCTTGGTCGTAGCGGGGGAGACCGGAGTTGGTTGGATCGTCCGCGTAGGGTTTCGCGAGGGCGGCAGTGCGCGAACCTAAAGAGCCATCCATGAACCCTTTGAGCATCGTAAGGTGAAGTAATGGATCATTGGTTGGATGGCTGGCGCGGCGAGATTGAAGGACGGCCACTGGCTGGGCGAACTCGAGCCACTCGGCGACGCGGAGGTGCAGCTTTCCGGTGCGTTCGAGAGTCTCCCAGGCGAGAAAGTCCTCCCAGTCGGAGTTGTCCTGGACGCTGGTGACGCCGTGGGCGAGCGCGTCCTGCATTGCGACGGTGAGAGCCTTCTCGCGTTGTTCCGGGGTGGGTGGCGGGATCCTGGCAAACACAAGATTGTTTGCGGCGGCTTCGCGGAGGATGCCGGTGGGATTGCCGGAGGCGTCGCGGTCGATTTTGGCGCCCGGCGGATCGGGCGTGGCGGAAGTGATGCCGGCAGCCGCAAGCGCGGCGGAGTTGGCGACGGCCATGTGCTCGTCGACGCGGCGGAAGATGGCGGGATGGCCGGCGGTGACGGCGTCGATGTCGGCGCGGGTGGGGAGATTTGCGCCGGGCCACAGGGTATGGTCCCAGCCACCGCCGAGGAGCCAGGCTCCGGCGGGTGCGGTGGCGGCGTAAATGCGGATGCGCTGCTGCATCTCGTCTAGCGATCGGGCTCCGGTGAGGTTGATAGCGAGTTGCTGGCGGCCCGCGTTCCCCATGCATCGTTGAAGCCGGGCATGGCGAACGCGCCATGCAAGTCGATGACTTTGGTGGCGGAGGATTTGAGCTTGAGGATTTCGGCGTCGCTGCCGACGGCGGTGACGGTGCCGCGAGCGACGGCGATCGCGGTGACGCGGGCAGGTGTGGGTGAGGCGTCAGAGGGCTTGAGGTGCGCTCCGGTGAGGAAATCGCCGTGGATATAGAGGGTGTCCGGCGAGGGTGGTTGCGCGTTCGCTGCCATGGCGGCGAGGAAGAGAAGGGCTGTGAGGGGCTTCACTGTTGGAGTGTACCGCTTTTCACTCAGCCTGAGCCGCGAGGTGGGCGGTGTCGAGCAGCGTCAGGAGGATTCGGCGGAGGGCGGCATTGCGGCCGGTGGGATCGTACCACTCCTGCAGGGTGTGGATGCCGCCGCCGAGGCCTCCCGCGCCAACGGCGATGGCGGGAATGCCGAGGGAAAGCGGGATGTTGGCGTCGGTGGAACCGAGGCCGGGCTCGGTGCGGAGGTTGAGATGGCGATCGACGGCGCGCAGCGTGTTGAGGAGCGGCGAATCGCCGGGCAGAGCGCCGCCGGGGCGGTCCCCGATGATTTCAATGGACAGGCAAGGTGGTTGAACCCACGCGGCCAATGTGCAGCGGAGGGCTGACTCGAATTCATCGAGTTGAGCGGAGTCGGTGGAACGGAGATCGAGGAGCGCGGTTGCGGAGGAAGGAATGGAGTTGATGGAGGTTCCGCCTGAGATCTGGCCGATGTTGAGAGTGGTGCGGGGTTCGGCGTCGGGCAGGTTCAGGGATTCGAGTGCGAGCAGGGCGCGGGCGAGGATAAGGATTGGATTGGGTGCGCCCGCGTCCATCCATGAGTGGCCACCGGGGCCGGTGACGGTGACACGGAAGCGGCGGCTGGCGAGGGCTCGAGTGACGAGCGCGGAAGAGCCTCCGCCCTCCAGGACGATTGAGGCGGCAATACGCGGAGCGTAGGGGCTGCGGCCGAAGAGATGGCGCATGCCGCGGAGATTGCCTTCGCCCTCTTCGCCGACATTCGCAGCGAAGACGATGGGAACCGCGGGGGCGAGGCTGGCATGGCAGAAGGCGGCAGCGAGACCAAGCAGCGCGGAGAGGCCGGATGCGTTGTCGCATGCTCCTGGGGCGAGGATGCGGGTTTCTACCTCGACGGGTTCGGTGGAGGTGGTCGGAGGGAAGACGGTGTCGAGGTGGGCGGAGAGGAGGATGACAGGAGAGGTTCGAGGTTCGGGGCTCGAGGTTCGAGGGTCCAAACCCGGGAGTTCAGCGAGGGCGTTGCCGGCTTCGTCGAGGTGGGGATTGGCGAGGCCGAGTTCGTGGAAGCGCTCGAGGAACCACTGGGCGCGCGCCTGCTCGCCGAAAGGCGGGGCGGGGATGCGGAGGATTTCGAGATGCCATTGCCGAAGCCGCGGCTGGTGAAGATGCAGCCAGTGGAAGGCGCGATGGACTGCGGGGGTGGCGGCAAGGCGCGCGATGCGGAGTCGGGCGGCGGTCATAGACAGTTATTGGTTGCTAATTGTTGGTTGTTGGTTGGGGCGTATTCGACGTTGATCAGGAAAAGACCTTGGGGTGGGGCGGTTGGGCCGGCGGCTGCTCGGTTCCGGGCGGCGAGGAGGGCGGGAATGGAATCTGGGTCAAGGCGATGAGCGCCACACTGGACGAAGGTGCCGACCAGGTTGCGAACCATGTGGTGGAGGAATCCGTTGGCGGTGACTCGGTAGATGAGGAGTGCGCCCTCGGTGTGCCAGAGGGAGTGGATTATGGTGCGGATCGGTGCGGGTTGCGGCGGCTCGGAGGTAGCGCGGGCAGTTAGGTCAGGGTCGGAGGCGGCGAAGGTGGTGAAGTCGTGAGTGCCGATGACGTGGCAGGAAGCCTGATTGAGGGCGGCGAGATCGACAGGCCAGGGACACAGCCAGACGTAGGGGGCGAGGGTTGGCGGGCAGATGGAGTCGTACTCAGGTTCAAGGTTCGAGGTCCGGGGTTCGAGGGATAAAGCACGCAGGGGGAAGATGCGGTATTCGTAAGTCTTGCCGGTGGAGCTGTGGCGGGCGTGGAAATCGGGCGGGACGGTTTCAGCGGAGAGGATGCGGACGCTTGGAGGAAGGCAGCGGTTGAGTGCGCGCTGGAAGTTGGCAGCCGGGATGGGGGCGGCGAGGGTGAAGGAGGCTACCTGCCCAAGCGCGTGAACGCCGGCATCTGTGCGCCCGGAGCCCTGGGGGAGAACTCTTTCGCCTACCGTGCGATAGATGGCATCGGAGAGGAGGCCCTGGACCGTGTGCAGGCCGGGCTGGATCTGCCATCCATGGAATGGGGTCCCGTCGTAGGCGAGGATGAGTTTCCAGTGCGTCATGGCCGTGCTTTGCACGGTATCACGTAGGGAGCCAGTTGCCGGTCGTCAGTTCTCAGTTGTTAGTTGCGAGGTCGATTACCGCTCGCTGCCGCCGAGGTTCCTCAGAACTGACAACTTAGGTTGCTATACTTGGCCTTCGGAGTGGCGGAGGACAAGCGCAATCGGGCGATTTGGACCCAGCGGTTGGAACCAAGCTGGGCCTGGATTCGTAGCAAGGTGTGTGCGGCGGTCCGCGCGGCCTTGAACCAGGATGGCTCTTGAGCCTCTCCTCCCGTGTTTTAAGAATCGCCCGGACGCCTGAACACGTCTTAAGTTGAAACCTTTCTACGGATGCGTGCGGTCCTGCGCAATGCGGGGTTCGCAAGATTTACTGGATTTGTCATCGGGGGCCGTGCGGGAGCGGGCGGCCTTTCGAGAAGAAAGAGTTGGAGAGCAAAAACGTGAGACTAAAGGACATGCAGGCAACAGCGGCGATAGTGCTGCTTTTAATGAGTGGAAGCACGCAACCGGCGCTGGCGCAAGCAGCTTCTGGGACGACGCAGCAGACGAGTCCAACACAACCGGCAACGCAGCCGCCAACCGGAGCAGATCAGAACCTGCCGCCCACGCCTGCGCCGAAGCTGACCGAGCCGTTGTATCTGCGGGATACGGGCACGGACTACACGCATCAGCATCCATTTTTTCCGAACCCGCTGAATCTGTATAAGCCGACGGAGCTTCCGCCGGCGCGATTGGGGAATACGCCGCGCCTGGATACACTGCTGCGCGATGGGACGATCTATCTGAGCCTGTCGGATGCGGTGCTGCTGGCGCTGGAGAATAACTTCGATATCGCGATTGCGCGCATCAACCTGGACATCGCGGACACGGACATTCTGCGCGCGAAGGCTGGATCGTCGCTGCGCGGCGTTTCGACGGGTTTGGTGACGACGACGCTGGGCAGTTCCGGCACGACGGTTACCGGCGGGGGCGGACCGGGCGGGACATCCGGCGGTGCGGGCGGCGGCGGCACGGGCGCGAACGGCCTGGTGCTGAGCACGAGTGGCGGAGGGCCGGCACCCGAGAACCTTGATCCGTATCTGACGGGAACGCTGCAGTATGAGGCTTTGAATCAGCAGCAGTCGAACCTGTTGTTCAGCGGCGGCAAAACGGTTCTGACCACGGACACGTCTACCTACAATTTTGGCTATCAGCAGGGATTTCTGACCGGTACCCAATTGGGAGTCACGTTCAACAACAGCCGTGTGACTTCCGACAATCCTTTCACCGACTACAGCCCGCAGATCACGACTACATTTCGCGCGACTGCGACGCAGCATTTGTTGCAGGGGTTTGGGTGGCGCATCAATGGGCGGTTTATTGTGCAGGCGAAGAACGACCGCCGGATCACGGATTCGGCGTTCCGTCAGCAAGTGCTCTACACCGTAAACCAGATCGAGAACATTTACTGGGGCCTGGTGAGCGCATATGAAGATGAGCAGGCCAAGGAACGCGCGCTGGCGCAGTCGACACAGTTGACCTCGGACAACCGGAGGCAGTTGGAGATCGGGACACTGGCGCCGCTGGACGTGGTGAATTCGGATTCGGCAGTGGCAGCGGACAAGCAGGCTCTGGTGGCATCGAAGTCGAACCTGGAGTATCAGCAACTCATCATGAAGCAGGCGATCGCGCGGAACCTGGAGGATCCAGCGTTGACGAATGCGCCGGTGATTCCGACGGACCGGGTGGCGCTGGACCGGTTGCCGGAAGAGGACATGTCTCAGAATGATCTGGTGCAGCAGGCGTACATCAACAATCCGCAGATCGAGCAAGCCACGCTGAACATGAAGAACAACGAGATCACGATCAGGGCTGAGAAGAACGGACTGCTGCCGACCGTGGACGCATATGCGTTCTACGGAGCGAGCCAGTTGGCGGGCGCGCAGAATCCGAACGCGCTGAGTTTCAGCACAGGGAAGGTCTATCCTCCGGGAACGTTTCCGTCGATCAGCTACGGTACTGCGTTCGGCAACCTGTTCAACAGCACAGCGCCGGACAAGGGCGTTGGCGTGAACATCACCATCCCACTGCGCAACCGCGTGGCTCAGGCGGATCAGGCGCGATCGCAGATGGAGTACCGGCAAGTGCAGATGCGGTTGCAGCAGCTTTATACGCAGATCAGGATCCAGGTGATCAACGCGCAATATGCATTGACCAACGACCGGGCACAGTTGAACGCAGCCCAGGCAGGTCGCGAATATGCGGCCCAGTCTTTGGACGCGGAACAGAAGAAGTACAAGCTGGGAGCGTCGACTTCGGCGCTTGTATTGCAGCAGCAAAGGAATATGGCCAATTCGGAGAACACAGTGATCTCGGCCACGGCGGCGTATGCGAAGGACCGCGCAGCTCTGCTGCAGTTGCTCTCGAAGACCCTGGACCGGTACGGCATCAGCATCACCGATGCCGCAACGGGTGCGATCAACACGGCGCCGGTGATTCCGGGGCTGACCGCGCCGACGGCGCCGCCTCCGGTGAAGCCGATTCAGCCCAGCCCGAAGGGCTGGGTAGAGGATACGGAATGATCTGAGCGCTGAAGGCGCGACACATTCTTTCCAAAGAGGTGTATGTTTCGGGCTTTCATCCCTTTCATATCCTTTTTGCCGGCTACCTGGGCCTTCGGCCCTTTTCTGGCCCTGCCTGAGCAAGCTTGATAATCATCTATGGAGAATGGTCAAAGATGGCCGTTCTCCTTTTCTTTCTTGTGGTTTCTGAGTCTGACCCGCGGAGAGAGATGGATGGAACTTGTGTGGGATTGGCGATTGTGCGGTGAGGATTAGACTTTCATTTAGTCTGCAAAATTTTGCAGCCAGATGGTGCACGGGACCCTGGGGATGTGGGAAATAATGAGTGAGAGGCAGAACGGTGGCGGAGCGGCGGCAAGCGTGGATCAGGCAAACATTGCGGATGAAGGCGGGCGGAAGAATGCGCTGTCTGGCGCGGCTTCAGCATACCTGCGTTCTGCCATGCACCAGCCGGTGGACTGGATGCAGTGGGGTGAGGCGGCATTCGATCGCGCCGTAAAGGAAGACAAACCGATCCTGCTGGACATTGGAGCGGTGTGGTGCCACTGGTGCCACGTAATGGATCGCGAATCGTACGAAGAGGCGGCGACGGCACGCATCATCAACGAGCATTTTGTCGCGGTGAAGGTGGACCGCGACGAGCGGCCCGATGTGGATACGCGATACCAGGCCGCGGTGTCGGCGATCAGCGGACAGGGTGGATGGCCACTGACGGCTTTTCTCACTCCGGAGGGCAAGCCGTATTTTGGCGGAACTTATTTTCCGCCTGATGACAGGCATGGACGGCCAAGCTTTCAGCGCGTGCTGTTGACAATGGCAGAGGCTTTCGAGAGCCGGCGGCCGGAGGTGGACGAGTCTGCCGGAAGCGTGATGAACGCGATTGAGCACAACGAATCGTTCTCCGGGCGCGCGGGTAATCCCGGGCCGGACCTGGTGGAGAAGATGGTGCTCGCGGCGCTGAAGAGCGTCGATATGCGGCACGGCGGATTTGGCGGACAGCCGAAGTTTCCGCATTCAAGTGCCGTAGATCTGCTGATTGATGTGGCCGCGCGTCCATCGGCTGCGACAGTAAAGCTGAACGGGCAGGGAACTGTGACGGTGCCCGAAGCAGCAAAGCAAGCGGTGGTGCAAACTCTGAGCCAGATGGCGAAGGGTGGAATCTACGATCATCTCGCCGGAGGATTTCACCGGTACTCGGTGGACGAGCACTGGATTGTGCCGCACTTCGAGAAGATGGCATACGACAACAGCGAGCTTCTGAAGAACTACGTGCATGCGTACCAGCAGTTCGGGGAAGAAGAGTTTGCGCGGGTCGCGCGGGACATCATGCGCTGGATGGATGAGTGGTTGAGCGATCGCGAATTGGGCGGCTTCTACGCTTCGCAGGATGCGGACTTTTCGCTCGACGACGATGGCGACTACTTTACCTGGACTCTGGACGAGGCGACCGAAGTGCTGACGCCGGAGGAACTGGCGATTGCGGCGCCCTACTACGACATCGGTGAGATCGGCGACATGCACCACAATGTGGCGAAGAATGTGCTGCATGTGAAGCTTGGGTTGGATGTGGTCGCACGCAAGGCCGGCGTAAGCGTCAACGAGGCGCGCGCGCTGCTCGAATCGGCAAAGAAGAAGATGTATGCGGCGCGGCTTCCGCGACCGACACCGTACGTGGACAAGACGATCTACGTTGCATGGAATGCGATGTGCGTCTCGGCTTACCTGGAGGCGGCGCGCGTGCTGGACATGCCCGAGGCTCGGGCGTTTGCGCTGAAGTCGCTGGACCGGGCGCTGGCTTCGGCGTGGAGTAAAGAAGGGCTCGCACATGTGGTTGCGTATGGAGAGACGAGTTCGTCGACTGAGCGCGTGGCGGGCGTGCTGGACGATTATGTATTCCTCGGGCACGCGACGCTCGATGCTTGGGAGTCGACCGGCGAGCTTCGGTACTACGAGGCGGCCGAGGAGTTGATGGAGAGCGCGCTGGAGCGGTTTCACGATAGGTCTGGCGGCGCGTTCTTCGACACGGAGAAGCCGGCGGCGGGGGAACGCAGGCTGGGCGCTTTGGGCGCACGGCGAAAGCCGTTGCAGGACTCGCCGACACCGGCCGCGAATCCGATGGCTGCGTCCTTGCTGATTCGGCTGGGCGAGCTGAGCGGTCGGCTCGACTATACGGAGAAAGCGCAGGAGACGCTGGAGACGTTCGCCGGCGTGGTGGAGCACTTTGGCCTGTATGCCGCGACCTATGCGCTGGCGTTGCAGCGACTGGTGCGCGAGCCGTTGCAGGTGTCCGTGATTGGCGCGGACGAGAATGCGCGAGTGCTGGAATCGGCTGCACTGGCGCGGTATGCGGTGAACAAGAGCGTGGCGCGGTTCGAGCAGGTGCAGGCAGGCACGCTTCCTCCGGTGCTGGAGACGACGCTTCCGCATCTGCCCATCTCGAAGATCGACGGCAGCTTCGCGGTGGTGTGCAGCGGGCATACGTGCCAGCCCCCCGTGAAGTCGGCGACCGAGTTAGCTGCGGCACTGAGGCGGGGTTAGCAAGGCTTTTCTGGCTAGGTGCCGATGAGGGGTTGCTGAGCCGGTGGCGCCGTGGGGTCGTGTTTCATGATGAGCATGTTGGCGGGATCGGTGCCCAGAGGAATGCCGTTTTCTTCAAAGGCCTGGAGGATTCGGCGGCGGAGTTCGCGGAGGATGGTGTCTTTCTGGTTGATGCGCACGCGCATGCTGACCGGATAGGTAACGATACGGCCGGCGATGGAATCTACTCCGGGAACATCCGGATCGGCCTCTGCCACATTTTTGAAGGCGGGATCGTTGCGGACGGCGAGCGCAGTAGAGCGGAGGATGCGGAGGACTTTGTCGGGATCGGCAGCCGCGTCGACGGTAAGGGTGAGGGAGGCGACAGCGAAGTCGCGGGAGAGGTTCGAGACGGTTGCGATCTGCGAGTTTGGGACGAAGTAGAGGGTGCCGTCGGCGTCGCGCAGGGTCGTGAGCCGAAGGCTGAGGTTTACCACCGTGCCAGTAAGCGAGGCGAGCTTGACCGTATCGCCGACGTTGAACTGGTTCTCGATGAGAATGAAGATTCCGTTCAGCATGTCCTTGAAAAGGGACTGGGCGCCGAGACCTATGCCGACTCCAACGACGCCGGCGGAGGCGATCAGCGGGGTGAGGTTGATCCCCAGGACGGACAGGATGTGGAGCAGGACGATGAAACCGATGACGCCATAGGCGGTGGCACGGAGGATAGCGGCCAGGGTGCGGAGCTCGTTGGCCCGTTGGGGATGTTCGATGTGCGTGTCGGCCAGGCGGCGCATGCGGTTGACGAAAAAGCCTACGACGCGCACGAGGACAAATGCGATAAGCAGGATAACGATCATTCGCGGCAAATCGTTGTGAACGAAGGCCAGGGTGTCGTGGTGCCAATCTCGCAGGACATCGCGAAAATTGGTTTCGTCTTGCGCGGGGAGGATGAAAAGGAACATTATGGTGAGGTCTCCGTATGTTTTGCCGGCTCTTTTGGCCGTCAGGACAAGTATCTCTCTTCTGGTCGGTTGGATGCGGGGATTTTTAGCTGCTGTTGACGGAACGAATGCGATCGAGTTCGCCGCCAAACGGCGAAGGAGGGTGAAAGATGAGAGTTCTTCGGAGCGTTGCGGTTTTGGCGGTGACCAGTGGATTAGTGCTCCTTCCAGCGA
>WNGR01021797.1_pt1 | contig 11621 bp, 11 predicted proteins | sample 5407581 | NCBI WGS metagenome assembly WNGR01 (sample SAMN13153383, study PRJNA577476) | soil metagenome | isolation source: 80 cm soil or saprolite under Garry oak tree replicate 2 | place: USA:California | collected 2016-06-15
CGCGAAGCCGTCTCCCGCGCCACCTGCATCGCCTCTACCAACCCGCCCTGAATGCTCTCCGCCATGCTCCTCACGATCTCTGCCATAAAGCGATATTCTACCTGTATGACGCTCTCTTCCCCCACAAACGTCCAGGCAAGCCCCCGAACCTTTGGTGCGGGGTACCTGTTTGGCGTACCGCTCGGCGACCTCGGCTGGTTCGGCAGCCTGCTGATCGGGGTTGCATCGGGCTTTATCGCGTTCTTTTCGACCACATTTTGCGCGATCATCGCGATCCTCATCTGCAACGGCGCGCTGCACAGCAATCTCGACTATGCGCTGAGCTACAAGCGCGTAGGCCTCCCCATCGGCCTCGTGGTAATGATCACGGCATTAAGCTACCTGGGGACGCTTTGGCTCAAGCGCGTCTTCCGCCGGAACTGAACGGATTTCCATGGAGCAGGCGCGCCCTTCGCACACCGCGCTGCGTGTCGCCATGCGCCGCGCCGCCCACCAGCTCTACGACGCCCGCCCGCTGGTGTTTGACGACCCTCTCGCCGTCGCAATCCTCGGCTCGCACGCCGCAGAGGTCGAGCGCACCCCGGGACGCAATCCCGAGCATAAGCCGCGCCCGTTCTCCATCGGCCTGCGCGCCTTTCTCGTCGCCCGCAGCCGTTACGCCGAAGACCTGCTCGCCCATGCCGTCGAGCGTGGAGTCGAGCAGTACGTCCTGCTCGGCGCCGGACTCGACACATTCGCTCATCGCAACCCGTACCCCGCGCTGCGTGTCTTCGAAGTCGATCATCCGGCCACGCAGCTCTGGAAGCGCGAGCTCATCTCCGACGGCAGTCTCCCCGTGCCCGCAAACCTCACCTACGTCCCTGTGGACTTCGAGCAACAGTCCCTTGCCAACCAACTGCGCGTCGCCGGATTCAACACCACCCAACCCACCTTCTTCGCCTGGCTCGGAGTCGTCCCGTACCTCACCCTCGACGCCTTCCGCGCGACCCTCGCCTTCATCTCCAGCCAGCCACCCGGCAGTGGCATCGTCTTCGATTATGGCCAGCCGCGCGCCGTTTTGACACCCAACGAGCAGCTCGCCCACGACTCGCTCGCCTCCCGGGTGCAACTTGCAGGCGAAGCGTTTCGTCTGTTCTTTACGCCCGCGGAAATTGCGGTCGAACTTGCCGCCTTCCGCAACATCGAGGACATCGGCTCCGCTGAGATCAACCCCCGCTACTTCGCCGCCAGAAGCGACGGACTCAAAATAATGGGCAGCGCCGGCAGGCTTCTGAGCGCCTGGCTTTGACCCCCAAAATAGCCCCAAGGATGCCTGGGACGCATCGGCAGGGCTCGATTTTTGCATCTGAGTTATGGATATGGAATGTTCAGGGAAGCACGGATTCGAGAGCGGTCGCCGTTGCACCCAACAGGAGGTTTCAATGGCTTTGCGGTCGTCGCTTGTTCTTCTGGCTCTTTACGGATCGGGCATAGTGCTGACGGCACAGGCTCCGGTCCGCGCAAATAACACCCAGCAACCGGCCTCAACCGCGACAACCACCTCGGCCCCGGCAGCCAAACCGGCCCCGCCTTCCACGACGCTCCAGTCATCGATGGACGTGCTCAAGCAGGCGATCGAAGAGATCAGGACAGACAAGTGGAAAGCTTCCGCGGCAATAAAGTCCGAGGCGCAAAACAACGTCGCCTCCATCCAGCGCGACCTCGAATCGACACTGCCTCCACTGCTCGCAGCCGCGGACGCTGCACCTGACTCGACAGCGAAGATGCTGCCCGTATTCCGCAATGTGGACGCGCTCTACGACGTGATGTTGCGCCTGGTCACCGCCGGCCGCCTCGCCGCTCCCGCCGACCAGATGCCCGCCCTCGACCAATCGCTCTCCCAACTCAGCGACAGCCGCCGCGCCCTGGGAGAGCAATTGCAAGGAAACGCGGACGTACAGGAAAAGCAGATAGTCCGCCTGCAGGCAGCCCTCAAGGCTATTCCTCCGCCGACTCCACCGCCCCCGGCGCCCGTCTGTCCGTCGACCCCACCCAAGAAGAAAGCCAAGCCCGCCGTCAAGAAGCCAACACCCGCAACCACGCAGAACTCAACTCAGCCCACGCACTGAGTTCCCCGAACTGCGTTCTCAGCTCAACTTGCCTTGCCCACCGCAGGTGACATCCACGTCAACGCCTGGTTGAGGTACGCCTTCAGATCCTTGCGTTCGACAATCGCGTCCAAAAATCCATGCTGCAGCAGGAATTCCGAACGCTGGAAGCCTTCGGGCAACTTCTGCCGCGTCGTCTGCTCGATCACGCGAGGCCCGGCGAACCCGATCAGCGCTCCCGGCTCGGCAATATTCAGATCGCCCAGCATAGCGAAGCTCGCAGTCACTCCCCCGGTAGTCGGATCGGTCATCATCGAAATATAAGGAATGCGCTCGTCGTCGAGCCGCGCCAGCCCCGCAGCGATCTTGGCCAATTGCATCAGTGAGACGATGCCCTCCATCATGCGAGCGCCGCCCGAGGCCGCAACAATAATCAGCGGATGGCGCGTGGCCAGCGACCGGTCAATCGCCCGCGCAATCGTCTCCCCGACCACAGCTCCCATGCTGCCGCCGATAAAGCCGTATTCCATCGCGCTCACGATCACAGGATGCGGACCAATCGTTCCCACGGCATTGATGATCGCGTCGTTCAGCCCCGTCTTCTTGCGCGCCTCGGCAAGACGGTGCTGGTAGCGCTTCAAATCAGTGAAATCCAGCGGATCGGTGGAGCGGAGTTCCAGGTCAACCAGCTCATACCCAGGATCGAGCAGCAGCTCAATGCGCGCGCGAGCATCGATGCGGAAGTGATGGCCGCACTTGGGACAGACGTTGAGATTCTCCTCCAGGTCCTTCTTGAAGATCGCCTGGCGGCAGCTGCCGCACTGGATCCACAGACCCTCGGTGCGCACTGTCTTGCGCCTCTCGTTGACGATCTCGTTGTCTTCCCGCTTAAACCAGGTCATGCACCAATCCTTTAGGCGTCGAAAGCTGCCGATCCATTGTAGCGGGATTAGCATGATTTGCGTCGGTTAGCCATAGAACCAGCTACACTTCCGCCGGTATTGAAAAATAAAACCGAGCGGACCGCCCGCACCCGCGTCTGTGAAGTAGATGGGACAAATGACCGCGATCGGGGAACAGAGCTTGCGATGGTTCTCAGCAGAAAGGGTGGAGACCGCACCCGATCTGGCAGTGCTCGTGCGGAACTACTCGGGGCTGCTATATCGCGTCGCCCTCTCCCTTCTGCGCAACCAGGCCGAGGCCGAGGACGTGGTCCAAGACGTGTTCGTGCGAGTGCTCCAGCGCCAAAACGAGTTGGCCGCCATCGACGACATGCGTCCATGGCTCGTGCGAATCGCATGGAACCTCGCGCTCGATCGCCGGCGAAAGATTCGGCCGGAGCAGATGGACGAAGTGTTTGCCGCAAGCCTGGTCTCCGCCGAATTGCCTGCCGATCAGGCGCTGGCCGAGGCGGGAAGCATCCGGCAGGTCCTCGCCGCCATGGAACGATTGCCGAAGAAGGAACGCGAAGCGCTGCTGCTCTCAGCGATGGACGAGCTGAGCACGGCAGAAATCGCCAGCATCCTGCACAGAAGCGAATCGAGCGTGCGATCGCTGCTGTTTCGCGCGCGCGCCCACCTGCGAAAACGACTAAAGGATACGCATATGGCTTAAAAAGGACGGGCTGGTGAATCGGAAGAGCACGGATTTATCTGTGCCGTAAAGCGTCGTATTCGGAAGGGCACGGATTTATCCGTTCCGTAAAGCGTCGTATTCGGAAGGACACGGATTTATCCGCCGTAAAGCGTCGTATTCGGAAGGGCACGGATTTATCCGTGCCGTAAAGCGCCGTATAAGGAGAGGGGCTTTAGCCCCTGAGGGAATCTGGAGATCGGCGAATGCCCTTATTCAGAGGAGGAATTATGGGGATCGAGCACAAAGAACATGACGATGCAATTGACAAAGTTCTCGCGGCCCTGCGAAATGCGCCGCCGCCCGAGGGCCTCGAAGCGCGCATCGACGCGCGCATCGCGCAGCGACTGGAGCGCCAGTCTACTCAACCCGCAAAGTTTCGCTGGCGCGATGTGCTCGCCGGCTCCGCGCTAGGCGGAGCCTGGTGGCGCGGCGCAATCAGTGGAGCCGCAGCCGCGGCATTCGCCGTCTGCGTAGTGCTGCTGGTACAGCATCGATCGCGAACAACGCCCGCGCACGTTCAGACCGCCGTTGGAAGCAATGCTGCCAAGTCCGGCGGTACTTCGCCCTACGCCATGCCCGCAAGCCAATCTCGCGCCACACCATGCGCTCATTCAACCGTTCTCCGCGTAGCAACAGAATTCCCCGCCCAAACACACAATGATCTGCGTGCCGAAACCTATGCAGAAAGCACCGCGCCGTCCCGTCCCGCCCCCGAACTGCCCCTGACCCCGCAGGAACGGGAGTTGGCCCGCCTCGCCCGCACCGCCGATCCCAGGGATCTGGCCACTCTCAGCCCTGAGTACGAGGCGAAGTTAGAAGCGGAGAAATCCGCGGAGTTCGCAAAGTTCTTCACGCCGCCGCCTCCTCAGCCGGCAGCCCCCGAGGTTAACCCTGCGGCGAACCCGGAATCAGATCAGAAAGCCAGTCCCGAAGCGTCGCCGGCCGTCAAGGAATCTTCGCCCGCCCCGACGGACAAGGAATCTCCACCCAGCCCAACAGATAAGGAATCTCCCAGCAGCCCAACGAAAGAGGAAGAACAATGAAGAAGTTTGCAATTGCAATGTCTTTTGTAACTCTGGCCGTACTCACGACTGGCCCGATCGTCCCGGCGCAGACGGCTCCTACAACAACGAAGCCGGTCACCGCCCTCCAACTCAAGCCGGTCTCCAACGCTCCCATTACTCTGCACCTGACCGACGATAGCAAGAACATCTATCTGGCAATCGGAAAGGCCGCCGGGCTCAATGTGCTCTTCGATCCGGACTACGCCCCCAGGCACGTCCAGGTGGATCTGACCAAAGTTAGCCTCAGCGACGCGCTGCGCATCGTGGGCGAAATCTCCGGCACCTTCTCAAAGCCAGTCGCTTCGGACACCATCTTCGTCGCCCAGAACACCCGCCAAAAGCACGCGGACCTCGATGATCTCGCCGATCAGACCTTCTACCTCAAGAATACCGCTTACCAGACCGACGCCAACGAGATCTACACCGCCCTGCGCAACATGCTTCCCCCCGATGTCAAGAGCTATCTTCTCCCTGGCGAAAATGCGGTCGTTGTTCGCACAACCCCTGAGCTGCTTGCGATTACGCAAATGCTCCTCAACGACCTCGACCGGCCCAAGAAGACCTACCGCCTCACCTACACCGTCACGGAAATGGACGGAGGCAAGCGCTTAGGCACTCAACATTTCGCCATGGTCGTTGTCTCGGGACAGCAGACCACGCTGAAGCAAGGCAGCAAGGTGCCGGTTGCCACGGGCTCCTACAATGCCACGGCCACCACTGGAACCAATGCCGCTCCTGCCGGCGTCCAGACACAATTCACGTATCTCGATGTGGGCATGAACTTCGATGCGACCGTGACGGCAATGGAAAATGGAGCGATGCTGAAATCGAAAGTGGAGCAGTTAAGCCTCGCCCCGGAAACTTCAGGCGTGGGTCCGCAAGACCCGGTGGTGCGACAGACCTCGCTCGCAGGCATGTTCTTCCTCACCCTGAACAAACCCCTCATCCTCGGCTCGGTCGACATCCCAGGGAGTACCCGCCATCTCGACATCGAGGTAGTGATGGAGCAACTGCTCTAGTTTGCCGCCCCGGGGGTGCCCCATTCATGACAGTCTCACCGTCATGGGTGGGGTCCCGAACCCCTCCAAATCTTGTCAAGCCCCCTCCGCAGTGGAAAACCCATCCACAATCCACAAACCAAAGCACATCAAATTTCCCGAAAAGTGGCATGTCAGTTATGGTCCGCTAGGTATACTTAAAACAGTAGAGAAAGACAAAGAAGCCCGGCCTCGCGCCGGGCTTTTCCATTTAGCCGAACCAGCGTCATGGTATATACCAAACGTTGTACTTAACATCTTTAGAAGCAGTACTTTAGGACTTAAGTACAGGGGCGCTATACGCGGATGGGTGCCCCATCCATGACAGTCTCACCGTCATGGGTGGGTTTCCTTCCACCTCGAACCTCGAACCTAGAACCTCGAACCTAGAACCTAGAACCTAGAACCCGGTATATACCAAAACACCACACCTAACATCTTTAGAACACGTACTTTAGGACCTAAGTACAGAGGGGGGAGAGCCTCCAGCGCAACTGACAACTCACAGATTCAAGCGAGGGGGAGCCCCAGGCACGGGTGCGCATGACAGTCTTCACCTAGAACCTTGAACCTCAAACCTAGAAGCTAGTACCTGGTACCTGGTACCTGGTACCTGGTACCTGGTACCTGATCCATTCCACCCGCCACATCCGACGGCACCGAAACCGACCCAACCCGCCGCTACCGTTGCCGCCACGTCTTCACCGACGGCCACCGCTGCGGCTCGCCCTCGCTCCGCCAGCAGGACCTCTGCTGCTACCACCACGCCTCCCGCCGCGGACCCAGCGGAGGCCGAGGCCACTTCCTCATGCCCCGCATCGACGACCGCCCCGCCATCCAGATCGCTATCTACGACATCCTCGCGCGCATCGCCCTCGGCGAACTCGAACTCAAAACCGCAGGCATGCTTCTCTACGGACTCCAGATCGCCGCCTCCAACCTGTCCCAGCACGAGAAAGCTCTCCGCCACGCCGCAGCCAACCCGGAACCTCTCGTCGAAGACGTAGTCTCCAATCCCTTCCTCGGAGACCTCGCCCCCATCGAAGAAATCCCCGACCCTGTTCCGGAAACGACAGCTCCGCAGCAACCTTCCACCGTCGTCATCCTGAGCGAAGGGCGCAGCCCGCAGTCGAAGGACCCCGAAGAATCCCACAATCCCACATCGCCTCAGCCGGCCGCACCATCCTGCCCCAAAGCTCCGCCTCACCCAACCAACAACCAGAAACCCACAACCAGCAACCTGCAACTTGCTTCAGTCCACGCATAACGGCCGCAGAATCAATATGGGCTTTAGCCTCCGGGACCTTCCCTTCATCGCAAGGCAACCAACAACCAGCAACCAACAGCCAACAACCTGCAACTTGCACCTGACGAAAGTAACCAGTTCAAGGTGACTGCCCGGCGATCATCAGGCATCCTATGGGAAGAGATGCTAGCGAACGCCAATCCGAGTGTCGGCACGGCTCCAAGGAGTCGGTCTGCCCGTGAAGTAGTTGCGATTTGCGCGACCCACGATATCCCCTATGGCTCACGGGAATGCCTCGCCGGATTCATGCGTGCGCTCCATGAAAACAAGCACCTGGCCATGGAGTTCTGGTCGCTGGTGTCGCGCCTGACCAGGGAACGAACGGGCCAGGATTCAAAGCCGGACTGGATACTGGACACAATTCTTGTGGGCGTGACCGGAGAGGGTGTCGCAGAGGCGACCGCATCGCCCGGCGCTCAACGATTGCTCGTCCGCCGGCTGCAAGCCATGCTGGCGGGTGAAGACGTGGCGAGTCCGCCGGAGATCCCCAAAGACCTCCCACAGGAACCGGAACTCAGCAGCGACTTTCAACAGGAGTTGGACCGCGGGGATATTCGGCAGGAGCTGGGCAGCAGCGACATTCGGCAGGAGCTGGACCGCAGGGAATTTCGCCAGGAGCTGGATCGCAGGAGGAGCCTCCCGCGGGAACCGGGTCGCGCCAGGAGCTTTCCGCAGGAATCGGACCACGCCGAATCTCGACGCGAAGACATTCGCATTCAGTTCGCGGACACTTCAGACGTCGTCCCAATTGCGCCTCGATCCGCCACGCCAAGGTCATCGCCGCTGCTCACCGCGGAGCCCGCGCCTGCGGCCTCGATTCCAGTTGAGAGGATTCCAGTTGACCCGATTCCACATCGAGTTGATGCGACTCCAATCCGAGCCGCCCGCGGAGAAAGTCAGCGCCTGGTGCTGGAGCCTGCTCCTCGACCTGCCGCTCCACAGGAACTGAATCTTCATGGGCACCAGATCGACCAGCCCATGGCAATCCCTCTCGCCGCCTACGCCGATGCAGCCGCGGAAGGTTCGACAGGCAGGAAGGTGCTCGGCGGGATGCTGCTGGCGCTGCTCATCTGCGGCGGATTGCTGGCCGCACGCTATCGCAACTCTCCCGAGCTAACCCAAATCGGGGACACGTTCCGCAACGGGTACGGCGTGGTCATGGCGTCGCTGCACCGGCAAATGACGCGGCAACCCGCGAACTCGACAATCGAATCAGGGAATTCGTCCCCCGCGAGCGCCGCCGGTAATATGGCGAATCCAGTAGTAGCAAGCGCTGCTCCCGCAGCCAGCACTGCTCCCCCAACGAGCGCCGAGTTACAGCCGCCGAGCGAGCCCGTAACGCAGGCCGCGGCAGCGACTCGCTCCGAATCGACTCGCCCGGAATTAGCGCCGCCACCAGCACCATCGAAGGTCGCGAAGAATATCGACTCTCCCAACACTGAAACCTACCCGGACGAGCCGCAGATACTGCCCAAAGTTGTCGTCCCCTCGGACGAGATGAGAGCGCATCTGATCTCGTCGCGAATCCCCATTCGACCCGAAGGCATGTCGGCACGCGAGGCTCAGGGACTGATTGTGATCCGCGCCATCGTAAGCAAGCAAGGCATCGTCGAACAGCCCCGCGCGATTGCGGGCAAGCCGGCATTGCGTCAAGCCGCGATCGATGCGGTCGCGAAGTGGCGCTACATGCCGTATCGGGTAAACGGCCAACCCGCGGATGTGACGACGACGATCACCGTCGACTTCGCCGGCAACGACGAGTAGCCTCTCACCGCCATCTCTTTGCCATTCACTTAACATCGATGGGATACCCTGTAGCAGAGCTTGCCGCAGGAGCGCCCCACAGTCCGATGACCGCCGCACAATACCGCATGCCCGCCGAATGGGCGCCTCACGCTGCCACATGGATCGCCTGGCCTCATAACCCCGAGGACTGGCCCGGAAAATTCCGTCCCATTCCGTGGGTCTACGCCGAGATCGTGCGCCACCTCTCCCGCGTCGAAGATGTCCACATTCTGGTCAACGACGCAGCCGCCGAGCGCGCCGCAACCTCCGCGCTGCGTCGCGGCGGCGCCAACCTCGCCCGCCTGCACTTCCACCAGTGGGCCACCGACCGCGTCTGGCTCCGCGACTCAGGCCCGATCTTCGTGAAGAACGTACAGGGCGACCTCGCAGCCACCAACTGGAAGTTCAACGCCTGGGCCAAGTACGACAACTGGCGCCGCGACGATCAGATCCCGCATCACGTCGCCAAGCTATACAACATCCCGGAGATCAAACCCGAGGTCCAGCTTGCGAACGAGAAGACCCATCGCCTCGTCCTCGAAGGCGGTTCCATCGACACCAACGGCGCGGGCATTCTCATCACCACCGAAGAATGTCTGCTTTCTGAAGTCCAGCAGCGCAATCCTGGAGTCAGCCGCGAGCAACTCGAGCAGGCCTTCCGCGAGTACCTCGGCATCGAGCAGACCCTCTGGCTGCATCGCGGCTGCGCCGGTGACGACACGCACGGCCACGTCGACGACGTCACCCGCTTCGTGGATGAGAACACGATCCTCACCTGCATCGAGCCCAACACCGCCGACGAGAATCATCTTCCGCTCGCCGAGAACCTCGACCGCCTCCGCTCCGCCCGCAATCTTCAAGGCAGTGCCTTCAAGGTCGTCAAACTTCCTATGCCTTCACCCGTTCTCTTCGAAGGCCAGCGGCTGCCTGCGAGCTATGCCAACTTCTACATCGCCAACGGTCTGGTTCTGGTGCCAACCTTCAACGATTGCCACGACCGTCTCGCGCTCAACATCATCGCCGACTGCTTCCCCACCCGCGAAGTCGTCGGCATCCACGCCGTCGACCTCGTCTGGGGCCTCGGCACGCTGCACTGCCTCAGCCAGCAGGAGCCCGCATGAACACGGTAGATGAACTCTCTGCATCGAACGGATCGGAGCCACCATGCGCAAGTCAATTCTTCGCCTCATACTAACCGCAGCTATCATCGCGTCCGCACCCGCAACTGCGCAGCGACCCACCATTCTCCGCAACGCCACCCTCATCGACGGCACTGGCGCTCCCGCTCGCCAGCACGTGGACATCACGCTCCGCGATGGCCTGATCGCATCCGTCGCGCCCACCTCGCAGGCCAAGCCCGCTGGCGTCACCATCGTCGATTGCACGGAGAAAACCGTCATTCCCGGACTTATCAGCGCGCACTCGCACCTCGGCGTGCTCGAAAATAATGCCGAGCCATCGAGCAAGGCGTACAATGTCCCTAACGTCACCGCCGCTCTCAATCAGTTCGAGCGATTCGGCGTGACTACGATCGTCTCGCTCGGCCTCAACCGCGACATCGGCTACGATCTTCGCGCCCAGCAGCGTGCCGGAGCGCTCGGAGGCGCTACGCTCCTCACCGCAGGTCAGGGCATCGGCGTCCCCAACGGAGCGCCTCCGCTCGCAGTCGCCTTCGACCAGGTCGACCGTCCCAGCACCGCCGAGGAGGCGCGCGCGGACGTCGACACCTTCGCCGCCCGCCACGCCGACATCGTCAAAATCTGGGTCGATCCGCTCCACGGCAAATCGCCCGAGATGTCGCCGTCCATCTATCAGGCCGCTATCGACCAGACCCACAAAGATCACCTGCACATCGCGGCACACGTGTACGCCCGCGATGACGCCCGCGCACTCGTCAACGACGGCATCGACGTCCTCGCGCACTCCATTCGCGACCAGCCTGTCGACGCTGCATTCGCGCAAGCGATGCTCCAGCACCACACCTGGTACATCCCCACGCTCGCGCTCGACGAGTCGTTCTACCTCTATGCCGCCGAGCCGGCGCTCCTGCAGTCAGAATTCTTCCGCCAAGCCGCTGGCGGGCAGCTTCTCGCCAAGCTCCAGTCGCCCGACTACGCCTCCAGAACGCTCTCCGACCCTGCCACTGCGCAACATCAGCAGGACGAAAAGATCGCCCGCCAGAATCTGAAAACCCTCGCCGACGCCGGCGTTCAGATCGCCTTCGGCACCGACTCCGGCGCAACTCCCGGACGCATTCCCGGCTTCTCCGAACACCGCGAGCTTGAGGACTTGGTCGCTGCCGGCCTCACTCCGCTCCAGGCAATCACCATCGCCACCGGTAAGACCGGCCAACTCATTCACGCACTCGACCCCACCCTCAAGGTCGGTCTCATCTCGTCCGGCTACTCCGCCGACCTCATCGTCCTCAACGGCGACCCGCTCGCCGACATCAAAAACACGCGCCACATCGCCGCCGTCTACCACCGCGGCAAGCTCATTCCGAACCCACTGCCACAAGATTAGCTAGTACACTCTGGCCCATGGGACGCATTGGCAGCTCGGATAACTTCACTTGGCTCGAACATTGGTACAGCGGTCAATGTAATGGCGACTGGGAGCATAGTTATGGAGTCGAAATCGAAACGATCGACAATCCAGGTTGGAAGGTCAAGATCGATTTGAATGGCACTCGCTTCGCTGAATTGCC
>WNGR01007427.1_pt1 | contig 11620 bp, 17 predicted proteins | sample 5407581 | NCBI WGS metagenome assembly WNGR01 (sample SAMN13153383, study PRJNA577476) | soil metagenome | isolation source: 80 cm soil or saprolite under Garry oak tree replicate 2 | place: USA:California | collected 2016-06-15
TGGCATCCCAGACCGAGCCCAGGAACACCTTCGCCAAAAGTTTCTTCTTCGCATACGTATCACACACATTAGAGCAGAGCTTGATGTCGTCTGCAGTTCGATCTACAATGGCCTTCATGCGATCTTCGATGCTTCTTCCGTCAGGTGCGACGAGCTTGTCATTTTGCACATCTTTGAGGCTGCAAAAATATGAGCAAAGCACGATAGGTGAACGCTAGTACACACAGGAGCAAAACGTCCATCATGTCTTTCATCTCGACATAGAGCGCGATGATCTTCTTTTCATTGTCGCGACGCTTCAGCTCGAGTGTGTAAACGGTTTTGAATGCCATGACAACAACTGTCTCACCAGTCACCCTGCATGCACACGTGGATCGAAATCGACGCACCGCCAATGAAAGGATGTAGGTCCCCTACTGCGTCTAGAGCATTCATGAAAACAGGCATACCCTCGAAAAAGTGGTCGATTCCTTCCTTAACGGCCTTGCCGAGGTCAGTCTGTTCAACAGCTTCTTTTGCTGCTGTAATCAATGGTTGGAACGGTGCGACATTGCTTTGTACAGTAGCAACTGCGTCATCTATAGAAGGTATTGGCGCGCCGCTCACAAAGCTAAGTTTCAGGCTTACCAACAACATTAACTGTCCGACTCATGTCAGAATCCTTGGGACCATCCTTCACCACGTCCCATGCTTCGGCGAGCGTGTCTGGCACAGGACTTGTAGTTGGCATTGTTTCCGGGTGTGGCACCAGAGCTAAGTTAGTGACGAAAATATCAGGGGCAGTGGGAAGAGGCATCGGCATGGGTTGTTCGAGAACGCCGACCTCGGGCGCGGGGCTCTTAGAGCTAGGTGTCAAGGGGAATGTGGGCATTAGGGAAAGCGAGGTGGAACGATTGGCGGTGGACGCTGTCTTCTTCCTCCAGGAACGACGTGTGGTGGGTAACTCAGTTATTTGCTGGGGTGAATCGTCAGAGTGTTCAGAGTTCCTTCCTTCATCAGCAGAGCCGGAGCGCGCAAGGCTCGGCTGGCTGAACTTCCTGAACAAACGGGAGAATGGCATGGGCGCAATATGAAAAGACCCACCCTGGGATTGGACCCTTTCAAGTTGTTGAAAAAGGTGAACGCTCCCGGTGTTAATCTGATTGCCGGATACAAAAGAACAAGGAAGCAATCCGACGATCTCTGAGAGGCAACCCAAGATCTTGACCGGTTGCTGACGGACAATCCATCGGGAGAAGAACCAAGGTCGCCCTGAGCCTCAAGGCAACCTGCCAGAGTCCCGTGCCAGGTCCCAGCTGTCACAAGATGATGGCCGCCCAAGTAACCGTACCGGAGGTTCGACCTCCGGTGTCCCGGCGCTGCCAGCATCATTACGTCGCCTTCTACTAAAGCCTCTGGTCATGATGCAATAATTAATTCCGGCCCATGTGAGTGCTACAGTACAGTATTTACACTGGCAAGTACTGTATGCTGAATTGTTATTGGGTTCAGCCGTTTATTGGCTTCTACATAGAACTTGTAAATCTCATCCTGTAGAGGTACTATGTCCTTGATGTCGTTGGTCGTCTTTAAGGCCGCATCGGAGGATGAAGCATGCTTCCTGGCTCGCGGCAAGGACAGTTCTTCGTCTCCTTCTCACGTGCGGGCGGTAATACAGTACCATCTATTGCTAAAGAGAATCCATCGTAGAGCTTCATACAATCTATCCCAGTTTACCCATTCCGTCTCCATTCCGTCTCCAACGCCGTCTTCTCCGTCTCCTGGCAGTTGTCTCCTTAAGGGAGCCCGTGTGCACGACCGTCGCGGTGACTGCGCAACATGTGCGGGTCCCGTGGGGATCAGCAAGTAGATCACGGATCCGCAAGCGGGGGTGACCACTAACTCTGGGCCTCAGCTTTGCGCCGCGCTTTAAGCTCACGTTCCATCTCCTCAAACGCGCTCAGACTGATTGGAGTAGCTCTTTTCCTCTCTGAGTCAAGGCGTATATTCTCGGGCCATTGTACCATGGGTACACCCATAGATGCACAGACAGAGGTCACGGCACTTTTGTGAGCATCCAGTGATTCTTGATATAAATCATGCACGCAGATGGCGCAGCCAGACAAAGGAGGCAGTCGTAAGGAGATGTGCACATCCACCGTCTGGTTCAGGAGCCTTAGTTATCTCTGGTATGACAAGGCCTCTAAAGGTTGCGGGAGTAGGCTGCTGCCGCGAAGTGGTGAGGAGTGATGATATTGGCTGTTGGGAAACTCGGGGGGTTGCGTGTATAATGGTTTGGTTGAGGTTGTGCTTAGCTAGGACCATCTTCTCCAGTCGTCGGAACCACTCAGATAGGTTCTGACCGTGGCTACCACGGCTAGAGCCAGTTGGGTGGTGTTTGTTCGCGGAAAATCGAGATTAGAAATGACGACAATACAAAATCGTTGTAATACAGTGATAGAAGGCATGGGTAGGGGTGGGAGAACTGCTCGGGACTGGCACTACAACTACTGCACTGGCCATCCACGCTGGAGACCAAATATAAGAAAGTATTTAACTACACAGAGCTTCCGGCGGTCATGGTGGTGACAAGCCTGTGAAGGAGCTGCTCCATGCTTTCAATGCGACTGGTAAGATCTTGTGTAAGATCGTCGAAGCGAGATTGCATGTTATCTAAGCGAGATTGCACGCTATCTTGCATGTTGTTGAGCTGGTCCTCCAACGAGATCAGACGCCGCTCCGTTGAAGAAAGCGTATCATCGTCCTTCTCTGGCGCTAGACAGCGGATGAGATGGTGATCCTCAGTATGCTTCCCGGAGCTGCGCATCAGCTCAGGCACGCCTTCTCCGTCGCACGAGTCGCACAGGAGTAGGTTGTCTAAAAACGTGGGATGGCACATCAGCACACGGGGCGAGCAAATTGATCCTCGAGACTGACCTTCACAATAGATACAGTACCAGCACGGGAACGAGAGACGACCGTTGCACTTGTCACATGAGGGCGAAACGCTGTCCCGAGGCTGTGTCCCGTCTTGCGGATTCTCGTCCCTTGGGCCTTGGGAAGTGCCCTCATCGTCTTTGGCTCCGACCGTAGTATCGTCAGGAGCGTCATCTGGCTGGCCATCATCTGGTTCGGACGGTACCTCTTTGGGGGTAGGCTCGGGGCTCGACGGGTTCCTCGTATTTGGGCCGGTTACCTCCCCATCCTTAGCTTTCCCCTCTAATCGCTGGTGGGATTCGGCAATCTTCGTGCAAAGTGTCTTCACGCTTTCGAACGCCGCAAGTGCCGCAGTATGGACACGGCCGAGTTGGCGTTGCAGTACGACGGTACGAACTTTTACGAGCCTGTGACTTGGTTCGTGTGCAACTTTAAGGTCTTGGCGACGGATTATGCGCGCAATCATACACTCTTGTGCACAACAAAGGTCTAGGGTCCCGAAGGTCTCTGTGTCCTTATGGTCGCAATCAAGACAGAATAGCCGAGCCCCGCCGATGCGGCCTCCACACCAATCACATTTGTTCCTACGGTCTGTGTTAGTAGCAGAGCCAGGATGTGCCAAATCCGAAACTCACACGTGTACCCGCGCATATGCAACTATGCGAGTAATCTTAGAGAAGTAGAAACGGGCGTCGGCTGCTGTCAGTCGCTGTGCAGCAGCTCTGTACGGTTGATCCGTCTCATCGTTGACCGGCGTCCCAAAGTACCAGTAACGGATCCCCAGGGAGATCACCGCCTCTCGATCCTTCCGACGTTGGGCAAAGTACGACCACGACCAACGTTCCCGACATACGTCGTTGCGCACAGCCGCGATTGCGAACTTCCACAACGCGCGAGACTTGTTGTCTGAGAGTTCCTTGATACTAGGATATACTGTGAGATAGCGAGGTGGGATTCGTCGGAACTCCATCTGTCTACTCGAGTTCTCAGCATCCGCAGAATAGCCCCAGATACCGGTCAAGGCATCGCGTTCTGCATCGAACCGACCGCTGAAGAACGCAGACCAAGATACACTTTGGAACTTTTGGAATGTCATCTTAAACTTGATCTCCGTGACATCGTTTTCACCTTTGGACCAGGATCCAGTGATCGTGAAGCGTCCTCTGATAGACCAGGCGTTCGCCTTGAATTTATGCTCCCCATCGGCGAGCTCGAGTACAAACGTCATCATTGTGTCAATTCCGCTGGTTTCTCGGACACCGTCGTCTTCATAGAAGTAACCATGCCAGTGCCCTAAACTGGAAAACACAGATAAGGGGATCAGAGGAGGTAGATGGATAGAAGTGGAGAACGTACATTTCCTTTAATGGCGGCTCAACCTCGCCATAATTTGGAATGTCGTCAATTGAATGTCCGTCGTAGACCCGGTCATCAAGAGACAACTCGTCCTTATACTTATGTTTCAATATATCTTCTATTCTGATATTTTGGTCTTCGCTTGAATCTTTGTACGGTAAGATTGGCGGCTCGAGAGTTCGGATATAGTCTGAAGACCATAGATCTTTCTCATTATGGAAATACTTGAACTACGGACACTTCAGAGAGTAGATGGGTAAGGAAGAAAACAGGATAACCCACAATGCCATAAGCGAAATTCTGGAACTGCTTCTCGGGATCAAGTTTTTGATGGGAAAAGACGTCTGCGTGCGTCGACCACGTAAACGATACAGAGCCAGCTAGAGAAATCGAGAAACATGTACTCGTAAGGTCATTCATGCGGTATCGGATGGCATCTTTCACGTTGACGAAGCTCTCTACACCTGACCCAAGCTCACGCCAGTCCAACACCTTGGTCCGCATGGCTCGCATGATCTCATAGTGACGCTTCATCAGCAAGTAGATTAGAGGAAAGACGGTCTGCAGAACACAGTTAAGACGAGCGTCGATGAATATGTTGCCTCGCACCAACCTTCTCAATGCGGCCCACACCTGTAATGAGTGTGAGGGTATCCGTGCCATCAATAACATAGTCGATAGCTTTCAGATTGGTGCTTAGTCGAGCCTCCTCTGCTTCGAGATATCTACCCAAATTATTTATGCCAGGTTCGGGTTCCAGCGGGGTCACGGCAGCGGTCAGTGTGTGAACGATCTTCCAACCAAAGGTGAAATAGTTGTCTAAAAGCTTTTGATTGGGAGGGAGCACTTCGGCGCGAATTCCTTCCATCTTGGCAAATAACTCTTCTATCTTGTTGGCATAGTCGATGATAGACGCCCTATATCCTGCTCGGTACTCAACAAGGCACTCTAATGACACGACAAACGTACTCACCAACTGCCCAGAAAGCTACCCAGTGAGGCAAGCTGCGGCTCATAAGACGACATCCACTCGGTTCTAAAGCGAGACTAACCTCCAGTCGGCCGGCCGAGAACTGGTAAAGCGGTTCATTTCCGAAATGGTGATGAACCCAGACGCATCATCATCAAAAGCCTCTAAAATAGGCTGCAGACGGGTGACATCAATGAACTTGATTGCCCATGCATCCGGGTCCTGGGAGTTATTGATTGAAGCAGCACCCTTGCCAGGGACGCCTTCAGCTTCCGCGGCGAGTTTCTCAAGGTAATGGTCCCGGAGAGCAAGCACAAAATGTCGCGCTTTGACATTCCCACGCCAGCCCTAACGACCCAATTAGTATCAGAGGTCTCATACGATATTATTATATCTACCATTTCGGTCCAAATCTCGTGAATTGTCTGGAGAGGGCCCTACTGATGATTACGCGTTTTAGTGAAGTTTAGAAAACACATACACGGTCACGAATCCGATCGTGTGGGCCGCTTTTTATCTCTTGTATGACGCGGTCACTCTCCCGCTTGACGACAAATGTCAGCTCGTCAATGATCTGGCGCTTCTGCGCTTCAAATTTGCGGAAGTACACGGTCTGGTTCTTTTCCACCGCAGCGTCAGGGTCCTCAAAAATGTCCGTCCTGAGATCATCCGCATTTGGATTCGCATCACTAGCCATCGCCCAAGGAGCCCGATGCACTTCAGCGCTAGGTGTGCTTGGGACCCTGCTTGCAGTTTTCTCGAGTTCAAGCAACATCTTGTCGTTGTTCTTGACTGCCTTCACACCGCCATTTGCAGCAACAGTCGCCGCAAGCTGTTTCTGCTCAGGGCTGACGAGTTGTTCGAACATAGCCTTCAGAACGTCTATCCTGTATCACGGTTCAGCACATAATTAGATCAAGTGCATGGGTATTCGAACTTTTCATCCAGTGCTCTCGTTGCATCGCCGATGACATCAAGCTTGGCATTGGCCTTATCGACACCCTGACTTGTGTGAATCGACAGCTCGAACTCGAATTCTCGCCGCCGCGTTGAGAAGAGCGTCGCCCAGCTGAGTAGTTTGTCATTCCAGGCCGGACCCTGGAACACCTTTGCCAACACTTTTTTCTTGGCATACGTGTCGCACACATTAGAGCAGAGTTTGATGTCATCCGCGGTACGCTCTACAAGAGACTTCAAGCGATCCTCGATGCTTCTTCCGTCTGGTGCGATGAGCTTGTCATTTTTCACATCTCGGAGGCTGAAAAACTATAAGCACAGCACAGTATAATGGGTAAATACCTGCACGCACAGAAGCAAAACGCCCATCATATCCTTCATCTCGACATAGAGCGCGATGATCTTCTTTTCATTGTCACGACGCTTCTGCTCCAGGGTGTAGACAGCCGTGAACGCCAGGACAACGACTATTTCCCGGTCACCACGTATGAATTCTCATCGTAGTGTAAACATACCACCGATGAATGGATGCAAGGCTTTTACTTCATCCAAAGCGTTCATAAGAATGGGCATACCATCGAAAAAGTGGTCAATTCCCTCCTTTACGGCCTTGCCAATGTCAGTCTGCACAACGGCGCTTGCCGCTGCTGTGATTAATGGTGTGAGCGGCGCAGCGTGGGCTTGTGCAGTAGCAATGGCATCGCCTGGAAACAAAAATAAAGATTCTGCTCGGCCAACAAAACTTTCGTCCGCACCAAGAGTGACGAGACTCCGACCCACGCTGTCAACTTTTGGACCATCTTTTACCTTATCCCAGGTTGCGGCCCACAGGTCTGACCCAGGAATTATAGTTGGTATTATTTCGATGGGAGATACCATAATAGGTGGATAGGTGACAAAGACACCAGGACCAGCGGGAAGACGCATCGGAGTGGGAAAATGTACAGCAGCGCTGGGTGCGGCTCTTTTGACCTTTGGTGCTACGGTGAGTGTGGGTTCGATCGACGGAGACGAGCTGGCACAACTAACGGTGGATACTACCATCCTCCCCCAAGGGAAGGGCAAAAGGGGTGTCGGTTCGGTTTCTCTCTGCCGCTGGGATAAAGTGTCGCTTTCCAGATCATGTGCGACGCCGGACTTGGTCCTCAACTGGGAGGACTGGGAGTAAAACATAGCTGAGTAGAACCCAGGTCCCGTCTGGCTGCCGTTGGAGAAGCGTCTTCAAGAGTTGGTTAAACTTCACAGTTGGAGGAGGACAGCAAGGGTCATGAAGAGGAAACCACCTGCAGTTGACGGGTGATGCAATGCGACGACTGGGGAATCCAAGGGGAATCCGTAAACGGGGACTCGTCAGCGCCCCCTTTTCGGGGCCAGTCAAGGAATGTTTGTCGTGCAAGACTGGAGAAATTCAGGTACATTATAACCCTTATAAACCCATATTTGCCGAAGGACTTCCCAAGGTATGGGTTAAGTGGTGTTCTACCGTAGTCGCTGCTCTACTGACATAGCACCATCGTTCGTCTGTGGCTGTTTCTTGCTCCTCTGAGTTGCCTTCGTGCGCTTCCTCACTTCCGCTTGAGGAGAAGCGCTGGGCCAGCTTGTGATTCTCGTAGTGACCCTGCCTGAGTTCGCCTTGAGGTGCTTTGAAGGCCGCGTTTCGTCAGTATCGGCGGGTCGTGGCATCATTCAAGGCTTCATTTCCCTTTTCATTTCCTTTTTCAGACTTTGCTTACCAGATCCGGGAATTCGGCCCAGGCATTTCATGATCTAATCCACTTCAACCTAAAAATCCTGAAGCATACCAATGATTGGTCGAATTTCCACGATTTGATTTGCTTACAGCCGTTTTCAAATCGATGGAGCGCTTTCCGAAAATAGCTTGGTAGGCGGGGTTTCGGGAACTCCCATCGGCAGAAATGCCGAGCCTTACTTGAGCCTTACCTTTTTTTTTCGAAAGTTTTTGGAAATAAAAAAAATGATTAAAAAATCATAAGATTAGTTATCCTCATTCTCCGCTCAACCCCGCTACCCAACTTTTTTTCGGAAAGCGCTCCATCGATTTGAAAACGGCTGTAACTACATCCATTGCGAAATACCATGCTACGTGGATCTGGGAGGAAAATCCAGTATGTCGTCTTTTTTGTTTGTTCAGACCAAGGTTCAAACCATTGATTCAAATAGTCTGAGCCTCGGTCTGAACTTGCCCATGATACAGTACTGTAGCGGGTGAACAAATAATATTGTACATCGAAGGAAGCGGCATCGTGACCGTTCCTGACCGGCCGGACCAACTAAACTAATTCTATTCGTCATCGCTCTGGTGTTGTCCACATGCCCCCACACTCTCGGACTCTCCACATATACTACATGATTTACACCTTCATTCCAGCACGAGGGTGCTTCTGAAATTACTTTCTCAACCTGAAGCTGCTCCCCATCAACCGTGATGTCACATTCCCCACCTGCCCTTTGAACCTCTCGAACAATTTTCGAGTTCTCCATCACACACTATATCTAATTCAGTTGCTGAACCCACCACAGACAACGAATACAAGGGTCTTCTTCTCAGATGCTGATGGTGGCACCAGCCTCGTCAAGAGTTCGTGCTCATGTACGGGCACTAGTGCAGTTGAGCATTCCAGCTGCACCAAGGACCTGTACTCATCTGTTCGAGCTCGAACGTTTGTAGTGCGGAAATGTGAGCCGCTCACCGGCAAACGGCCCAGCAAGCCGCATCGTCACCTCATCGGGGACACTCCCGCACTTCACACCTCACGATCGGTACAGTGCGGTCCGCACCACGTCTGAGGACGGTTCCGATGCCTTCAAGGGAGGTGGCTTCGGACTTCCAACTCGGATACATGCGCAACGCTGACGCCGTGCTTTTCGCCCATACATTGTGTCGTTCCTCGTTGGCGCCTCATCAGCGGGTCCGCGGCGGCTTGCGGCGACTGAATGATAGAAGCAGGCAGAACCGCGCATCTCGAGCGCGACCACGGGTACTATCGTACGCTTGTCTGGCCGCCCGTCACGATTTAGGAGAGTAGAGCACGCACGGTCGTCCCAACTTGCATCCTCCGCATCCCTCGACAACGCCTCCCAGCATTCCGCCACCACCGACGCCGCAGAATACTACGGCAGGCATTACGTGAGGGGGGAAGCTGTGACTGAATCTCCGCGATCATCGATGAGTAGCCTCCCGGACGGTGGGGTAGTCACACGTGGGTACGAGCACACACATAAGCACAAGATTACCAATATGTGCATTGTGCATTGCCGCTGGCAACGCTGACAGCCTCCGCTCGCTTATGCATCTGGCTGCGCCTTCAAGGCTGCCTCGACCCCGGGCGGAACGACTCTAGGAAGAACTGGCCTGCAACGACGACCTCTGCGCCGGCATTGCACGAGAGTACATGACTCCGCGCATTGATGCTGTGGGCGAGGAATATGATGTAGGGTACGCCAGGCGCTTATGCTTTGCGCGCGGCTGCGAATCCCGCTTGCTACCTGGGGTACACATGATGCACGGAGATGGACATTAAATGCTCCGAAATAAAATGCGAGAGGCTGCGGTAGTGTACGGGTGTGATGGTTGGAGATTCTGCACATATCTGCCATACTGGGAACGTAGCGACGCCGGCCGTATGACAAAGGTCCTCGGCAAGAGGCAGACCTGACTTGATCGAATTAAGGGATGCACATTCGTACTATATTTTTTTCTGAGACGGGCCTAATGAAAAATGCGGTCGTGTGATATCTTTCGTGGAAAATCGAGATTGTAAATTACAACATCGCAAAATCATAGCAAAAATAGAGAGCGTGGGGGTCAAGGTGGAGGTGCTCGAGAGTGGCAATGGCCGGCACTGTAACTACCGTACTGGCCATCCACGCTGGAGACCAAATGTAAGAAATAATTTAACTGCGCAGCGCTCCCGAGGTGGCGGCAAGCCTGTGAAGGAGTTGCTCCATATTTCTCATGCAACCGGTAAGATCTTGGGTAAGATGAGTAAGATCATTGAACCAAGATTGCAAGCTATCGAGCTGGTCTTCCAACGAGATCAGACACCACTTCATTGAAGAGGATGTATCTTCCTCCTCCTCTGGCGCTAGACAGCGAATGAGATGGTGATCCTCAGTATGCTTCCCAGAGCCGCGCATAAACTTGAAGTCAGAGATGCCTTCTCTGTTGCACAAGTCGCACAGGAATAGATTGTCTAAAGGTATAGGATGTCACATCAGCACACAGGGGGAGCAGATTAACTCTCGAGTGACCTTCACAAGAGATGCAGTACCAGCATGGGAAAGAGAGACGACCGTGGCCCTTACACTTCAAGTTGCCACATGAGGGTGGGTCACTGTCTCGAAGCTGTGTCCTGCCTTGTGAATACTTGCTGCTTGGGTCTTGGGAAGTGCCCCCAACGTCTTTGACTTCAACCGTAGTACCACAAGGAACATCAGGATTGTCACCTGGCTTGCCATTGTCTTGCTCAGATGGGGTCTTTTTGGGGATAGGCTTGGGACTTGACGGGTTCTTCGTATTTGGGCCAGTCTCCTCATCTTTCTCCTCTAATCGCTGGTAAGGGCTCTCTCCCTTTCTCTATTTGTACCTAAGAAGTGACCATTGTCTTGTATCCAAGTGTCATCAGACCTTGTGACCCATCATATCACATGACCATCCAAGTCCATGTATACCCATCTTAGCTAAGTCATGTATCACACACTGTCTCCAGGCCTAAGTCAAGGCTGACATTCAGTGGCAATGTAACACACGTAGTGTTGCGACAGCTCAAGCCAATGTTTTTGCTATCTTGGGAAATAAAATAGTTAAAAATCTGAAAATATTTGTGGAGGTAGATTACCTCAGAAGCTGGGGGGTCCTCTGCCAACCCTAAGTGATCTGATCAGTGGTTCCTGAGTTATTTGACCAGCTAAAAATTAGCTTGGCTTTAACCTTTTTTAGCCAGTCAAATAACTCAGGAACCACTGATCGGATTGCTTAGGGTTGGCAGAGGACCCCCCAGCTTCTGAGGTAATCTACCTCCACAAATATTTTCAGATTTTTAACTATTTTATTTCCCAAGATAGCAAAAACATCAGCTTGAGCTGTTGCAACACTAAACACATGAGCCCAAAGCACAAGATGGTGATCATGGAGGCTCAGGTACAGATACATGCCAAACCCATACTTCACCTGTGGGACCCACCTTCACCCATGCCCATGGCTGCAGGTTCAGGTTTTTTGCAGGTATGGGTACAGGTAGCCCTAAAGTGACCCAGGGGTAACACTCAGTAAAAAAGAAAGTCAGTTAAAAGTCTGGCCAAAGTCATGTATAGTTGATTGACTAAACCAGGACTTGAGGTAGTATTTTGTGACTTTTCATTGACTAACAAAGTCATGTTTCAGTCAAATAAAGTCAGGCC
>WNGR01007932.1_pt1 | contig 11615 bp, 11 predicted proteins | sample 5407581 | NCBI WGS metagenome assembly WNGR01 (sample SAMN13153383, study PRJNA577476) | soil metagenome | isolation source: 80 cm soil or saprolite under Garry oak tree replicate 2 | place: USA:California | collected 2016-06-15
CCGGTGCCCAGACACTTGGAACGTAACTCATTGACAGGGACATGAGCAGGATAGATTGGCGAGTACCCAGAGGCCAGCATCAGCAGCAGAGACGGTTGTGCCCTCTTCAATCTGAAAGTCGCCGCGTAGGGGTCTGGCGTATCGATACTTGTCACGTTGTCGTACCAGAGCTTGCGTGGATTAACCCGCAGCTTGGCCGTCACTCCTTCGCTCTCGCGAACGGTATCGAAGGTGTGCTTCACGTCCTTTGATGTAAAGGGTTGCCCATCGTGCCACTTCACATCCTTCCGCAGGGATAAGGCCAAACTCTTCCCGCCGTCCTGCCACGACCACTTCTCGGCCAGCTCGGGAATGATCGTGTCCAAGCTCTCCTGTTTTTTTAATGGATCAAAGAGCATCAGGTTATTGTAACAAGACATCATCGGCCAAACCGTGGAGATCGTGGCTTCGTCGTGAATAGAGAAGCTCGGCGGGGCTTCGATGAGCGTGGCGTTTAAGATGCCGCCCGCCTTCGGAGCCTGGGCGGAGTGTCCCGCGGCAACCAGGAGAAACGTTACGAGCGCATGAACCAAAAGCTTCAACTTTTGCCTGTTCATCACGGACCCCTTCTTGGCCAGATGCCGGAATTTTGGGCAGAGCCTATCCGAACGCCATCTCGCATGTCAAACCAACATCGATGACGCGCTGCGAACACAAATCTCGATTTCTGAACCTCATCTATCTTGACAAGACGTTTTGGGGGTATATAAAAAAAATTAGCGTTCAATCCTCCTAAAGAGCGCCAGGGGCAGACGAAGCGCGCACGTCAGATGCCCCTGAATATTATTAATGACGGAGGTTGTACCATGAACGAGGTTACTCCGCCTGGCTAAGATGGCCCACTTGCCACGGGGCGGCGTCATAAGCATAGAATAGAGTTGTCTCAAGTAGCCTCAACTTTAGTGCCCGAAGGCACAAAATCGTTTTGGCGATCACCAAAGCGGAGGATTTACTTAATGGACTGTAAGGAAGTCCGAGGCAACTGTGGCGCTGAGCGCTTCCAGTGACAGGCGGGCAATCGAAGAGAATAAAGAGTTCTATTTACGGCGCTAGAAGCGCGAAGAAAAAGGCCCCTTCCCGGGACAGGGGGCCTTTTCTTTTTTACACTCAGTTTCTGCAATTCTTTTCATCGCTCCACGATTCACCTCTGCACAAGCGATGATCTTCCCTTACAGATCCAGGATTCAAACCATCCTTACAGTCGGTTTCGCCGGCGGCGCCATGACGTTTTGCGTGTTCACAATAATTTAGTGTTTGGTCTCCCGCATCACCGTAGAGAATCTCTACACGGCGTGGATGTTTGCGACAGCAAAAAGAGCGGCATTTACATCAATGACGTTTAAATGTGATGCAAAATCAATAACGAATAGAATTGGAATCACAATTGCTGCGCATAATCAGAGTTGTTTCCGTGAGTAAGAGAATCATCGAAGAGAAGGAGGAAATAAAAATGAAGTCATTGAGAGTTTTGATATCTACTCTCTTGGTTTTGATGACTCTGTCTTTCGCAGCCTGTAATCGGACCGCTGACGAGCAAAAGGATCAAAATACAACGCAGCAAAATGCCACAACACCACAGGGTGGTGGATCTCCTGCTACGCCTGGTAACTCAAATAGCTCTGTCGAATAGAATGAAAATGTGATCTTTGCGGAAATTTCTCAGGAAATCGATTCTTTGATTTCTTATCGCAGGCGGCGTCAATGGACTGCTGCAGTTCGCGTTGGCGGGCAACGGATTACCGGCATTGAGATCCTACCCGATCACCTTCAGGTAGTGGGCTACTTTCAAACTTGTAATCGTCCCCCGCGAGAGAATAAACCGACGATAGTTATGAAATTGGTCCGAATGGCCCTGCATTTTGGTTACCGTTTACTAGCGTTCCTAGTAACACCCGACCAAACCTACCGGAGAAGGAGGGGCAAGTCAGTCTGGCATTTCTCTAGCAGATGCAAATATTGGCCATCGGAAAACTTTGAGGAAATTAGAGGCAACGGCCCACAGTTTGGCGTCTGCCCGCTCTGTATGGAAATCGAGGAATCCCGGAAGGTACCTTCATATATCCCGTAGTCGAACAAGAGCTATATAAGCCGCTCTGACGCTAAAGAGAAATCAACGGTTAATTGAAAGTAGCCCACTACCTACCTTCACGTTATCTTGACATCATCTAGCGTTTGAGTGTAAGCGTCTATTTATTCTTAACTAAACCAATCTGTTTACTTAGTTGGCTAATACGTTTTGCTTAATGGTAACCGCAGAGCGATTAGTTGTGTCGACTAGGTCCAAACGGTGATTGCGACAATGACTCGATACCGGAGCACTTTCTATCGCCTTGGCGGCCCGTGAAAAACTAAGGGAGGGAGTATGGAACAAACTCGTCAGGCCATGAGTGAAGATTGGTTGTCGGTATGGATCGGCCTGCTGGTTTTTTTGCTTTCGCTGGGAGTGCTGGTTGGCTCAGACATCCTAGGATGGGTCGTCACCACCGGCGTGTGGAACGATCTTTCCAAAGCTCTCACACCAGCTTCGAAGGCTTATGCGAGCATCGGCGGGATAGGCGCTCTGATTGCGACATATGTGGCGCTGCTTGCCGCCATGACGGCCGGCGCGGTGGCGCTCAAGGCCGATATCAAGCGCTTTCTGGTCGGCTTCAGCGCGGTGTTCTTGATCAGTTACCTGTGCTGGATCATCGGGAGCTACGCCAACTTCGCGGTGACCACGCCAGCTGACATGCAAAAATTCGGCATCACCTGGTCCCTTAAACTCACCAATGAAGGCGGATTTATTGTCGCGCTGATCGCCGGCCTCATCGTGGGAAACTTCCTGGCCGGCTTTGCCGAGTGGATGAAAGAGGCGGTGCGGCCGGAGTGGTACATCAAAACCGCGATTGTCATACTCGGCGGTTTTCTTGGAATCACAGCGGCCGAGAAGCTGAGCCTTGCGACGTCGCTGATGTTCAGAGGCCTCGCCGCCATCATCGAAGCATATCTGATCTATTGGGCCGTCGTCTATTTCGTAGCGCGCAAGTGGTTCAAATTCAGCCGCGAATGGGCAGCGCCGCTCGCCTCTGGAATCTCCATCTGCGGCGTATCGGCAGCGATCGCTACCGGCAGCGCGATCCGCGCTCGGCCGGTGGTGCCCATCATGGTAGCCTCGCTGGTTGTGATCTTTGCCGTCGTTGAGCTACTGATCCTGCCATTCGCTGCGCAGACCTTCCTGTCCCACGAACCGATGGTAGCCGGTGCCTGGATGGGACTGGCGGTAAAAACAGATGGCGCCGCAGTCGCGAGCGGCGGCATTACAGAATCGCTGATCCTGGCGAGCGCGGCGGCGCGAGGAATGAATTTTCAGAAAGGTTGGATCCTTGGCACCACCGCGACAGTTAAGGTTTTCATCGATGTCTTCATCGGCATTTGGGCGTTCATTCTCGCTTACATCTGGACAACGCGCATCGATGTGCGCGTAGGGGAGAAGGCCAGGGTTGCGGAGATCTGGCAGCGCTTTCCGAAGTTTATCATCGGCTACGTTGTGACTTTCGTGGTGATTCTGGTCCTGGCGTTGGGCGCTACGCCTGAGTTTACCGGGAAGCTCAAGACGGCCATGGGGGAAGCCAATACTTTTCGCGGTATCTTTTTCGTTATGACGTTTTTCACGATCGGCGTGATGAGCAATTTCAGAAAGCTTTGGGAGGAAGGTATCGGCAGGCTGGCGGCGGTTTATCTGCTCTGCCTGTTCGGCTTTGTCATCTGGGTGGGGTTGGTGATTTCCTTTATCTTTTTTGGCGGCGTTAATCCACCGTTGGTAGCAGGCTAGCCACGGTGAGGAGGCAAAAATCATGGAACAACAACCGAAGATCGGTCAAGAAATGCAGAAAATGCCCTACGAGCCGCTTCTGCCCATCGAAAAGAAGCTCATTGGGTGGAGTCTGGGGCTAGGTATCGTGCTGATGGTGATTCTGATCCTTATAAGTCACGCCTTTTTCCCGGTTGGAGGATAGGATCGATAGGACAGCTCGGACGGGCGGGATAGGCGATCAAGTGACGGTAGGAATGATCTCGACGATCTTGGAGCCGCTCTCGAACAATTCCGCGAAATTTGTCAATGACGTACGTGAGGCAGAAATTGAATCTGAAAAGAGTTAATGTGACTGCGCAGAGGGATGGTGCGGAAATAACTTATTTGCGTGCCGATATCATAATACGAAATGACGTCGTGTCTTTGAAAATGCTCTTTCAGGAGGGGCAATGGCGATATTCGAATCGCTGGCAAATGCGTTGAAACTGCTCGCCGTCGGTGATCGGGTTAAGGTTACCCTTCGGCCGGAAACTGGTCGGTTTCCAAATCCTATGGAAGGTCAAATCACGCAAAAGGATGACTCTGGAAACTTTTCGCTAAAGTCGGAACAAGGCGTCATCCAGGTTAGCGCTGGTGACATCCTCTCCATCACCAAACTAAAACGCTAAGCCTACCCCCGGAATTGTGACGGACTTCTGGCGGCTGGAGAGAATATGTGCTAGGTTGCATTACTTTATTTTATTGAAAGTAACGATCATGGAAGTGATCAAATAACGAGATGCCAAACCCAAGATCGACGCGAGGCAGCCTTCCCTTCTGCGGGTTGATTATTTTCTGTTTGCTTTTGACATCGTGCTCGACGCAGATTGATATCCCGACGATATCCGATGATTCAGTCGAACGTTTGGTCCGAGACGAGGCGGCGCGGATTATAGCCGTCAGCGAGGATAAGGATCGCGTTGCTGATTATCGGATCTTTCTCTCCGACTTCCCCCGGAAAGATATTCTGGGAATGAGTATCGGTAATCGGCGCATTTACATAAATCACAAGCTCGCGAGACTGGCGTTGAAGTATTCCTGGTACCGTTGGCTGCTCCGACAAACCTTGGCCCACGAGATCGCGCATGAGACCGCCGGTCACGCAAAGCAGAACGGGACCACCTCCTTGAACCGCGGTACGTTTGGGCGTGGCATGTCGGCCACAGATGTGGGGCTCCCGCGGAATGTGAAACTACATAACTACTCCACGGAAAAAGAACTCGAGGCGGACGCAAAAGGTCTGGCCTATTGGAATAAACTCGACTGGGACTGCCACACCTGGGTGCGCATTTTGAAAAATTTTCAGGAGCTAAACTATACCGGCGACGTGTTCCATCCTACGGATAGACGCCTCCAACAAGCCCAGCGGCTCTGCCCTTCCAAAGAAACCGACAAACAACCCGCGTTACACGCAAAACTGCCGAAAGCGCAAAGCGATCGGCAGATCATATCTCGGATTAGTAGATGATCGACCCTTTTTCTATTTGACGTTTTCTATCCTGGTATTCGTCCCGGCTGATCCGGCCGCTTCTGCGGTCATCTTCCAGCTTATCCATCTGCCGCTTGGCGTTGTATTCATATCCCCCGCCTGTGCCGAGAGCGCCCACGGCTGCGCCGCCCCAAAATGAAGGGCTGCAACCCCATTGCACTAAGCCGGCAATCGTCAATAGCAGATATAATGTTTTTTTCATGGCTCATCCTCCTTCTTTTTCTTTAGGAGCAATTTTTGTACCGGAAGATTTTGTTGGTGAGGCTTTATTTTCAAGCGTCTCGATTGTCCCATTTCTGTTGCATTGGACTAGTGAAATCCCAAGCGTAGAACACGCGCGCGGCTGCCAAACCTGCAGTTAGACGCAAATTTCTGACAGCGCAATACGGAACTTCCCTACACGAATGGACCGGCCGAACGTGGACTATGACGGCAAGTGATTTGCCTGGCGGGATATGATATTTCAAACTTTGCCTATGGTCGATGTCGCCGCAAATTACCGCGCGATTCAAGGTCGGATTGCTGAGGCGGCGCTGCGGTCAAGCAGGGAACCCGACGAGATCAAGCTCCTAGCGGCCGCTAAATCGCAGAGTATTGAAGCGATCCGGGCGGCCATTGCGGCCGGCATCAAGCTCATCGGCGAGAACTATGTCCAGGAAGCGCAGGACAAGAGACGCGCCATTTCAGAAACGGCCGAATGGCATATGATCGGCCACTTGCAGCGCAACAAGGCCAAGGTCGCGGTGGAGCTGTTCGGTGTGATTGAATCTTTGGATAATGTCGCCTTGGCGCGTGAGCTGGCGAAGGAAGGTCGCAAGAAGGGAAAAAACGTCCGGGCCTTTGTCGAAGTAAATTTGGCCGGTGAAGAATCCAAATCCGGCCTCGCTAAAGATAAGCTCTTGGATCTGTTGAAGACCATCAGCGAATTATCGAATCTTACAGTTGAGGGACTCATGGCGGTTCCGCCATTTAAACAGAATCCCGAAGAGGTTCGTCCCTACTTCAGGGAGCTACGGGAGTTACAATTGAAGCTGCAAGAGCAGCGGCTTCCCAACATTGGTCTGAAGGAGCTCTCCATGGGAATGACCCACGACTATACCGTCGCTATTGAAGAAGGGGCGACCATCGTGCGGATCGGCACGGCGCTTTTTGGTCCGAGGAAGACCTAAATATGTTTGTCATCGCCAATTTCATCATTGCCGTCGCTTACGTACTGGAATATATATTGTGGGCCTACATGTGGATTATTATCGCGCGGGTTATCATCTCGTGGGTGAATGCGGATCCGTACAATTCAATTGTTCGTTTCGTGTACAATGCGACAGAACCGGTTTTGGATAGAGTCCGCCGGGTAGTGCCGGTTGTTGCGGGGGGACTTGATCTGTCGCCGCTCGTGGTTTGGATCGCAATTGTTTTCTTGCAGCGTTTTCTCGTTCAGACTCTCTATGATCTGGCGCGTTCGCTGCATTACGGATGAGTGAAGGCTCCCATGAAGTCTCTCTAGTCGTTCCCAAATGAGCATTTAGGAGGTTTGGAAACATGAAGATTTTTCTAGGCGGAAACTGGGTGGACAAGCCCAATAAGATCGAGGTGCGAAACCCTTTCGACAACTCGATTATTGATAATGTGCCGAAAGCGGACGGTGGCGACGTCGAAAAGGCGTTGGCTTTTGCCGAGCGTGGCGCCAAAGTGATGGCCAAGCTTTCAAGCTACGAGCGCTGGAAGGTTTTGCGCAAAGCCGCGGATACGATGGCCGCGCGCAACGAAGAGCTGGGCCAGCTGATTTCCAAAGAAGAGGGGAAAATCATCGCCGAAGGGCGAGGCGAGGCGAGCCGGGCGGTTGAAACGATAATGGGATCGGCGGAGGAAGCGAAGCGCCTCCACGGCGAGACCGTTCCGCTGGACGCGGATCCCACGGGAAGCAAAAAGTTCGGATTCACACTGCGCGTGCCTTGTGGCGTCGTGGCGGCGATCGCGCCGTTCAACTTCCCGCTCAACCTGGTCTGTCATAAAGTCGGTCCGGCTTTGGCCGCGGGCAATTCCGTGATTGTGAAACCGGCGTCGGACACGCCGCTCTCGGCTTTAAAGCTCACCGAGATTTTGCTCGAGTCCGGACTCCCCCCCGAAGGGATTCAATGTATCACCGGATCCGGCGGAGAAATCGGCGATACCATCGTCAAAGATCGGCGCGTGCGCAAGATTACATTTACCGGCAGCCGGGAGATCGGCGACCGAATCTGCCGCATGGCCGGCATCAAGAAGGTAACGATGGAACTCGGCTCGAACAGCCCGCTCATTATCATGCCCGATGCCAATTTGGACAAGGTGGCAGCCGCGGTGGCAGTGACCGGTTATGGAAATGCCGGCCAGACATGTATCTCCACGCAACGGGTGTTGACGTCGAAGCAGGTTTACGGCGATTTTCTTGGCGTGCTGAAGCCCAGGGTAGAAGCGCTTACCACGGGCAACCAACTCGACGAAAAGTCAAAGGTCGGGCCGATGGTTAAGGAAAGTGAGGCGGTGCGGGTCGAGGACTGGATTAACGAAGCGGTTGCCGGAGGCGCGCGCCTGGTGGCCGGTGGCGGAAGACGCGGCGCGATATACATGCCGGCCGTCGTGGCAGACGTGAAGCCGGAGATGCGCATTTCCCGCGACGAATTGTTTGGGCCGGCGGTGGCGGTGACGCCGTTCAACGCGATTGAAGACGCCATCGCGCTGGCGAATGACAGCGTGTACGGGCTCTCGGCCGGCATTTTCACCGAGAACGTCGAATGGGCGATGAAATTCGCCCGCGAAGCGGAAGCCGGCAACCTCCACGTCAATTGGGGGCCGCAGTGGCGCGTCGATTTGATGCCCTACGGCGGGCTCAAAGATTCCGGCTTCGGCAAGGAAGGCCCGCGATATGCAGTGGAAGAAATGACGGAATTGAAGATGGTTGTCTTTCATTTGAATAGTTGACGGCAGGCAATAGCCATCAGGCAGACAATAGATTGGCCTCGACGGTTTGAACCTATTGAACGGCTTGAACAGCTTGAACGATTTTAATTAGACGGAATGAGATCGGACGGACGACAACCGAAACAACTAAGACCGTTAACGATTACGCCTGGCTATATCAAAACCGCGGACGGTTCGGTGTTAATTGAATTCGGCGATACAAAGGTCATCTGCACGGCAAAACTCGAAGAGCGAGTGCCGCCGTTTCTGCGTAACAGCGGCAAAGGGTGGATTACCGCGGAGTACGGCATGTTGCCCGGGTCGTCGCAGGTCCGTATCGCGCGGGAATCATCCCGCGGCAAAGTCGGCGGCAGAACCCACGAGATCCAGAGGCTGATTGGCCGAAGCTTGCGGGCAGTTGCCGATCTGCCGAGTCTCGGTGAAAAGACGATTTGGATCGATTGCGACGTGATCCAGGCCGACGGCGGAACTCGAACCGCTTCGATCACGGGAGCCTATGTCGCGCTCGTTGACGCGACTAAGCGCTGGCTCGAGAGGGGAATCATCAAAGTAGATCCGATCAAAGATTCCGTCGCGGCTGTGAGTATCGGCATCATCGACGGCAAAATTCTTTTGGACTTATCTTATGAGGAAGACAGCCGGGCGAATGTCGACATGAACTTCGTCATGACCGGTTCGGGTAAGTTTGTCGAGGTCCAGGGAACGGCCGAAAGCGCTCCCTTTACCAAAAGACAGATGGAGCGCATGGCGGAGATGGCGCAAGACGGAATTCGCGAGCTGCTCGGCGCGCAGAAAAAAGTTCTGGCTTCACTCGGTGGCTAACTTCGTTTCATCGTGATCAAACTACTTGTCGCTACGACCAATCCGGGGAAATTTGCCGAGGTCAAAGATTTCCTCAGACAGCTTCCGCTCGAAGTCTTGTCATTATCCGATCTTGCCACCTGGCCGAGGATTATCGAGGATGGCGCCACGTTCGAAGAAAATGCTCTAAAAAAGGCGAGATCGTTGGCCGAATACTCTGGTTATTTAACTTTGGCCGACGACTCCGGTCTCGAGGTCGATGCTCTCAACGGAGCACCAGGGATTTATTCGGCGCGCTATTGCGGTGAAGAGGGGAATGATAAAAAAAATAACGAAAAACTGATGCACGAATTGAGGGAAATTTCGGAAGAGAAACGAACCGGGAGATTCGTTTGCGCCCTCGCGCTTTGCGCGCCGAAGTCTCACGGCATGAAGGAATGGACCGTCCGGGATTCCTGTGAAGGGCGCATCTCATTTGAGCTCAAAGGGGAAAACGGTTTCGGCTATGATCCGCTTTTTTTCTACCCGTCGTTGGGCAAGACTTTCGGCGAAATCGATCGCGCGATCAAGGCCACGGTCAGTCATCGCGGTAAGGCGCTTAAAAAACTGGCAGAAATGCTGCCATCGCTAGTCGATTTGAACGCAAAACCTTGATTTCAGGCATTGCCCATGTAGAATGACTCTGGTCAATTGACGGGGCGTAGCGCAGCCTGGTAGCGCACCTGCCTTGGGCGCAGGGGGTCGGAAGTTCAAATCTTCTCGCCCCGACCAGAAATACAGCAGGCGGTTTCCAGTAAGCAGTAGGCAGCCGGTTTTCTTGCCGCTGACTGCCCGCTGCTTTCCGCCTGCTGTCATCGCGCCAGTAGCTCAGCTGGATAGAGCAACGGCCTTCTAAGCCGTAGGTCAGGGGTTCGAATCCCTTCTGGCGCGCCAGAATGGTTTAGATGTGGTGAGTGTAGCTCAACTGGTTAGAGCACTGGACTGTGGCTCCAGGGGTTGAGGGTTCAAATCCCTTCACTCACCCCAGATTCAAAAGATGGCAGATAACAGCAGGCAGCGGGCAGAAAGAATTCCCTGCCGACTGAGAACTGCACGCTGGCTTACTGGTTTTTGTGATGGGCCGCTAGCTCAGTTGGTAGAGCAGCTGACTCTTAATCAGCGGGTCCGGAGTTCGAGTCTCCGGCGGCCCACCAATTTTTCCCAATTCATTCAACTCGTTGGGTTTCGTCTCAAGAGTCACTTGTTCTGCCACTGTCTTCGATTGTGCTCGTTCTGTGTTAGTTCTTAGCTGACTGCCGACATTTTGGCCAAAAAAAAGGCCGCCGAAATTGGTTGACTCCAATGGAGTCCATTTCCCATTTCCAGCGGCCTTTCGCAGGCTGAAGATGCCCTCTGGGCGTACCGCGAATCCAATTTCGCGGACCACTTCAGCCAGGAATGTTACGACCGTCTAGCCGCGATTTCTCCCGCGGAGCTTCGACCTTTCGGTCACGTATCTAAATTCACCATAAGAGATTTTTTCTGAAGTCAAGCAAAAATTTTCTGCGTGAAAAATAAGGCATGGTCGGCCTCCCCCGTCGGGCTTCTCCCGCTTTGGGGAAAGCTAGACCCCGTGCAAGCGGATTTAGTCTACCGGCGATGGACGAAAATCAAGACGGCCGACATAGCGCTAACAAACAATTAAGAGACGGTCCATTGCTCCCAATAACTAATTCCTCCTTGACGCCAAGCTCGAATCGTTGCTATACGAGCTACGAAGAGAGGAGGAGCTATGTGATAGTTCCGCGACAACAAATCACGCAACGGATCAGAGAAGATCAAGCCGTTGCGGCGATGCGTAACCTACCAGAGTCGTTTTACCTTGGCCTAGCGACCATCGCCGCTGCTATGGATCTGAATGTGGAAGATATCACAACGATGGTCATTATGATGGGAGACGTGTGGCTGAGAAAGCATATCGGCCTAGACAGAATACAGTGATTGAGTGCGCTATAGCGCTATGGCGAAGGCGGGTAGCGGTCATTGTTTCGTTGTGTCTAGCTGCGGGGGCCTGTGCCCCTCAAATTCGGTTTATGCGCTACACCTTCTCTCAGTATGCGCCAACAACCGATGTCAAATCAAACCGCCTGACAGGCGATTCAAAGAGATTGGTCTTCTCTCCATCAGACTGCATAACAACAGAGACGAAAACGCTGTTCTTTACCTAGTTGAGCGAGCGCGAGAGATTGGCGCAGACGCCATAGTTATTTTGGGCGAAATTTCAGGAGGTTCCGTCGCAATGCCTGTAGGGACCATGTTCGTGGCTGTTCCACTTCGCGACCTGCAAGCGCTGGCAATACGCTACGAGTAAATAGAGCCGCCCACTCTCGGCGCACTTCCCGCACCTTCTTGCAACCAGGACGAACAGGCGTGAATCTTCTTGACGGCGAGTTCGACAGTTGCTATTCAATCCGCCAGTTTTGCAGTGACAGTTTTGGAGAGGGAGGGAACGATGGC
>WNGR01031010.1_pt1 | contig 11615 bp, 16 predicted proteins | sample 5407581 | NCBI WGS metagenome assembly WNGR01 (sample SAMN13153383, study PRJNA577476) | soil metagenome | isolation source: 80 cm soil or saprolite under Garry oak tree replicate 2 | place: USA:California | collected 2016-06-15
CTGGTTGCGCTCCCTTGGCCAGAGTAGGGCACGGATCGGCCTGGTTGGCTCTTGTGGATCGGGATGGACACGCACCACCCAGCGGTTGCTCGCCTGCTCAAGCCAGGAACAGGTGGCGGTCCGCGAGAGTGTCGTGGCTGGCATCACCCAGGCCGAGTGGAGACCAGCATCCCAGAGGGATTCCAGCAGGCCACCTGGCTCGCTCACGTCAGCTGGGAGCAGGAGCGAGCGAAGCACGCGTTTCCCCTGGACAGCCTCAAGGAGCATGAGCTCGCTGTCCATCAGGATACCCATCGCGGTACTGGCCGGCGTGATTGAGGAAGTGTTGTCTTTGTTGATCATAAACATCGCCGCCCGCAGGCGCCCTCCTTTCGGTATGTTCCAGCTCTTGGGGAAGAGGCAGAAGTGCGGTCTGCCTCCTGGTTTGCTTCAAAAAGTATGAAGCCCTTCTCCGCACAGAAGTAGGGTGCTCTTCGCCAACGTTCAACCAGCTTGTCGTGTGAGCAGCACCGCCCCGACCCGCCTGGACTTTTAGCCACTGACGATAGAGTAGGGAACTATTCTCACGGTAGCAGCGAAAAACGGTGGAAGATGGAACCACCGAGCAACTGCTCATGCCGTTGGTTAGTTGAGTTCGTGCTCCTTTATGTTGTAGGGGCCCTGCATTTGTATGTCTTCCCCTCTTTTCGATTTGAGCGCATCGTGTGATGTTGGCAAGGCAGCATGCAGCAGCTGTTCCAGCGCAGCGGCTCGCGAGGGCCCGACACCGGGGACCGTCGAAAGTTGGGCGGCGTCAGCATTCAACAGATCATGCAAACTGCGAAATCGCGCACATACAGCACGCGCGGTAACCCTGCCGATGCCTGGCAGGGACAATACGATCTGCATCTGCTGCTCGGATTGAGTAGCCCGGCGCCGTCCTGCCGCAGGTCCGTGAGCCGCGGAGCTGTGGGCCGCGTGCCCGACCTGGCACTGCTTGGCTGCCGCATAGATCAAGTGCGCCGAATCTACTGGTCCGCGACTGGGCAGGACCGGCACGCGCAGGATAGCTGTGATGTAGGTCAGCGCCCCACGAATGCTTTCAGGACGCATCTGGGAGTGACTGACGCGCTGAGGGTCCCCCTCAAGTCACTCCCCGTCTTGCGCTCGAAGATCCGGCGTGGATCGCCGCCTACGTCATAGTCGCCCACGCAGAGAGGGGTCACCTGGATGTGCACCTGCGGCATGGCGGCCAGAAGAGCGGGGATGCCAGAGCATTGTTCTTGCGTGTCGATGTGAATGTAGATCGGAACTGGCGCGTGTTGCGGCATTGATTGTACGGCTCTCCTCCTTCTCTTGTGCGCGCGTCGCGGCGCTTGCGCCTTTCTCAAGCTATGATAACAGGCGGACCTCTTCCACATCTCAGGAACTTTCACGGGATGCTCACGAACATCCCGCGTCATCGGCCAGAACATCAAACAAGCGTCCTTAATTTAAAGACACTTGAAGAACCTGAGAGATGAGGGAGAATGCATATTGACTAGGATGTGTCAGAACTGATCAGTTTGCTTCGGTGCATTTCGCTCAACTTGCTCAGAGCGCGAGCCCAGGTGCTCGTGAATGTCTCGTGAATTTTCGTGAGCCAGCGATAAGTTGTGTCTGATATCATAGCTGGAGAAGGAGGATGCCCGCCGTTTTCTCTGACCGCTTCTCCCCAAACGGGGATTATGAATTGACGAAAGTAGCTCTTGCTCGCCAGGACATTCCGGCCGAGGCCAACGCCCTCCTCTCTACCTGGATCGAAGGGGAACGACTACTTGGAGGAGGGCTGGAAACTGGAGCGCATACGACAGAACTCCTCCTATACTCAGTTCCGTTTTTGCTTTGAAGAGGCAGCAATTCTAGAAGTAAGAAAGAGGGTAAGGGAATTGTACTGTACAACCCCCTTAACGGCTTCAATGAGATGAGGTATGTTTGTGGTTCTACAAGAGAATCAGGCTCAGCAGGTACTCGTCCCCGACCTGCAAAGCACTATTACTTCTCACGATAAACCGCTCATCGCGGTGCGCTTAACAAGTGGTGATCATGGTGTGGTGCTACGTTGGATCTGTGAAAATCTCCATCTCGATGTGACAGCGCAAATTCAGCGTATTAAACGGACAGAGGCGACGAGCGGCGAGCGGAAATCCTTGAGTACCAGCGCAATGCGGTTGATGCTCTTTATCGTTGGGCACAATCCATCAGGATAGAGGGGCGCGCTGGACTCATCGAGTCAGAACCGATCGAAAAGCCAGCGACTCCCGATAAAGATGCAAGTCTGCCACAGTGGCAACATTACTATGAACAAATGGCTGCTTTTACTGCGTGGCGTATCTCGCTGGAAGAATGGCGTGGATCAGTGGAGAACAGACTAGAAAGCTTGGAGGCTGTTGTGCCGCTTATCCTAGAACAGCTCCCGCCAGCCACCATCACACCAACCCATCAGAATGTCGTGAAATACTATGTCTCTGAGCTAAACAAGGTCACGCACAAGCCTCATGCAACAATTTGGAGCATGATCTATACCTCGTTTCAGGTTCCTCGGTATCAAGAGCTTCGGGAAGAAGACTGGAGCAAGATACAAAGCTGGTTCCGTGAGCTGTTCAGGAAAGCCGGTCGCGGGCTGCCCGGCGAAGAACAAGAGCAGCTTTTCTAGGAGCAATAGCTGATTCTACTTTTTTCGGAGTTATGATGGAATCTCGTTTCATTTCGGAGATACGCTGGAATGTCATTTTACCGATGGTCTTGCAGATTCGTGAGACCATGGTTTTGCAGGGAGTTGAGCTTGAGGGAAAAGGAAGCCCGCCGCATTTTTGAGTTTTCGGCCTGTCAGCAGCCTAGATGGGGAAGCATGGTTTCGCGGAAAACTTCAGAAATAGTAGTAGTCTACCTCCATCTTCCCTTTCTCTCCGAGCTTGCCAAGAATTGCTCAAGTTCTGGAGTTCCATTGGAGTCGGGTACACCCAGCCTTGCAGAAAGATCAAAAGCGATGGGAGAACTGAGATGTGGATGGAGGATGGACAAGGCAGTCGAACACCTGCGAGTCTTTCTTCCCTAGTGCAGCCCAATGTCACCATCGCGGAGACGTGACTCCCTACTCGAATCTGTTTCCAGCCAATCCTTGTTAGCTGTTTGTAGGTCTATGAGGTGCCTCTGCGTGAAGCGCAGACGAACTGGCATATCAAGGTATGGCTTTGCCCCTTTTTTCGTGAGGATCTCGTGAAAGTTCGTGAGCCAGGGCTGAGACTTATCTGCTACCATTACTGAAGGGGGCGGGCAAGAGCCCCGTTTCCCTTTTTCTCTTGTTGCCAGAGAATAGCGTACAGGCGATAGTGAGCTGAATAGCGTTCCCGACAAGGAGGAAGTCAGGCGTGCCGAGCTTCACGGAAGACAATCTGCAGCGGATCATCATCAATCCGTATTACGCTATCACCGTTGCCCCCCAGCTGACCGAGGAGCATGAGCCGCCTCTGGACGAGACTGAGTGGGTGCGGGCAAATGCCTCGCTGATGGAGGGGATGGGCAGCGAGCGGTGGCTCAAGCAGCTGCTGGACGTGCTGGAGGGTAAGGCCGATGCCCCAGACCAGCCGATCAATCCATTCCAGGCCGTCAACATCGACCCGCTATTCGCCGTCGAACATCCCCCGCTCATCGAGCGGGAGATGTGGGTCGACGTTAATGTCGTGCATGTACGCAATATGGGGGCGCAGGCCTGGCTCAGACAGCTGCTGGATGTCCTCAATGGCGACATCGTGACGGCGGAGGAGGTCGGCTTCGCGCCGCCGGGCGGTACATTCGGGTACGGTACGCTTGGCAGGTCTCATCTGCAGCGGCGGGGGAAAAAGAAACAAAAAAAGAGGCGCCGCAGGTAACGGGTAAGATGTGAGCATGGCTGCCGCGTTACGTCGTTTGAGTCCCCGGAACGGCTTGGCGGGAAGGCTTAGGCGAGTACACAGGTAAGGGACGCGCGACGAACGCGCCTCCCTGGAACAGGAAGAGACGATGAAGGATCTGGACTTTTTAAAGCATGCGGACCATAGCCGCAAGGCAGCGATGTATGCGGCAGAGCACGACGGCAAAGTGAGGCATTTCGCCTATCACGAGGAGCTTGGCGAGTGCCGTGAGACGTTTGCTCGATTACTCCAAGACGTGCAACAGGGTGAGATCGGGGTGATTCTGGCGCCTGACGCCACCTGTCTTTCGATTGAAACGTCGCCGTGCTGGATGGAGGCGTTTATCCAGGCCGTCAAACAGCACAAAGTCCTCATTGGCGACCACAGCCACGACCTGGTCTATGACCTACGCGATGAAGACGATGAGGCGCGGTTTCGGGATCTGTATCCACACGGGGAATACGAGCAAGCGAGGAGCGCACCCCGCTCGCTCATCGATGCCATCGCGCAGAGTCCCTTCGCCGCCGCCTCTCTCGAGAGCGGACAGAATTGGTTCCTCGTCACCCGCATCGAGGGCAAGGCACCCGACGATCTCATCTATAGTCTTTCTAGTGGGGCACGAGGGCAAGCTGTGGACGTGTTTGGGCTGGGACGATGGAAAGAGCTCCTAGATATCCTGGCTCCCTATGGTATTACCGAGGAGGGAGGCTGGTGCCCGGTTCCTCTGGAACGAAAGGACTGGCTCATCCGTACGCAACACCAAGAGGACGCGATGGCCGCACAAACCGCAGCCGCAATGAAGCCGCACCGGGCTTCTCTGACCAAAGGCGCGCAGGTGAGCGTGATCCTGCCGGGAAGTGGTAGGGTGCGGGGCAAGCAAAGACGGAGAAGAGGAGGAAGAAACGGATGAGGGAGCTGCCTTACTTCACGCGCGAAGAGTACGCATTGACGAAAGTGGCGCTTGAAGGCTCCGACGTTCCGGCCGAGGCCCTGGCGCTCCTCTCTGCCTGGATCGAAGGGGAGCGCCTGCTGGTGGATGGCCGGGAAGACGTGGGAGGGATCAACTTTTGCCGCATGGATACAAAGGTCATGGCGCCGCTCCCTCACATCGTCGCTTCTTTTTTCGCACGCCGTCCCTACAAGCGCAAAGCTGGGCACTACCGCAATTGGAACGGCTTCTATCTGCTCTTGTATCGGGATGTGGAGGAGGGCTGGAAGCTGGTGCGGATAGGAAGGAATACCTCCTACGCTCAGTTCGTCCCGCTATTCGCAGCGAGAAGCAAGGCGGTAGAGGAGATCAACAAGCGGCTCGGCAACGATCTGGGAGACCATGAGGAGTGAAGATGAGAAAGCTTCAACTGCTCTTAAATTAGATGCCATGAAGAAATTATCGAGGAGAGGGTTAATGAACAGATGCCGCAGCATTCCATAGCGATCAAAGTCAACGATCATCTCACTATTGACGCCGGATCCTGGCAGGAACGCGTTGAAGGGGATCTAATACCCTATCGCCTCGTCTCGCCTCCGCAAGCCACCATGTACCGCCAGGTCCTCTCGTATTTAGAGGAAGCCACCAGAGGTCAGAAGGCTCCACCCAAGTCCCGGCTGCACTTCGGTGAAGTGGCGATCGCGACCGTCGCGGTGTGTCTGCGCTGGGGGTCGTACTTCGCCGTGCTGGCCAAGGGCGACCTGCCGCAGTGGACCTCCGCGTACGAACCGGAGGTCAGCTGCGTCGGCGACGGGGAGATGGCGCGCATCAACATCTGCCATCCAATGCCTCCCTTTTCCCATAGCGCAGCTCGACGGGGCGACGTATCACAACCGCTTCCGGGCCTTCAGCGCCATCAATTCAGCCAATGGCAGACGCTACCTGGTGGAGGCCTTTGTGCGAGACTTCGGGTCGGAGTGGTTGGAACGAGAGAAGGCGCGCATCCTCGTCAATCCCACACGTGCCCTTGCCAATGGGATCCTCAACGAGCACTGGCGCAACGGATCGGGCATCGAGGACGTGCACGCCGGGGGCGTCGCCCGCACAAGGCCACTGGCGCAGCGCCGCCTCACGAAAGCGCAGGAAACGCTGCTGATGCAGGAAACGGCGGAGCTGTTTGTGCCAACCCTGCGTGCCCTCTATAACGTCGTCAGCAAACCGACCGAGGAAACCTGGCCGGAACAGGCGCTACCATATGCGATTGCCTTCAAGCCTCCCGCGGATTGGTCGCTGGAGGAGCAGACGCGTGAAATTGCCTTGCCAGGTGCAGAACCATGATAGTCCTTCGCACGCTCTTGTCCCGAAGGGAGACAGGTGTTTGTGGTATTCGCCCAATCGAGAGACCAACGCCAGGTTCAGCTACGAGGGAACGCTGGCTGTCTCCGAGACCGGTGGCATAGTGGACGATACTGATAGGAGGACGCCGTTTGGCTTCTGCATGGAGCGGCCACGATCGCCAGCCGAGCTTGTTTCATGCCAAAACCATCCCAGTGTTCTTTCCCCTGGCCTGGCTGTACATCCCACATTGTCAGAGTTGGAGTCCGCTCGCCCACCGCGGGGTAACGCTCTCCCCGCTCCCGCAAGACCAGCCCCTGCCGGATGCGCCGCGCGAGTTCGTGGGTGTAGACGGCAGGCTCGGCCTGCTCCTCCTGGAGCACGTCCTCGGTGTACTGGTAGAGCTGGAGCGCCTCCTGCCGCCTCTCCTGCTCCACCAGCATGACCATCAGGCGGCACAGGGCGTCCTCGTCGGCCGGGTCCTCCTCCAGAGCGGCGAAGAGCAGCTCCTCGGCCAGGCCGACCAGCTCGTCTTCGAGGTAGAGGTCGACCAGCTTGAAGAGCACGCGGTGCCGCACGCCGTTGATAGTGTGCCGTCGTGGCTGTGCCCACGCAGCATACAGGTCGTCCTCGAGGAACTCGCCCCCGGCGAGGGCACACGCTTCCTCTAGCAGGGGAAGCGGGTTCTGACCCTGGCACTCCGCCCGCACCGCCCTCGACACGAGTGAGAGCAACGCATCGGCATCGACCCAGAGGTGCTGCTGCCCGGCCAGTTTGTAGACCGTTTCCCCGCCGCTGCGCAGCGTGAGCAGCAGGCTTCCCACCTCGCCCGTGCGCAGGATGTGTCGCCGAAGGACGGATGCCGCGGAGTCGAGCGCATGCGCGGCATTCAACTCCTCGTGGTCGGGCCAGATGGCCTCGAGGAGTTCATCCCTGGACGCCCGGCGGTTGGGGCGGCATAGCAACACCTTCAGTAGGGCCATCGCCGGCCCGCGACTACTCCACTCGTTGCGCGCCACGAGCTCGTAGCGCGGCGGCTCATTCGGGGCCAGCAAGGGAGCGGGAACGAGCCGCTCCACGGCGAATTCACCCAGCGTGGTGATCCGCATCCACGGATGCTCCGCTGAATCGTGTTCAATTGTACTGTGCATCGCTGCGAGTCTCCTCTCTCGAATCCCCTGGCTTGATCAGCAAGGGGGTACGAGGCCTACCGACGAGTCACTGAACGCCCTGCTATTGATGCTATCCTCCATGCAAGCTCCGATTATAGCAGAAGCGCCCGTTGGCTGAACGAGAAAGTCGTGATTCTTCGTGAGCAATTCGTGAAGCGAATCTCCTGCTCCCGTCCCTTGGTCGTCTCGTTTCCTCCCCCCTCTGGCTTATTCTTCCCAGACCGCTAAAGACGGGAAAGGAATATTCTCATTCCACGCGCATCGCCTCACCGGTCACGGATGGTGCGTGTGTTCCCTCCCTGTCAAACGTCGTGAGCGAGTCGTGAGCAGGCGTATGCGCCTGGTGAACGACCATGAGGAGTGCATGAGGGAGGCATGCTACGCTCGCTGTGGAGATCGGGAACGGCGGCTGAGAGGAAACGAAAGGCCAGGCAGTAAGGAGGAATTCTGTGAGAGAGCAGCAGAGGGTCATAGTGCTGGACACTTCGCCGACCTCGCGCAAGATCCTCGAGGTCATCCTCCATCGCGAGGGCCACCAGGTCGCCTGCTTCGATGACTCGCTGGAGGCGCTGCGCTTTCTCTCCCGGCATGGCCCTGCCGACCTGCTTTTCCTCGGCCTGAATCTCCCTAAAATGGACGGTTTCGAGGTGCTGAAGTATCTCAGAGGCGAAGCGCGTTTCCACCCGATGGTTTCTGTCGCCCTCCTCAACGAGCACGACGGGATCCTGGTCCGCTTGAAAGCGCGCCTGGCGGGCGCGCAGCAGGTGGTGACGAAGCCGCTGGTGCGGCAGCGGATCGTTGCCCTGGTGTCCGAATATTCGTGCAGGAGGGTTTCTACCCAAGAAGCAAACCAGCGAGCAGGGAGCCCCACCCGTGACGATGGTGAGACAGCTCCCTATCGAGGAAGGAATGAGCCTGGTGGGACAGCCAGTTCGCGCACCGTGTGAGCTTGCGCCTGAGGCGGTCGAGCACATTCCCTGGTTGCGCGGGCGGCTCCTCTCCTGGTTCGCTTGCGACGGCCGCACCTTCCCCTGGCGCGAACCGGGCAGGACACCGTACGAGGTCGTTGTCGCGGAGATCCTGCTGCAGAGGACAACTGCCGCGGGAGTCGCGCGGGCCTATCCCGGATTCATCGAGCACTTCCCGTCGTGGACTGCCCTCGCGCACGCGCCCCTGGACTGCATCGAGAACGAGCTCAGGCCGCTCGGGCTCTGGAGGCAAAAGGCGCTGGCATTCCAGCAGCTCGCGCGGTCGATCGAGGGGCGTGGCCGCATCGTTCCCAGCAAGCGCGCGGAGCTGGAGCGCCTGCCTGGTATCGGCCCCTACACGGCGAGCGCGGTGCTGGCCATCGTCTACGGACGGGCTGAGCCACTCCTCGATGTGAACATGGCCCGCCTCCTGGGGCGGTTCCTGGGATCATCCGAGCCCGCTGAGGCGAGGCCCCGACGCTCGCTGCACGCGCTCGCCCTTCGTCTGGTGAAGAGTAAGCGCAGCCTCGAGGTCAACTGGGCGGTGCTCGATTTCGGGGCGCTCGTGTGTCGTGCCCGGCGACCGCTCTGCCCGCAGTGCCCGCTGCGGGCCAAGTGCGCGTATGCCAGGTTGCGTCAGCTCCAACCTATTCCCACTTCAAATGCTCTTTCAGGCTCACGAAGCGCTGGTTGCCGATGATGATGTGGTCGACGAGTTCGATGTCGAGGATGCGCCCGGCCTCCACCAGCTGCAAGGTCGTCTGGATATCCTCCGGTGACGGCTCCGGGTCGCCGCTGGGGTGGTTGTGGCAGAGGATGAGGCCAGGGCAGTTGCGGATAATGGCCGGGCGGAAGACCTCCGCGGCCCGCAGAACCGAGCTGTTGGCGGTGCCCTGGTAGCTGCTGATCTTCTCGACCATCTGTCTCTTGGCATCCAGCAGCAGAATGCGCATCTGCTCGGTATCGAGGTAGGCCAGGTCGAGCATCACCAGGTTCGCCGCATCCGCCGGGGTGCGGACCTTGTACTTGGCGTCTATGTGCATCAGGCCAAGCCGGCGCCCGATCTCCAGGGCCGCCTTGACCTGGGCCGACTTGGCCTCCCCCATGCCGTGCTCGGTGCACAGCTCGCGGAAGTCGGCGCGCACCAGCCCAGGGAGTCCCCCATATTTCGCGAGGAGCTTGTTGGCCAATTCGAGGGCGTTATCGCCGCGGGTGCCGGTGCGCAGGACGATCGCAAGCAGTTCGGCCACGGAGAGCGCCTGGGGGCCGAAGTGCTGCAGGCGCTCGCGCGGGCGCTCTCCGCTGGGCAGTTCGCGCACGGTCGCGTGGTAGTCCAGCTGAGTGCGTGTATAGGGGTCGCCGTTGGTTTCGCGGGGGAGCATATGCGGTTTTCCTCCTTCATAGCGTAATTGGTCTCCCTCATCTATTCTGAACAAGCGTGGGTAAAAGTGGAAATGCGGCATCGTCCTGGTGGCTGCTTGATAGTACGCATGCTGTCGATGGCGGGTCTGCGATCCCCACCGGCCTTTCCGTTGCTCTCACTTTTCCTGCTTCCCACCTGGCAAGTTATGACCAAGGAAAGGGTGTGCCATCATGGCAGTCCCTTTTGAAGAGGTGTGTTGTCAGGGACCCTACGAATGGTCGTGAGTGTTTCGTGAATTTTGGTGAGGTAGGCATGAGCATGGCCTTCTATACTAGAAGGAGACTTCCGCTTCGTGCTTTGGGGCGGGACCGCCCTGAATTTACGAAGAGGTCTTCAACTTTTAGCCCTCGGCCAAGCTTTTATCCGGAAAAGGTGTTATCAAAAGCGCGTTGGTCGAAGAGAAGAATGGAGAGGCATAGTCAGCGACCCCATGCATGAAGTGCAATGCGGCCTTCGCGCTCCGTTTTCAGTAAAAAGGGTAATGCATCATACATTACCCTTGCGAGGTGCATGTTGAACGAAGAGCAAGACTTTCTTCCAATTGAGCAACAGACGCTCACATTTTATGGCAAACCTATCGTTGTCGTGCGCCTGCCTGATGGACAGCCAGGTGTAGTCCTTCGTTTCCTCTGTGAAAATCTCCAGATTGATACAGCTGCGCAAACACAACGCATTCGACGTACAGAAGCGATCTCTGAAGACCTTATTTTTGCACAGGTCGAGACTGACGGCGGCTCTCAAAAAATGGCGGTGCTCATTCTGCATGCCGTTCCATTCTGGCTGGCGGGCATCGATCCTAAACGAGTACGCGAGGAGATTCGCCCGGAAATCTTGCGTTACCAGCGCGAGGTGGTTGATGTCCTCTACACCTGGGCGCAGTCTCCCAAAGAGGTGGCGGCGCCGGCAAGGCTCGTGCCGGTAGAGCAGATTACGAAACCGGTGGCACCAGCTGATGATGCGGGTCTTGATGCCTGGCGCGAATATCACCGGCAGATGGTGCTCTGGATTGACTGGCAGCATGATATCGAAGTCTGGCGTGGAAGCGTCGAATCTCGGTTAGAGGGCCTGCGCAGTACAAAAGTATGTCCAGCAAATGCACGAGCTAACTGGTAAACCATATGGTACTATTTATGATAGTCTCAAAACGGCGTTTGGGGTTCCCAGGTATGCTGATATTCCTGATCAGGACTGGCAGCGAGTGGTGCAGTGGTTTCAAGCTCAGTTGGAACAAGGGCGAAAAAAGTGATGCCATATCGAATGCCGTATAACGGCGTGAACCGTGAAGGCGTTTCAGCTCGTTCAGACTTGGCTAATCGGCTTTTCTTTCTCTCTTGACACAATTTTGATATGGTATCAAGACCTCTATGGCTCGCCAATCCATTTTTGAGTACCTGGAGGCGTTTAACAATCAACAGCGGCTGCATTCCTCCCTGGGATACGTCAGTCCCTGTCACCTTCGAGCAACAAGTCAAGTGAGTTTCTACGTTTGCTGACTCCACTAAAGCGAGTCAAGGGCAAGATGGTCTTGCCCTGAAATGGTGGAATTCTAAAATTTGGAACAGCTTGCCATTACCTGTCGATGTTATCTCTAGCGGCATCTGCTAAAGGCCATTAGCAGATGTGGATATGTTATACTGATGCTCAGGAATGTCTGCTAATGTTCCAAATAACCTCGTTTTTGTATGTCTGCTAATGCTTTTGAAAGAAGGATGCCATGAAACGAGTAGGCCAACCAAATATCTCTCGTGCTGGTATGGAGGCATTGAACCAGTATAAGGCGTTCTTGCAGCATACGGAGGATATGAGTCCTGTCACAATTCGTAACTATCTGAGCGATCTACGCCAATTCATTGCGTGGTGCGAGGCAAGTTGGCAGGA
>WNGR01007430.1_pt1 | contig 11614 bp, 17 predicted proteins | sample 5407581 | NCBI WGS metagenome assembly WNGR01 (sample SAMN13153383, study PRJNA577476) | soil metagenome | isolation source: 80 cm soil or saprolite under Garry oak tree replicate 2 | place: USA:California | collected 2016-06-15
TCTGCAAAGTGTCACATCCCCAGAAAGGAAGGTGGCAAGAAGTCACATCTAAGTCAACTTAGTGTTCAAGAAAAGCAGAAATTAAATTTTATTAACTAATACAGTACATGGAATTTTTCTAAGTTGATCTACTGGGCACAGGGGGTGTGGAAAGGGTGCATGCCCCTTTCTGTTCATGTGCAGCCCCACTTGCTCACTTGCTCACACACCCTCCCCCTCCCCTTGTATGCAGCCCTTCCTCTTGCACACATTCCCCCTGGTCCTTCCCCCTCCCCTTGTGTGTGGCCCTTCCCCTTGCATGTGGCCCTTCCCCTTGCGTGCGGCATAGCCCAGGCAGAGGGGACTAGGGGTGCATGGTCCCTCCTGTGCCCCCTGGCATGCAGGGGAGGATGGCAGGTGGAGCAGGGCACATAAACCAGGGGGTGCAACAGGGGCAGCCACATGAGTGGGACAACCTACACAAAGGGAGAGGGTGAGCAAATGGGGGTCTTGTGGAAATGGTGGGGGCCAGTGCACCTTTTGCACCCCCTGTCCATGCAGCAAAGTCAGGTGATGCTGGTTGTAGGGCAATGGGGTCAGGGAAGTGGCACCAGTCATAGAGGCATTGAGGTGGTGGTGGTTGTGGTGACAGTGATGGTGAAAGGGTGGCCTACATGCATGTGAGGGGAGGTGGGGTGGGTGCTTGCATGCCACGGGGGGGTGCAATGGGCCTGTGTCAAGGGGAGGTGTCCTGCACCATTAAAGACAAAGGGGGAAAAAAGGGGAATGACTTATCTGAGGCTTTTTTAAGTTGCACTAGGCACAGTGAGGGTGACGGTGGTGGGGTGGCTTGTGTGTGCCTGCAACGCGTGTGAGGGCAAGTCCAGCGGGTGCTTGGCTCCCCACAAAGGGTGGAAGTGGTGGTGGTTGTAGCAGCCATGAGGTTGGTGTGGTAGTTGCGGTGTTGAGGTGGCACCAAGGGGACATCACCTGTGTGAGGGTGAGGCAAGGTGGAGGCAGCAACAATGACATTGCAGCTGACAGGTTCAGATGAAAGGGAAAAAAAGGAAAAAAAGACTTGCAACAGCAAGCATGGATAGGAGGGGTCTGCACAGCAGATGAGGGCTTACTAGCACTTACTGTCTGCACAGAAACTAAAGTCAAACATGGGAAGCAACTTTTCCCACACCATTGTATTGTCCCCCCCTTGGCTACATGGCTGTTATGTAACCACTGTACATCCACCTGACTTAGGTGAATAATTCAGCCACCTCAACTGGGACACTCAGCAATATGGCAATCACTCTCCTTCGTGATATGCAGATGCTATATGGCAGTGTCTTTGAGATATGCGCAATGGTCCCTCTTCTGGTTCCCGCAGGTTTAGTGAATCAGGAACATGGGGTATTCATTGTGAAGTCTTCTCCTTTGAGGTATGTTCTATCCAACACCCGACACTTCGGATAAGGTAGAGAGAGAGAGAGAGAGAGAGAGAGAGAGAGAGAGAGAGAGAGCTTTGGAGAATGGAGTGGTGATTCAGAAAGACCAAGCTGAGGAGCCTTGGTCTGCTACTACAGTCTTATATACAGGAGAGGAGGGCTTTGAAGCACCTCTTGGATCCATTCTACAAGTATCACATGTACTACCATGCTTCCACGACCTTCGATGGTTTTCCATCGCTGACTGATACAAATGTCCATGACTAAGTACCTCTTACGCCATAGTCATCACCAGTGAGTAAGAGTCTTGACTTGATCCGTAACATCACCCCCTTTTCAGGTGGAATGCCCACATACCACATCAGGCCACAACTCCCTGTAGTCCAACATTCCTTCACGTCACTCCTCCAGTCGTGCTGTCACATCCGCCATCTCCATACGTCTTATGCTTCCCAGCTTGAGTGCCTATATGTCGCCAAAGGCTTTCTCCAATTCAATGATACGTGCCTCAATGCAATCACCTTCTTGAGTGAGGGTTTGGAAGTGGTGAATCTCTGCTATGACCAATTTGTCACCTATAGTGCAATCAGCATGCTCGGAGGTGAGGACATCTAAGTCCTCCTGAGGGTAAATGGGGCATTGTGCAAAGGTGAGGAATGGAGTGGCGTAGAGGGGTCGAGGGTAGACGAGGTCCAACTCATCAATGACCCCTATTACCATGGGGTTTGGTCCCATGATGACTTGGATATACTTGGCCTGTCGTGTGACACCATTGACCCGGATTGGACAGGGGATGTAGCGTGGTCTGCTGTTGAGGTGGAATCCTGGGGGTGCATTCAAATGCCAGTTGACTGGTGGTCCATGAGTTCTTCCAACTTGTACAGTGGCGTGATACATGTTGTTGCCTTCGGTGGTTTGGGCATGGGGAGTGTCATTAGCGATTTGTCTATAGGTAATGTGGGTGTGCTCAGCTGGGTAGTAATTTCGCTGTTTGTCATCTTTGTCAGCCAGTCCTGGGTCTCCTGCGCAAGTTGTATCCTCGCTTGTAGCCTCTCCCTCCAAGTTGCCGTTGCTCTGGTGAACTGTTTGTCCCTCCACAACTTCCATACCTGTCGTGTCTCCATTTCCCATCACAGCCTGTACCCTTGGAGGCACAGGCAGGGGTTGGCTGGTGTTTGAACTGCTTGGGAGAGCATTGAGAAGTCGATTGACTTTGGCTCCACTGATGGGTCATCTGGTGTACAATACTCTGGTATCAGGGTCTTGCAGGTTGTACATAGTGGGTGATAGTGCATGAGGGGGCACTGCCTCCTCCGTTGGGTCTGGGAATCTTCCCACCAGGGTGACTTGTTCATCTTCGGTGATGGGTCCCTCTTGTGCTCTGGCTGTGCATATGGCCCTAGCTTGTTCAGGAGTGATGAGGCCCTCTTCGAGTTCTGCTGCAAAAACTCGCTTTGGGCTGCTGGCATAGTAGGTTGACATGTAAGGGAGTAATGAAGTGGAGGAGTATTTGGAGGAGGAACTGGGGATGTCCTTTCAAAGTCTTCACCCCCTCCTTTTATGTTGGGCTGTAGCAGAGTTAGTTCTTTCAAACTCCCTTATCACCTCCTCTGCAAATATGTCTTCTTTGTTGACCCACTGATTGTCAGAGTTGGGATATCCCTTCCATTTCACAAGGTATTGTAGCTGGTGTCTTCTGCCGAGTTGCTGGGAGTCTAGAATTTTCTCGACTTCATATTCTTCTTCTCCGTTCACTAGATCCAGTGGTAGGCATTTGTAATTGGGACTGTGTGTCACTGTTTCATGATAAGGTGTGAGGAGATCCATGTGGAAGACTGGGTGAATGCTCCACTGCGTGGGAAGTTCGAGGTGGTAATTGACAGCTGACATCACCTGAATGACTTTGAAGGGTCTGTGTCTCCTAGGGGCTAGTTTAGCCATGGGTTGGTTGGTCCTCAAATGGTGTCCTTCTAGCCACACAAGGTCTCCTATCTGGTACCTGGGCATGTCTTTATGCTTTATCCATAGGTTTTGGGCTTTGACCATCAGTTCCTGGGCCTGCGCTCGTGCTTCTTTAAACTGTTGGAGCCTCAGGGCCACTTGTAGTATCAGTGATGGTCTGTCCATCCAATCAGCGCATGGGTTGTACCCCATTAATAATTCAAATGGTGACTTCCTTGTGATTTCATGGGGCCACAAGTTATGTGCAAACTCTGCCATTGGTAGATAAGCACACCAGTTATCTTGCCGCTCATTGACATAGAATCAGAGATATTGTTCCACCCATTGATTGGATCGTTCTGATTGTCCATCCATTCTGGGGTGATAAGCAGTGGATATGTTCTGCTTGACTCCCACAATATCGCACATTTTGTGCATGAGCTTGAAGGCAAATCTGGGGTCTCTGTCACTTATCATTTTAGTGGGTAGTCCGAATCAGACAAATAGATGCTTGACCAGGAGTCTGGCTACTCCTTCTGCTCTGACTTCTTCGTGGCATGGGATAAGGATGACCACCTTGGAGCAATCATGATCCGTTATTGTGAGGATCGAGTCATACCCTTGTGACATGGGTAGTTTAGTAATGAAATTGAGGGCAATTGTGGCAAAAGGCATAGCTTCTGGTGTGGGGAATATAGGTTGTAGTGATGCTCTCATTGGTCTTGTATTGACCTTACATCGTTGGCATTCGGCACATCCCTTGACATAGTCCATGATGTCTTTTGTGAGTTGTGGCCACCAATATTGTCAAGCAGCCAGTTGTGCCATTCTTTTGATTCCCGGATGTCCATATACTGGTGATTTGTGGTGAGCCTCAATAATGGTGCATTTGTCATGGATTCCTCTGGTGACCACTCTCCTTCCCTCCTTATACCAGGTCCCTTCTATCTTCTTGAGCCAGTGTGCGTCTATCCAGGGTTGGAGAACATTTTCATCTTGTTGGTAGATGGGGTCTTCGGGATGAGTGTCCTCCTTGGTGAGCAGTTGTATAAGTTGCGGGGCTTGTTCCACGGTGTTGGCTCTGATGAATAGTCGGTCTGGTAGTACTACGATGTCATGGTTGTTGTTTTCTCCTTGGTCATAGTTGGGTCTTCGGGAGAGGGCGTCGGCTCTTCCATTCATTCATCCTGTGATGTGACATATTTCAAAGTTGTATTCTGATAGTTCAAGTACTTCCCTCACAACTCTTCAAGATATTTTCTGGGGAGACCTCCAATATTGGAGGTTGAGGTGGTTAGAGTACACTATTACCTTGTATGGAGATCCTGCAAGTAGAGGACACCAATTCCTGAAGGCCAGTACTATTGCTAGTAATTCAAGGTCATATATGTTGTAGTTCCTCTGTGCTTCATTGAGGGTGGCTGAGAAGTATCCGATGGGATGCTTTTTTCTGTCTTCTTTTCATTGTACCAGTGTGGCTCCTACTGCATATCCTGATGCATCGACTTCTACCTCAAATTGTTGGGTCAGGTCTGGGTGTGCAAGGACTGGTTCTTCTGTAACTAGCTTCTTGAGCTTATCAAAGGCTTGTTGTTCCTCGTGTTCCCATTTTCACTGCTGCGTCTTCTTTGTGAGTCGGTTTAGTGGTTGTGCTATCTGTGCAAAGCCCTTGATAAAAGGGTGGTAAAAATTGAAAAATCCTAGGGCAGAACGTAGCTGGGTAAGAGTTTTCAGTGTTGGCCAGTTTTTAATGCCCGCAATTTTTACCAGGTCCATGCGTGTCACCCCCTTTTCAAGGATTACCCCCAGGTAATCCATGGAAGGCGCATGGAACGTGCACTTTTCAGGTTTGAAGTAGAGGTCATGGTCAAGTGCAACTTGGAGTATGTCACAGACTGCTGCTGTGTGTCCGCTCATGTCAGTGCGTGTGGTGATCCCTATATCATCCATGTACACTTGTATAGTGGTCCCTTGGAGCTCATGTTTGAGGATGACGTCCTGAAAGATGTAGTCCATCATGGTTTGGAACGTTGCTGGGGAGTTGGTGAGTCTGAAGTACATGATGGTGGGTTCAAAGAGTCCATGCCGCATTTTGAAAGCCGCTTTCCCTTCGTCCCCTTCTTTTATGCGTATGTTGTTATACCCCCATCTAATGTCCAATTTTGTGTAAATATGGGCGTTACTGAGGTCTTATGTAAGGTCTGAGATAAGGGGTAGTGGGTATTGGTTGCATATCATTATAGCATTGATTTTCTGGTAGTCCTGTACCAGCCTGAGCTTCCTGTCATTCTTTTTGATGTAGAAGAAGGGGGAAGCATAGGGGGACTTGGATGGTCGTATGTATCCCTTTTCAACTTCCTCAGTGAGGAACTTTTGCAGTGCTTTGTCTTCCTCCTGCGTTTGGGGATATACTTTACAATTGATTGCATCTGGTGCATCTGGCATGTCCTTTTTAAATTCGATTGTGTGATCTCATGCTCTCTTTGGGGGATATCTCTTCGATTCTTCTTCACTGAATACTTTGGTGAAGTCCGTGTATTCTTTTGGCACTTCTGTTTTGGTGGTGTATTGTTGCGCTTGTATTGCAAGTTTGGTGGCTGTAGTTCGTATAGTGCAATCCGATTCAAGGGTTTGTATTATTTCCTCTTTTTCTCTATTGGTGTGTGCGATAATTGATTTGTGAGGTATTTGGGGATTCACGGACCTTAGAACTATCAGTAGTATTGCCTTGTCGATGGTGGCATGCTTCCAGCTGAACTTTGGTTCATATAGGGCCAACCAGGGGTATCCCAGCACTATGTCTTCATTTCTGATGTTAGTTATGAGGAATCTCATGTTTCTGTGGATTCCACACATCTGTACTTGTAGATCAACATAATGAGTGATTGACCCATCTTTGTTTTCCATGTTATCAATATTCCATATCTTTTGGGGTTTTTCTAGGGGTCATTTTCCTAGTCCCATTCTCTTGATGATTGCAGGGCTCATGAAGCAGTTGGTAGCTCCAGAGTCCACTAATCCTTTGATGTTGGCCTTTGCTGAGCTAGTTCTGATGGAAATAGGAATTCGCATGGATCAGAATCGTGTAGTTACTATTACAGAATTTTGCTGATGAATTGCCCTCACCCAGGCCACTGGGTTTAGGCACTTTGAAAATCCTCCCTTCCTAGTAGGTCTCTCAATACTAGGTCTTTTACATCTTCTCCTTCTTCAGCTACACTATGCAGCCAATGTTGGGCACAAGCTTGCAGGTTTTCTCAAGGAGGTGGGCTCTTGTCAGCTTCACTCCTATTGTCGACGATGGCTTCTTGCCCTTGACTTCTGGGTTGGTTCCATACATGCTGGGAGCAATTGCGACTGAAATGTCCTTTCTTGTGACACGTATAACATTCCACTTCCCTTATGTCTTGTCTAGGATGTCCTCCCCTCCTTCCTTGTTGCAGGAATCCTCCTCAGGGTGTATAGGGGGGTTTGCGGTAGTCAATCTCTTCAGATCCTGCAAGTCTTCCCCTCATTCTTCCTGCCGAGGTGTCCATGGCATCTGGATGGGACAATTGCCTCCTTGGGATCCATCCTCCAATTCTCGGTTTCAGATTGCTGTTCTTGTGTGCATCCATTTGTGCTTGAGCGTGAACGTATTGTTGCTGGCATTTCACCACCGCTTCTCTCCATTGTTGATAGGTCCTTGGTTGGTTGAGCTTGAATATTTTTAAGTATAGGTTGAGGGGTAATCCAGCCATAAATGTGTCAATGGTTTGTGGTTCATCCAATTGATAGCCTGCCATTTGTGCCAGTTCTTCAAATTGAGTGACATATGCATCAATATCTCCATCCTTCATTTTTATTCCCTTCCTCAGTTGGGATTGTGCGTCTTCCTTTTCCATGTTGTTGGTGAATCTTTGGGTAAACGATTGGACTACTTCCCCCCATAATCTCTCGTCTGTAGTCAGTATTCCTCCTTGCAGTTGGCGATTAAGCCATCTGCTGACAGTTACGACCCATTCATTGACTAGTGTCCCTTTAATATAGGTGAGGAAGAACATAGCTCTGCAATATGGGTTTGCCAATAGGGCGTTGTCATTGTTGATGCCCCAGTATAAGTCCCATTGATTGGTGAACATTTGCATGTTCTTCCTAGTTCCATCGAATACCATTGGTGGATCTCCTACAAATTTGCCTGTAGGTTGTTGTTGTCTGGGAGCTCCCAGGGGTGGTCCTCCTCCAGGTGGTCCTCTTCCTCCAGGAAATCCTCCTCCTCCAGGGAATCCTCCTCCTCTGGGAAATCCTCCTCCTCCTGGTGGTCCTGGAGGTAGGTCGCGGTGTATGTATCCTTCTGCTCCACTAGGTGGGTCAGGTTGATTGGGTCCTATAGCTCGATGTAGGGCAGCTTTGTCTTTGAAGTTGACTTGGGTCATTCCTTGTACATGCCCTGTGTGTGGGTTGATAATGGGGTTTTCTATGGATGCAATTCGTTCGTGGACTGGTTCTGTGACTGTTGTCATCTCCGCTGGAGGGTTGATGTGAATAGACTCAGCTAAGGCTGCCAGCTGGCTTTCTTCTGTTGTGTCTCCTGGTTCTCCAGTGGTTGCTGATCCTTGTTCTGACATGTCTCTTTCACTACTGTCAGTGGTGGATGGTGCTGGGGTTCTTGGGTTTTGGAGGATACTGTTGTCATCTTCTTGGCTGTCGATGGGTCCTTGATCTCCGTCATAGATTACTTCGTCTTCAAATATATCACACTGGTATTTGTCTCCAGTTGGCCTCGTAATGTTCCAGCATTGATGGAGTGTGCTCCAAGTAACCTCGCACCAACAGAAGTGGGGGAAGTTGAACTCAACTGGGTAATGTCTGGAGGGTCTTGTAGGGATATCTACATAGTATCCTGTACTTCCTCCGATGGTTCTCCACCTGGCTTCTTTTAGATATCTTGTTGCAATGTTGTGATGTCCTCTGCTTTCGATTGAATAGGGTTGGAACACCCAGTGATCTCTGGTAGTGAGGCATGCCATGATGGGAGCTTGGTCTTAATGTTATGTAACCACTGTACATCCACCTGACTTAGGTGAATAATTCGGCTGCCTCAACTGGGACACTCAGCGATATGGCAATCACTCTCCTTTGTGATATGTGGATGCTATATGGCAGTGTCTTTGAGATACATGTGATGGTCCCTCTTCTGGTTCCCATGGGTTTAGTGAATCAGGAACATGGGGTATTCATTGTGGAGTCTTCTCCTTCAAGGTATGTTCTATCTGACACCCAATGCTTTGGATGAGGTAGAGAGAGAGAGAGAGAGAGAGAGAGAGAGAGAGAGAGAGAGAGAGAGAGCTTTGGAGAACAGAGTGGTGATTCAGAAAGACCAAGCTGAAGAGCCTTGGTCTGCTACTACAGTCTTATATACAGGAGAGGAGGGCTTTGAAGTGCCTCTTGGATCCGTTCTACAAGTATCACATGTACTACCATGCTTCCACGACCTTCGATGGTTTCCATCGCTGACTGATACAAATGTCCATGACTAAGTACCTCTTACGCCGTAGTCATCACCAGTGAGTAAGAGTCTTGACTTGATCCGTAACAGTGGCCCTCTCCCATTTGGTCTGTATCCCCATGCCCCTTCACTCTTTCATACTGCAATTGCCATCACCTTCCTGCTGTGTTTGGTGTCAGCTAGATAAGTTTTCTTTCTTTTTTTCTCCCTTCATCTCAAACCTCTGCAGGACAATGTCAACTGCAATATCGCCATCGCTGCCACCAACCCCCGTCGCTGCCACCTCAACACTGCCACTACCTCACCAATCCCATAGCTGCTACAACTGCCACCATGCCACCCCTTGCACTGACCCTCACATGCATCGTGGGGCACACACAAGCCACCTTGCTGCTGTCGCTCTCATTGTGTGTATTGTTTTCTAGTTTTTATTTTATTTTATTTATTTCTCTTTTCATCTCAAACTAGTACAGGACAGTGTTGGCTGTAACACTGCCACCACTGCCACCTCCCCTCACACCTGCACAGGCTACCCTGTTGCTGTCATATCACTCTTTTGGGGCACACCAGCTGCCCTGTTGCACCTGCCCTTACATGCCTCGTGGGTACACACAAGCCACAGCCGCCACTCACCATACCTGGTACCCCCCCTCAAAAAAAAATGTAAGTCCTTTGTTTCCTTCACATCTAACTTCCCCCTTGCACACACACCCCACTGCCTTACAAACTTGGCTCCACAAGGACATTTAGATAAGTTTTTCTTTTTTTTCTTCTTTTTCCTTCTCATCTCAAACCAGTGCAGGACAACAGCGCTTACAACATCACTGCCATCTCCTCCCATCATGTGCACAAAGGCCACCCCTGCTCACCCACCACCACATCACTTGTGGCACACAAGCAAATCTGCCACTGCACAGCCCCATCACCCATGCAACTCACCCCAACCCCATCATGCCCAACCTAGTCACTGCCACTACCCCAACTACATCACCTCCACCTCAACATCGCCGCCCATCGCCACTACAACCAGCACCACCTCAATCCCGCCACCACGCCACCCTTTGTGGGCACACCAGCCACCCCGTTGCACCCACCCTCACATGTGTCACAGGCACACATTGGCCCTGCTGCCCTCCAACTAAGATGAGTTTTCTTTCCTCTTTCTTTTTTCCCATTCATCAAACTGTTGCAGGACAAATAGCTATCACATCAATGTCACCCCCACCTCCCTCATGCAGACACAGGCTGCCCCTTCACCATCGCAACCACGCCAACCTGCCACCACAACCATTGCCACCTGATGACTGACACCAGACCCCACTACGACTGTCACCACCTCAACCCCACTGCATACCAACCCTGTCGCCACTGCACACCACCTCCCACACTCACACTGCTGGCACCTTGTGTTATTTGCAGCTAGATTTCGCTCTATTGCTCATTTGTGTGTCTGTACAACGCTCCAAGTCATGTTACCTTATTTGGATAGCTTAGTCAGGTTGATATATCCTGCAGAGGACGGAAAAATGACCTTAGTCTTATATCCTCCTCTGCAGTCCCCTTGTGTCCTCTGTGACTCAAGGGCCATCTATAGCTCACATTCTAACACCTTGCAGCACCTGGGCCTCCATCCCTCTTGTATTAATAGTAGTTGCATGTACTCTTATTAGTTACAAATATATTATTATTTTATGCAACCACCATGAAAGTGTTCTAACTGTTCCCTGGCCAAGAATTGACTATGACATGACTATGAGGTGACCACTATATCACTATGGGATCTACAATGTCTCTATGGGTGACTACAACTGTTCACTATAGGTACTATGGATTGCTACACTGTCTATGGTAGTACTATGGTATGCTTATGATAGTCCTACAAGTAGACTTTGTGTAGGCTACACCACTACAATAGGACTACAGGAGCACTATGAGAGTGCTACAAGTAGACTTTATGTAGGCTACAATAGGACTACAGGAGCACAACATAGTTCATAAACGTTTCTACAAACACTATAGGTACTATGGATCACTATACCATCTATGAGTACTACTGTAGAGTCTGGTAGAGCCCCCAGGGTTTGCTGATGTGCAAGCCATCGGACTAGGATGGAGGAGTGGATACCCACTTGTCTAAGTCCCGAGATGCCCCCTGGTCCAACCAGTCCTATGCAGGGGTCAGATCAGGATGGAGGAGTGGATACCCACTCATCCAAGTCCAGACATGCCTCTGGTCCAACCAGTAGTGGTGCAAGCCATTGGACCAGGATGGAGGAGTGGACACCCACACATCTAAGTCCAGAGATGCCCCCTGGTCTGACCAGTCCTGTACAGGGGACAGACCAGGATGGAGGAGTGGATACCCACTCATCCAAGTCCAGACATGCCTCTGGTCTGACCAGTAGTGGTGCAAGCTGTTGAACCAGGATGGAGGAGTGGACACCCACACATCTGAGTCCAAAGATGCCCCCTGGTCCAACCAGTCCTATGCAGGGGACACACATAATGATCAGCGATGGCTTACATGATTCATGGGTGAGCCGACAGTGAGATTCTCCCATAAGTCATGGACAGCCGACGTCGGCCGACGTTAAAGATTCTTCCATATTTCATGGGCCAGCCGACATTGGGTGGTGGAGCAAAAAACATCGGAGCATAGAAAGCTCAGGTTGGTTCAGAAATCATCTCCGAACTCCCTGCACTGATCTGACCACTTGGATGCTGCTGGTCCAACATAGATGCATATCCACATGATGTCAACTAGATA
>WNGR01007431.1_pt1 | contig 11614 bp, 9 predicted proteins | sample 5407581 | NCBI WGS metagenome assembly WNGR01 (sample SAMN13153383, study PRJNA577476) | soil metagenome | isolation source: 80 cm soil or saprolite under Garry oak tree replicate 2 | place: USA:California | collected 2016-06-15
GCGCAGACGGCGTCGCAGAGCCATCTGCACTTAGCCTCACAGCCCGGCCTGCGGCTGACGGCGGCTGGACTCTACCTGACATGCTATTACCTTGGCGGCACAGCGGCCGGGGTGGTGCCGGGACTTTTCTGGGCTCTCGGCAAATGGCCTGCTTGTGTCGCGTTCATCGTGGCCATGCAGGCGGTGGCCCTCACCATCGCACTGGTGGGGTGGAGAAGTGAACGGGTGCTCCCGGCACCTACAACGGAGCTGGCCTCAGTCCAGAATCCATGAACCCATCGGGGCGAAAAGCGAATCTAAGCTAAGGAATGCGTTTTTGGGTTTCGATTTGAGTTGGGCGCCGGTGCCGGGGTCCGCATCTTTGCCTGGGCCCGCAGCGGTAATTCTCTCCCGATTTTGAAAACGAACGAAGACAGCTAAAGGAGAAAGTTTTTGGCCGAGCTGCAACGCTCAACCTCATCCGGCGCGGCAACTGCGACAGCCGTTGTGCCACCTGACGCCAGCGCGACTGCGCGCTGGGTGCCGCGGACAAATCCGTGGCTGATTGCCGCGACGGTGGCGCTGGCGGCCTTTATGGAGGTGCTGGATACCTCGATCGCCAACGTGGCATTGCCTCATATTGCGGGAAGCCTGGGCGCCAGCACCAATCAGGGAACCTGGGTGCTGACCAGCTACCTGGTTTCGAATGCCATTGTGCTGCCGCTGGGTGCGTGGGCCTCGAGCGTGATGGGACGGCGTACGTTTTTTCTGTTCTGCCTCGTGATTTTTACGGTATCGAGCTTTTTATGCGGTGCGGCGCCGTCGCTGCCGATGCTGCTGTTGTTTCGGGTGCTGCAAGGTGCGGGCGGGGGCGGACTGCAGCCGATGGCGCAGGCGATTATGGCCGACTCGTTTGAACCGCATAAACGCGGGCAGGCCTTTGCGCTGTATGGACTCGTGGCCGTGCTTGCGCCCTCGATCGGGCCGACGCTGGGCGGATGGATCACCGACAACTACTCGTGGCGCTGGATCTTTTTCATCAATATTCCCGTCGGCATTCTGGCGTTTGTGCTGGTGACTCGACTGGTGGAAGATCCGCCGTGGATCAAGCCTGACCGATCGCTGCTGAAAAACATGGACTATCTGGGGCTCAGTTTTCTGACCATCGCGATGGGCGGCATGCAGATCATGCTGGACAAGGGCGAGGAGAATGACTGGTTCGCATCGAACTTCATCAAGTTTTTCGCATTTCTCTTTGTCGGCGGGATGGTCGGCCTGGTGTTATGGGAGCTGCGAGCGAAGAAGCCCATCATCAACCTGCGGCTCTTCCGATTTAGGAACTTCGCGATCTGTTGTTTTCTCATGATGCTGGTGGGCGGCGTGCTGAACGCGAACACCGTGCTGCAGCCGCAGTTCATGCAGCAACTATTGGGTTACACGGCCACCACGGCAGGCATGGCGCTGACGGCCGGCGGTATCGCGCTGGTGATTGTAATGCCGATGGCGGGCTTTGCCACGGGGAAGATTTCTGCGCGAACGCTGGCGGTGTGCGGCTTTATCATGTTCACCTTCACGTTTCGCTACGCGGCCAATGTTACGACGCTGGACATGAGCTTCAGCGCGGCGTCGTGGCTGCGCGTGATTCAGATGCTGCCGCTGCCGTTCTGCTTTATCTCCATTACGAACGCGGCTTATGTGGGAATGCCCAAGGAAGAGAGCAACCAGGTTGCGGGCCTGATCAACTTTGCGCGCAATATCGGCGGCAGCGTGTTGATCGCGTTGACCAATGCACAGGTGACGAGCCGGGCCATGTGGCACCAGCAACACCTGCAGCAGGACATGCAATCGGCTTCGTCAGGCTATCAACAGCATCTGGGCGCGCTCACGGGCTTTTTGGGCAACAGCTTCGGGAGTTCGAACGGGATGGGGATGGCCCTGGGCTCGCTCTATAACCAATTGAACCGGCAGGCACAGATGCAGGCCTACCAGGACGTCTACATGGAGCTGTCGTGGATGTCGGTGGGGTTAGTGCTGCTGGCATTCCTGCTGAGTAAGAATCGGCCGGGACAAGGGGCGGGCTCGTCGGCGATGCATTGATCGGACCTCTGGGGCGAAGCATGGCCAAGACCGGGCGGAGCTGATCTTCGGCGAGGCGGAGTGCGCGCTCCGTTGAGTTCGCAAAGCGGCGCGTTGAAGAGATGCTTGCGATTGGGTTCAAAAAATCGAAAGCGCCAGAAACTTTGCAGTCTCTGGCGCTTTCCGGGTTCCCTCACAGCGCATCGGATTAGACATCATCCGGCTAAGAATAACGATGAATCTTCGGCTTTCAGTCAACCTTCCATCTTCCAGCCCGGCTATCGATGAATCCTTCAATCTTTGCCGGTTCCTATTCGCGGACAAGCCGTGAACGGGTCTCCGACCCAGGTTGATGAATCCACCTGCTACCAGACCGGCGATTCACTCCCAATCTCTACCAGCTATCGCACCTTCGGACGAACCGCCGATGCATCTACCGACTTCAACTGGACGTTAAGCCACCTGCCAGGCCGGGCTTCAACTTTCAACCTCGATCTTCGATCCGTCTCCGGACGAGCCGGCGATGAACTTCGGACTTCAATTGAATGTCGCCACACGGGTCCACCCGGTGATTCGCATCCGATCTCAATCGGCTTTCGCATCTTCAGTCGAGCCCTGGATGAACTGCCGACTCCTACTGAAAGCTTTGTATCCTGCCGGCCCGAGCCTAACTTCCGGTCTATATCTTCGATAACATCGACGGACAAGCCGCCGATGAATCTCTAACTTCGACCGACAGTTGCGACTGCTGCCTTGCCGGGTACTCGCTTTCAATGATCGTCAAAAATTGCATCTTCGGGCGAACCGTTGATGAATCGCTGACTTCAATTGAATGTTGCATCTCCTTGAGAGCTTTTGACTAACTTCCAATCTGAACTTTGGCACACCGCCGGATAAACCGATGATGTACCGCGGACTTCGATTGGCTGTTGCGACGTCTGCTCCGCCGGCGATGAAAACTCCGACTTCAACCGAACTTCGCATCGTCCTGCAAAGCCGAGGATGAGTATTCGATGTACCTCGAATCTTGCAACTTACGGCCAAGCCGCAAGAGGAATTTCCGCCTTCCATCGAACCTTACATCTACCTGCCAAGCAGGAAATGTTTCTTCCAATTCGCTACGGGGTTACCAACTGAAGTGAAGGTAGGCCTGGTCAGCCTGTGCATGCAAGTGCAAATCTTGGATAAATCTGTGGATATCACCAAGGTTGGTGCACTTATAAGTGAAAGGTGTGCTTATTGAACGTCGGAGCACTTAGGACAACCACAACTGCCACTAATGGTCGGCAACTTACTGGCTCGTTTTGAAGTATTGGAGAGTCGGGGGTCCCCCAAATTTGCGCACTTCTCTTCCCGTGATTCTTTTCGGCAACGTGAATACGATATGTGGAACTTAAGTGGTCGTACCCCAGGTCTCAGATGCGAGACCTGGGGCACCCAGAGTTGCTCGTTATTAGAGGTGAGGGACGGATTCTATTCGTCTTCGTCGCATACTTCGCCGAGGCGCGCGGCATCGAGTACGACGACTGATCCTCTGCGGGGCTCGATGAATCCTTCTTCCGCCCATTTTGAGAGCACGCGGCTGATGGTGAACAGGGTGGTGCCGGTCATCTGGGCAAGTTCGTCGCGGGAGAGGGAGACTTCTGTTCCCGGATGGGCGGGCTTGCCTACCTTTTTTGCCAGGCGAACGAGTGTGAGGGCCAGGCGCTTGGCGACTTTTTCGGTGGCCACTTCACGGAACCTCTCCTGAAGCTCGCTAAGCCGGCCAGAGAGGATGTTGCTGATGTTCTTGCGGATCTGGGGGTATTCCTCCAAAAGGTTTTGAAGCTTGGCGTACTCCCAGACAGAGGCCTTGCACTGCTCCATCGCGCGGGCGGAGCAGGTGTGGCTGCAGGAGCTGTTCTCGGCGGGGACGCCGACGGGCTCGCTGGATCCGGTCATCCAGAGGATAACCTCATTGCCGCTGGCGCTGAGCTGGGAAAGCTTGACGCTGCCATTGTGGATCATGACCAGGCTGCGCGCCGGCTGTCCTTCCATGAAGAGGATTTCGTCGCGAACGAAGGTTCGGGCTTTGGCGCAGGAAGCGATTTCCAGGCATTCTCTCTCGGAGAGACCGGTGAAGAGGGCGGATGCGCACATCATTGTTACGCGTTCCGCGACGTCGAAAGGCATTGAAGATGGCCCCCTCGGGGCTTGGCGTAGTGCCGATAAGACTGCTGTCCCCATAATTCCCCCTGAATATCGTGCTTGGCATTTTTGGAAATGCTGTGGTTTTTCGCGTTTGATCGGTATCCGCCGCTCCCCAGCGGGCAGGTACCATCAGCATTGTGGTCTCTAGGCCTAAAGCGTTTCTGGAAAATGCGTTAGCTGCGCCGGTGGACCCCTCCACAAGGCGCGAGTTTCCTGAGTGGCTCCGAGGCGGCTGGTTATCTCCGCGATCGGTTTCCGTTCGGTGTTCTTTTGCTTTTTAACCTGTTGGTGCAGTGAAGGTGTTGTGTCAATCCCCATCCGAGCGTTTGCTCGGCTTGACTGAGTGGACATTAGCGGGTGAGGCAGAACACACGCAATGGCGAATAGGTGGTGGTGGTGTGATCCCGCGCACGCCCGTTTGGTACCGGGAAAAAGGGTGGGCTGGTAACCGTGGTGGTGGTTACGGGGATGGTCGCCCCGCTGGTTTGGCTGAAAGGGATTATTGAAGCATGAGGGAAGGTCGCGGCCTCCTTAAACGACTCTCTCGATGCGTACGGTGTCGCTAAGGACGCGGAACAGAATCACATAACGACCGACAACAGCTATTCGCGCCGCTTCGTCAATTTCGGGGCGGAGTTGTTAGAGAAGTGGCTGCTGGCCGATTTTGTAGAGTTTCTGGCGGATTTCGCGTAGGAACGTGACCGCACGTTGGGGATTGTCCTGCGCGATGTAGTCTGCGATCGTGTCCAGATCGCTTTCGACCCAGCGAGAGAATTCTAGGCGCACCCTTCTCGCGATCTCGCCGCATCGGCGATGGCCTGATATTTGCGTTCAAGTCGGTCGAGGACTTGATCGGCAGGAACGCCTGGCGAGTTTTCTTCCCTAGCCTGCTGCCAGACCTTGCGCAATTCCTCGATGCCCTGCTGGCGAAGAGTGCGCTTGTGGGACCAGTCGCGCAGCGCGTCGCGGACGACTTCGCTGCTGGAGGCGTATTCGCCGGTTTCGACTGCCTGGCGGACGAGGGAAACCATCTCGGGGGGAAGGGCGATGCTGATTTTCTCGATGGAAGGCATGGCCGGGCCTCCTCGTAGGAATTATTCCTACCAAGATCCACGGAAAGCGATTGGAGCAGGCGCGGGATGGAAGGGGTGGCGTGCTCTTATCTTTGCCGATGCAATTCTTTATCCGGAGGGCGGTATCTGCCGCCCTCCGGGATGACATGTTTGGGACTCCTACGCGGCTGCGGAGACGCTATGGAAGGTCGAGATGACCGTCTCGAATGTCTGAACCCGCGGCGTTCCATCGATCACTTTCGCCAGGGTCTTCAGCACTTCCGGGTAGGTATTGGTGTCGTATTCGTCTGCATTGCTCTTGTTCTCCCACAGACTGATTGAAACCGCATCCACCGTGCCAGGGTTGCACAGGGTGATTTCTTCCTTGAAGCCCTTCTGCTTATGCAGTAAAGGAAGAATCTGGTCCTCAAACGTGTGGGTGAAATCAGGTTGCATATTGGAGTTCAGGCGGAACGTTACATTACGTGCGTACATATTCAACCTCCTAGAGGTCATGTCGCATATAAGGTGGGGGAACTTCAGATGGGCTGACTTATATTCAGGGAACCTGAATGAGGTGACTGCTTCTATTTGCCTCGGCAATGACCCTAGTCGCAAGAATAGGGAATAGTCAAATCGAGTGTTGATGGGGTCAATGCGCTGGAGCCGGTCAGAATATAGAGGCTGCGATTCGATGCACCGCAATTATTCAGGTTGCTAGTATGTTATATCCAAACTGATATGGTAGATCGATGAAGCCAAACCGGAAGGTAAAGGTAGAGACGTTTGCGAGCGTGTGGGATGCGCTTGCCGATACTCCGGAAGAGGCGGCTAACCTGCGCTTGCGCTCGGCGCTGATGCAGCAGATTGCGGCCATTGTGAAGAGCAGCGAATGGACACAGGCTGAAGCGGCGAGTCGATGTGGAGTGACGCAGCCTCGGATCAACGATCTGCTGCGCGGACGGATTGCGCGGTTTTCGCTGGATGCGCTCGTCAATATCGCGGCGGCTTTGGGGCGGAAGGTTACGGTGACGCTGGATGATGCGGCGTGAAAATGGATTGATATTGTGATTCTGGTGGGTTGGGGTTCGTAGAATCCCAGGTCTCAGAATCGAGACCTGGGCGGCCTACTCTAATAGTTTCTGCAACTCCTCGTCTAAATCTTTCAGTCCGGGGAGAATCCTTATATGAATAGTCTCGAACTCGCTTTTCGGATCGATTGGCTGGTGCACGTGCACGCTCGCATGCGCAACCTCGCCCCGAGCCGTGCCAAACGAATTCAGGGTTGAAAGCCAAGTTTCATTGATATTTGCCCAGGCAATTCCAGCAGGGGGCAAAATCTTCATTAAATTGTCTTCTTTGATGCCATTGTTCCGCTCAACTGCTCGGTTAAACTGCTCAACCGAAAACCCGACGGCTTCCGAAACAGACTTGAATGATTTGTCGCAGGGTCGTAAGAACGCAAGGAGCGAGACTATCGTAATTCGAGGCTTGAAATCCCTTCGCCATGAATCGAAGGTACTCCGAACTACTTCTCTCGCGCTATCCTCGAGAAACGCTTCGATTTCCGCATGGACGAGCAGCCGGTATCCGCGCACCTTGTCAAGCTGAATGGCTGTATAAGTTCCGGTAGGGGAAAATGTTCTGGGCAACATGGTGCGCCGTAACTGATCGAGCCTGTTTTTCAGCGATATAAACCTTGTAGATTCGGCCATGGCGGGACTATGCTGCGCCGATGTGGGGAGTCTTGACCGGTGAGCCAATAGCACTCGATAGGGCTTCTCCCCACGCGGTTAGTCGAAGTTGTGTTGCTCCCAAGCTTTTAGTTGTTGCTTCGATCGTCCTAACAAAGTCTGTATGACTGCAGAGCTCCTTAAAGGCATCTCGGACCATCTCTGATTTCTCCAGAGCGAGTGCTCTTACTTGCGGCTCGCTAAAATAGAAGATCATTATGTCGAATACAGCCCTGTTCCTGCGGGATTGATACTTTTCTCCGTCCCATTTCCGAAACGCGCCAAGGGATCCGAAGATCCGATAGGTCGCTTCGATTGCCTTTTCCATTTCGTCTGCTTGGGCCTTAAGCAGCCCCTGTGACTCATCCCAGCCTTTGTTGAAGATCAAGCACGTGGTATCCATGAATTGTTTGAGGTTGCCTGTGTAGTGCTCGATATAGTTCTTGAATGCATAAAAGCGGACGAGCAATTCGACGTCTCGCATTCTAAAGTCTGGGGCTTTGATGCCGAGGAACTGTTGCAGCCCCTTACTTTCGGCTGACCTCTTCACCGTAAAGGTCACAAACTCACCCGGATGAAGTGCCTGTCTTAATTCCTGAGGCGAGAGTTGTACACTTCCAGTGTTTAGACGGAGAAAGACGAGGTATAAAAAGTCTTCATTGGGCCAATTACGAAGCACAACGGTCCGAATAGGCTGGTTCTGAAAAGTCGAGACTTGCGACTGTAGCAACGGGTCTTTTTCAATGTCTTGAAGTGTCATGCCATTGAGACCAGTCAGAACGGTCAGCCCCTTAAGTTCCAGAGGTTTGTAATTACCTTCCGGCACAGCTGCGAATTGTAAGAGTGTCAGCAGGCGCTGCTTTCCATCAATGACAATATAGGTGCCTTTCCTGCCCTTGTATTCGGCCAATACAAGTTGCGGGATTGGAAGTCCGAGCAGGAGTGACTCAATAAACCTGCTCTTTCGCTCGGGTCGCCAAGCATCCCGACGCTGGTATCCGGGATCGAGCCAGATATTGCCTTTCTCAAGTTGCCGAAGGATCGTTTCAGCGGTCCAGTCGGTAGAAAACACAACTGCCTGAGAGAATATCGCCGTGTCAAGGGATGTGAGGTCCTCTTCGCTTTCAAGTCCCGGATCATTGACCGCGCCGTCGGACGGGTCTTGCACTTGTAGTTCCTGAGCCATCTAAAGCTCCTTTTTCTTTGTCGAGTGGTAACTGTAAGTCTAATCTCTCGCTCAGGGATTTTTTCGACATTCCGTTCCTCATGCCGATGAGAAGTCTGGGTAGATCGGAACTCGTGGAAGAGAGAACCTTATGCTTTCGCGAACATCTGCTTGATGCCTCTTAGGGCTTGGCGGGTGCGTTCTTCGTTTTCTATCAAGCTAAATCTCACGTGGGTGTCGCCGTAGTCGCCGAAGCCGATGCCGGGACTCACTGCTACCTTTGCGTCGGTGAGGAGGCGCTTGGAGAATTCGAGGGAGCCGAGTTTGCGGTATTGCTCGGGGATCTGGGCCCAGACGAACATGGTCGCCTTGGGCATGGCGACAGGCCAGCCGAGCTTGTTGAGACCTTCGACTAATACGTTGCGGCGGCTGCGGTAGGTGCAGCAGATTTCGGCGACGCACTCCTGAGGGCCCTCGAGGGCGAGGATGGAGGCGACCTGGATCGGCGTGAAGGTGCCGTAGTCAAAATAACTCTTCAGGCGGCCGAGGGCGTTGACGAGGACCGGGTTGCCGACCATGAATCCGACGCGCCAGCCGGGCATGTTGTAGCTCTTCGAAAGGGTGAAGAACTCGACCGCTACATCTTTGGCTCCGGGAACCTGGAGGACGCTGGGCGGCTTGTAGCCGTCGAAGGCGATGTCGGCGTAGGCGAGGTCGTGGATGAGGTGGAATCCATACTGGCGTGCCAACTGGACGAGGCGGGCGAGGAAGGGCAGATCCACACATTGAGTTGTGGGGTTGGACGGGAAGTTGACGATGAGCGCCTTTGGCCTGGGGGTCATGCGCGGGATGAGGTCTTCAAGCTGGGCGAGGAACTGTTCGTGGTCGGTGATGGGGACGCTGACCACGTGGGCTCCGGCGATGACGGGGCCGTAGATGTGGATGGGGTAGCTGGGGTTGGGCACCAGCACGGTGTCGCGGGAGTCGAGGATCGCCAGACACAGGTGGGCGATGCCCTCTTTGGAGCCGATGGTGACGATGGCCTCGCTGTCGGGGTTGAGGTCGACGTCGTAGCGGGTCTTGTACCAGTTGCAGATGGCGCGGCGGAGGCGAGGCAGGCCCTTGGAGACGGAGTAGCGATGAGTGACGGGCTTGAGGGCCGCTTCGACGAGCTTGTCGACGATGTGTTTGGGCGTGGCTCCGTCGGGGTTGCCCATGCCGAAGTCGATGATGTCTTCTCCGCGGCGGCGCGCTGTGACTTTCATCTCCCCCGTGATGTTGAAGACATAAGGGGGAAGACGCTGGATGCGGCTGAACTCTTCCATGGAAACAAGTGTAAGGGATCAGGGGTCAGGGATCAGTTGATGCGGGGCGGGAGTTGGGAATCATGGATGGAACGGGTGAGACAGGGATCAGGGATCAGGGATCAGGGGTCAGGGATCAGGGATCAGGGGTGCGAGCTGAATGTAAGCAGGTCCTTCGACTTCGGTCGCGGCGGCGACCTGCGCTCAGGATGACACCTTTTTTGGCAAGGGGAAGGGAGAGCAAGGGAGGGAGAGAGAGCCAGAGGAAGGAGTGAGGCGGGAGAGAGAGGGAGAGTTGGGATGAAAGAGAGATCGGGAGTTAGTGGGAGTGGCCGTGGTGGTGGCTGGGGTCGGGTGCGGAAGCCATCTGTTCCATGGGGACAACACAGCCATCGAGGACTGTGCAGTTGATGTGTTCGAACTGGATGGTGGTGTGGCAGATGTTGTAGTGGTCCTTGAGGAGGTGGTTGAGCTTCTCGAGGATGCAGGTGCTCTCGGAGGGCGGAATGTCGTCGATGGTGACGTGGCAGGCGAGAGCGCGGGACTGGGAGCCGAGGCTCCAGCAATGGAGGTCGTGGACGTTGATGACGCCGGGGACGGCTTCCATGCCGGCGCGGATGTCGGGGAGGGCGACGCCGCGGGGTGTGCCTTCGAGGAGGATATTGAGGGTTTCGCGGACGATGGCGATGCTGGACCAGAGGATGAGCGCGGCGATGATGAGGGAGAGGACGGGATCGATCCAGTTTTGGCCGGTGAAGAGGATGCCGGCGCCACCGGCGATGACGGCGGCGGTGGAGAGGGTGTCGCCAGCCATGTGGAGGAAGGCGGAGCGCATGTTGACGTCGCGGGCCACTCCCCAGAGGAGGGCGGCGATGACGCCGTTCATGACCACGCCGGCGGCGGCTACGATCATCATGAGGCGAGGCTGGACGGTGACAGGGGCGCTGAGGCGATGGAAGGCTTCAAAGCCGATCCAGAGAGAGATGAGGATGAGGGTGGCAGCGTTGATAAAGGCTGCCATGACGCCAGCGCGTTGATATCCAAAGGTCTTGGAGTGGTCTGCGGGGCGGGTCTGGAAGTAGACGGCGGCGAAGCTGAGCAGGAGTGCGAGGAAGTCGGAGGCGTTGTGGCCGGCCTCGGAGAGCAGGGCCAGGGAATGGGCGCGGAGGCCGGCGACGAAGGTAATTGCGACGTAGGCGAGGGTCGCCACCAGGGAAAAACGGAGGACGGATTGTGTCCGATCAGCGCCCTGGCCGGAAACTGGGGAAGCGGGCGCGGCGTGGACATGCATATATAAAGTGTAACTGCGGCTGAGGTTGGGCGCCATCCCGGGCGGATAGGGTCTGGCACAGAGTTTGGCCGCTCGGGAACGAATGAAGAGAGACGATTGAGCTGGGGGCGAGGAATCCCGTCAGCTCAATCGGGCACGAGGTTAGACCGGGAGCGGGTTGCGTTCATTGAACTGGCGCTGGTGCCAGTAGGGGTAGATGGGGGTCTGCGCGCTGGCCTTGTCGAGTTGGGCGACTTGGTCTGGGGTGAGGGTAAAGCTGGCCGAGGCGAGGTTCTGGCGCAACTGCTCTTCATTGCGGGCTCCGAGAATTACGGAAGAGACGGTGGGGCGCTGGAGGAGCCAGTTGAGCGCGACTTGGGGGATGGACTTGCCGGTTTCTGCGGCGACGGCGTCGAGGGCGTCGACGACGGTATAGAGATATTCGTCAAGTACGGGCGGGCCGTAGTCGGATGTTTTGTGGAGGCGGCTGACCTCGGGCAGGGGCTTGCCGCGGCGGAGTTTGCCGGTGAGGCGGCCCCAGCCAAGGGGACTCCATACGAGGGCACCGATCTTCTGGTCGAGGGCAAGGGGCATGAGTTCCCACTCGTATTCGCGGCCGACAAGGGAGTAGTAGACCTGGTGGGCGACGTAACGGGTCCAGCCGTAGCGGTCGGCGACGGCGAGAGACTTCATGAGGTGCCAGCCGGAGAAGTTCGAGCAGGCGATGTAGCGAACCTTGCCTTCGCGGACGAAGGTGTTGAGGGTGTCCTGGACCTCGTCGATGGGGGTGAGGGCGTCGAAGCCGTGCAGGTGGTAGATGTCGACGTAGTCTGTGTTGAGGCGGC
>WNGR01022447.1_pt1 | contig 11614 bp, 13 predicted proteins | sample 5407581 | NCBI WGS metagenome assembly WNGR01 (sample SAMN13153383, study PRJNA577476) | soil metagenome | isolation source: 80 cm soil or saprolite under Garry oak tree replicate 2 | place: USA:California | collected 2016-06-15
TGCTGGTAGAAGTAGAATGAACTCATTTGAACTGTACTGTACTATTCGATGGATGTCAATGTGATTCAACTGTGATTCAAGTGTATGCAATTGGGACCAATGAGATTCAACGGGATTGAAACAAAAGCATTCAATTAAATTCTACGCAAATCAACCATTTTTCAATGACGTGCAATTTGTATCAATGTAATTCATCAAGCAAATGAATCAGGATGCGTATAGTCCGGAATTTTGAATGCAATTGAATTGGTTCAACCACATTCAACCCAATCCTTTTTCATTCACCGGGATTCTGACTGGGGTTGAACTGGCGCTTGCAAATCCTAACGCCGCTTTGCTCGTAGCCGCTTCCTCATACAACCATGACGTTAACCCGCCATATCCTCCCTACTATCAGAAGCAGGACATACAATCATTGCTATGCATTTCAGTCATGTGAGTTTATGAGATCACGCCGGATGGCAACCAAGTCGGAGTCACAAGGAGGCACCACAGTGAGCACAACTCGCATTCTGTACCTCAACCGTTTGGAAGCTGACAACCCTATTCGAGCCTCTGCGAAAAACCCCACTGTACGGTCTTCATGTTCAACACGGTGCAAAGATGGTCCCGTTTGCGGGCTATCACATGCCATTGACGTATGGGGATGTCGGCCAAGGTCCGTATCCCTTCACATTCCAGATTCGAGGTTTCTGATGCCTCCACAGTTGCTAGTCATCAACACGTGCGACAGAGTGCAGGACTATTTGACGTTGGGCATATGGTACAGTCTAAGTATGCGCCGCAAATAGATAATGTCCACCCAAATCGTCCCTGAACCAAGAAAACATTTGTAGCTTCCGCGGCGCCACGGCGACTGAATTCCTAGAATGGTTGACTCCGTCCTCACTTTCGACTCTGGTTCCCTATTCATCGACACTATCGGTACTCCTCAATGAGCAAGGCGGAATCATCGACGATACGATGATCACGAAATACGCGTCCGACGCGTTTTACGTAGTTACGAACGCGGCCAGGGGCAAGGAAGACTTGGCGTGGTTCGAGGCGCGGTTGGCAGAGTGGAACACCAGCGAGCGCTCGAAAGGTGGTCCTGTAGAGCACGAAGTATTGGAGGGATGGGGCTTGCTTGCCCTACAAGGTGCGTCGTCGGTCCCACTCAAGGCTGACGACTTCACAAGTCAGGCGAACGTTGCTAACTCAAGACAGGTCCCGCGGCAGCGGACCACCTGCAGGCTCTGACATCCTACGATCTGCGCGCGTTGACATTCGGCCGGAGCGCGTTTGTTCCACTCGAGGGCATCAACGTGCATGTCGCACGCGGTGGATACACAGGTGAGGATGGCTTCGAGGTCAGTCCCCTACCTGTCGTGCTGAACCCTTGCTGCTTGCTAACATCCAACTAGATTTCTGTCCCTCCCGCGCATGCCACCTTCCTTGCGTCCGCACTCCTCCGCTCGCCCGTCCAACTCGCCGGTCTGGGTGCACGTGACTCCTTGCGCTTGGAAGCGGGAATGTGTTTGTACGGCAATGACCTCGATGAGAGTACGACACCCATAGAAGCTGGTCTTTCCTGGGTCGTCGGAAAAGATCGTCGTACCGCGGGAAACTTTATTGGCTCGAAGACTGTCCTGGACCAACTGAAGAATGGACCACCAAGACGGCGCGTAGGACTGATTGTTGAGGAAGCGCCTGCACGCCGTGCGTGTCCTTCTCAATTTCCATCTATTCTTCCTAAATTTTGAATCGTTTCAGAGGACGCGAAAGTGCTTGCACCAGAAACGTCAGACGAAATAGGTGCGCACCCTCTCCCGTGATGATTGACGAAAGTAACAACAAGCGCTCGTAGGCGTCGTAACGTCAGGCATCCCACTCGCTCCTACTGTAGGCAAAAACATTTCCATGGCTTACGTCAAGTCCGGCTTCCACAAGAAAGGGACACCCCTCGCAGTCGAGGTGCGTAAGAAGGCTCGCCGGGCTGTGGTCACACCCTTGCCATTCACCCCATCGAGGTACTGGAGAGGTTGAGGTAGCCGCATTGCTACGAGGCCGTTATTAGAGAAACGTAAGCTTACTAGTAGTTGTCTATATTAAACGACTATGGATCTTGCAAACACAACACCTGCACCTCATCACACAATTCACTGGGGAATTCCAATGCAGTTACAATGTTTTATAATCGTGAGATGTAACATACAAATATCTTCTGCCGACTCAGCGGAATAAGTAGCAATTTTGAGAACACGTGCGAGGTACCAAGTACCAACGGTTGAATTGAACGACATGCCTATTTGTTTCACAACCTCACCGAGATTTGACACTCACCCACTGTCAATATTCGAATACTTCGAAGCTATCCATCGCACATTGCACAATCGAGTCGACTCAAAAGCTGAACAGAACGCAGTGCGTGTGGGTACAATTGCGACGGGTATCGTGAAGGACATGATGATTAACACCAGGCATTATGGAATTCGTGGATAGAGACGAGACGATAGTAAAACGGAAGGCCGGAACTGTGTGAATAGCGGAAGAACTTGAAAAGCAGCAGTAGGACGCGCACATGCCTAGTACTCCCTTTCCTCCTCCACATCTGCGGAGTCAATCCCTACTTCTTCGTAATCCTTTTCGAGCGCGGCAAGATCCTCACGAGCCTCGGAGAACTCACCCTCCTCCATGCCTTCGCCGACATACCAGTGCACGAAGGCCCGCTTGGAGTAAAGCAAGTCAAATTTGCGATCCAGCCGGGTCCATGCGTCGGAGATAGCAGTCGTGTTAGACAGTACGCAGACGCTCCTGACGACGCGGGCGAGATCGCCATCTGGTATGTGTGCCGGTGGTTCGTTGGAGATGCCAATCTTGAAGCCCGTCGGACACCAGTCGACGAACCGGATGGTGCGGCGGGTCTTCAATTGGGCAACAGCGGCGGTGACGTCCTTCGAAACCACGTCTCCACGGTACAGTAGCGCACATGCCACTGCAATGTCTCGTTAAGGCACAGGCCACCCAACATTTTAAGGTGGAACATACTGTATTTTCCTTCCATGGGATCGCAATTAATCATCTGGCTGCCGCGTTGGAAGCAGGCATTGGTGATTGTGTTGACATCGTTCATCTCGTGTTGGGCCCGGTCCACGGGTACAATGGGAGACAAAGTAGCAAGAGGGAAATGTATTCGCGGGAATCTATCGGTGAGGGAAATGTTAGAAGACCCGCATCGAAAGACGACGAAAGCTGACAGACGGGACAAGGTTTGTTTGGAATTCATTCAGGTCAACGTTCAAAGAACCAGTAAACCGAAGGGAAACTGTGATTGAAGAAACAACTTGGGCGATCAGACGATTCAGGTTGGTGAAGCTTGGCTGGGAAATTCCCAGATACTTCTTGCAGATCCCAAAAATTGCTTCATTATCGACCTGAAAGTATCAGGCCCGCCGACAGAACCATCGCACATCGATCTACTCACCATGAATGAACAATCAGCATGCTCTAACGTCGTATGCGTCGTCAGCACAGAGTTGTACGGTTCGACAACAGAGTTGGCCAACTGAGGTGCCGGATATACGCAGAACTCAAGTTTAGACTTTTTGCCATAGTCTGTAGATAAATGCTCCAAAAGCAGAGCCCCAAGACCGGAACCGGTGCCGCCACCGAAGGAATGGAAGACAAAGAAACCCTGGAGGCCAGTGCAGTTGTCAGCGAGACGGCGGACTCTGTCAAGGATGACATCGATCTTCTCTTTCCCGACTGTATAGTGACCACGTGCATCTGTGAACGCTGTAAAGGGCAGGTCACGCTAGACAAGGACGCATGCACTCACAGTTACTCGCCGCGTCCTCCTTCCCCGTGATCATGGTCTCCGGGTGGAAGAGCTCACGGTACTTGCCCGTGCGGACCTCGTCAATCACGTTTGGCTCGAGGTCGATGTAAAGAGAACGCGGGACGTATTTCCCAGACGGCGTCTCGGAGAAGAAGGTACTAAAGCCGTCGGCGCCATTTCCTCGCACGGTGTCGTTGCCTCCAAGGCGGCCGTCCGGCTGAGTTCAGAGGTATCAGAGGCGCCGGCAGAAGTGCATTTAGATTGCGAGCATGAACTCACACCTAGCCCATGTTCGACAGTGTACAACTCCCCTGAAGAGTATTCAATGCGTGGAGCTGACGAGGACGGCTTTTCAGCCTGACTTACAGCAAGCATTTCCGATCTGGACTCCGGCCTGTCCGACGTGTATGTTAATGACTTCACGCATTTGCCTTTGGGATAGCGGGTTGCTAAAGAAGGGACGAGAATGAGCCAACTTTGGCTACGAGACAAAGCACCCCAGGCAGCGGGTACTCACGGTGGGGGGGAAAAAGTGGTTGATGGTGGTAAAAGAGGCAAAAGGTGAGTCGGCGGGCGGGGACATGTTTTGGGTTCTTGTCTCGATCTCAGCGCAGAAACTTCTCACGATCATGACAGTATGAATGGACTCTATGCCAGTCATAAGCACAGTGATGCAGTAGTAAGAGTGTGTACGCCTCTCTTACGTCGAGCGATTATCCTCGTCACATGTCGAGCTGCGAACGCTCGGACGACGACGTAAAAGTTCTGGCCTAGAATATGCCGACCGTCACGGCGTCGTGCTCATTGAAAATGAGATGTGGCTGGCTGGGCGTGGTCAAGGCGTGTATAGGTAACTTGTCACGTGCCCACCAGATGTCATCTCTTCGGCTGCCTCGGCTGCAGATCACTTGAAGCAGAAAAAACGAGTTCTTCACGTTTCTTCATGTTTTTCCTTATTACGCGTAAGAACGCAAGCCCGTTGTACGAGAACGAGAAATTCACGTACTCGAGAACTGTCTGTTGACACTGACGCTCAGCTCAGAGAACCCGTTGGTTACGGTGCATGAAAGTGGCGGCAACGCTGCACTCTCGGGGAGCACGCAAGACCCCGGAGTCAGGATCCGAGTCAGCGTGCTCACAGTGGTTGAAAAGCAATGGACATTCGACAGACCGCGTACCAATCATCCGTTGGAAGATGGAACGTGGCGATAGTGCGGTGCGATGGCGACCCTGATCTCTGTGAGCGAAGCCGGGCCTCGGACTGCAGCCAACCGAGTCTCCCCGGAGATTGGGCGCAGCTCCCTCATTTCTCTCGGCAACCCCAAGTTCTTTTCCTCTCTTCGCCAGTCGGCGCTTCTGCCAGCGCGGAGATGAGCAAACCAAATCAGACGAGGCGATTGCGCTTCGATTTTCCGTGTGTCACGACCGAGGTGGCACCGTTGATGTCCAACAGCCTTCATATGACCAAACATCTCGGTGAGACCGCTTTGGCGAGGCACGAGGCTGTTAGGAGAGATCCCAATCCGAAGGGGAGTGCTCGTGCTCGATGCAACAGAGCTGTGAAGATGCCGATACAGTAGCAGGAAATTGCTCTGGTATCGACTCGGAAGTCGGAACGCAAGTACTGTACTACCCCGCCGCCGCCTGTGGGTGGGCGATTTATCACCGAGACCAACCAGTACCCACGAGGACGCCAGAACCTTCTCGCGTCTGGGAGCCGGGAGGTGAGCTAGTCCTCCCGTGCTGCGGCGCTCGGGCTCTGGTTTGTACCTTGCCCGCTTCACTTGCCATTTGGCCACTGGCACCACACCTTTTCCAAGTAAATCACGATTGCAGACACTTTGTCCACAAAAAGGTATGCAGCTGCACTGACTACAGTGTATCCCTGTGCATTTTGTGGAACCGTGCTTTGTCCTAGCTAAGTTACATGTTGCGGTATTACAGTAAAAATTAAAAATTAAAAATGCAAATAGAAAAAAACTACCCACAACGGAGTTCTCCAGACAAGAAGATTAGATTGAAACTACTTTAGTAAGTCCCTGTCGATTAGTGGTTAAATCATCACGTTGTGGTCACGAGGTTTCTCTCGCTGCAATTCCGTGAAGCCAGCGGCTCGAATCCGCTCAGGGACAATACAATGGTTTTTTTTTTCTATGGCCCATGTCATGCGCTCGCTAACAGCGTGATACCGATTACAGAAGCACACAGACTATAACCATCGTCAGGAGCGACGTATCGACGTGGTCGTTCAATAATTATATGGAGCAGTTACAAACATATTTACGTGTGCAAAGAAAAGTACTCCGTTACGGAAATCTTGCCGTGAACGTGGTAGTGGCACTCAGTCGATGAGGACGATGAAATAAAAATGCGATGTTTAGGCAAGCACGAGGCCAGTCGAGCGCTTGGTTCTATAGTAATGATTGAAAGATTAATGGGAATTAGGGTAGATGACGGAAGGCAGGTAAGAGACCCGAAAAAAAAAACCATTGTATTGTCCCTGAGCGGATTCGAGCCGCTGAAAAAAGGAGCGGTCTTCGGGGCATGATGAATGCGCCCGGGCACAAATCAAGTTCGTTAGTTTTCGTTCGTCCTGGCGCCAGGGCTCCAGAACGCAGACACCTCTGCCAGCGGACTGGAAGATGGCGGGGTGGTACCCATGCCGGCCATGGCTTTCAGATTGTTCGTGAAACCGGGAACAGGTATGAGAAACGCCGGTGAAGTCGCATCCGGTCCGAGTGTAGCAGCGAACGAGACAAAGTTCTCTGTGGTCTGTGCGCGGTGCACGAGTGAACGGCGAGGGGAGAGCTCTGCCGCGGAGGCCAACGGCGGGAGGGGCGGGAGGGGCATGTTCGGTGGAGGGACGGGGGGAGGCTTGCGGAGGGCACGACGAGATCTGAAAGCAACGAACAGAAACCAGGTGAGCACCACTTCACACAGTAGAGAAAATGGGTTCTTACCGCAGCGCGCCACCTGTACTTCCGCTCCGAGAACGACCCCCTACCCTGCCTGACACAGGTATATAACATAATTCGTCGGGGCGCGGGAGACCAGCCGGGCCGACGTCAACACTGCCACTGCGCGCGCGTCCGCCGGGGCAGATGAGCGTACTGCGCTGCAAGGCGATGCCCGCGTTTCGCTGAGGACTCTTGACGGCGCCGAGCCCATTGTTGGCGACGCTGAGGCTGCTGCGCCGCCTTCGCAGACGTGGCACCCCACTAAATGCTGATGAATTGGTGCTCGCGTTGCTGGATGTGCGGCTGCGAGGCATGAAGTAATCCATCACATCTTCGAATGGCTGGTCCAACGGCGTGTTCAGTTTTGTGGGCGTCGTGTCGGAGTCACAGTCGACGTTTATGAAACTATCGGGTTGGGAGGGTGTGCTGTAGTCTGAAGGGTCGGCATGTCTGTGTAGTCGTGGGGTTGCGAGAAGGCCCGAGGAGAAGATGGAAGAGTAGCCAGTCATGAGGTCGTAGGATCGATAGAGGAAGGAAGAAGAGGAGAAAGGTTAAGAAATAGCGGTGACAGCCCTGCCCTGTTGAAATTCTCATTTATTGGGTTTGGTTTCCTCACCTGAGCTCAGAAAACGGCAGTTGAAATTATCTTGTCCGGCTGTCCGGCATCTTCGTCGACCTGACAACAACCCCAAAACCTTCGTCGTCACCCAACTCGGTCATTTCCGATTCCGACTCTTCGCCAGTGTTGTTACATTTGTGGTGTGTGAATGGAGTTTTGGCACAACCATCAGCAAAGCAATATCACCGTTATATCTGCCTTGCAATTCCTTTCGGTTCATCCGGTGCCCAGGTACAAAGATATGTCCTGCGGTGGTCTATCTTAGTACAGTTAGTTACAACCCTGACGCCGGTCACATTGGCGCCTAGGTGGTCCCCTGACCTCTTGGCATTAGCTCGATCACCGCTCTATGGCACTCCTGTACATATCGCGTAACATTGGCCCATGAACATGCACCCGGACATTCCGGCGAGCTTAAGCTTGCGAGCGTCGTCTCGGAGATTGACCCTGTATTTGTCGTCGAGCGACACCTACAGTATGTGCGTAGGTGGGATCTAACCTACGCGCCAGTCCGGCCCCAAGTTCGCCCGAAATACGACCCTAATAATAGGCAACAAAAAACGCGCTGAGCCGAGATTTTCTACTAAGTTACTTATCTCTTCCACACGTGGATCAACAACGTAAGAAAGCGTGCCGTACATGTATGCCTCAGCGCCCACAGTCTTCAGTTGCGAAATAGGAGCCGGGGTGTTTCCAAGTACACACGCGCTGGGTGCAGTGTGTCACATTATGGAAAACTGACAACATTGTCGCACCATCTCCCAGTGCTCGTTATAGCTTCGTGCGGTGCGAGGCAGCACCATCAATGCCAGGTCCTTTTCCCCTCATTTCCTCGATCGGTCGACCCGAACGAATCAAAGTCAGGGTCGTCCGAAAGCCAACAGTCTTTCACTTTGTCACGTGTTTCTAGTTTAGTCTGAAACTAGTTTAGTCTTTCTCTGGTGGGGGGTTCATAAAAAAATGCTGGGCCCATTTACATGATCCATTCGTCCCGTCATTTACAACATGACGACTTTAGTATGGTACAAGGCCCGACACGCGTGTGCATTGACCTTGCACAGGAATTACATCTGGTGCATCAGGCTGGCCCGGTGAACTGAAACTCGTTCCGCGCTGTTTTCGCCCCATCGAGATCGACTTCCAAGGTTTACCACAACACACTAGCACCGGCAATCACTATGAAACCAGGACTCGGTCCCAGATGGTCGCGAGCATCAAGTCAGCCAGTTGTGCCTAGACCGCGACTTTGGTTCACAGTTTGTAGGACGACTCGGAACGTAATCCTCTCGCCTTGCTCTCGCCCCAAACCAGCAGCTAGTCAAGTAACTTACTGTAAGCCTGACATTTTTCCGATGGCCGCTTATCTCCGGTTAATTTGAAAATGGGAAAACAACGTTGTTGTCGGAACGGCAGGGCCGCGTCGAATCCGCAACCACAACCTAAAAATCTGTCCAATAGTCGCCATGGCATCCGCATCCAGTTCGTCTAAATCGCTGCTGTTTCAACCAGCGTTCTCACGCTCTGCTCATGTGCTTTGATAATAGGGCGTCAATCTTACCGAGACAAGATCTAACTCGAAATGACGCTGCTCCGTCAAACCAACTGAACACATCGTACTGTCTGACAACTGTCTCACCGCTGTTCTACGGTGCGAATGCGAATATGATAACCCAAACTAGCCCACACTGCGCCGAGTATGCTCCCAAATGGTGCAAGAATGGTCTTAAGCTTCGTTCAATTTAAAGCTGTGTCGCGTCTGTCACATCAGAATTTGCCAGAGCGCGTCTCAAGTGTGAGGCCTCCATGGTTGGACTAACGTAAATGACAAGGTCCATGGAAGGGAAAGAATGAGGCAGTTGTTTCCAACGCTACTTCTCCATACACCCGTCGGAAAAAAAAATTTGGGCGGGACCTGATGTACGCAGCATTCCGACGTCGGCATTGACTTCTTGTGGCATGGTGCACCCACACTCAAATGGACAACAAAATTACAGGTTCGGGGCAAACACCATCACAGTAGCTTACACGTGGAAAAGAAATAGAAATACGTCAGCAGCTGCTTGTCATGATCTATCATTGTCACGGACGATTGTCTAGTGGAGTATCCTTTCCGCCTTTTCGCACGAGTAATTTGATCTCATTTTGCCAGACGGAATGTTGCCCGTTCGCGCTCAGGTTCCTCCTAACGGGCAAAACTGTCTGCCCATTCTCACTCCGGCGAAATACCGACCAGCATGGTCCAAGACGGACGTGCGGATGATTGAGTTACCTGCCTGACAGTTCTCGTTCTCTTGCCCAGGGCAAGCCACGGTGCCCGCCTCGCCGCTCGTCGGGATGTGTACCTCCCCCGCGGAATGGCGATACCCTATAAATCGCGGAGGCAGATTCGGCACTGGGTCATTCCCGTGCGTGATGTAGGTGTACTGGCTGCCGAGCTGTTACAGGTACAGGAAGGAATGTTGGGTACCACGTGCGGTGGGAGAGTCAGGATCGGGTGAGTCGCACAATCGCCAACAACTGAGTGGTCCGTACCTGTGAGTCGATGAGATCGGCAAACGACTGGTCTCCGCCTCGCGGGGGAGCGAAGACGATCGTGTTGATAGAGACGGACGGATCAAGATGCTGGCGGAGCATGAGAGCGTCCAAGATCGCAATCGCCGCGCCAAGGCTGTGCCCTGTGACGAGGACGTTCCGGGACGTCGTGTTCTGCAACCCTGACTTGACTGTAGAGAGAATGGTATCGGCGGTGCGGCCTTGTGTGCATGCAAAGCCTTCGTGTGTCTTCACGTCGCCTGTGTGGCAAATGAGGTGGGATAACCGAATGCCTGGGATTAGTAAGGAGCCATACCTCCAGCATTGGGAAAGAGCGTAGTATTCAGCCCCTCGTGGAAGAACCTCACAACATTGAGGATAGAGTGCCTGACAGAGGACGGAGATGAGAGAGCAGAAGTTCGATCAATAGCAACTTCGAACGCACTTACAGCTTCGTTGGATCGGTGCCCTGATGCGCGACGACGATACTTTGGGTCTGGCCATCGTGTCCGACAAAAACTGAGGGGTCACTACAAGTCCGCATTATCCACTCGCCTGTCCCACGAGCAAAGCTTACAGTGAGGGATCTTGCCGCCATCTTATTGCAGAACGGAGCATCAATACTTTACTGCGAACGTGATCAGTAGTTGAGAAGGGAAAACGCACCGCCTCCGACGGTAAGTGGGGTGAAACCGCCCAACCCAAGGGCCTGGCACGAGTTGCCACACTTCCACGTCTGGACGAGGTTGCTCGGGCAATATGCGATCTGCGCAAAACGCGCCGGCCGCACGAATTTAGAAGAAATTTCTTGTGCGGACACGGGTCTCGTATCCTGATCGTTGCCGCTGCGCTCTTCCAGACCTAGAGGGACTGCTAAGGCGGCAATCGGGAGGAGCAAAAACGCGAGGACGACAGAGGTGTGCATTTTTATGTTTAATAGTCGCATGTCGTTGGGAGTGTGTGAACCCCGAAAAAAAGTAGAAAGCAGGATCAACCTGTGAAAGAACGGGAGTGGGGAGAAGGAGGAGCGGGGAGGGACAGCACAGCTTGGACGCCAGGTGACGAGCTCTAGTAGTAGTCGGCGGCATTTTAAGCATCCTGCTTGGCATCCTGCAGCGTCCGTGACACCCATCAATCATAATGCAGGTTCGCGAGGCAGTAGCGCAGTTGTAGGCCAATGCAATCATGTTGCCGATTTTTGATTCCAAACTTGGGAAAACGCGAGTGCAGGCTGTGCAGTTCGGGCTGTTGCGCACAAGGTTGCGCAACTAATCAGGGTTCTTCAATACTTGCCTTAAACGGTCAAGTGCAGTGGTTCGGGCCAACATTTTTGAGCTCCTAGAGAAACAAAATGTGGGGGGTGGCAGTACGTTGTGTACCAGTGGTGGTAACATGTGCAGTGCCGGCAGCGCACCACCGCTTTACAGTACGTTCGCTGGCACGGATTATGACGCCTTGCCAGACCTCGCGATGGTCAGCTTCACGCGTTTCGTTTCACTAATAGCTCGGGTAACAAAATTTCGGCCATCTCGCTTACCGTTGCACTTACAGTAACCAATTCAGTGCAAGCATGAGTAGTACATACAACAGCCGAGACTCACGTTCTGTGCCAATAAATTTAGGACTAATACCAGAAAGGCTCAGGACCAGCTGTTCGGTTCGTCGACGAACCTACAGTAAAGTGTAATT
>WNGR01007435.1_pt1 | contig 11611 bp, 11 predicted proteins | sample 5407581 | NCBI WGS metagenome assembly WNGR01 (sample SAMN13153383, study PRJNA577476) | soil metagenome | isolation source: 80 cm soil or saprolite under Garry oak tree replicate 2 | place: USA:California | collected 2016-06-15
TGGGAACATTTATATTCCGGAGCAGTATGTAAGTACAAAGCCAGGTCCACACTGGGCCGACTATTCTGTATGGAAACCCATAGGGGGCTCACCGATAACAACACTATCTAAGAAGTGCCTTTTCCATCCCAACAAGGGGAGTAACGACTGACACCGCGAAAGGGTCACCGGATGCTGGCCACCCCAACTCCACTCTCCACAAACCCGAAACTATTACTACCCTACTCTCCAGGGATCAAATGGGACAAGGGTGGACCTTGAAAACGCTGTGAGGGAGCGTAAGCGCATAGGTAAGGGAGGGGTGGGGGACGAGAATGAATAGGCCAAGGCAATGTGGGGAATAATGATGTATAGTGGGGGTACGGGGAGTAACGAATGTAAGTAGGGTCCAGGGCAATAAAGCCAAAATCCCAAAACAACGAGAGGCACCTTCCAAAGGAACCAGCTATCAACCACAGAGATAAGGGGAACTTGCCTGTCTGGGAAAGGAGGGCAGAGGTGGGGTTACGGGTAGTAGTGTGGCAAAAGGAGTGATGCTAGGGGGGAGATGTATCGTGGAGGGAGACTATCAGGCAGATGTGGAAGGCACAGCTGGGCCACGCAGCTTCTGCTTCCAGCGCCAAAGGTCCCCAGAGTGCCCAAAGGCGAAGAGGGTCTTTCTGGCCAAAAGTGATTGCAGAGAATCCCCAGAGGGATCCTTGAATGCAACCACAAGGGACAAGAGAGACCCCGGAGTGTATGTTGATGGTGCCCTCACCCAAGATGGGGGCTGTGTGAGGCGGAGAGTGTGGAAGGCAGGGTTATCTGCCACGAGTGCCTGCAGGCACTCAGAAGAGGTGTAAGGCCTGCGGGATGAAGAAACTCCGGTGGGGATGCCGTTGATAAGGAGGCAAGACCATTTGACATTTTCATGTGAGGTGATGGGGAGGGGTGAGGAATCGTGGGAGAGGTAAATCGATAAGGTGTCAGAGATGAAGTGGGAGGCTTGCGTGAGTTGATACACCAAAGTGTCAGGTCCAGCCATGACCACAAGGTTGTTCTTCGCAGTCCACCAAGCGGCAGACAGGGAAACCGGGTGGTGGGCATCGGTGAATACAGTGTTGAGGTGTGTGACTACCTCCTGAGGGGATCGACAGATCGCCAGGGAAACATCAGCACCAGGGGCAGAGGGGCGTAAAGCCACGACCAAAGAAGGTTGTGCAGGAGTCTTCACCACAGAGGCAAAGGAGGGGGGTGCAGGGCAAGAAGCAGGGGTGGGAACAGGGGCAGTGGGAGGCTGGGCACGGGGTTTAGGGTTGGGTTGGGCAGAGGGTTTCTTTACAGTGGCCACCTGAGGGGGGGGCCTGGAGCCATTGACTTTAGCAGCAAGCTCCTTGACTTGGCCTGCCAGCGAGGCGAAGGCTGAGTCAAAGGAGGTGCGGAGGAGCCGAGGCTCCTCCTGAGGGAGGGGGGGGTAGTGGGGGGGACAGAGGAGGGGTCGGTGAGTTTGACAGCAAGCACGTCAACGACTGAGCGGTTGCCCAACTCAGCCATCGGCGCATTAGCACGGCGTGCAATGAGGGCCCGGATCCCCTCAGGGGTCCGGTTGCTGTCATCGCACATATCGTGAATAGCGGCAGCAGATTCAGCAAGGAAATCAGCGAGAACACGAAGAGGTTCAGTCATAGGGATGGTGGTGGTAAGAGGAAGAGGAGTTGTAGCTCTCTCCCTACGCTTCCACTGAGCTCTATTGCCTGGTGATTTTACCGCTCCTGAATACCCCCGAGTCGCTGGAGATCATTGATGAGTTGTGGGACGCGCCTAATGACGATGTCGCACTTTCCGTCCGACCACGTGCCCCCGATCGACCACCAGCTCTTCGATGCGCGGCATTCGCCAGTGTGCCGAGCCGGCCGCGGCATGTTCGACCAGCATGGTGACTGCGCGTCGCCTGCGTCCGTGCCCGCCGCCCAGCAGGGCCCCATCGCCCTCACGGGCGAGATACTCACCCAGTATCACACCGCAGACGCCGCACCGTTGCAACGTGAGGCACTCTACTACGCGAGTGCAGCACGGTGCAAATGGCGCGGGCTGAGGAAGTACCACAGTCGCTAGCACAGTCGCTGGAACTGTTGCTGCCACCGTCGCTGCTACAGTCGCTAGCACCGTCGCGGTCGCAGTCTCGGGCACAGTGGCTAGCACAATGGCTAGAGCCGTCGTTGGTACCGTCGCGATCACAGTCGTTGACAACACAACGGCTGGCGCAATTGCTGGCACCGTCTCTGGCACCGTTACAGTCGCAGTGGCTTGCACGATCGTTAGCACAGTTACCAGCACCATCGCTCGCACAACCTCTGGCCCTATCGCAGGCACAGTGACTCGCACAGTTTGTGGCAGGGATAATAGCACTGTTGCTGGCAGTGCTGCGGGCTGCCTGGCGGGCAGAGTCGCCTGTCCGGTCACCGGCGGTGTCGTTGGTATGCTCGCTGTCACAGTTGCTGGCAACGTTGCTGGGAGAGTTGTTGGAACAACTTCCGGCATAGGCGCAGATACAGGTCATGTTGCGGTCGCTGGAACAGGCGCAGGCGGGAGCGGTGGACAGTCTTGAAATGGTTGCCCGTACGCTGCAGACTGGCGCGGACAGTCTTCGGATGCAGATGAATGACGCACCAACGCCACATGATGTCTGGGAAGTGGAACGGCGCGGCGCAGAGCGGAGGGCCGTGTAGTCCTGTTTGTGAATTTGTTTATGCGTTCGCGTTGGCCAGGATACGGCGGGGGCAGCTGAGGGGGGACAAGACGGATGTGTTTGGGGTTGGCGGCGGGCTTTCGTTCCTGGTACCGTAAGCGAACTCCCCCTCTCAAGTTCCACGCAGTACCTTAAAAAAGAACTAATATGTCAGCCTGAGATGTGCAAAGGAAACAAGTGTGTGTATTAGCGCATTTTTAGAACCGGTCTTTGCCAGTGCTATCCAGTGATCGACAGTGATCGCTTCCCGCGGACAGGACTGCCCTTGAGTCTGGACTGACATCAAATTCAGCCTCCGCCCAAAGACCGCGCACTCCCGGGTCATGGGATATGAAAGTGGCGAGTGTCACGCGGTGCCAGCGCTGAGTCTTCTCCAAGTCGTTTTGGGGCTAACGTGGACTTGACTGGAACGTGGAAGTGTATGCTTGAGTGTATGACTCGGATACCTGGTTTGATAACTTGGATCTGACTTAGATGTTCGTGCCCCGATTGAAGACGATTTCATTAACTAGATATGGCCGGAACTACACCACGTAAGAACCAACGAATATAACAAGGAATATGGGCCCCAGGCCCCTTGATGAAGCAAACTCAAAGGGGGTGACTGCAGCCGTGCCATCTCCTATTCCATTCTTCCATGATAAACGGCTTGCTGTAGCCACGGCTGATTTCCATATGGTCCAGAGACCCACCACAGCGACTGCTGCCGAACTGTCAACAGAATGATACAAAATTAAACAATGTTTCCCAGAACCCAGTACATATCTACAGCAGAAATATAACAGTTGTTTTCTTTGGCTTCGATTCGAAGAGAGGTCGGATGCGCCCCTCATGGAGTTGATCTGATAGGTTGGATAATGCGACCGCAGGATGTACCAAGTATAGTCAAATGTGATAAAGGGACCATCTAGATTGGGAGTTGCGCCTGTCAACTTGCTTGTTGCTTGTCAGACTCAAGAGCATTTAGGCCCATTCAAATCACGCGCGCATCCAGTTTTTGCTTACCCACTTAATAGCTATTAGGGGATTGGGCGATCATCAACTTCGCATTCAAGGCTACAGTAAGAGCCGAACAATGCTGAGGTAATACATGAATTTCCAAACTGTCAATCTTTTTGATCTTGTCTGACCATGCCCTTCATTTACCCATCATGGGAACAAGAACCATAGCCGTCAACTTGACAGACTTGATGCAGTGCGTTTGGTGCGTCGTATTAAACCCGCGCTCGCAATTTCTGCTTGTGCGCTCCCACTTGGAACCGAGTTCCCAACATTGCCGTTATGTTTGCCCTGCAACAACCTCCATCACAGAACTTGAATGCAGGCGATGATACCACCGCTCCGAAGGAAACCACTTATAGTGACCCTTCTGGGGCCATCTTCTCTATGTATATCTCCCGTGCATTAAAGTTTGACGATGAAAATGTGGAGAATTGGAAGGGAGGTGCAGATGGCATTCTTGTTTTTGTACGCTTCCGCGCCGCCCCAACGCGATGACTGTCGTACGCTTACAATCCCCCACGCTTTCCAGACTGGCCTTTTCTCTTCTACAGTGGCTACTTTTATCGCCATGAGCTACCCGAACTTGCAGCAAGATCCCAACGTCACCACCCAGTCCCTCCTCGCACAGATATCCCAACAACTTTCCACTACCAACGGTACCAGTCCCGCCGCGAGTCCGTCTACCCAAAGTTCCTTCTCCCCCTCCGCTTCGGTGGTATTTGTCAACTCGGTCTGGTTCCTCAGCCTCGTGCTCAGTCTCACATGCGCGCTCATTGCTACACTTTTGCAACAATGGACCCGCAGATACCGCCAGATAATTCAACGAAATCACGCACCTCATGTCCGTGCCCATATCCGAGAGTACTTTTCCCGAGGCGCGCGCAAGTTCGGCATCTTCGGGCTCGTCGAGACGCTGCCTTTCCTTCTTCTCTTATCCGTGCTCCTGTTCTTCGCCGGACTCGTCGTCTTTGCCTTCCCCGCCAATCACATTGTCGCCCATATCACCCTCGCAATCGTCGGGTTCTGCATCTTCTTGTATATCTCTCTCACTCTAATGCCGCTCATCTTTCATGACTGTCCCTATTACACACCATTGACGTCAGTCCTTTGGTTCTCCTCTCAAATAATCCCACTCTCCTTCTTTTCGGCTCTCTACCATAGCGCAAAGCAAATGCACGACCGTTGGGGTACAGTCAGCGAGAACATGGTCAAATCATTCCACCGCCGGCATGAGAACAAGGCCAAGTCGTTGTCGGAAGGCATGATATCCAAGCTCGAGAACTCGGCTAAACGCATTTCGATGGACATATACAAAAAAACGTTCGCTTGGACGCTCAGCCAGCTCAATCAGGATCACGAGTTGGAGGAATTTGTCGCTGGGATCCCCGGTCTGTATGAGTCCGAGGCCTTCGCCACGCACGACAATGGTGACGTACTGCGCCACATTCACCCCGTCGTCGCAGTCTTACCTGGACCAACGAATTCTAATACGCCGCTCCCTTGGAGTATCATCCGGCTCGCACAACGAGCAACCGCAAGCAATCTTTCGAAATCCATCCAGCAGAAAAGAACTCAGACCTGCTTGAAGGCACTCTACTACATCCCTGGCGCGATTCGCGACCTACTCGCATCGTACGCTGCGGGGAAGCACTATTGCCTGGAGATCCTACCGCTGCTGAACTCCCCAGAGTCGCTGGAGATCATTGACGAGTTGTGGGACACGCCCAATGTCGACGTCGCGCTATCTGTTCGGTGTGCCGCGGCGGTGGTCGCCGCATTCATGATCACCCCCCCTCGCCGTACGCTTGACAATTTTGTAACTCCCGACGTCGCTTTCATCTGGGATGACGACACTGGCAAGCATTTCCTGACTAAGCGACTCCGTGATGGTGCCAGCGCGGACCGCGGCGTCGCTCCTGAATACCACCCCCGCAGCGACAGCGCGCGGCTGCAGAACATCGTGTGCTTCCTCGCGGACATCAAGGACACGCTACGGGGCATGAACACGCAGTGGTGGACGTCCGACAATGCGGACTTGATCCGCCGGGAGTGCCGGGCGCTCTTCGATACGCGTCGTACGGAAGAGTACCGCATCGGTCACGGCACGTTTGACCAGCAAGGCGACCGGGCGTTGCCCGCGTTCGTGCCTGCTGCGCAGCAGGACCTCATCACACTCACTCTCGAAATACTGGCGCGAGATCCCGTCAAAAATGTTGGGGAGTCGCGGCGCGATGCATTCCGCGACGCATATGTGCAGTTCGTGCAAGTGGCGTTGATACAGGCGCGGGAACAGGCGCGGGAACAGGGGCTGGCACAGACGCGGGCACGGACGCAGGTGCTGCCACAGGCAGAGCTCGAGACTCTGGCCCGGATACAGGCACAAGCTGCGGACAGTTTCGAGATGATCAGGCGCACGCTGGAACCCGCCCTGCAGAGCCTTCAAGTTCCGCCGCAGACAGTCGAAATGCCCATCCCGCACGTTGATACATCTCCACCTCGGATGCCTGTGCCGCAGATCGATTCGGTCACGGGCACGGCGACGGTCCGTGTCGACGATAGGCCAGTCCCGGCGCATGCCGCATCTGCTCAAAAGTCGTCGCCTTCCCCCCCTCAACCAATTGAAGCCATTCCCTCTCTGCCATATTCGTTGGCGTCATCCTCAGCGTGGCGTGAGGCCGACGCTGGGGAGTTGGGCCACCCACCTGTGTGACGTGCTCAAGTCCCAGGCGGAGGGAAAGTAACGAAATCTGAGTTTTGCTCGTATCTGTCACATGCATAGCTGATGTTACGGCTGGCATTTTTTTCCCTTTGCTTCATTGCCTTCTGAACAGATACGAGTGACTCGGTACCGTATTGACGTCTACATGCTCCGTCATAAACACTTTCTTTCTCCCTGTGTTACTGTACAATTATCCCACGCTGCTGCGAGCCAATGACCACAAGAGCCATGGTCCGACCCCCCACAAATTGCAGTTGCTTCTTGTCTTCATTTCATCGGCCTCGACTCTCGCGTCCAAGGTAGACCCGTGCTATCTTATCTGCAACGTGTTCTCGACCGGTCAAGATCATAGTGTGGCGAGGCAAAGACGCCAAGTAACTTACGAGGTCAGTGAAGTGAAACGAGATTAGGTCAGCGACCCTTTTAGGAAGGTGTGTGTCAGCAGGACACGGAGTGCGAGCGTACTATCAGCGAGAAAGGGAAAGCGCGCGCGGGAACGTAGACGGATGCTCAGCAGGAGCACGAGGGAAAGTGTGAGCAGGGAAATTGCTACCTTTTCGAGTAGAAGGGTCACACCCTTATATACGGAGAGTAGTACAGTAGTCTAATGTCTAATCTAAGGGCGTCCTCGGGGCTCGCTTGATCGCCTCGTGGCCTGTCGTATGGTAGGCGCTGTCGCGGTGAGTGCGGTGTCGGGTGAGGTATTGTGGTCGGATGGCGGGTGCGGCAAGGTAGATGGTTTCGAGCGTAGAGGAAGGGCGACTCTTACAATAGAACCGGAACTGATTCGAAAACGTGCTCGAATCGATACAGAAAACTGCAGCTACGATGACTGCGGCCGATCAAACAACTTGATATGAAGGATAAGCGCGATCTGGGCCTGACTCGAAAGTTGCGGTGATCGACAAACTGCTACAGCTCTCCTTGTCACGGTCTTCTCGTTGATCTCCTTTACCCGTCTTCGAATTCCCCCCTGAGAGACTCCGAGCCGTTTTCGACTGAGGTGAGAACCACACAAGTTGATGGAGGAAAAGGGGCGACAAGGTACTGCTGCTATTCCTGGGGAACCAAAGGGTAAATATGCGGGCAGTGTCTATGACCGGGAGGTAGAGAAAGGTATAGTAGAAAGGGTATCGGAGTTAATGTAGAGAGAAGAGGGGACAATCAACTTTGTCCTGAGGTGGGTCCAAAGATAAGTGGTACTTGGTACTCCGACACTAACGCGCATACAGGATGCGACACAACGTCGTATCTTGGTGACTCCAGTGACCGTCGCGGCGCTCGGTGACCACAAAGGTGGAACAGTAACAGTGGCGTGCCGGGTGCGGTTCGCAGTGGCGGAGCGCTACGCCAGCTAATGCAGGAGTTGTTCGCGATTCGTGTGGAGGCGGCGTCCATAGAGAGAGAGGACACGGTGGCGTCCCATAACATAGGTTATCTTACGCCTGCTCCGGTGAAGAGTGCGCATTACAGATGATTGCCTGTCCTGTTCTCATGCGTTGACTAATAATTGCCTGTCCAGACGCACGGCGGCGGCGTTTGCATGCGAGGACATGAGTCGATCGTCTCGGCGGACGGCGTCGGGCTAGGAGACTTGGGCATTGATGTAGACTCTCAGCGCGAGATCGCCCGCATTCAGTCCGTGTCATACTCGTTGCCTCCGTAGCGTGGCGGACGATTGATAACTGGCACTACACAGAGGAGCATCAGTGTTCGTTTCTCCACCTGCAAGTGCAGCACCACAGCGCTCACCGGAATGTGATGGTTGGAATAGTCTTATACACCCGCCCTGGTTTCGTGGAAGGGGTCAGAGGAAGCTCAAACTCGAGCATGGTGGGCAAGTCGACAGGATGAAGCCCGGTGTTAAGGTCTTTGTTCGCAGCCCTCTCAGCGAGGGTGGCGAGAGTTATCTCTACCCCGCCGACGTAGTCGTCGCGCGTGATCGTATCCGAGTCAAAAACGCAAATTTGTATAGGTAGCGATAGGTCGTGATCGGGCACGCGGAAGAATAGCCGCTCATTCCAGACTGGGTTCAGCGAGTGCTGTTTGACGGGCGTACGTTGGACCTCTCCTCCAATGGAGACTTTTACGTAAGGGTCCATATCCCAGCCCGTGCGAATCACTTGCGGTCCGATCAGCGGCGATGTAGCGTTGGAAGTCAAACAACTCACTGTTAGGCCACTTCGGAAGGTCCTTCGCGCTATAGATCTCAACCATGACGATGCCAATGTTGTCTTTGACCGTAACTGGGGCCCGGTGCGCCAAAGCAGGGTTCACCAATGCGTTGTAGATTGTCCCGAAGTCGGGCAGACCCGTCGAATTGGTGGGCTGGACAAAGCCGACTTTGATGCACATAGTCCCACGCGCGGTTGCGGGTGGGGGTGAAGAAACGAGTTTAACGGAGAAGGGCTGAGGAAGGGGGGGTAAAATCCCTACTCTTATCTTCGGTAATAAAGTGACGTACCTGATTGTTGGGGTCATAAAAAGCGAACGCAGTTCCATGGAACCACTGATTTACTGGCAACGCATACTCGCCCAGATAATCGTTTTTTTTGAACTTGTCCTTGTCCCAGACAACAAAATTGAGCGTGCCAAGCTTGTGCACAAGCGACGCGTAAATTGGGAAGTCGAACGTCGCGTCCTTCGCCTCATAGACGGGATTGAGGTTACGTTTGCACACAGGCGTTTGGCATTGTTTGTCCAAAACAGAGACGACCACGAAGCTACATAAGCGGGAAGAACGAGGAGAGGGGCCCGGAAGGTCAGCGAGCAACGCCCGTAAGATAACGAGAGGTAGGCGGACGCACGGATCACTTTTGCCGTTGCGGTCCTTGGATTCCAGATCCTGGCAGGAGAGGATCCGCACGCGGAGGTAGACGATTGGAGACTCTTCGGAAGAAGGGGTATCTCTGCTGCTGCTCCCGCGACCCGAAATGCGGGTATGAGGTTGCGTGGTATAACTGACTGTGTTGGAAGAGGCTATCGGCGTAGCAGAATATCTATTGCCGGCTCTAGAAGATCGGTGGGAGGGTCCAGGAGTTGGATGTTGTGTAGATGTCCTTGATGTGCGGTGGATGGACATGGAGGCAGATATCTACAAACCAACCATCAACCACGGCCCGGGTGCAAGGGGGCCGAAATCCCCGCCGGTGACTCGGATAACACTTCGAATAGAGTCCAGCCATCTGGAGATCATAGAAAACCGCTGTGACTGCTCTTGGTTCCACTTTCCTCCTGCTCACACACACGCACGATAGTCTGGATACTTCACAACCGTCATTGCATGGGGACTGCAAGAAACGTGGCCATCTCTCTCGATTCTCTATCCTCATGTCCTCGTCTCCCTGCAGAGTACCCAATGACGTTTGAACGAGCAATATGCCTTCCCCAGCTATTTCAATTCCCGCTTGCCCATGCTAAAGTCGAGCACTTGCTAGCCGTCGAAGTCCTTAGCGGCGCCGGGGCGCGAGAGGTACCTGATGATCACAGATGTGTCCCAACCCGCGTCTTGTTCTCATCTCTCGCTCCCCATTCTCTATCTCGCCCAGCGCCGGCACTGTGCTTCTCCTTGCGGCGCTGCACTGTACGAACAACTTACCTTGCGAATCGGCCCCTCCCCCACGGCCGCCCGGAAAAGTCCGACCCGCGGCGCGAGCTCTCGCCGAGGCTCGCCAACTGCCCTCGCGGCCTTCATACCCCACCTGCGCCTCTGTTCCGAGTGTGAGCCAGAGATGCAGGGCCTCGTGCCTGGGCGGCATCACGACCGAGCGCGCGTACTCCAAGGTCTCACGCCACTCTATCACCTCGTGACATAGCTCGACAGCCTCGCGATTGAGCCGATCCGCAATACACTCTACGCAGTGCTCGCAAAGAACACCGCGCCTGCACGCGCGATTGACGCGCGACCCGCCACGCGTGTACTACGGCACCGTCGGGCTCGCCATCCTCGCCGGAGCGGCGCGCTCCGTGGTGACGAACGGCTCCGCCCCGGGATACGTGGACCGGGGCGGCGCGGTGCAGCCGATGCGCGGGACGAGGCTCGCGGTCGCGGAGTGCCCCGCGCCGCTGCGCGAGTTCGTCGCGGTCTGAGTGGAGGCGGCGCGTATCGAAGAAGAGGATATGTTGGCTTCACTCGTGCTCGCGCAGGAGGACCGCGAGGTACCCGTACTGCGGCTGGAACGGTCAGTAAAACTTAATTTCTATATATATCATAGCCAGTCCCCCCCTGACGCGTGAACGATTACCTGCCTGTGTCGAGGCAGTGGCGGCGTTTGCATGCGAGAGGTATGGGGTGCAAGTGACCGTGCTCGTTCCGTTGTCGCGCTTGCGCGCGTCCCTGTTTCACTTGGCCCGTGTATGCGCTCCTCGGTTGTAGACCAACCGCTCGGGGTACTAGGTCGCCTCGAGAAAGTGAGCTCGTCCGTCTGTGGATTCTTACCTCACTTGTCCCAGTGGATGGCGTTAAAGGTACTTTATCGCCGTTTTCTCAACGTCTCCACTTCGCCATTCTTTGTACCGCTATCCTAGCAACTTTCCAATGCCACTGGCAGTATAAGTAACGCCGCAAGTCCATCCGTAGAGAGTTCCTTCGACCGCCCATGTCGATGGTATTCGTCTTTGGTCCGTGTCCCAAAATTCCGTGAGCCTGCGATGCTGTTGTGGAAGCACGCTGGGCCAAAGTAACTTAACTGATGAGCGTCGCATTGGCTTGTACTCCGGGATAAAAACGGTTCAAAAAAAAAAAAAGAGCGTCGCATTCGTATTTATGCTCAAAATGTGTTCTCAGTCAGTCTACATTATAGAATCAAATATGATTCGCCACCGCGTATAGATTGATGGTGAAAACAAGGATGAAAAACTAGCTGCAGTGATAAGGACTTCAACTCCCCTGCTTAAAAAGACGCCCATTGATGCGGCAGGTATGGTACGTGTGTACTTCAGATTGTACGCAGTGCTTCAGATAGCAATAAGAGAAAATCTTCTGCCGGTGATAGTCTGATCTCGTGCTAGCACTACTCATTGCTCTTACAGGTTAAGGGAGCCGCGAAGGACGGGAGCGGTCACGCGCGAAGGCGAGCAGGGGAATAAGTCACACTAGATAGAAACAAAGAACTCAGGAATCGCGGGCAGAAGCGATTGCTGATATGTATTTACCTAGATAG
>WNGR01007436.1_pt1 | contig 11611 bp, 9 predicted proteins | sample 5407581 | NCBI WGS metagenome assembly WNGR01 (sample SAMN13153383, study PRJNA577476) | soil metagenome | isolation source: 80 cm soil or saprolite under Garry oak tree replicate 2 | place: USA:California | collected 2016-06-15
CTGTCACGCTCTGGCGCTTCCGCCAGCGAATCACATGAACGCGTGAGGTCAGCGGCAGAACCTCCCAGCCATGCTCGTCGGAAGGCCCGGTCCGCGCACCCGCCGAGGGAGCAGCCATGAGCAACGAGCTGAAGGTCGGGTACCGCACTGTGGACGGGCTGCAGATCCGCTACGCCGATAGCGACGGCTCAGCCAGCCAGCAGCTCGTGCTGACCAGTCCGTGGCCCGAGAGCTTGTACGCCTTCGACCGGATGTGGCCGCGGCTGTGCGGCATCGTGCGGCTGCTGGCCATCGACCTGCCGGGCTTCGGCCGCTCCGAGCGGCGAACCGATTTGCTGTCACCAGTGACGATGAGCGAGTTCTTGATCCGGATCCTCGATGAGTGGAACATCCGCGATCCGCACCTGGTCTGCCCGGACGTCGGCACGCCAGCAGCGCTGTTGGCCGCGGCCAGCCATCCCGGGCGGATCCGGAGCCTGGTCGTCGGCGGCGAGGCTACCGCCTACCCGCTGGAAGTCGGCAGGGCACTAAAGGAGCTGATCGAAGCGCCGGACATCGACGCCTTCCGGTCGCAGGACCCCCGGGCACTGATCCAGGGGCTGATGGCCACCCTCGGCCCGGCCGCGCCAGCCGAGGACATCATCGCCGACTACGTCGAGTCCAACAGGGGCGACCGCTTCGCAGAGGCGGCCCGCTATGTGCGCAGCTACCCCGAGCAACTCCCGCTGCTGGCCGGGCTCCTCCCCAAGATCTTCACGCCGGTGCAGATCATCACCGGGCGCAAGGATCCGATCGTGCCGGTCGCCAACGCCGCGTTCCTCCACGCCCGGCTGCCCAACAGCCGGCTGGACGTGCTCGACACCGGGCACCTGGCCTGGGAGAGGCGCCCGGTGAGTACGGCGCGATCATCGCCGCCTGGGTCAACGGCGGCTACCTGGCCGGCAGTGCCGGGATGAACCTCACGTGATCACAGCCAATACCATCCGCGTCCGCTGAGGTGGCACGGCGCGAAGGCAACACGCCGATGATCGGCCATCCTCTGCGCGATCGCGTCCCGGCCTGCCGTGTGCTTTCCTTGCCTAGGTGACAGCCCTGCCGCCGCACGGCTATGGCGACAGCGGACCTCCGCCAACCGAGATCGCGCCCCGGCAACGCGTGATCGCTAGCCGACTCGCTAACCACGTGGCCGAACTCGTGCTTGGCACCCTCGCCGGACGGCTGGCCAGTTCGCCGGTTGAGGGACTTTTTTGCTAAGGCGACTCGGCCTTGTCGGCAGCCAAGCGAGTCAGCGCGACCCGGGAATTGATGCCGAGCTTTTCGAACGCGTGGCGCAGGTGGCTGCTGACGGTGTTGGAGGAAATGTAGAGCCGCTCGGCGACTTCGCGGTTGGTGAGACCGTCGGCGACCAGCCGGACCACGGCAAGCTCGGATTCGGTCAGGGCCGCCCAGCCTTGGGTGGGCCGGCGCTCAGCGGGCAGGCGGCGCTGGATCCCGAGTCGCCTGAGGCGCCGCCGGACCCGGGCCAGGTCCCAGCTCGCCCCGCAGGCGGCGCAGATGACCAGGGCGCGGTCAAGGGCGGCGATAGCCCGGTCGCGGCGGCCAGCCCGGATCTGCGCCACGGCCAGATCCTCAAGGGCGGAGGCCAGCGCGAGCCGCCGCTGGCCAGCTTCCAAGATGTCTACGGCCTGGGCCAATAGGCCGGGGTCCCCGGTCAGCAGGCCACGGGCGTGCATGGCGCTGGCCGGGAAGACAGGTACTTCCCGGTTGATCTCGGCTCGCCGTTCCGCATCGACCGCCACCGACTCGGCCAGCTCTCCGTCCCCGCAGGCCAGGGCGATGCGGACCAGCTGCGGGTCGTCCGCCGGGTCGAGGGGAGAGAGCGGGAACAGGGACAGGCGCTCCTCCTCGCCCAGCGTCGTCAGCCACCGACGGGCCTGAGCAGGATCGCTCTTGGCCTGGGCTTGCAGCGCCAGCAGCCACGCGGCATGCCGCTCGATACCTGGCACCCCGGACCTGAGCATCACTTGTGCGATGGCCGAGGTGAGCTCGGTTTGCCGCTGGTCCGCGGTGTGCAGAGCGACCCGGCCAAGGACGACCACCGCATCGGCATCGAGCACGCTGAGCACAAGATGGGCCTCGTCGGGGCTGAAACGCCCCTCGAGCGCGGCAGCGGCATCTGCCAGATTCCCGAGCTGCAGCAGCTGGCGGGCCCGGCTGGCCTCGAACAACTGCAGCGCCCGGCCCTGACGGCCCTGCTGGGCGGAACGGATGCCCTCGGCAGCCGCGGCTAGCGCGTCGCTGAAGCGGTCCAAGACGGCCAGGATCCAAGAGCGGAAGGCACGGGCCTGCCACTGCCGAGGGTCCTCGCCGGCCTCGGCGCTGCGCAAAGCGGCGTCAGAGAGGGCGAGCGCTGTCTCGAAGCGGCCGCGAGCGACCTGCAACGCGGAATCACCCAGCTCCAGGGCGAACCGCGCGGAGCTGTCGCCGGTCTCCGCGATGGCCTGCTCCACCTCCTTGAGCAACTGCTGCGCCTGGTCTGGGCGACCGGCGACCACGAGGTTGTAGAACAGCAGGGCCAGCAAGCGCGCCCGTAGGTCCGGCGGCACCCCGGGCAGGTCCAAGGCCCGGCGGCACGACTCCGCGCGCACCTCAGGGGAGATGCCGAACAAGCTGGCTATGCTGAGGCGGACCTCGGCCTCCTGCATGGATGGCAGCACCTGGCGCAGCGCACTATCGGCGAAGACCTGCGCCTCCTCGCTTCTGGCCGCGGCGTTCAGCAAGATGGCGGTACGAGCCACCAGGGGGCCGCGCAGCGGATGACCCTCGGCGGTGAGATCGAGGGCCCGGCGGGCCAGGTCGGCCGCCTGCCCGGGGTCGGTACTGCCCAGGACGTCAGAAGCCCTCATCAGCGTGGTAATGGCGAGCTCGTCGCCAGGCGCGGCGCTGGCGGCGAGCTGGGTGGCGACCTCCACCGGCAGCGCCCCGGCGGCCAACAGCGCCGAGGCTACCTGGCGGTCCAGGGCATGCACAGCCGAGGAGGGCTGGCTGGCGCGCACCGCCTCTCGGTTCAGGTCATGGGTGAAACTCAGCATCTCCCCGCCCTCGGCGAGCAGCTCACTGCCGATCAGCTCCCGGATCGGGTCGAGCAGGCTCGAGGCGTGCACATCGAGGACCGCGGCGAGCTGGCCCACGGTGAACCGGCGTCCCAGCGACGCGGCGACAGCGGCGACGTTGCGGGCGGCAGGCGACATGCGGGCCAGACGTCGGCGCATCCCCTCGCGCACCCGCAGCGGCAGCCGGGCCTCCACCAGCGTGGCACGCCCCGCATCGACGCTGACGAGGTGCTCTTCCCGCAGGCCAGAGAGCAGCTCCAGGAGAAAGAACGGGTTCCCACGCGCGCCCTCAGCCAGGGTCAGCAGGGAATCGTCGGGAGCGGCGCCAAAGACGTCAGCCGCCACCTCGGCGACAGCGGCCTGGTCAAGACGCCCGAGAACCGACTGGCCGGCTCCGTTGCGGAGCAGTTCGGTGACCGCGCGCCCCAGATCGCTGCCCGCCTCGACGGGACGGAAGGCCAGCACCCAGCCGACAGGCAGGGAAGCCAGCCGGGCCGGCAGGGTGCGTATCGCCGCCCGAGTGCCGCCGTCAGCCCACTGCAAGTCGTCAAGGCAGATCAGGATCGGCCGGCGCAACGCGGCCTGCTCAAGCAGGGTCTGGATGTCCTGCAGCAGCCAGTAACGCTGCTCGCGCGAGGCGCGGGAATCCCCGAGTGCAGAACGTTCCAGCAACGGCTCCAGGCCGCCGAACAGTGCCTCCATCAGCACGACCAGCTCCACGGCCGCATCGCCGGGCCCGGCCACGCCTTGGCCAACAGCGAAACCATTCTCCCGCGCCGCCGACACCACCTGCTCGATCAGGCGGGTCTTGCCTAGTCCCGGGCCGCCTTCAATCAGCCAGCTGGTCCCGGCCCCGCTCCGCAGCCGGGCCAGGTGATCGCGCAGCGAAGCAAGCTCACCATCCCGGCCCCGCAGCCGGTTCGACGCAGTCCCGTACCCTGCGACAACCCAGCTCTGCACGGGCCCAGGGGTGGCGTTTCGGACGTCGCCGCTCATCTTGGTCGTCCCATTCTTGCACGCACAAGCATGTGACCCAGCCCCTACGGCGATGCTCGGCTTCGGCAGGATGAAGGAGCAGTCCTGCCATCCATAACAGGGTGATCCGCGTGCCGAAGCTCGCGCAGTCGCCCTGGCTGTCCGTCGCGCCGAGTCGGCAGGCGCACGGGCAGATCTGCGACATCCTGCAGCGTCGTCACTGAGCGTGCGCATCAGCCGCCAAGGTGCTGTCCGTTCTGAGCAGGTACCGAGTGGCCCACTTGCGGCTGACTGGTTCGTGGAACGGCCGCAACAGTTGGGCGAGGAGCCACCGCCCTGGGTTACGTGAGCACCCTTGCGGGAGTCCTTCGCACCGGCCAGTGAGATACGGCACGCAATCCTGCGCGTGAGCACGTAAGGGACCGGCCGTCAGCCACCTGGCGCAGCGAGTAAGGACTGAACAGCGGACAGTGCTCAACCTCTGGCCATAACGACGGCACCCACCGCCTGTACAAGGCCGCCGTCACCGGCCGGGAGCACCTGCCATCCCTATGGCTCACCGCAGAAGAAGCCCTGGCCGTCCGCCACCCGGCCACCCTCGGGCCCGGCCGGCGATGGGCTGCCGGAACGGAGAACCAGCCATGATCACGGTCACTATCTGGCACAACGTCGCCCTGGACGGCCAGGGCCACCACACCGGGATGCTGGAGGGCTACCAGCCCGGCGACCCGGTGGTCCGCGTCTTCGCCTACCAGGCCGCCCCCGCCGGCTCCCCGGAGGAGATGGCCGAAGAGGCGTTCGCCATCTGCAACGGTCACCCCCGCGACGCCCGCGGCGAAGACCTGGCCCGCCGCTACTACCAGCGCGAGCTGCGCTCGCTCAGCTTCCCTGGAAAGTAAGCGTGTTGCAGGTGGTCGTGTTGCCGGACGTCAGCGTTTGTGTTGTCCCAGGTTTGCCCGGTCTTAACGCGGCGGATTGTCGGCGCAGGGCCGTAGCGGTTGGCTATGTCTGCTCGTACCTACGACATGGCCGATCCACGCCCGCTACGCCCCGGCGGCAAAAGCCGCCGCGCGACCTCCAGCGTGGGGCTGGACAGGTTCAGGCCAAGCGCGTTGCCACGGGGTGGACTGTGTCGGCTGATTACGTTAGATACATTTATAGTCACCGGGTGTTGTGCTCACCCGGTGTCACGCCGGCAGCTGGAGGGGCGTGGTGGAACACGGGTTCGCCCGGCGTGGGCTGGCAGCCGGGGTGTCGACGGTGCTGGCCTTCGGGGCAGGAGCCCTGACGAATGTGGCGACCTCGGGATGGACATGGCCGGCGGGCATAGGGATGGTGGTACTGGCCGGTGGCTGGGCCGGTTTCGAGGTGTGGCGGGCGGTTCGCGGCGACCAGAGCCCAGCTGTGCTGGCTGGGCATCGGGCCGGTGCGCAGTACCGCGATGGGGTTCGGCGAGGGTCGCTGGCCCCGCCGAAGGGGTTACTGCCCGCGCGGGTACGTGGTCGTGAGGAACTGCTGACCGCGCTCGATAGCCTGGTCAACGCCCCGGACGGGCGGCTGCACGTGTTGTGCGGCCTGGGCGGGTGCGGCAAGACCACGGTCGCGTTGACGGCGGCAGGGACCGCGGCGGCCAGCGGGGCGCGGGTGTGGTGGATCACCGCTCGGGATGAGACGTCACTGACCAGCGACCTGGTGGACCTTGCCGTGGAGCTGGGCGCCACGCCGGAGGAGGTCAGATATGCCGGAGCGGGTGTGCGCAGCCTGACCGACCTGGTGTGGCAGCGTATCGAGGCGGTGCCGGGGCGGTGGGTGCTGGTAGTGGACAATGCCGACCAGCCCGACCTGCTGGCGGCTGAGGGGGGCCGGGTCGGTGACGGCAACGGTGCGGTCCGTGGCTCGGCACGCGGCCTCGTGCTGGTCACCAGCCGATCCGGTGGTGCCGAGGTCTGGGGCGGTGTGGCCATGCTGCATCCCGTAGGGCCGCTGGGCGACCACGACGGCGGGCAGGTGCTGTGCGACCTGGCTCCGCATGCCGGCACCACGCAGGAGGCGGCCGGGCTGGCCGTGCGGCTGGGGGGGCTGCCATTGGCACTGCATGCAGCCGGCCGGTATCTGGGCTCGGCAAGGGCGCGGCTCGACCAGATCCCCACGTTCGCCGCCTACCGGCGGGCAGTTGATGCGAAGTTCACCACTTTGCTAAGCGATGCAACTGGGTCCGCGCGCCCGCGGGAAGCGGTGATGACCACCTGGGAACTGTCCCTGGACCTGCTGGCGCAGCAAGGACTGCCGCAGGCCAGGGCGCTGATGCGCCTGGTGGGCGGGTTCGCGCCAGCAACCATCCCGGTCAGCGTGCTCGACGGCCCGGCCCTGTTCGCGAGCAAGGTATTCGTGCCTGGTGCGGCAGGCGGCGCTGGGCGCGGGGGGCGCCTGGCCGTCATCGTGCGAGCGGCAGCCGGCGTGTCGCGGCGCCGGACCGCCAGCTATGGTTTGCCGGCGCACCAGCGGACTGTCATAGCCCTGTGTGAGCTGGGCCTGCTTGACCTGACTACTGGCACTGCGCTTACGCTGGCTGGCTGCGTGTCCGCTCATCCCCTGGTCACCGAGGCTAACGCCGCGCTGCTGGCCGACCGTCCTGCCCTGGCCCGTGCCGTTCACACGACCGTGGCCGGCCTGCTCTCCCAGGCGACCCGGGGGCGCGACCCGCGGGACCCAGACGAATATCCCATGTGGCCGCTGCTCGCCCCGCACCTGGCTCACGCGCTGACCCACACAACCCCCTACCTGTCACGAGCTGCCATAGCCGCGCTCATCGACGCGGCCAGCACCACCATCTGGGGCCTTCTCCGAGCGGGTGACTACCTCACCGAGTACACCCTCGCCGCCGTCGCTGCCGAGACCGCCGTGCACCATCTTCCTGCCAACCACCCTGCCAGCATCAAGGCCCGCAACCGGCTCGCCGATGCGCTGAAACGGCGAGGTCTGTATGGGGAAGCTGAGGCCGAGTTCCATGCCGCGCTCCCGGCGCAACAACGAGTATTGGGTGCCGACCATCCCCAAACGCTGGAAAGCCGGCGTAGCCGGGCCGACCTGATGGCCAAGCGGGGGTTGTACGAGCCTGCCAGGGCGGAATTCCAGGCCGTGCTTTCCGCCTGCGTCACGGTATTGGGCACCGACCACCCCGATACCCTCCATGTCCGCCACAACCTCGCCGATGTGCTCTTCCACCGGGGGTTGTATGAGGAGGCCGAGGCCGAATTCCGGGCGGTGCGCGACGTCCAGCGGCGGGTGCTCGGCGATGCGCATCCTGAGACCCTGCACACAGGTCACCACCTCGCTGAGGTGCTGACCTGGCGAGGGTTGCACACCGAGGCCGAGACCGAGTTCCGCGCCATACTCGACACGCAGCGGCAAGTGCTCGGTGACGACCACCCTGACTCCCTGGACGCCCGGGCCGACCATGCCGTCGCGCTGACCGCGACGGGGCATTATGAGCGTTCCCAGGAGGAGCACCAGTCCGTGCTCGACGTCCAGCGCCGGGTGCTGGGCGATGATCATCCAGACACCCTGCGCACCCGGCGCAGCCACGCGGACCTGCTCGCCCTTCGCGGGCAGCGCGACCAAGCCGAGGCCGAGTACCAGTCGGTACTCGACGTCCAGCGCCGGGTGCTGGGCGATGATCATCCAGACACCCTGCGCACCCGGCGCAGCCACGCGGACCTGCTCGCGCTTCGCGGGCAGCGCGACCAAGCCGAGGCCGAGTACCAGTCGGTACTCGATGCCCAGCGGCGCGAGTTGGGTGACACCCACCCTGACGTCTCGGTGACACGGGCCGCCATTGAACAAGCTCAAACATCACGTTCGTCACCGCCAGGCACTGCGCCGTAGGCGCGTGCGAAGCAGGCGAAGGTGCCAGTGAGCCAGTGCTTGCCAGCCGGATCACCCCAAGGCGGTCCCCAAGCTGGCGGCGAGTTGCGCGTCACCCTCGCGTGTTGGGCGTCATCCCATCCCTGTGAACATGCGGCGTGACCTGGTTTGAACACCGGCGAGCCAGGGTCGCCTGCTTGAAGGCGGCAGCTTCGTGACATAGCAGCTTCTGCGATCTGCTAGATTCCGCGATCAAGCCGGAAAAGCGTCGTCACGAAGAGTGGACAACCGCGGGACGACCGACCGTGCGCTTGGCATCGATCGCCGAATCCGGCGCGTCGAGTGCGCCGGGTTCGCTTCGATTCCCCTGCTCCTTGGTCAGTCGGCGGCCAACCTCATGCGCCGTCGGTACTACCGACTACGAGATTGATCACGAACTGCCGAATCACAGCGGCTGATCCGAACACGCCAGGCTTGTACCCGGTCGTTGACCTGATTGCATTTGCTCCGACGCGCCCGTCGTCAACAATCGTGAAAGACCACGTGGCAGGATGATATTCATTTCCGTGATAGTCATCATAAGACGAATAGGAGTCGTTGCGGGACAGATATGTCACCTGGCGTGCCTCATTGTCGAGCCGCGATCGGAGAGTCTGGTTGAGGCGCTCAATCCTAGCCCGTTCACTCTTAAGTTCGCGTTGAGCTCGAAGCACCACATGATCACCGAAGCGCACGGCATCCCGCTCGCTGTGTCGCTGACCGGCGGCAACCGCAACGACGTCGCCCAGCTCCTGCCCGCCATCCAGGCCATCCGGTGCGCGGGCCGCTGTGGTCGGCCACGCAGCTCCCAGGCCCTGCGGGTCGGCATTGTTGTTGAGCGCAGCCTCGCACCGGACTTGGCAACACAACCGAAGGTTCCGGGGAACTGTCCGTCGGGGACGTCGTGGCAGTCGGCGAAGTCCCGCTCGCCGTCGGGCGCGTCGGCTGGACCCTCGTCCGCGGCGGCCTGAACGAAGTCCGCGCCAGCGAGCACGGCACCCACCCCCTGCCGGCACGCAGTCGCTTCCCGGACACCGCAGACCGCCCAGCCATTCCCTGCCCAGACCAAGGGGCAACCTGATGACGATACGCAAGCCGAACCGCGTGACCGCCCCCAAGCGGGCAGTGCTGAACGGCACCAAGACCAGCCACGCCTCGATGCCGCGCACCCGTGGCCGGTGGCGGCTTGACGTCACGCGAAACCGGGGCAGCGCGCCCGGTCGCGGGCAGACGGCCTACCCACCCTGGGTCCGCCGCCGCGGGCGAGCGGATGCTCGCCAGCCTAGACGGCGACCCGGTCCGGACCGCTGACGACATTCGCGAGCGCCTGGCCGGGTTCGACCCGGAATTCGTCGAGGGAGTCATCTGACACGGTGGCAGCCAGGCCACCGTGTCAGATTCAAGATCGTATTCCCGGGCGGGCGCAACACGGCCGAACCTTCCGGGGAACTGTCGGTCGGCGACGTCGTCGCCGTCGGCGAAGCCGGGCTGGCCGTCGGGCGCGCCGGCTGGACCCCTCTCCGCGGCGGGCTGAACGAGGTCCGCACCGACGAGCACGGCACCCACCCGCTCCCGCCACCCGGCCCCAGCCCCGCTCCGGGCGACGGGGCAGTAGCTGACGACCTCTCGCAGGAAGGAACCATGCGATGACTGGCAGGGATACCGCACCGCCCGCGCCCGCCGGGCAGGGCGTCGCCATCAAGCTGGATGACGGCGTCTACGCCGTGCTCAGCTACGAGAAGCGCACCGGTGAGACCTACAACGACGTGACCCGGCGGCTGCTGGGCATGCCGCCGAAGACGGCTGCCGCAGACGAGCCCGGTACCCGCCCCCTGCCCGCACCGGCCCGGGACGGGGCGGCGCCCGGCGAGCCCAGCCCGATTCTTCCCGAGAGGAGCCGGACCGGCCATGACTGCCCTTGAGTCCCCGGACTACCAGGTCGCCCGCGACCGGATCAAAGGCAACCCGGTCATCAGCATGATGGCCGCCGGTGTCGCCACCGTGCCGCTGGCCGAGCTAGCCCACGAGGACGGGACGCCGCGCTTCGCGTTCCTGCAGCACGCCAACCGCGCCTTCGATCAGGCCGAGTCGCAGAACGCGGGCAACCCCCGCTACCAGCGGTACCCGGCGGACGCGCCCAGGCAGGCTGATCGCCGAGGCGGTGCTCGCCGAGCGCGCAGCGATCCGGGAGGCGGTCGCGTCCGCCATGGCCGCACCCGGCACCGGCCCGGAGTCCGGCGGCGTGACCCGGATCATCGAGCGGCTGCGGGCCGGCGAGTCACCGGTATCGATCGCCCGCGAGACGGGAGCCCTCCGGTGATCTGCACAGCCACGACGGAGACCATCTTGCTGTGCGACGGCTGCTTCCAGGCCGCCACCGGCCTGCTCGCCGAATGCGAAGACGGCTGCCCGCAGGACCTTGATCACACCGGCCTGTGCCTGCGCGCCAGCCCCGATCAATGCCAGTGGTGCGGCACCCCGGCCGGCTCCGCGAAGTCAGCCGCGCCGACGTCGGGCACCTTCTTCCGACCGTCGGCGAGGAAGACGAAGGCTTGTGGTTCCTGCACTGGGCCGACGGCCGGCGCGGCCCCTACCCCTCGGCGCAGGCGGCCTGGGACGACTGGCACGCCAGCCCTGCGGCACCCCCCATGACCGCGCAGAACAAAGGGACGCCGGCATGAGCGGTGAGGACAACCCCGGGCCGGTCCCCGAAACCGAGACGTGGATCTACGGCGGCATCCGAGCCGGCCAGGACGGCAAGCGGCGGCACGCCTGGATCGACCCCGCCGGGGAGGAGCACTGGTTCTCCCGCACCGGCGCCCGGATGGCCGTCGGCAGCCCACTACACCGTCCAGGTGTCCCGCCACGACGGTACCCTCACGCTGCACGGCACCCCCGAATACGCCGGCTCGGCCGCAGACCAGGCCACCCGCCGCGCCCTATGGGCCGAGCACACCCTCGCCCAGACCCAGACCGAAGCCAGCCGCGCCGAGCGCGACGCAGCCCGCCGCAACGCCCTGGACGAGGCCCTCGCGCCGCTGCTGGAGCTGGCCGGCGGCCTGCGCACCGGCGCCCAGCGCGACGCCCTGGCCGCCTACGTCATCCGCAAGCTCCACAACGCCTGAAACACCAGATGACCATCCCCCGGGGCAGGCAAAAGCGTCCCAGGTGAATGCTCATGCCCGTCCTTCCCGTGATGAGTGTAGGTTCTCACGGCAGTTGTCCACGACACCCGTCTTGACGTCGACTTCGTTCAGGATTCTCAGCGAGTTGTCCGACCGGTCCTTCTCACTGATCTGTCCTTTTCTTCAGATACTCCTATCATGGCGTTCCTTGCTGCGGTCTCTGGAATTGCTACCTCGCCAGACGGGCCGGGTCGACGGTGGTCGAAGATTGCCCGTTGGCGACCAACGCGTCTGCTCGTTAGCGGTCAGCTTGGTCACGAATTGTGACAGCCGAAGATGTCCTGGCCGCGCCTGATCCGCCTTATTGAGACTTCCAGTAGGCGTTGCGGATCTGGCTGGATGGCAATGAGCCGGGCCCGTAACGTTGAGAGGTCCGATGGGCTGGGCTCCCGAACCGCCTGCCGGCCGTGCGTGGCCTGGCTTGATATCGAGGTG
>WNGR01011297.1_pt1 | contig 11611 bp, 9 predicted proteins | sample 5407581 | NCBI WGS metagenome assembly WNGR01 (sample SAMN13153383, study PRJNA577476) | soil metagenome | isolation source: 80 cm soil or saprolite under Garry oak tree replicate 2 | place: USA:California | collected 2016-06-15
TCCAAGCCGATAACAGCCGGACTACCCCGGCGAAGGTTTTATGAGTCAAACCTCGCGCGGACTAATCTTTTGGCCGTAGAAATATGGATGCGACGTGGGGAATCTTTCGGCATAAGCGTCTGCCGCAGCAGAAGGTAACAACTGGCCGTTTCGAAATCGAGCGGAACGGTGAAGTCGCCTATCTTGAATACAGTTTGAGCGGAAGTGTGCTTGAGCTGACCCACACTGAAGTTCCTAAAAAATTGCGTGGTATGGGGCTCGCTTCCTCTCTGGCAGAAACGGCTCTGCACTGGGCCCGCGAGAACAGCCTCAAGGTAGACATTATTTGTCCATCAGTGCAGGAATACGTAGCGAAGCACCCGGAGTACTCGGATCTTGTTATGCGATGACGTGGCGACTGATGATTCGTGCAAATCGGGGTGCCTTCAGGTCCGCGTCATGTGCGCCCCTTTATGCGACGCCTGTCAGCAATACCAATCCGCCCTTGTCAGCGGTAGTCCACTCTTTTCATCCTCGATCTGTACTGAACGGTAAGAAAATACTATGATAGGGAGATGAAACCGCAGAAACCGCGGAAGCCCCGGACGCCTGCTGGCCGGCCACGCTCCTTCGACTTGGACAAAGCTCTGGATGCAGCGCTGCAGGTATTCTGGCGCAAGGGCTACGAGGGGGCCTCCCTATCGGACTTGACCCAGGCGATGGGTATCAACCGCCCCAGTCTTTATGCCGCATTCGGTGACAAGGAAACTCTGTTCCGCAAGGCACTTGACCGCTACGCCGAAGGGCCAGCCGCCTACGTGGGCGAAGCTCTCAAGCAACCGACGGCACGCACTGTGACCGAAAAGCTGCTGCGTGGAGCCGCCGAGTTGCTCACTGATCCACACCATCCGTCGGGATGCCTAATGGTGCAAGCTGCGCTCGTGTGTGGAGAAGCTTCCGATTGCATTCGCAAGGAGCTAGTTTCGCGGCGGTTGGCGGGCGAGGCTGCTGTACACCGGCGCTTCAAACGCGCGATAGCGGAAGGGGATCTCCCGGCCGATTCAAATCCCGCCGACCTCGCGCGCTACGTAGTGACCATCTCTCAAGGCATGGCCGTGCAGGCGGCCAGCGGCGCAAGCCGCGAGCAATTGCGACGGGTGGTAGGGGCGGCGATGCGCGCTTGGCCACGGTGAGAATCAAGAATCCAGCCCGCAACCTCGTTGCGCTCGGCGACGCCGCTACTTGAAACTCGGCTTCGGCGGTGTGCACACCGAGTCAAACCAGCGACTGATGTACACCTCGGCGTGGGCTTCACCGCAGTAATGCCGGGCGCCGGCCGCGTTGGCGGCCTCAGAATTCCATCGCTGCACTGTAAGCTCGGAGTCTCCACACCGAATCACGAACCAGTGAATGGGATTACTGGTCACGAGTCCACAGACTTCACATCCGAATTCCTGCAGCGCTGTCATGTTTTCAGTTCCGTATATCAGTTGCTGATCGCGCTTACTTCGCGGTAGAGGCTCGTTGCGGATTTGGCGTCAGCACCGTTAATTCGCCGACTTGCTCCCTCTTCACGGCACCGCGAAGGTGGGCGGCATGGTCCATCATCCAAAGCTCGGGAATGATTTCGCCAACCAGTTGCCCATGACAGAAAAGTCGCACCACTGAACTCTCAGAAACTACAATGCCCACCGCCTTGGTCACAGCACTCATGTTGGCAGCGGCAATGTGACGGCTGCCGAGTCCCAGCGGCACCTCCACTTGTGCGGCCACGGCATCGAGGTAGCGGCACGCGGAGAGGACAATTCCGTCGTGACTCACCACGAACCCGCCATCCAGCTGCGCTAATTCCTTAATGGTTCCGCGGAGATCGAGATTGGTGACGTGGCGCGAAGACTCAGGATGCCCCAACAACGGGTCCAAAATCAGCGGTCTGGATCTGGCGAGTACGGCATTCTCATCTCCCAGGGTGAACAGCGTGCCAACGCGTTTTCCCTCTCGACCCTCGCGAGCAATTTCGACGGCGAGCCCAATCAGTGGCTCAAGAACGTCGGGATCGTATTCCGTTATTTCGCAGAGAATACTCTCAAACATCCATCGCGCTCCTCGCGTTAGGTCAACGCCAGTTTGACTTCATCGTCAGGACGAACCAGTCACTAACCAATTATGCGACTTCCACGGGCTCTCTGGTTTCTGTTTTCTTTTTTGGCGAGAACGAAACCAGCAACCCTTTGACAATAACGTACAGCACGGGAATAAAGAAGAGGTTAAGGACGGTGGAGAACAACATGCCGCCAACGATCGTGGTTCCGACTGAGTGCCGGCCCAGCATGCCGGCCCCGCTTGCGAAATAGAGGGGCAGCACACCGAGGATAAATGCAAACGACGTCATCAGGATCGGACGCAACCGCAACTCAGCGGCTTCCATCGCGGCGTTTGTGATGGAACGGCCTTGCTCGATGGAACGGCCTTGCTCGATCAGTTGTTCGGCAAATTCGACGATCAAAATCGAGTTCTTCGCCGAGAGCCCGATCAGCATGACCAGTCCGATCTGCACGTAGACGTCATCCACCAGGCCGCGCGCAGAGATGAACAGCAACGCGCCGAGTACCGCGGTTGGAACCGCCAGCAGGATAATAAACGGCAACGCGAAGCTCTCGTACTGCGCGGAAAGAGTCAGATAGACCACCAGAATGCCAAGGCCAAAGATGAGGATCGCCTTGCCGCCAGCTTCCACTTCCTCCAAGGCCAGACCCGTCCATTGGAAGGACATTCCTTGCACCATGTTCTGCTTCGCCAGTCCCTCCATTGCCTTCAGTCCCTGACTGGAGCTGTATCCAGGAGGGGCGGCACCGTCGATTTCGGCAGAGCGGAACAGATCGTAGTGATTGATGACCTGCGGCCCGGAGGTCTCTTTCAGCGAGACGATGTTCCCGAGCGGAACCAGGCCGCTGGTGTCGGAGCGCACATAGTATTCCCGCAGGTCTCGCGCGGTCATGCGGAACGGCTGATCGGCCTGCACGTAAACGCGATACGAGCGATTATTGAAGTCGAAGTCGTTCACATACTGCGAGCCCATGTAAACACCCAGCGCTTGAGTAACCTGGCTGATGGGGACGCCAATGGCCTTGGCTTTTTCGCGATCGATCTGCACCAGCTGCTGCGGATCATTCGCCGTGAAACTGGTGAACAGTCCAGTCAGATCCTGCCGCTGGCGGCTGCCGGCAACGATCTTGTGCGCGACGGTGTCGATGTCCTGCAGGGTGTTGCGACCCAAATCCTGCAGTTCAAACTGGAATCCGCCAAAGCTGCCGATGCCATTGATTGCGGGCGGTTCGAACGGCACCACGATCGCTCCCGGGACCCTGAATAACTTGGGAGCGACCCGAGCCACAATATCACTGGCGGCGTGCCCTTTGCCTTTCCGGTCGTCGATCGGCTTCAGGGGAGCGAAAATTAGCCCGTAGTTCGAAGAACTCCCGCCCGCGAGCGAAAAGCCGGGGACCGCGAAGGTGCCGAAAACGTCCGGATCCGCTCGCAAGATCTGTTCTGCTTGCCGCGCGATGTCCGTCGTGTAGGCCAGAGAAGCGCCCTGCGGCGCCTGGACCACGACGATGAAATAGTTCTGGTCCTCCTGGGGTACAAAGCCGGTGGGGACGTGAACGTACATATAAGCGGTGGCGGCCAAGCCGGTCAAGAACAGCACGATCATGGCGTAACGATAGTTGAGCACCCAGCCAATCACTTTTCCGTACGCGCTTCCCAGACCATGGATCACGCCGTCCACGCCATGGGCGAACTTCCTGTATCCGCGCGACAGCCAGCCGATCCCTGTCCAATCGAAGACAGAATACTTGTGCTCTTCATTGCGCAACAGAATCGCCGCGAGCGCAGGCGAGAGTGTAAGCGCGTTAAAGAGGGAAATTGCAATCGAAAACGCAATGGTCAGCGAGAATTGCCGGTAGAGAATTCCCGTCGTGCCCGGGAAGAACGACACCGGGACGAATACCGAAATCAGCACCAGCGACGTTGCCACCACCGCGCTCGACACCTCCGCCATGGCGACAGATGTCGCGCCGTGCGGATCAGTTCCATCCAGGTTTATATGGCGCTGCGCGTTTTCTATGACTACGATCGCATCATCCACCACAAGTCCCGTCGCCAAAGTAATTCCGAAGAGCGTCAGGGAATTGATCGAAAAATCGAAGATCTTGATGAAAGCAAAAGTGCCAATGAGCGATACCGGAATGGTGACCGCCGGAATAATCGTGGCACGCCAGTCCAACAGAAACAGGAAGATCACAATGATGACGATGAGGACCGCTTCTTCCAGGGTCGTTACCACTTCTCGCACAGAGTCACCGACGACGGTCGTCGTATCGAAGGCGACCACATACTTAATTCCGGGCGGGAACGACTTGGATAACTCCTCGAGTGCGGCCTTGGCGGCCTTATCCACCTGCAGAGCGTTGGCGTTCGAGAGCTGCTGCACGCCGACGCCGATCGCCTCGTGCCCACTGTACAAAAGGTTCGTGTCGTAACTCTCCGCGCCGATCTCGGCGCGACCAACATCCTTAAGCTGGACAATCCCGTCGCGGGTGTTCTTGAGGATGATGTTCTCGAATTGACGGGGATCCGATAGTCGCCCTACCACGCGTAGAGTCACCTGAAACGTCTGCTTTTGATCCGCCGGGGGACGGCCTAACTGGCCAGCGGGGATTTCGACATTCTGTTCCTGCAGCGCCGAAACTACATCGGCCGCCGTCAATTGGCGGGCGGCCAGCTTCGTGGGATCAAGCCAGATTCGCATGGCGTACTTGCGCTCGCCAAAGATCACTACATCACCCACGCCGGGTATTCGCTTCAGTGCGTCCTTGACGTAGACGTCCAGATAATTTGAGATGTACTGATTCGAAAGGCTGTTATCGGGCGAGAAGAATCCCGCGGCAAACACAAAGTTGGGATTTGCCTTCGTAATGGTTATGCCCGTGTTCTTGATTTCCTGCGGAAGGCGCCCTTGTGCCGTCGCAACACGGTTTTGCACGTCGACCGCCGCGATGTTCAGGTCATACCCTGTGCGGAAGGTGACATTGATGCTGCTGGTGCCGTCGTTCGAACTGGTCGACGTGATGTAATGCATGCCCTCGACCCCATTGATCTGCTGCTCCAGGGGAGTAGTGACCGCGGATTCCACCACCTGCGCATTCGCGCCAACATAGTTGCTGGTCACAGTGACCTGCGGCGGCGCGAGGGTGGGATACAGCGAGATGGGCAGGCTGGGAATGCAGACCGCGCCTGCGAGAATTATCAGCAGCGCGCATACTGTCGCAAAAATCGGCCGTTTAATGAAAAAGTCAACCAAACCTATACCTCTCTCTAGCTCCCGCAACTCCAGGGTGGGAGTGCGATCTGGGCCGAACTGGCTTAGCTGATCGGCTGGACAGGTGTACCGTCGATGAGGAACTGAATGCCGGACACGATCACTTTGTCTCCAGGGTTCAGGCCACCGGTCACTGCATAGTCGTTTCCCACCGTGTCACCGAGGGTAACGGCCCGCTGTTTCGCGATGGTCCCTTTATCGGCTGCGGTCGCCACATACACAAATGATTGCCCCCCGATGCGCGTGACCGCCAAGACCGGTACGGTGGGGGCAGGAGCCGTGCTCCAAACAACCCTGGCCTTCACCAGCTGGGCGTTGCGGAACCGATCGAGCGAGGTATGAACAGGCGCTTTCACCAATATGCCTTGGAGCGCGTTGTCCACTTGCTGCGAGATGAAATTGATCTTCGTGCTCTCCATGAGTTCCCCGCTGCTTGTGACAACCTGGACGGGAAGCCCCATGCGTATATCGGCGGCCCGTTCCGTGGGAATATAGATGTAGGCTTCGAGTTCCGCGTTTTCATCGACCGTGGTCAAAAGCGTCTGCGGTGCCACGTAGTCGCCGATATGCACCGGAATGTCGCCGACGATGCCGGAAAATGGAGCGGTCAGGTTGTAATACGCCAACTGGCGCTGCTGAGTAACACGCGCGGCGGTGGAGGCCTCCCAATCGGCCTTGGAATTTTCGTACGCCTGCACGGCGAGTTCGTAATCCCGTTTGCTGCTCACGCCCGACTCGTGTAGCTGCCGCTGTCGTTCCACTTCACGCTGGTTGTAATCCAGCAACGCTTTCTTTTGTGCTTCGGTACTACGTTGCTGATCGACCGTTGCCTGCTGCTTTAGCGGATCGATCGTCATCAAAACCTGTCCGGCGTGCACGTGGTCGCCGGACTTCACCAATATCCGGGTTAGCGAGCCATCGACCTGCGGCTGGATGCTGGCCGAACGGCGCGATTTTACCGTTGCAACGTATTCATCCACTCGTGGCACAGGCGCTAGATTCACAGTCTCGGTCTTTACCGGAAGCGGCCGCGCAGCGGGCTCCTTGGCTTCTGTCTTGTTGCATCCGGAAGTTGTGAGTACTTCGACACCCACTAACGCAAAGAGTAAAATGACCGAAAGCTTTTTCAATTTGACCTTCCTCCCGAATACTGGCGCTGAAATAGAGATGCCGCCCGCGCAATCGAGGATTCACCATATGTACCGATAGGTATGAAACTGGTAGCTGGTCTCCCGCGCCCTTTCGGCAGTTCGCGAGTCGTCATCAGGCTTGGCTGAGTGGCTCTGGCCAACTTGCAGCTCGCAGAAAAGTATCCAATTTTCCTTGCAAGTGATCGCCGCATTTGAGCGATGTCCTAGAACTTCCGAATCTCTCCCAACCTGGCTTGAACATTGAGCTTTTGAATAGGACTGTGAGCCTCAGTTTGTGCCTAAGTAACGTTTATGAAAGATCTGAAAGATTCCGGATCTGTAAATCATTGAAGAGGTGGCGTCCACGACAGGACAACTTTGAACCGTTGGAGCGTGATGAGGAAGTGTGTACTACGCGTGCGGGATGAAGGTCGAGGCCTCCAGCGGGTAAGTGTCGCCTGTGGAAGTGGTAGAGGGTAGCCTTTTCAGGGCCGTATTCCACCAGCCTAAAGTGGCTCCAGTTTTGTGACCATCAGGAGATACAGCGGAAGTTGCGAATCTTCCTGTCTCCTCGGGGAATCTGGTACCAGGAGAGAGTAGGAGGAACAGAAGGATGTTGCTGACTCTGACTGGTATATGCGTTGCGTTCCTGTTCTTGCTGATCGTCCTTCGGATGAAACGCACAAGTGACCGACGCGAAATGGAGCAGCACAGCATCACGGCGGAGGAGCTCCACTCGTTGCTGGCTTCAAATAAGGAGGTACTTCTTTTTGATGTTCGCCAGCCACTCGACTTGTTGGCCTATCCTGAGATCATCCCTGGCGCACGGAGGATTCCGCCAAAAGAAGTGCTTGAGACGCCGTCACTGATCCCGAAAGAGAAAGAAGCGGTTGTTTACTGTACCTGTCCTGGTGATAAGACCAGCCGGGCAATTTTGCATCGAGCTCTGGCCATGCATTTTTCCCGGATTCAGTTCCTCAAGGGTGGGTTGGCGGCCTGGAAAGCGAAGGGCTATCCGGTCGAGCCATACCGAGAGGTCTTTCACCTCTATACTCCTACCTTGGCTCCACATTGAGCCATATAGTCGCCGATTCCATAAGTCTGTCCTTGAAGTTCGGTGACTGCCTGTCGCAGCTGGTCCTGCGTATTCGTCACGATTGCGCCATGCTCATTAGGAGAACACCTGCGTGAGCTGCCAACACTCTTTCGCGATCGCCCAGTCTTCCTGGGCCCGAATTATCAAAACACGAACCGCCGAATCCGGCGTTGCGATGTCTGCATCAGGGGTGCGCTGCACGTTGGCGGCATCATCGAGTTTGAGGCCGAAAAAAATCAGCGGCTTGCAAACCGCATCGCGCACCTCAGTCGAGTTCTCTCCGACACCGGCAGAGAATACCAGCACGTCAATGCCTCCCAAAACGGCAACCATAGCGCCAATGCCGGCCTGCAGACGGTGCACGTAGATGTCGAATGCCAGCTTTGCTCGTGAATGGCCTCGTTTCACGGACGCCAGAATCTCACGCATGTCTCCCGAAATACCCGAGATTCCTAGCAGGCCTGATTCTTTGTTTAGAACATCATCAATCTCTCGGGCCTGGAGCTGACCTTCGCGCATGAGGTAAGTGAGAATTCCCGGGTCAACCGAACCAGAGCGAGTACCCATCATGAGACCTTCTAACGGAGTAAAGCCCATAGTCGTGTCGATGCTGTAGCCTTGATGAATCGCAGCCAGGGAACAACCGTTTCCTAGATGGCAAGTAACCAATTTCAACGAGTTCAGGTTTCGTCCTAGAAGGTGCGCGGCACGCGCCGCGCAATATTGATGATTGACGCCGTGAAATCCGTAGCGACGAATGCCGCTTTCGAACCATTGATAGGGCCCCGGATACACAGCCGCAGCCTGCGGCATTCTGCGATGAAACCCGGTATCGAAAACCGCGACTTGGGGAACCGCGCCTAGCAGCTTTTCAATGACCTCCATACCTTCGAGTTCAGCGCGATTGTGGAGCGGAGCGAAAGCAGAAACTTTAGCAATTCCCGCTTTCACCTCGGGAGTGAGCAGAACCGGTTCGGCGTATTTCGGGCCGCCATGCACGACGCGGTGTCCGACAACATCAATCTCAGCAGGGGACGTGACCGTACGCGGCTCGCCATTCCACAGAGTGCCCAGCAAATGCTCAACGGCTTTCTCCCGCGACGAGACTCTTACCTGGCCCTTTTGTACAACGCTGCCGGAATTTTTGACTTCAACTTCCGCAACCTCGTCACGCCACTCAATCTTGCCTTCCCATAGAGGAGCAGGCGAATCATCAGGAAGACTCTCGCCAATCTCGTACAGAGAGCTTTTCTGACTGCTGGAACCCGAATTGAGCACGAGGATCTTCACGGATTAGTAAGGCCATTTCCAGTTCTTTACCTCCGGCATATCGTCGCCGTGCTCGCGCGTGTATTGCTTGTGCTCCACCAGTTTGTTGCGCAGGAATTGCTGGAAGTGGGCGCCGACGGGGTGCAACTTCGCAATGCGGTCCACCGCGTCACCGGCTAGGTGAAAGCGATCCAGGTCATTCATCACGGTCATGTCAAAAGGAGTGGTGGTAGTGCCCTCTTCTTTATATCCGCGCACATGGAAATTGTCGTGACCATGACGGCGATAGCACAGCCGATGAACAAGCCATGGGTAACCGTGATAAGCGAAAATCACGGGTTTGTCGGTAGTGAAGATGGAATCGAATTCGCGATCGGAAAGACCGTGCGGATGTTCGCTCGGAGGCTGCAGGGTCATCAAGTCCACGACGTTAACGACGCGGATCTTAAGATCGGGAAAGTGCTGGCGAAGAAGATCAACCGCCGCCAGCGTCTCCAGTGTTGGCACATCGCCGGCGCAAGCCATCACAACGTCCGGCTCACTGTCCAGATCGGTGCTGGCCCAGGACCAGATACCTAGCCCGATTGTGCAGTGCGCGATGGCGGCGTTCATATCGAGCCACTGCAACTCCGGCTGCTTGCCGGCGACAATCACGTTTACATAGTTGCGACTGCGCAAACAGTGATCGGCGACCGAAAGCAAACAATTCGCATCGGGCGGCAGGTACACGCGAACCAGACCCGCCTTTTTGTTCATCACGAAATCGATGAAGCCCGGGTCCTGATGGGTGAAGCCGTTGTGGTCCTGGCGCCACACATGAGAAGTGAGCAGATAATTCAGCGATGAAATCGGCCTCCGCCAGGGAATTTTGTGCGTAGCCTCCAGCCACTTCGCGTGTTGATTGAACATTGAATCCACGATGTGGACAAAACCTTCATAGCAGGAGAAAAAGCCATGACGGCCGGTGAGCAAATAGCCTTCCAGCCAGCCCTGACACATGTGCTCACTCAGGATCTCCATCACCCGCCCGTCTGGAGACAGATGCTCATCCACCGGAAGAATCGGCTCCATCCAGATCTTGTCTGTCGCCTGATACACAGCATCAAGACGGTTGGACGCAGTTTCGTCAGGGCCGAATACGCGGAAATTTGCGTGCTCCAGATTCCTCTTCATCACATCGCGCAGGAAAGTGCCTAACACTTTGGTGGATTCCGCTGTCCCAGTGCCAGGCTTGGGAACCGAAACTGCATAAGCGCGGAAGTCCGGCATCAGCAAGTCTTTCACGAGCAGCCCACCATTGGCATGCGGGTTCGAACCCATGCGCCGGTTTCCTTTAGGGGCTAGTTCCGAAAGTTCTCCAGTTAACGTTCCGTTCTCATCGAACAACTCTTCAGGGTGATAACTCTTCATCCAGTCTTCGAGAATTGCCAAGTGTTCCGGTTTTGTATCCAGATCGGCGACCGGCACCTGATGAGCGCGCCATGTGTCCTCGACGGGCTTGCCATCCACAAATTTCGGTCCGGTCCAGCCCTTCGGAGTCCGCATGACGATCATGGGCCAGACGGGAAGGCTAGGCGATCTCTTGCCGCGGGCTTCGCGCTGAATGGCGTGGATTTCCTCGATGATTGTGTCGAGCGTCGCCGCCATGAGTTGATGCATCGTTTCCGGTTCGTGCCCTTCGACGCAGTAGGGTTTATATCCGTAACCAGTGAAGAGATGAGTTAATTCTTCGTCGTTGAGGCGGCCAAGCACGGTTGGGTTTGCGATCTTGTAGCCGTTCAGGTGCAAGATGGGCAACACGGCGCCATCACGTGCCGGGAGGGTTCATGTGGCTTAGCTGATATCCTTTTGGCGATCAAGAAAGCGATGCAGGTATCTCGACCCCTCCTTTTCGTAGGCGTTTGCCCCGATCGTCAGTAATATTTCGCAAATCTGGGATATGCTCCGGGCCTCCCGGTCCGCAATCTGCTGAAGGTTCTTCTTAAGCTCACTTGAGATTCGGAATGCTAGCGGCGCGTCCTTCTTCATGACGCTGAGATTGTAAGAAAAATCCTCGCTTTTTGCTAAATGATGAACTTGCGTTCATTATGAGCATGTAATATAATGTAATAGATTCTATGAGCATTGCAGCAGGCCGATATATAACAGTGACAGGATTTCAAATGACGCATAAGTTACTTCGCTGCAATCTGAAATGCGCCCGCCTGAAATGGGGTTCCGACTTGGACCCCGTTGCTCTTCAGATTCTCAGGACATACACGGACCAATTTCAATTCTCAATCGCAGACGGCGATCTCCTTCTATTACGCCGAGGTTGGTATGTCACGCATGCGGGCTTGATACGGTTGGCGCGTCGGAATCGCTGCTGCGGTATCGACATTTGTCCCGCGGTCGAATTCTCAGAGCCCGCTGTTTCGCGATGGGCATTCAAAGCTACGGTCTACAAATCACCTCACTGCAAAGGTTTCGTCGGTTACGGAGATGCCGTCCCGTCCAATGTCTCCGCTTTGCTTCGGGGCGCCGAAATGCGGGTCGCTGAGACGCGCGCCGTCAACCGTGCACTGCGGAAGGCCTATGGCATCGGTGTCTGCTCGGTCGAGGAGGTCGGATCTTTTTCCGAACCGACTCCGTCTTCTCGGGAATCGAAGAAATTGCCGCCCCAGCCAGCTAATGGAAATTACGGCGGCCCAAAGGTCCGCGATCGCCTTTGCCAAATCATTCGCCAGCATCAGCTCGATGCCAACCTAGTGAAGTCTT
>WNGR01013481.1_pt1 | contig 11611 bp, 14 predicted proteins | sample 5407581 | NCBI WGS metagenome assembly WNGR01 (sample SAMN13153383, study PRJNA577476) | soil metagenome | isolation source: 80 cm soil or saprolite under Garry oak tree replicate 2 | place: USA:California | collected 2016-06-15
TCGACTTCGCTCGACATGATGCTGAGCGGGTCAACCGCCGATAGCGATCATCTTGCGATTCGGCTGGTAATTATCGCGAAAGTCATGTTGCTGAGGTTTTCGATCAACAACATCTAGAAAGAACTGCTTAAGCTCTTCATCACTCGCGCCCGCTCGCAGCGGTTTCATGACATCGAACTCCAAATAACTGCCAAGGCACGGGCGCAATTTACCGTCACACGTGAGACGAAGTTTATTGCAGCTCTCGCAGAAATGCAGATTTGTCATCGCCCCGATAAAGCCAATGCGCTGTTTCCGGCCTGGGATTTGATAGTAGGTGGCCGGACCGTTCGTTCGGAATTCCGTCTCTGGAATCAGACTGCCATAAAACGATTCGATCGATCGTTTCGCCTCAAGGATCGACATGAAATTATGTTCTTCGAGAACGTCACTCGTGCTCACTGGCATCATCTCGATGAAGCGCAAGATCAAATCGCGCGCCCCGGCGAATTCTATCAGCGGGATGAGTTGGTCCTCATTGCGACCTCGCATCAACACTGTGTTTAGTTTAATCTGGCCGAATCGTGCTGCGATGGCCGCCTCGATTCCGCGAAGGACTTCTCCGTGTAAATCCCGGCCCGTGATTTGCGAATAGACTTCCGCGTCGAGCGTATCGAGCGAAATATTCATTGCTTGCACACCGGCATCGCGCAACGCGTCGGCCATTGTCCTGGTTGGCGTTATTTCGCGTGCAAGCAATGTCCCGTTCGTCGAAAGACCAATGCTCTTGATTGCGGCAATCTGAGGGATTTGTTGAATAAAATTGATTACGTCACGGCGTGTCAGCGGCTCGCCACCAGTAACTCGCACCTTTGAAACACCCAATTCAGCAGCGATGCGAATCAGCCGCAGCGTTTCCTCGAAACTCAGAATTCCATCGCGCGGCAGCCACTCCTGCAATTCCTGCGGCATGCAATAAGTGCAGCGCTCATTGCAGCGATCGGTGATCGAGACGCGCAGATACGAAATCCGGTGGCCGTAACGGTCCTGCATCTGGCGACACGTTACCGGGAATGGCATACTGAATCAACCGCCCGCATTGATTGACTCAATGCTACGAAAGTATGATCGTCACTGTATGCAGCGTCGAATCCTGGCCATCGTGCTGACATTCGAGATAGCAGCCGGAACGTTCTTTTTAACTGGCTGTGCAACCCCGGAAGCGCGCATCTCGCGACATCCCGAAATGTACCAGACTCTCTCGCAGACAGACCAGGCCTTGGTGAGCCAAGGACAAATTCGCCCTGGCATGACAATGGACGCTGTGTGGCTGGCGTGGGGCGCACCCGATCAAAAGATCCCTGGCAACGCGCGTGGTCGTGCCATTGAAACGTGGGTGTACGTGCGTTATGCAACACCTCCCAGTTACGGCGGACCCTACTATTACGGCCCATTCGATTGGTCGTACATCCCGCCAAAGTTCGTTTATCCCTCCAAAGGGGTTACGTTCTCAAACGGCAGAGTTGTGTTCTTCCGCCACCTGCCCTCGCCACCACCGCTGTAGCGCCGACAAACAATTCGTTCGCATTCTGCGGGGATCCAATCAGCTATCGCAACGCCGCGCCGAATCAAAGAGTGCATGGTTTCGCTTGCCAAGTTAATGGCCGGTATGATTTGCTCGCAGCATGAAGCGTCGGTTCTACCTTGGTGCATTGACGCTCGGCCTCGCGGCGGGTGCGCTCATCCTTACCAGTTGTTCAACACCAGAGACGCGAATTTCTGATCACCCCGACCTTTACCAGAGTCTCTCCGCAAGAGACCGGGCGTTGGTCAGCCAAGGCCAGATTCGCCCTGGAATGTCGCGAAACGCTGTTTGGCTCGCATGGGGTTCGCCCGATCAAAAAATCATAGCGAACATGCGAGGCCATCCGACAGAAACCTGGATTTACGTTTATTACGCGACGTATCCTTATTACCCATACTATGGTCCCTACGGACCGTACGGCCCTGGTCTCGGCTATAGCTTGGGATATACCACTGTCGGCGTCGCAACTGGAACTATGCACCACCACGGGGATTGTACCTTCGTATTCTTCGGCGACCCGTTCTACGATCCATTCTTCTATTCGACTCCGCTCAGTATTCCGTATCCAGGTAAGGTGGTGACTTTCTCCAACGGCCGCGTGATGTCGTTTCAGTACCTGGCGCCGAACTAGAGCTTGGCAAAAATTCTGTCGCATTTTGTGAACGGTTGAATCAGGATAGCGGAACGCCTCAGCAATGGCTTATCGCTCATTTCGGGAATTTCTGAACGCTCTTGAAAAAGAGGGCGAATTGAAACGCATCACTATCCCGGTCGATACCAATCTGCTTGTCGCCGAGTGGGCCGACCGCGAGATGAAATCGCCCGGTGGCGGAAAGGCGCTGCTGTTCGAGCGACCAATTATCGATGGTACAACATCGGAATTTCCGGTCGCAATTAACACGATGGGATCGCGCAGGCGCATGGCGCTCGCGCTACAGGTCTCGGATATCGCAGATATCGCACGGGAAATTCAGCTTATTTTGAAAGCCAAACCTCCAACTGATTTGCGCGAAGGGTGGAGCTTGCTGAAGCAAGGAATTCATCTGCTGCACGCGCGACCGAAGCACGTACGAGATGCAGCGTGTCAGGAGGTGGTTCACGAAATTGAAAAACGCTCAACGCCCAACACTCAACGCCCAACGCTCAACGATTTCACCCTGCGCGATCTACCGATTCTCAAATGCTGGCCAAAGGACGGCGGGCGTTTCATCACTCTCGCAAATGTGCATACCCGTGATCCGGAGACAGGCACGCGCAACGTCGGCATTTACCGAATGCAAATTTATGATGAGCGCACGATGGGAATGCACTGGCAACTTCACAAGGTCGGAGCGCGCCACGGTAAACGCTATTATGAGCGCGGTGAACGGATGCCGGTCGCAGTCACTCTCGGCGGGGACCCCGTTTACACATTCGCCGCCACCGCGCCGTTGCCGGACGGTTTGGATGAACTGTTTTTCGCTGGGTTTTTGCGAAAGAAATCAATCATGTAACCGCGGTCACCCATCGGCGAGACGCGATTTATCCGACAACGATCGTGGGCAAGCCGCCGATGGAAGACTATTACATCGGCGATGCATGCGTGCGGATTCTCCTGCCAGTATTCAAAATGAATTTTCCAGAGATTGTGGACATGACGCTGCCGCCGGAAGGCGTATTTCACAATCTGGTCTTCGTCAGCATCCGAAAGCAATACCCGTATCAGGCGTTCAAGGTGATGCACGGTCTCTGGGGTATGGGACAGATGATGTTCAGCAAGTACATCGTGGCGGTGGATCGACCGTAATCAAAAATCCAAGCGACTCGCTCGACCACGCGCCGACCGATCAAAACATCGGCTCCCACATGGGTTTCGACGCCACGCGAAAGTTGCCGGGTGAAAACTATCACCGCCCCTGGCCGGAATTACTCAAGATGACAGACGAAGCGCGAACGCTCGTCGACGCACTCCGAGCGCAAGCGCACTGATCGCCTGTTGAAGAGCCGCGAAGGACAAGACGTCCCACGAGGGAAGGCCCTCCCAGGCATCCAAACGACCTCTCAAAAGCGAAAAGAAAAACGCTCGACTTTTCCGTTGCAACGTTGCCTAAGATCGGCGCTGCGCGAAGCAAGCCGCAGTTATGAAAAAGCAGATGAACCCGACGACTAGAGCACATCTTGTTCGAGGCACTTTTATCGTGCTTTCGCTTCTGGCCGTCTGTGTGATTCCGTTTGCATTGGGCCAGTCGCAGGCCCGTGCGCCATCGGTAAAAGAGAACCCAACGATAAATTGCTTCCTCAATCCTCCTCAGTGGCAGCCGGCTGCGGATCTGCCGAGCCCCGGCATTCGCATGGTTGGAGTCTATTCCCCAGCTAACGGAAAGTTTTACGCGATGGGCGGACGCAGCTCCGATCTTGCCGGCAGCGATTTTACGCATCCGTTCGAGTACAACTCAGGCAGCAACACATGGACTACCAAAGCGGCCACCTATCCTGACAACCAAGTGAACAACATGGCTTGTGGGGTGCTTACCGTCAGTGGGACGCCGTATATCTACTGCGTTGGCGGCTCCGCAGCTGGACAGACGACTGCCACGGCGCGCGTGTTCTTCTACGATCCGGTTGCGGATACGATAACGAGTCTCACTGCTGGGGACAACTGGCCTGGCGATGCGGTGGGCACAATCCTGCCGGGCGGTTTTGCAGTAGCTGGCAACAAGCTGTACATCCTTGGCGGCTTCAACATCAACGTAAGCTCGACAAACCAGATCTGGCAGTTTGATCCGACTGCTGCAGTAGGTGCCAAGTGGACACAGATGACAAACACGCCCGAGGGGATCATGTATGCGCCGACATGCACGCTAGGTAACACCATCTATGTGGGAGGAGCTTCGGACTACTCTGGCGGCACGGTAATTGACACGACTAATTCGTTTAGGTTCAATCCTGCCACTAATAGTATCGGCACGATTGCACCGATACCGAGGGCAACAGGCGAGACACGTGCGCTTGCCTTTGCCGGCCAAATGTTGGTAATGGGCGGAGGTAGAGTTGCTCCCAACCCGTCCAACGAAGTGGACGTGTATTCTCCGGACACTAACAGCTGGACGGTTAATTCGTTTGTTGCCGCGTTCATGACCGCGCGGCGCAATTTCGCGACCGACACCGACGGTTTTAATTTTGCTTTTGGTACGAGCCACATTTGGCTGGCAGGCGGCTATGGCAGCGATGGCACGCCGTTGAGCTCGACGGAAGTTTGGTGCCGCGCAGTGCCGACGGCCAGTGAGGGAACCATTACTGTTACGCCTACGCCGACCAGGCCGCCTCCGACCGCAACGGCTACAGCTACGCACACTCCGAACCCGACACCTACAGCTACATTTACCCCGACGCCCACGGCTACATTGCCACCCTCGCCGACACCGACGCCGTCAGCTTCACCGACCGCGCGACCTACGCCGCTTCCGCGGTCTCGCCCAACTCCGGCGCCGCGCCCGTAGTTTAGCCTAGGTGGGGAGCCCTGTTCCAGAAGGGTTGCCAATTTCTCTACGAACGCCGCAGCGCGGCGTCCTGCCTTAAAGAATTACGGTTTGCGGAAAAGCCGACCCGTATCAACGTCGCGAGTAAGGCCGCCAGGCGGCACGCCCCGCAAATCGTAAATGCGTCCTGTGTAAGGACTGTAGTAAAAGCCGGGCCTTCCCGCCCAGCGTGCGTATGGAAAACCACCCGGAGGCGGCGGCCCGTACTGCGCAGCTTGATTCTCCTGGATGATCTTGCCGGTCAGCGCGCCAGCAGCGGCTCCTGCCGCCGCGCCAATTGACGCGGCGCGAACATTGCCAGTCGCCGCGCCGCCGATGATCGCGCCTGTGGCAGCGCCCCACGCTGCGCCCTGGCCGACCGGCGTGTCACAGGAAGTTAGAAAAAGAGAACTCAGCGAAATACCCGAAATAATCAGGAGAGTATTCGTTTTCATAAAATCAGGTTTGCCCAGTCAACTAATTAACCGCACGGGTACAGATTGGTTGCGAAGCAAATCTGCACACTCGCTGGCTCGCGGGCGTGGACTCCCGTTGGATTTTGTAGCGACTTACGGCCTTACAAATACTTTGTTTGCTTTGGGATCAACGGCCAATCCGCCGTGTGCAATTTTCGAGCAATTATACTTTTCATTCGGCGGATATGGGCTCACGACAACACCCGAAGGATCATGAGGATTTCGCTGTGCCACGGGGTAGCTATTTCCCTTCACCGGATACTTCTTCTGAGCCTCTGCCTGGGTGATCGGTGTCGCTTCAGTCGCCCCGTGGTCAACTCGCTCGTGGCCTATACTTCCGATCCGTGAGTCGGTGCCTTGCGCGAAAACAGTTGTCCCGAGGCAAAAGAAGGCAATCGCGATCGACAATACAATTTTCAGAGATTTCGTTTTCATAGGTTTATCTTCCGTAACATTTCGCAGCGAGGAACTCAGACGGATGTTCGCGCCGGCAAATTCAAAAAAGATTTGAGGAGTTGCGTCGCGATCCGGCCTGCTTTTTCCAGGTTGCTTAGCCGATATTCTTTTTCGAAAACTCGAAATTTGTCCAGCTCGATTTCACGAAGCAGACCGCGATAGATCGAGGCCATGATTTCGGCAGGCGTCATCGCTCTGCGGTCTTCAGGTGGAAGTGTAGCCGCCGCGCGGGCGAAAAACTCCCGCGCACGCGCCGCCTCAAACTCCATCAGATGGAGGAAACCTTCGTTATATTGCCGGGATTGCAGCTCTGGTTCCGAGTAATTGAACCGCGTCAGATCTTCCAGCGGGAGGTAAATTCGGCCATCCTCCAGATCCTTTCCCACATCGCGGATAATATTCGTCATTTGCAAGGCCAAGCCGAGTTCGATTGCATACTGTTTACAGCCCGGATTGTGATATCCAAAGATCTCGATGCTTACGAGGCCAACTGCACAGGCGACGCGGTAGCAATAAACGCGGAGCTCTTCAAATGTGGCATACCGCCGGATGCTCAGGTCCATTTCCACGCCGGCAATAATTTCTTCGAACATGCCGATCGGTAGCGAATATTTGTCAATTAAGCGTCTTACGTCTTGTGCAAGAAGTGGCTCGTCCGGAGCGTCGGTCCGAAGCATCTGGCGCCATTTCGCCAGGCCCATTCGCTTCTCTTCAGGGGTGAATTCCGCTGAATCGGCAATGTCATCAATCACTCGGCAAAACGCGTAGAACACCGTGATGTCGCGTTTGCGCTCGCGGCCTAATGAAATAAATGCCAGGGCCAGATTCGATTTGCTCTGGCGGGTAATGGTCGTGGCATTCACATCCGTCCTCCCGCAGGCCAGCTTCTTAGTACTGAATCCATTTCTCCTGGTTAATACGGCCGCTCTCGCATTGGCGAAATAGACAGACCCACGAAGCCAGAAGCCAGCCGGCAACCATTCCGCGGAGAAAAGCGAAGCTGAATTTCCACAGAAAAAGGGCGCCCAAGTGATCGGCAATTGCGCTGCGCATTATCGCGTCGCAGATCATGATGGCAAAAAAATGGAGTCCGCAAATGATTAAAAACCAGCCGAGGCGCCCCGCATTGTGCCGGACGAACTGGGCGTGCGCGCGCATCGCTTCGATCAACGTCTCATTGTGGAGCGCCAGCGAGATTTGAACCGAGCAAAACGCGATGATTAAACCGCTCATAAGGACTCGCGCAATCGGCAGGTAATCGAGAACGCCGGGAATGTTCGTGAAGTAGGCGAGGACGAGTGGCAGCCGCACAATCAACGTGCTGACTGCAACGACAATGCCAGCCCATTCCAAAACGTAACTAAAGCGCCGCATTGCGAAGCGGAATAGTTCGCCTTCTTCAAAGCTCACGCCTTTGATCCACGCCAGACAGACGGTGATGAGATACACCTGGATGTAAACGCCCAGCAGGTATTCGAAAATGAACGCAATTGCATCCACGCTGGCTGAGATTCGCAGGAGTCCGGCAGCCGGCACCAGCCCGCTCCACTCTGGTAATCGCCAGAATACAATCGGCTTCAAGAGCGACGCCAGCGCGCTCAGCAACAGAATCAAATAAACGAGACCCCCGCAAAAACCGTAACGCTTCCACAACGCGCGAACTAACGCACCATGCAGACCACGCCAGTTGATCAACATGAACATTGCGGCCACCGCCGAGAGCGGATAGGTGGTAGTGGCGTTATCGAAAATTCCTGCCACTCCTTCTAAAGCAGGCAACGGCGTTTCTGTCCAAATCTCCGTCAATCGCGGCCAGTACCAGCTCGGTAACGAGGCGATCTGGCCCAGATCGAGATCGGACCAGTCTCGGATCGGTGTGAATGTGACAAACTGGAAAACAAAATAGCCGAACCCCAGCAGAGCAAAGGTGATCCAGATGCGCTTGTAGCGCCCGATGCAGCGAAAACCGTCCACGAGCGCGCGTCGCACCGGATTAAAAAACATCACCAGCACGTAGCCACCACAGAGCCCCAGCACGGGATAGGCACGCGCGATGCTGGACAACATGCCGGAGAGATTATCCCTACCGAATTAGTCCCCAGTGCGGGTAAAACGGCCAATAAACGAGCAAACCGCGACCGACCAGGTTCACGTCTGGAACCGGTCCCCAGTAGCGGCTGTCAAAGCTGTTATAACTGTTATCGCCCATGGCGAAATACCCGTTGCGCGGAACGATATATTTCTGGTCAGGCCTCGCCAGATAATCATGACCGGGCGCATACCCGCGATACGGCGGTCTCGCAGACATCACCCGCTCAAACCCGTATCCTTTCGCTTTTTCGCCGTTGATATACAGAAACGGCGGATCGATGCGCAACACGTCGTCGGGTAGACCGGCCAAACGTTTGATGTAAAAAGGAGGACCCCCGACTGGGTCCGGGCGAATCGCCGGAATATTGTTTGTCCTGAACACAAAAACGTCACCGTTATGTGGCTTAACAAAGTTGTAGCTGAACTTGTCCACAAATACCTGGTCGCCCGTGTCGATTGCGCCTCTGGCAATGATTTCCCCGCGATGAAAAACCCGACCGGGGAAGACGTTGAAGTCCTGACGCAGCGTCTCCGGCGCCGCATACACCAGAAAGTTTTGCCGCTGGCAGTTCAGTCGCGAAAACGTAAAGAAGAAGAACATTTTTTGTGGCACGATCTCCAAAACCTGATCATCCTCGCGCGAGACCACGTTGATGTAATTGCGACCCAGAACAACAAACTCGGCAACCTGTTGCAAAAAATTTGGCGGCGGCTCCACGGTGGAATGACCGATGATTCCGTTTAACGTCGGTTGCATCGAACCGGTGGGAATTTTAAACGGCTGCAAGAAATAGGAGCGGATGCCTACTGCCACAACGATCGCAACCAGAATCACTTCGCAGTTCTCCCTCCAATGCGACTCCCATGTCACCGGCGTCAACCTGTGTAACGTCTTATCAAGCGTGTCCGCGGCGCTGTGAATTTGCTCGCGATCTTTCTCGCGCAATGCATTGCGAAGCGTCTTAATTCCAGCGACGATTTCTTCACGGTCCGATTCGCTGAGTAGATCATCCTTATATCGCAGGTACTTGCGAGCGTGTCGCAAAAGCAACCGGCTATGCTTGATGTGACGTGGTGTGAACATGGCTAGAGAATGACGAATGACGAATTCCGAATGACGAATGAATGACGAATGTCGAATGAGTGCAGACCACATCCCAGGGCCCTTAATGTTTCGGATTTAGTCATTCGGATTTTCTTTCGTCATTCGTCATTCGGATCTCGTCATTTCAAAGCGGAGTTTACTGCGCTTTGAGCACCTCAATGAATGCTTCCTGGGGAATGTTGATCTTCCCGATGCTTTTCATCCGTTTTTTTCCTTCCTTTTGTTTCTCCAGCAATTTTCGTTTCCGAGTGATATCGCCGCCGTAACATTTCGCAGTCACGTTTTTTCGTAACGCCGAAACACTCTCACGCGCAATAATTTTCCCGCCAATCGCCGCCTGAATCGCCACCTGATAAAGCTGACGGGGGATTACTTCCTTCAATTTGGCCGCCAGCTGGCGTCCACGCGCCTCCGCGCGATCCTTGTGCACGATTGTCGAAAACGCATCGACTGGCTCGCCGTTTACGAGCAAATCCAGTTTGACCAATTTCGCCGGCCGATAGCCAGCGTGTTCGTAATCCATCGACCCGTAACCGCGCGTGATGCTCTTTATCTTGTCGTTGAAATCGACCAGGATTTCGTTGAGCGGCAATTCGCAGTGCAACATTACGCGGCGCGTATCGAGCGATTCGGTGCGCTCCATGTGGCCGCGTTTCTCCAAAATCAATCGCAGAATGTCACCGATGTTTTCGTTCGGACAGAGCACATATGCTTTTACGATTGGCTCACGAATCTCCTGAATCAGACTCGGATTTGGCAGGTGAGCCGGATTGTCGATTAAGAGTTTTTCTCCGCGCGTGGTCAAAACCTCATACACAACGCTTGGACTCGTGGCGATGATGTCCATGTTGTATTCGCGGCGGAGCCGTTCCTGGATGATCTCCATATGAAGTAAACCAAGGAACCCGCAACGAAATCCAAAGCCGAGCGCAACGGAGCTTTCGGGTTGATAGACAAACGCGGCGTCATTCAGGCGTAGCTTCCCGATCGCGGTCTTCAGATGTTCGAAGTCGCCTGTGTTGATCGGGTAAATCCCGCTGAAAACCATGGGATGAATTTCCTGGAAACCGGGAAGCTGTTCGCGCGCAGGATGCCGCTGATCGGTGATGGTGTCGCCGATCTTCATGTCGGCGGTTGATTTGATGTTGGCAATGAAATAACCGACGTCGCCGGGATTCAGCTTTTCCTGGATACGCATCTTCGGAGTAAACACGCCCACCTCCTTGATTTCATACCGCGTGTTGTTGCTCATCAGCATGATCGGGTGATTCGCCTCCATTGTTCCCGAAACCACATGCACGTAGCCGACCACGCCTCGGTAAACGTCAAAGACGGAATCAAACACCAGAGCGCGCAACGTTTCGTCCTTCGGCGATCGCGGTGGCGGAATGCGCGTTACGATCGCCTCGAGAATTTCATCAACGCCGATTCCCATCTTCGCGCTTGCTTCGATTGCTTCCTCTGCAGGTATGGCAAGGATTTCTTCCAACTGGCGCCTCACCGCCGCAATGTCCGCATTTGGCAGATCGATCTTGTTAATGATCGGAACAATGGTGAGCCCCTGTTTGTGAGCGAGATGAACGTTCGCCACGGTTTGCGCTTCGACCCCCTGCGCTGCATCAACAACCAACAACGCGCCCTCGCACGCGGCGAGGCTGCGCGAAACTTCATATGCAAAATCAACGTGCCCCGGTGTATCCAGCAGGTTCAATTGATACGTTTCGCCCCGCTTGCTGGTGTAACGCATGGTCACCGGATGCGCCTTGATCGTGATCCCGCGCTCCCGTTCCAGGTCCATTGAATCAAGAAGCTGGTCTTGCTTCTCGCGCTCCTGGATCGTGCCCGTGCGCTCCAGCAACCGATCCGACAACGTCGTTTTGCCGTGATCGATGTGCGCGATGATGCAAAAATTACGCGTGAACTCAATCGCCATGAAAGCGCCACTATGCGAGCGCGCCGCTATCGGGTCAATTCCGCGTAAAGCTTGCCGCGTTCTACGCGGCTTCGCTACGCGGTTTTCTGAGAAGCACGTTCAACCAGGTAATGTCTTAATTGTGCCTTTAAGAATCGACGCCCAGCTCCGCTCTTGAGATATCCTTCACGACCAAGCGCGTCCTCCTGATTCAGATAAGCTTCGTAATAAATCAGCTTCCAAGGTCCGCGGTGGGATGTTGCAAGCGAAGTTCCTTTCGCATGCTGCGCAAATCGTTTCCGCAAGTTCGCTGTATAGCCAATGTAAAATCCGCCATCGCTTACGGAGCGGAGTAGATAAACGTAGTGCATTCAGTGGACATCACTCCTGGCGCGTTAGCAGAGCTTTTACGCGCTGATCCAACAATTTCGGTTTGTTCTGCGATGCCGAAGTCGGTAGAGTGGGAGGCATGTCCGGCATTTTCCCCAGCTGTTCTGAGGAAGACAAGCG
>WNGR01007438.1_pt1 | contig 11610 bp, 7 predicted proteins | sample 5407581 | NCBI WGS metagenome assembly WNGR01 (sample SAMN13153383, study PRJNA577476) | soil metagenome | isolation source: 80 cm soil or saprolite under Garry oak tree replicate 2 | place: USA:California | collected 2016-06-15
ATCCGCGTCGGCAAGAGGGGGTTGATCAGCTGGAGCGGCTTAGTGCGATCCCTTTGTCTTGATAATCACGACACCGTTGGCGCCACGTACGCCGTAAATCGCCGTGGTGCTCGGATCCTTGAGCACGGTGATCGATTCGACGTCATGCGGATTGAGCCAGTTCAGCGTGCCATTAGAGACACGTTCGATGGGAACGCCATCGACGATGAAGAGCGGGTCCTCGTTCGAGTAGAAGGACTTTGGTCCGCCGATGCGCACCACAATCCCGCCACCGGGTGCAGGAGTCACCGTGACCCCGGAGATCCGTCCCGCCAGCAACTGGTCGAGTGACGTGGCGGGCTGACGCGCCTGCTCGTCGGACGTGACGGTAGAAGCCGCCGGCGGCGAAGCGATCGAGTCCGGTCCCGGGTTCAACTGGCTGGTGTCGCGCCGATGTGTGCAGGCGAGCAACAAGCCGCTGAGAATGGCGACCGACGGCAGGAAGCGTGTTGGGTACCATGTCATTGGGCACCCCCTTGTAGGAGGGGAATATACTGCACAATCACGCAATGGGGGTCCGTCAATCAGGCGATTGCCTGCAATGCCTCCGAGTTACCGCTTTGCGCCGACGTTCTCGAACAGCAGTACCGCCGCCGGCTCGCGCCCCGTTCCGCTGGACGTCTCCGAAATCCGCGTGATGCTCTGGAGTCGCATGGCGCCAATGAGCACGTCCGGCCGGCCATCTCGGTTGATATCGACGCTTGCCATCACATTCCACTGGGATCCCGCCGCGACGCTGAAGGCATAGGGCCGGAACTCGTACCGGCCGACATTCTCCAGGTATACGATCCCCCGCTCAGGATGTCGCAGCGAGTCGGCAAAATTGCTCGTCACCAGAATGTCGGGATCGCCGTCGTGATCAAAGTCGGCGACAATCGCGTGCGCCGCCCCATACATCGGAAAGAAATAGCGCGCGGTGAAGTTGTTCCGCCCGTCGTTTTCCAGAATCCGCACACCATGGTAGGGCTTCAAAACGCGCGAGTAGTCGAAGTTGTCACCGTTGACGTAGAGGATGTCCGGTTTGCCGTCGCCGTTGAAATCAGCCAAGGTGAAATACATCGAGCCATAGACCGGCGGGAACCGGGCCAAGACGCGCTGCCGCCCGCCGAACCGTCCGGCGCCGTCATTCTCGAACAGCACAATGCGCTCATCCGCCTGCGCGAATAGCGCCACGATGTCCGGCGCTCCATCACCGGTCATGTCGCGGATCTCGAACCGGATCGCGCCGGGGCTCGCGTCGAGGACTTGCCGCTGGTATCGGGGACCGCCGCTCGCACCGGCGCGATACAACGCGAGCCGGCCGCGGTTGTTGCCGAATTCGCAAATCACATATTCCGGACGACCGTCCCCATCGAAGTCGTATCGGTCCACAAACACCGGCCTGAACAGCGAATCGATCACGGTGACGGGGCGTCGCAGCGACCCGTCTCCGGCGAGCTGGTACGCCACGAGCGAGCCACTGGGTTCGTCGTTCGGCGCGAGGTTCCCTGATTCCAACACGAGGATGCGGTCTTTGTCCGAGATCACGTCTGTCGGCGCGCTGCCGAGTCGCAGCGTCGATTTCAGGTGACGATTGAAGTCGAAGATCCGCAGCGTATTGCTGACCGCTTCGCCCACGAAGATCCGATCGTTGACCGAGTCAGCCTTCAGCAGGGTGATAATGGCGCTGCTTTGGAGCCCAGGAATGAAGGGACCCGTAGTGAAGAACGGCGGATCGAGCTGCGGCTCGGCCGGCAGCGACTGCTCCGATAATACCGCGGGCGCGCGCTCCTCGTAGAACCGGACGATGGCTTGCCAGTCCGTTTGAGATATCGGCCGGGGTAGCACGGTCACATATGGATTGCGGGACGTCTCTTCGTACAATGACCCCGCGGGCAATCCGAGTCGCGGAGCCATTTGGGGCAGGACGCCGCTTACCCACGTCTTCTTGTCCAAAAGCTGCGGATCAGGAAACATGTGACAGACCGCGCAGTTGGCCTGCGCGAGCTTTTCACCAGCGGTCTGGGAGGACCTTCCGCAGCTCGCCAGCGTGATGCACCCGAGCGTGAGCACCACACGACAGCACACCATTGACGACGGTGCAAACATGGACTCAACGATATCCGGCTCTTGGTGCGAGCGATAGTTTTCTCTGCCCTATGCCCAGTGTGTGGATTCGCGCGATCGGCGCGCTCGTCGCGATCACGCTCCTGCTGAGTTGCGGCCGTGGATCGGCCCCGTCCCCGTCCGCGCCGTTGTTCAGGCGGCTGACGCCAGCGCAAACCGGCGTCACGTTCGCCAACTCCATCAGCACCAGCGATTCGCTCAACGCGCTCACCGATCCGTACATCTATAACGGCGCCGGGGTGGCGGTGGGGGACATCGATAATGACGGTCTGCCGGACATCTTCTTCGCCGGCAACATGGTGTCGAGTCGGCTGTACCTGAATAAGGGGCACATGCAGTTCGCCGACATCACCGCGTCCGCGCGCGTGACGACGCACACCTGGGCAACCGGCGTCAGCCTGGTGGACATCAACAACGACGGATTTCTCGACATCTACGTGTGCGTTTCCGGACCTGCGTGGTCCACGCCCGCCCAGCGCCGCAATCTGCTGTTCATCAATAACGGGAACCGGACCTTCACTGAAGCGGCGGCGCGGTATGGCATTGCCGACACCGGATTCTGCACGCAGGCCGTGTGGCTCGACTATGACGGCGACGGCGATCTCGATCTCTTTCTGCTCAACAATTCTCCTCGAGACTTCCAGCGTGCGCTCAACGTGAGCCCGTCCGGAGGACACGACTCCACGCCGGAGAGCTACAACCGACTCTATCGCAACAATGGCGACGGCACGTTCACCGACGTGTCCGATCAGGCGGGCATCCTGCGCGATGTCGGCTACGGCCTGGGTGTGGCCGTGGCCGATCTCACCGGCAACGGCCGGCCGGACATCTACGTCTCCAACGACATTACGCCGAACGACGTGTTGTACGTGAACAACGGTAACGGCACGTTCACCGACAGAGCGGGAGCCTGGCTCAAGCACACGAGCTTTGCCGGGATGGGGGTCGACATCGCGGATTTCAACAACGACGGGCGGCCCGACATCCTCCAGGCCGACATGATGCCGCCGGCCTTGAGCGGGCAAAAACGCATGAGCGGATTCCAGACCTACGGCACGGCGGACGAGCTACGCCGGCGAGGATTTCGCATCGACTACGACATCAACGCGCTTCAGTTGAACAACGGCGCGCGCGGTCCGGACCTTGCCTTCAGCGAGATCAGCCGGCTGGCGGGCATCGCCTACACCGATTGGAGCTGGAGCGCGCTCTTCGCGGATCTCGATAACGACGGCTACAAGGACATCTTCATTACCAGTGGTTACCCCAAAGCAGTCAACGATTTCGACTATACGACAGCGGTTTCGGCCGCGTATCGTGCCGGCGACAGCGTGCGCGCGTTGCAGCGGCTGCGAGAGCTGGGTGGCTACAACGTTCCCAGCTACGCTTTTCGCAATAATGGCGACCTCACCTTTACCGATCAGAGCAAGGCCTGGGGCTTCGACCAACCCGGTTTCTCATACGGCGCGGCCTATGCGGATCTGAATAATGACGGGCGCCTCGATCTCGTGACCAACAACATCGACGCGCCGGCGTCCATTTACGAAAACGTGCAGGCGGATACGGCGACACATCACTACTTGCAGCTGATTCTGCGGGGCCAGCCCCCCAACATCCGGGGAATCGGTGCCAGTGTGATCGCGCAGGTTGGTGCCATGAAGCAATACCTCTACCAATCGCCCTACCGCGGGTACATGTCGACTGTCGATGACCGGCTGCATTTCGGGCTGGGAGCTGCGACGCGCGTGGACACGCTGACGGTGCGCTGGCCAGACGGACGTTCGCAGGTGCTCACCGATGTCTCGGTCAATCGCGTGCTCACCATGGACCAACGCGACGCCCACCACGCGCTTTCCAGCCCCGCCGCGCCGGTATCACCGCATCACACGCCGTTCCAGGCGCTGGACCCGAGGCAGGCGATCCCGTACCGGTCGCCGCCCATCACCAGTCCCGATTACATCGTCCAGCCGCTTTTGCCGCACGACATTGTGCGGCAACGGCCCGTCATCGCGGTCGGTGACGTGAACGGCGATGGGTTGGACGATGTGTTCATCGGCGGCAGCCCCGGCGCGCCGGCCAGGCTATTCGTGCAACGCGGGGACGGCAGCTTCGCGGAGTCCTCACAGCCGTACCCGTGGACCGATCAGCGCTATGAGGACTGGGGAGCGCAATTCTTCGACGCGAACGGAGACGGGCGGCTCGACCTGTATGTTGCGAGCGGCGGTTATCAGCTCGCGCCTGTCTCAGCGCTGTTACAGGATCGGCTGTACATCAATCAGGGGAACGGACGTTTCATCCGGGACAGCGCGGCGCTGCCTCCGATGCTCACCAGCACCGCGGCGATCGCGGTCGGCGACTTCAACGGCGATGGCCGCCCCGATCTTTTTGTCGGCGGCCGTGTAGCGCCCAGGAATTATCCCTATCCCGCGCGGAGCTATCTGCTGCGCAACGACGGCGGCCGCTTCACCGACGTGACGGAGGAAGTCTGTCCGGAGCTCGCGCGACCGAACGGCATGATTACGGATGCCGTCTGGGTCGATTTCGACGGCGACGGGCGCCTCGACCTCGTGACCGCGGGCGAGTGGATGCCGCTGCAGTTTTTCAAGAACGACGGCAAGCACCTCCGCAACGTCACGGCGTCCATGGGCCTGCCGCCGCTGCGGGGGTGGTGGTACAGCCTGGCGGTCGGCGACTTCAATCACGATGGCCGCATCGATCTCGTGGCGGGTAACCTCGGCCTCAATCACGCCTACACCGCGTCGCGCAGCAGCCCGTTCGGCGTCTATGCCGGCGCGTTCACGGACAACCGTACCACGGACGTCGTGCTCACCAAAATCATCGGCGGCCGGGAATATCCGGTGGCTGGCTTGCCCGTCCTGAGCAGCGCCATCTACACCGTGGGCGTGAAATTCCCGACGTACGCGTCATACTCGACCGCGACCGTCCAACAGGTGTTCAGCGAGTCACAGCTGCAGGGCGCGCTACATCTGCAGGCGGACACCTTCGCCAGCGTGTACCTGCAGAATGAAGGCGGGGGTCACTTCACCGTCACGGCGTTGCCGAACCTGGCGCAAATCTCACCGGTGCGGGGAATCATCGCCCTCGATCTCGACGGTGACGGAAACCTCGATCTCGTTGTCGCCGGGAATCTGTACGATGAGGAGCCGAATACCCCGCGCGCAGATGCCGGAAACGGACTGTGGCTCCGCGGCGATGGGCATGGCCATTTCACGCCCGTCCCGGCCGCGCAGAGCGGATTTCTCGCCCCGCTCGATGTCACGGGGCTCGCGCTCGTGAAAACGCCTGCAGGGACTGCCGTGCTGGTGGCCAACAACGGCGATTCCCTGCAGGCGTTTCGAATTCCGCGCCGCTAAGCGCGGTTTACGCTACCACCCCGTGTTTTGCGTCAGGGTGGACGGCTGTCCAGCGAGCTTGCTCAAGTCGATCTCCACCTGCGGAATCGGATAGAAATCGTTCTTCGACGCATACGGCAACTGGGCCGCCTTGTAGGCTCGACGCAGGGCTCCCTTTTCAATGGTGAGATAGTCCGTCATGACTTGCGTCGCGACCGCCGTACCGTAGCGATGCAAATCGAACAATCTCTGGCCCTCCATCCCCAGCTCGAGCCGGCGCTCGATCTGAACCGCCAGGCGCGCCGTCGCCTGATCCGCGAACGCCGGATACGGGCTGACCTTGTATGTCGCCCACTGGATCGAGGGATCGTTCAGCGGCACAGCCATCTTGTCGTTTCCCGCGCACCCCGGGTATTTCACTACAAGCGCGGCATCCGTGCTGCCGTCACCACAGCCCTGCGCCGTAACTGCTGCGCGAGCCCTCACCTGATTCACGAGCGTCAGCGCGCCGGCGAGGTCGTTGGTCTCGACTTTCGCTTCCGCGTCGAGCAGCAACAGATCGGCATAGCGGAAGATGTGGATGTGGACGCCATTCTCCTGCTCCGGCTGCCATCCGACCTTGCTCACCGCGCCGCTCGCTTTTTCTTGTGCGTTCTTCTTGGGGCTATACGGCCCGCCGTAGCCGGGCGCACGGATCCAGGACGGGAGATGCATGCCCCAATCCTTGTAGGGCACGGAATCGCGTCCGATCGTCCAGTCCATCCGCGGATCGACGGTGTCGGCGATGGACGCTTTCCACACCACATCCCGGTTGTTCCAGGTCGTCGGACTCGTGAACGCCTTGGGCAGTCCGGTCACCGCGTCGACGGCGAACGCGTTGGCCATGTTTTGGGACGGCTGGTGGAAGCCACAGCATTTGAACGGACTTCCCGAATGCGGGAGATTGAGGCGCTCGCCGTAGTTCGCGTTGTTGCCGTTCGGTTCACCGTCGTTACCGAGGCATTGAAGGCGAGAATCGTTTCTTTGCCCCAGTTCGCCTTGAATCCGCTCCACACCTTGTCGAAGCTGGATTCGAGGGCATACTGGCCGCTGGCGATGACGCTGTCGAACACCGCGACCGCCGCCGCGTACTGATGCATGTAGATGAACACCCGGCCCTTATAGGCCCGGGCCGTCCCCTTGGTCACGCGACCCGCCTGCCCGTTGCGCGGCGTCGCCGGCAGCAGGCCGATGGCCGTGTTGAGGTCCGCGATGATCTGATTCCCCACCGCGGTCGTGCCAGCCGGCGGGCTGGGATCGTTCGCTTTCCGGAAATCGAGCGTGTCAGTCTCGGCGTAGTACGGGACGTTGCCCCACATCCGCCACAGTTCGAAGTGGAAATGCGCGCGGAGGAATATGGCTTCACCCGCGATTCCCGCTGAATCGGTCCGGGAGATTTCACCCGGTTTCGCGGCGCTGACCTTAGCGAGGAGCCGCAAGGTGGCGTTGGCGCGACTGATGCCTTCGTACATACTCGCCCACTTGCGGTCCAGATAGTCTTGCGCCTTGTCGCTGCTCCAGGCGTACAGCTCGATGTCGGTGGCCTGCGGTTGATCTGTCGCCTCCGACCCTTTGTACGCTTCGTCGCTCGTGATGCTGCCGAACGGCCAGTTGCTCGCCGCGCACCCCCAATTGCCGTTGGTGGCGTTGTTGCAATCGAGCGAGCGGTAGGTTGCGATCAGCGCTCCCTCGACACCGATCTTGCTCGTCAACGCGTTCACATCCAACGTGCCTTGCGCCGGGGTGTCGAGGAAACCTTTGCACGCGTATGCAGCCGCGCCGAGGACAACGACGGCCGCCGCCGCCCCCAGCACCAGCCGAGATCTTAGCGATGTTTTCATCGTTCCAGGTCCCTTGCCTTAGAAGGTGGTGCTGATGCCGACGGTGAACGTTCTGTTGCTCGGATAAATCCCGACGTCGACATTGCGGAACTGGTCACGGATGTCGCCCGCTGCGCCGACAAACGCCCGCGCGGGCAGCGACGGATCGAGTCCATCATATCCGGTAATGGTCAAGAGGTTTTCCGCCTGCACGTACACGCGACCCGAGGGCAGCCAACGGATCAGGTTCGCGGGCAGCGTCCACCCGATCTGCAGATTGCGGAGTCTGACGTACGTCCCACTCTCCACGAAGTAGCTGCTGATCGACCCGCTGGTATTGTCGTTTTGGTTGAGGCGTGGGTACTTGGCATTGGGATCGCCCGGATGCGTGCACCCTTCGTCACCGGTGATGCAGAACGAGTTCGTGAGCCGGTCCTTCATGACGTTCGTCGAGAAGTCGCGGAACACGTAGAAGTCTTTCTGCGCGTCGTAAATCTGGGCGCCGAACGAGCCGAAGACCGTGGCGCTGAAATCCCACGCCCCAAACCGCAGCCCCAGATCCAGGCCGCCGGTGAAATCGGGGTGCGGGCTGCCGATGATGGTGCGGTCCGCGGAGGTGATGCGGCCGTTCCCGTCCACGTCCACGAACTTGATCCGGCCGACCTCGGCGCCATCCTGACACGGCGCCGTCGTGCAGGTCCCACTCGTGTTGGTGCGGTGCGCGGCGGCATCGGCCGCGGTCAAGAAGTAGCCGTTCGCGATCAATCCGTAGAAGGAGCCCATCGGCTGGCCGACCTGATTGATGATCGGGTTCCCGATGCGCGTGATCTGCGGGCCGCCCGGGCCGACGAACGAATTGATCTGGCCGTCGATCCGCAGGATCTTGTTCTTGTAGTGACTGCCGTTGAAGGCCACGCTCCACACCTTCCCGCCTGCCATTGTGCCGCTGTACGAAGCCGCAAAGTCAAAGCCCTTGTTGCTCATCTTGCCGACGTTTTGAATCGCGGGGCTGGCAGCGCCGGCGGTGGAGGGTGTACGCGGATCGAACAGCAAATCGTCCGTGGTGCGGGAGTATATGTCGAAGGTGAAAGTGCCGCGGCCGTGCAAGAACTCGAGATCCGCGCCGCTGTTCACGGAGCGGTTTGTCTCCCATTTCAGGTTGGCATTGCCCAGTGCAATCTGTCGAAATCCGGCCACGATGCTGGTGCCGGAACCGTTGATGTCATAGAACGTGTCCCCGGTGCCGCCGCCGAACTTCGCGACGATGCGTCCGCCCGGAATCTGCTGATTGCCGGTCACGCCGTACCCTACCCGGAGCATCACGTTCGAGAAGAATCCGTCCTGCGGGAAGAAGGACTCGCGCGTGAGTCTCCAGCCGACGTTGAACGCGGGGAACGTGCCCCACCGATTGTCCACGGCGAACTTGGAAGAGCCGTCCCGCCGCACGGTCACGCTGGCGTAGTACTTCTCGGCATAGTTGTAGTCGGCCTTCCCAAAGTAGGAGAGCAGCCGGTCGAAGAATCCGGTGCTGTTGACGGTCTTGCTCGCCGCCGAACCCAGCGCGTCGTCGATGTACCGGCTCTGGGGAGCGTCGTTCAGCAGTCCCGAGATCCCTCCGGCCATGAATCGCCCGTTGCTGGAATTCGCCTCCTGGCCGATGAGCACCGCGACGCTATGGCGGTTGAACACCTTCCCGTAATTCAGCGTGTTCGTGATCGTCCAGCTCGTCGTACGGTTATCGTTTTGGGCGATCGAGTTCACCGCGTTCGCCTCGGAGTTTTCGAACGTTGTCGGCGTGAAGCCGGTGAACTGACTCTGGAAAAGGTTGAAGGAGAACTGGCTGCGGATCGAAAGGGTCGGCATCACGGCGAAGCGGCCGAACACATTGCCGATCCCGCGGTCGTTGGTATTGCGGTCGAAGCGGCGCGCCCACGCATACTTGAGCGGATTGGTGTTGTTGCCGAGTCCCGTCGCTTTACCCGACGCGAAGTTGCCGCCGACGTCGTAGATCGGAACGACGGGCTGCATCAGGATATTCTTCCCGACGATGTTGCCTTCGCCGAGTGCGTTGTCGTCGAGACCGCCGTAGGCCTGATCACGCGACACCGCGATGTTTTCGCCCAGCGTGAGCTTGTTGATGTTGAATGCGGTGTTGACGCGCAGCGCGCCACGCTGCAACTGGTTATATGCCGCCGTACCGCTCTGCCGCAGATAATTGAAGGACACATTGTACGAATTGTCCAAACCGCCGCCCGAGACCGACAGATTCGCGTCGGTTACCGACCCGGTGCCGAACACCGCCTTCCACCAGTTGGTGCCGGCGCTGCCCGGCATGATCAACGCGTTGGGGTAGGAGTACGCGGTCAAGTCGATCTGATCCGGGCGGCCGAACGCGTCCCGAGTGACGACGGTGACGCCGGGAGCGATATACGTGTACTTCGGCACCGACGGATTCAGCGTGTCTCCGTACAGCGCCTTGACCTCCGGAGGCAGCGCCTGTCCCGCATTGTGGTAGGCCGCCGAGATCACATGGAAGTATTCCAGGGCGTCCGTCATGACGAGATCGTCATAGCCGCGAATCGGTGTGGCGACACCCGTGCGCACTTCGAGCGCCGCGGTGCGCCCGCCGGGCCGGCCCTTCTTCGTCTCGATGATCACCACACCATTGCTCGCCCGGGATCCGTAGATGGACGCCGACGATGCATCCTTCAGGACCTGGACTTCTGCGACATCGTTGGGATTGAGGAAGTTGAGGTACGAGTCCTGCACCGGCGTGCCGTCAATGATGTACAGCGGGTCGTTATCATGGAACGAGCTGACGCCACGGATGCGAACCGTGGAGCGGGAGCCCGGCGAACCGCTCGAATTGATCGTGAGTCCAGGGACTCGGCCGTCCAGCCGTTGCAGCACGCTGGTTCCCGTCTGCTTGTTCGCGCTCTCCAAATTGACGCTGGAAACGGCGCCGGTGATGTCGGCGCGGCGCTGGGCTTCGTAGCCCGTGACGACCACTTCTTGCAGCATGGTCGGCGCCTGCTCCAATCCGACGTCGATCGACGCCTGCCCGCTCACGGGCTGGTCTTTGCCCCGAAAGCCGATCATCGCGAATGTCAGCACCGCATCCGAAGGCGCGACCAGCGCATACCGTCCTTGTTGGTCCGTAACGGTCTGCGTCTGCGTGCCTTTCACACGCACGGTAACGCCCCACAACTTCTCCCCCGTTGTCGCGGATGTCACCGTACCTGAGATCGGTGTGCCTTGCGCCGGTGCGTTAGTGGTCACCACCACCAGGAAGACAACGGCCATCCCCATTGCACGAAGTAATCTTTGCATGGAACAGTCTCCTGAGCCTACGAGGTCCGCGAGGCAGCGCGTAGATGCATACGCGGCCAAACCATACACGACCTGCCTAGCCCGACAAGACCCCCAGTGCGGGTCACCCGATCAGGCTACACCGTACGACTATCGACGACTGTTGTGACCGAGGGAAGGACGCTTCGGCAATCCACGGAATTCTGCGAACACGCGCACGAGCAGCTCTTCACGACTCTGTACCTGCAGCTTGCGATAGATGCGCCACAGGTAGGTATGCACCGTATGCGGTGATAGTCCCAGTCTTTCGGCGATCCCCTTCTCCGAATCGCCGTCGAAGACGCCGCGCACGATGCCACATTCGCGTGGCGAGAGACCGAGACAGGACGAGAGCGAGCGCCACTCCGATGGAATGAAGATGGCGTGTCCGGCCACGCGGATCGTTGGGGCGGGCGCGCTCATAGGGGGTCGAATATGCCCCGCGGATTAACGGACGGCTAGTTACTCAGGCCGCGCACTGGGCTCCGGGCTTCGTTCCCAACGCCAGACCGCTCCGTCCTCGGGATCGACGACTTCACCGACCTGCACGAAGCCGCATTTCGAAAGGACGCGGGTCGACGCGTTGGCCTCGGGCCGCGTGTGCGCGCGGATCAGTCGCACGCGGGGATCGTTCGCGGCAAAATGAAGCAGCGCGAGCGCCGCTTCGGTAGCGTATCCCCGACCCTCGCGAGACGGCACGATGCCATAGGCGATCTCCACCATGCCCGCCGCGTCGGGAGCGCCTTTGAACCCGGCACCGCCGACGATCTTGCCGGTGCTCTTCTCGACCACCCAAAAGCCGAAGCGCCAGGGATCGGGGCCCTGCGCTTGTCCCGCCGCCTCGCGCAGCGCCGCGAGCCAGTGCGGAGACACGTCTCCAGACATATAAGACCCCCGCAGGCCAGGCG
>WNGR01019194.1_pt1 | contig 11610 bp, 12 predicted proteins | sample 5407581 | NCBI WGS metagenome assembly WNGR01 (sample SAMN13153383, study PRJNA577476) | soil metagenome | isolation source: 80 cm soil or saprolite under Garry oak tree replicate 2 | place: USA:California | collected 2016-06-15
CGGCATCATTGGTCCAAACGGCGCCGGCAAGACAACCGTGCTTGAGGTCCTCGCGGGCATTCTGCCCGCGGAAACCAGCGACGTTCATTGGCTCGGAAGGCCGTTGCCGCCGTCGCGTCGGCGAGAAGCCATGTTCTACCTACCGGACGGCGTGCGGCCTTATCAGGACCAACCCGTTACCCGGGTTTTATCGTTCTTTGCAGATGTCTATCGAAAATCGGCCGACGAGACCGCCAACACGATCCAAGCCACAGGTTTGACGCCGGTCCTTCACAAGCGCGTCCATTCGCTGTCGAAAGGTTACGGCCGAAGGCTCTTGTTGGCGTTGGGACTGCTCACGCCGCACCCTCTGCTTCTCATGGACGAACCATTCGACGGCTTCGACCTCCGGCAGACTCGCGACATCGTCGGCGTCTTGCGCGGGGAAGCCGCCATGGGCCGTACATTTGTCCTTGCGATTCATCAGTTGCTGGACGCCGAGCGGGTTTGTGACCGCTTCATTCTGCTTGCCGATGGCCGCGTTCGCGGCGCCGGAACGCTGAATGATCTCCGCGCGCGAACGGGGCTCACCTCTGGAACTCTGGAGGATATCTTTCTTGCGCTCACATGAGACATTCCGCGTCCAGGACGCTCCTCTGAGGCCGCTGCTAGTCAAGGAACTGTGGGAGATCCTCAGTGGCCGTGCGCTGTGGACCATGCTGCTGCTGATGTGCCCATTGATTGGATACAGCTTCTTCCAGGCTATTTCGCTATATGGCGAGGCAAGCGCGGCCGGGCTGCAGTCGCCGGTGCTTGCAGCCAGTCTGTCGCCGTTGGACGGGGTCTTGGTACCTACCCTCGGGGCCTCCTATGTCGCGGTCACGCTCCTGTTTCCTTTTGTCGCGATTCGCGTGCTCGGTCAGGAAAAGGAATCGGGCGCACTGCGTCTTCTGGTCCAGCTGCCCTATCGCTCTTCCACCTTGATTGCGGCCAAGCTCGCCGCGGTGCTTGCAGCGTGGCTGCTTTCAAGCGTCCCCGCATTCTCGGCGCTGGGCATATCGCGTTCTCGGCGCTGGCTATATGGCGAATGCTTGATGGGCACTTGTCCGCTCCGGAAACCTTGAACCTTCTTTTCGGGCACCTGCTCTACGGGTTGCTCGTCGGTGCCATCGCGTTGTTTGCAGCTTCAGTGTCGGAAAGTGCTGCAACCGCCGCGATCGTGACGCTCGCCTTCACGATTGGTTCGTGGGTGCTGGATTTTACTGCGGCCGGACATCCCGGCCTTCTCGATTGGATAGCCCGTTTGTCGCTCACCCAGGTGTTGCGTACATTCGAGCAAGGTCTGTTATCGGCGGGTCTTGTGGTGGGTATCGGCACGGCTGTGTGCGGCTTCTCCGCTCTGGCAACCGTTTGGATGCCGCCGGGAGTTCACGTCCGCACCAAGCTGTTTCGCTCACTCGTGTGCGTCCTTGCGGCGGCGATCGTTTTCGGCCTGGCGACGCAGATCAGATTCTCGGTTGATGTCACCGAGGATCAACGCAACTCGTTTCCCGTCGCCGACCAGCGGGTGCTCGCTAAACTGGCGGAGCCCCTGGTCGTGACGATTCATCTGGCGGCGGAAGACCCCCGATATGCAGATCTGCAGCGCAACGTGCTGGCGAAGTTGGAACGTGTGCTGCCGAATCTGTCCACCCGTCTGGCCGGCGGACGGCAAAACCTCGCAGCCAGTGCAAATGAGGACCGCTACGGCGAGATCGAATATACCTACGGGGGTCGATCAGACATCAGCCGCTCGACCAGTCCGCGCGAGATTCTCCCGCTGCTATACGGCCTCGCAGGGGTCGATCCCCCTGCACCCGCCCCGGGAAGCGATTATCCGGGCTATCCGCTGATTGCCGGCGGACAGTTCGCTCTACTTTGGTTTTTCTGCGGACTTCCGCTCTGCATCGCTATCGCGTGGTGGCGGAGCCGCCGTCTCCCAGCCAATCACAACAAGCTCACGAAGGAGGCACAGCCATGAACATCAGCAAAAGCATCAGAGCCATCGCGGTCTCGGCTCTCGGCTTCACATCGTTGGTACTGCCTGTCGCAGCAGAGCAGCCGACAAAGATCGACTTTTCCAATGAGACGGTTGGAGCGGAGCCCAAATCGCTCGTGGCCGTCGTCGGCATCTGGCGGATCGAAAGCGAAGCCGGGAAAAACGTCCTGGCTGTCGACGGAAGGCAATGGAAAGAGGGACAGTCCTCCGCCGGAGTCGCAGATAAGGCAAGAGCACTTTACGGCGAGCGCTATGCAGAGTTTCTCGATCGAGTTCAGGCCTATGCGTACTACCCCTACACCGTCGCCAAGGATGTAGAAGATTTCCGAAATGGCGAAATCACCGTGCGCTTCGAAGGATTGTCGGGCCGCATCGATCAGGGTGCCGGCATATTGTTCAATCTGAAGCCAAACGGCGACTACCTCGCCCTTCGTGCGAACTGCCTCGAAAACAATTTGGTTCTCTGGAAATTCGAAAAGGGAAAGCGGTCATCGGTTTCCTGGGTTCGTAATGTGCCCGCCGCCAGCAAGCAATGGCACGACCTTAAGGTCCGGATTACCGGCACCAAGGTCCAAGGTTATGTCGATGGAAAGCTCTACCTTGAGCACACGCTCTCCGAATCCGTATCCGGCCGCATCGGTCTGTGGTCAAAAGCGGACAGCTACATGCATTTCTCGGACTACACCGTGACTTCGTCCAATTGATCGAACACAGCACCAGCGGCCCCACCGCCGCAGAGCAAGGTGAACTGACCGTACCCGGCAAGTGCGATCTTGGAGGACATCGACATGTCGCTAGTGGCAGCAGGCACCATTGAGATACCCGATTCACCTGGTACAGCGTTTGACCATGGCGCTTTCGAACCCGAAAGCCGCCGCGTTTTCATTGCGCACATGGCTCGCCGCTGGCGCGGGATACGACTTCATTGCGAAGGCCGCAACGAGCCTGCGTATTGCTTTTCAGGGATAACTTTCCTCAGACGAAATAGAACGGACGCTTTGGGGAAACCTTCGGTGTTTCGTGCGTTTGTGCGGAGGGGAATAATAGGAGGATAGCTCATGCGAACCTCAATTCTCGCCATAATTGTCGCTTTTGGAACCACGATCGCCGTGCCAGCACTGGCCCAACCTAGCCAACAAAAGCAGGATGATGCAGGTATCAAGACCCACGACTCGAGTACGAGCAGCGGGACCCAGGACTCCGGAATTGCCGGAGATGTGACCGTGCGTGAACAAGCACAAAAGCCGGCCTCTACGACGGGTACGACCAGTGGGACCCAGGATTCCGGAATCTCCGGAGATGTGACCGTGCGCGAACAAGAACAAAAGCCGGCCTCTACGACGGGTACGACCAAATCCCGCCAGTAAACGGCGCGCGGGCCGGAAAGTATAGGTCTTACAGGTAACTGCAAAGCCAGCCGGTGCTTTGTGGAAGGACCGTGTGCGACGTCAGGGTGCGCGCGCCTTGGGATGAGGCGAAAGCGTTGCAGCGGCCATGATCTGATAGCGCGATGAAGACCGTTGCTCGCGGAGCGGACAAGGCAGACCAGGTGGCAGCCTGAGTGGCACGACCACATGCGCCGGAACCACCCTGCCGAGCGTGGGTTGATTATGCGGAGCCATCCTAGGCCCTGGCATACTCGGGAGAATGCATCATGAGCTGGCGGTTCGCGGCTTCTACGGTCGCCTGTTTCCTCGCTATCACGTTACCGGCGCTAGCGCAGCCAAGCACAACGCCGTCGACGCGCCCACCCACAGACCAAGGCACCACTGGCTCCTCGCAAATCAGTGCAGCCGAGCAGGAGTTAATCTGGAAGCTGGAGAAGGCGGGGTATACCCAGGTGCGGGACCTCAAATCAACCGCCGAAGGGATTGTCGCGAAGGCGATGAAGGACGGAAAAGAGGTATCTCTTGTCGTCGATAGCAGCGGTACCTTCCGGGAGCGGTAAGGGAGTGCGACCGCCCCGCGATTGAGATTATTATTTCGAACCAAACATCTTCCGGAGACGGCGCGCGTCATCAGCCGCCTCGGCTAAGAGCCAATCGCGAAATGTCATGATCTTCGGCTTCGTCGAAGCCGCCTTCGGACAGACGATCCAGTAGGTCTTGGACAGTTTCAAAGACCGATCGAACGGCTTTGCGAGGCGACCGTTAATCAGGTCCCAGGCTGCAAGCGTGGTGCGCGCAAGCGCAACACCCTGACCGTCGACGGCAGCATCTATCAGCATGCTTGCGCGGTTCAGAACCAGACCGTGAGACGTTTCGGGCACGGCAACACCGGTGGCATCGAGCCACTGCGACCAGGCTTTGCTGTCGTCGAGATGCAGCAACGGCGATTTCAGCAGGTCGGACGGTTTGGCGATGCGGTTACGCCCGGACATCAGCCTGGGGCTGCAAACCGGAAAAAGCTGCTCGGTGCAAAGGCGGACGGCGTCAAGTCCGTTCCAATTGCCGTCGCCGTGCCTAACCGCAACGTCGACCTCCTCCCGAACGAAGTCGACATGATGCATCGTTGCGGAAACCCGCAGATCGATGCCGGGGTGGGCCTCGGCAAACCGTCCGAGTCGATATACCAGCCACTTGGCCGCAAAATCCGGCGATGTGCTAACGGTGAGAACGCCCGAGTTTTGGCGCTGCAGAACACGCTCGGTGCCGGCGGCAATCCGATCGAGCGCGTCGCGTACCACGTTTAGATATTCGCGACCGGCATCTGTGATAACCAGCCGCTGGCGCTCGCGATTGAATAGCTTGATGCCGAGCGTGGCCTCCAGTGCTTTGACCTGATGGCTAACGGCTCCCTGGGTGACACACAGCTCTTCGGCCGCTCGCGTGAAGCTTTCGCTCCGCGCCGCAGCCTCGAACGCCCTCAGGGCGTTCAGTGGTGGCAATTGGCGGGGCATCGCCGACCTTCATGAGAAAAACTAAGGCAAGGTAGAGAATTGATGCTTTGCTGACAAGGCGCAAGGGTGGCAGGATTTGAATTCGCTCGACGATCGCCTGCTGGAAGATATTGGAGTTTCGCGTGAAGACGTGCTTGGGAAAGCCGCGAAGCCATTCTGGCACCCTGGCCTGCGGTAATCTGGCCGGTCGTGTGCCTTTCAATTTGGGCGGCCGCGAGTTCATGAAAATTTCTAAGGCATGGCATAGAAAACATGCGTTGCGGAACGGTACGGCAAAGACACACGTAACCAAGCTTCGCCATGCGAAGCGCAATTCCCTCAGCCCTTGTCCTCGTTCAGCAGCGCCTTTCGCACCAGCTTGAACTCCTCTAGCGACGCCTTGTCGGCCCTCGGGAATTTCAGGTCGAGCTTTTCCAGCGCGCCAACGATGGCGGAGCCGATCACCACGCGCGCGAACCATTTATGGTCCGCCGGCACGACGTGCCACGGCGCCAGCGCCGTCGAGGTGTGCCTGACGATGTCCTGATACACCGCCATGTATCTCGTCCACAGCGCGCGCTCGGTGATGTCGCCCATCGAAAATTTCCAGTTCTTCGACGGCTCATCCAATCTCTCGAGAAAGCGTTCGCGCTGTTCCTGCTTCGAGACGTTGAGAAAGAATTTCAGGATCACCGTGCCGTTGCGCGCGAGGTAGCGCTCGAACGCGGCAATGTCCTCGAACCGCTCCTGCCAGATGTTCTTGCTGATCAGCTTCGGGGGAATCTTCTCGTTGGCAAGAATTTCCGGATGCACCCGCGTCACCAGGCATTCTTCATAATAGGAGCGGTTGAAGATGCCGATGCGGCCACGCTGCGGCAGCGCAATCGTGCTGCGCCACAGGAAATCATGATCGAGTTCGTGGGAGGTCGGTTGCTTGAACGAATGCACGTCGCAACCCTGCGGATTGACGCCCTCGAAGATGCTCTTGATCGCGCTGTCCTTACCCGACGCGTCCATGCCCTGAAAGATCAGGAGCACCGACCAGCGGTCCTGCGCGTAGAGTTTTTCCTGAAAATCGTTCAGCCGTTTGCGGTTGGCTTCGAGAATCTTTTCGGCCTTCTCCTTGTCGAGACCGCCTTTCTCGTCGGTCTTGTGCGACTTGAGCTGAAACTTGCCCGACCCGTCGTAACGGAACGGCGCCACGAAGGGTTTCAGCTCGGCCGCGAGAGATGGCGAAGACTTCTTGCTCATGACAGGCGATACCTTTGTTAAGCCATTGCGATCTGACGCAGGTCGGCGGCCAACTCGTCCACCCGCTGCGGCGCAGCGTCCCACGCAAACATGAACCGGGCCCCTCCTCCGATGAAGGTGTAGAATTGCCAGCCCCGATCGCGGAGCGCCGCGATCCTGACGTCCGACATACGAACGAAGACGGCATTGGCTTGAACGGGAAACATGATTTCCAACCCGGGCAAGCCGGCAATCTGCTGCACGAGGCGTGTTGCGCAGGCGTTGGCATGCTCGGCGTTGCGCAGCCAGGTTCCGGTTCCGAGCATGCCAACCCAGGGCGCGGACAGAAAGCGCATCTTCGATGCCAGCTGCCCTGCCTGCTTGCATCGATAATCGAAATCCTCCGCAAGCTTCCGGTTGAAAAACAGGATGGCTTCGCCGGCGGCCATGCCATTCTTGGTTCCGCCAAAGCAGAGAACATCAATGCCGGCGCGCCAGGTCATATCGGCCGGGCTGCATCGGAGGCTGGCGCAAGCATTGGCAAAGCGGGCGCCATCCATGTGAAGACTGAGACCAAGTTCCCGGCAGACCGCCGAGATGGCTCGCAATTCGTCGAGACCATAAACTTGTCCGGTCTCGGTCGGCTGCGTGACCGTCACCACCCGGGGCTTGGGAAAATGGATGTCGCTTCGGTTGGTCGCGATGGCGCGGATCGCTTCGGGTGTCAGCTTGCCACCGGCCGATTGCGCCACCAACAGTTTCGAACCGTTGGAGAAGAACTCCGGGGCACCGCACTCGTCGGTCTCGACATGCGCGACGTCCGAACAGATCACGCTGTGGTAGGACTGGCACAGCGACGCCAAAGCGAGTGAATTGGCTGCCGTGCCATTGAAGGCGAAGAACACCTCGCAGTCGGTCTCGAACAGCGCGCGAAAGGCATCCGAGGCCTTCGCGGTCCAGACATCATCGCCGTAGGCCGGCGCGTGGCCCCGGTTTGCCTCGGCCATGGCCGCCCACGCCTCCGGGCAAATTCCAGAATAATTGTCGCTTGCGAATTGTTGGGGCTCGCTTGTCATTCCGCACCGCCTCTCGGTCCATCAGTTCTTCGTCGCTGGCACTCCTAGAGCGAGATAACTTTTCTTCGAATCGTCATCCCGCTCTAGCTTTTTGTTTGAGCATGATCTTTTCGGAAAGCCGGTACCCACTTTTCCGGATCATGCGCTAGGCATATCAGGATGGTGCGGACAACTGCGCTTCGATAAAGGCGGTGACAAAACGCGGCATCGCCGAGGTGAGATCCGACAACGCGCGCACGAGGTGGATGGCGGCAAACTCGGGCTGAGATTGCCGGGCGAGATTGGCCTCAATCCTGGCCTGCAGCGCTTCGCCCGAACCATCGACTTCCAATATCTGGATCATCGCAATCGCAGAACCCGAGACAACGCAATCCCAGTGCGCGCCGGGCCGATAATCCTTCGATGTGAGACCGGTTTCCTCCTCGACTTCGCGGCCGACGCTGCCTGGCATATCGACCGCGCCACCGCTGACATCATTGAGGTCAGGCGTTCCCGATGGAAAGTAGATGCGCCCGCCATTCGCGGTATGCTGGCTCATTTCGCCCAGCACGAATGCGCCGTCGGAGCAGCGCAGCGCGCCCATCCCGAAGCCGTTGAACACGCCCTTGTCAGGAAAACCCCAGTCGCGCCACGCCAGGAAGCTCGCGAAATCGATATCGAAATAACTGGCGCTGAATCGGTTGCCGGTGAAAACCGGGTTGCGCGCCAGCAGGATGGGCCCGTTCCACATTTTTGGCTTTTCACGCTGCTTGACGGCGAAATGCGCCGCGATGTCGGCGCGCCGCTCGTCGGCGAACGGCCACGACCACGGCTGAAACTTCAGATCAAGCTGCGTGACGCGATGAATGACCGGCAGCGTCATGCCATTTTACTTCGCATTCATCCCCGTGGTCTTCTTGGCCTGGTCGACATATTTGTTGGTCCAGGTCTTGCTGACATCGATATTGGCCTTGGCGACTTCGGGCGAACCCTCGCTGAACACCGCGAGCACGGCATCGGCGCCCTTCGGATCCATCTTGCCGGTCTCGGAATACATCGGGATCGTGTTCTTGAGCGCCGCGAGATAAAGCTCCTTGTTCTTGCCGACGGTTTCAGCAGGCATTTTCGCCATGATCTCCTCCGGCGAATGCGTGTGAATCCATGTCAGCGTATTCACGATCGCATTGGTCAGGGCCTGCGCCTCCTTCTCATGCGAGGCGACCCACGCCGTCGTAGAGTAGAGCGCGCCACCCGGATATTCGCCGCCGAACACATCAAGCGTATCCTTCTGGGTCCGTGTATCGCTGAGAATGCGCAGGTCGGGATGGCTGCCTTGCAGGACGGTGACGGACGGATCGAGCATGACCGCTGCGTCGATCTGGCCCTGGTCCATCGCCGCGACCGCGGTCGCGCCGAGACCGACGCCGATGACGGAAGCGCCGGTTGGATCGATGCCGTTCTTCTTCAGCAAATATTTGAGAAAGAAATCGGTCGAGGAACCCGGCGCACTGACGCCGACTTTCTTGCCGGCCAGATCCTTGATCGATTTGATTTCGCTGGTGTGCGAGGGCGACACCACCAGCACCAGCCCCGGATACCGGTCGTAAACGACGAAGGACTGCAGTTCCTGCTTCTTGGCGGCGAGATTGACGCAGTGGTCGAAATAGCCGGAAACCACGTCGGCGCTGCCGCCGAGCACGGCCTTGAGCGCGTCGGAGCCGCCCTTCAGGTCGACCAGTTCGACCGCAAGCCCCGCCTTGTCGAATTCGCCGAGCTCTCTTGCCAGCACGGTCGGCAGATAGCACAGGCAGGCACCGCCCCCGACCGCGATGGTGATCTTGCTTTGCGCGGCCGCCAGATCGGACATCAGAAGCAGCGCCAAAAGCGCCCCGGCAAGCCGGCCAAACATCGTCTTCATGGTTTCCTCCGCCGCACCTGTTCAGTTGGGCGCACGATAGAGCAGCACGCGCCTCTTGAGAAGGTGGCTTGGTCCGGATCCGCCCGCGAGGCTCGTCATTGCGAGCCAACGGGTCGCGCGAATGCGCCCCCGATGACAGGCTCCGCGAAGCAATCCATCTCGCCGCAAAGAAAGAATGGATTGCTTCGCTGCGCTCGCAATGACGTCCAAACGCGCGTTCGGCCGTCAGGGACGCGGAAGCGGCACGATCTGAGACCTTGGCAGTTACCAATCGAAATGGGCTCGATAAGCCTGTCACGGACCCGGGCCAACTGTATCCGGGTCCTGCCTCATTCTTTTGGAATGTGAGCAGTCTTGAGCAGCGAGTTCGTCTGCGGCGCGGCATGATCACTTGATCACCGTCCCGCCATCGGCCTCCATCGGTGACTGAGAGTGTTGCGCTCCTGATGCAGCCGGACAATCCGAACGCATCATGCTGCGGCGAAGCCGATGCATACTGGGCCGATGAAATCCACGTCAGAGGCGGGAAAACCTTCGCGACCATCACCGATGACCGGCCTGACGCGCCGCTGAAGCGGCCTCACGTCGCCGTCGGAACGGGAATCGAAATCCCGAACCATAAACTGAAGTGGGATCGATCGAATCCGACCGGTCACACCGTCATCTTTTTGAGCCGCGTCGGGTACGTCTTTTGCATCCTGCAGGGTTCGGGGATTTGAGACGACCACGCGACCAAGACTTTAAGCCCGCTATCGGCTCCCAGGCTTATAGAACCCGCCCTGCGACCAAGTTGCGTAGCCCGGATGGAGCGAAGCGCAATCCGGGGTCTGCTTCAAGTTTGTTCCCGGATTTCGCTTCGCTCCATCCGGGCTACGCTTGCTCGCAATGACGGAGTAAAACGCTAGCCCCGCCCATCTGCCGCGGCCGGCCGCCACACCAACAGCCGCCGTTCGACCATCGTCACCGCCACATCGATCAGGATGACGAAGACGGACAACACAAACATGCCCGCGAACACGCCGGCGATGTCGAACACGCCTTCGGCCTGCTGGATCAGATAGCCGAGCCCCGCCGCCGAGCCGAGATATTCGCCGACCACGGCGCCGACCACCGCGAAGCCGACCGAGGTATGCAGCGAGGAGAACATCCACGACAGCGCCGACGGCCAGTAAACGTGCCGCGTCAACTGGCGCTCGTTCATGCCGAGCATGCGGCCATTATCCAGCACGGTGGTGCTGACCTCCTTGACGCCCTGATAGACGTTGAAGAACACGATGAAGAACACCAGCGTGACGCCGAGCGCGACCTTCGACCAAATGCCGAGGCCGAGCCACAGCGTGAAAATCGGCGCAAGAACGACCCGCGGCAGCGCGTTGGCCATCTTCACATAGGGATCGAATATTGCGGCGACCCGGGGCTGGCGCGCGAACCAGAAGCCGACGGCGACCCCGGCAATCGAGCCGATCGCAAAAGCAAGGATCGACTCCCACAGCGTGATCGCCAGATGCTTCCAGATCACGCCGGTTGAGAACCAGTCGACGATCTGGCTGCCGACGTCGACCGGGTTGGAAAAGAAGAACGGCGGCAGCAGCATACGGCCGAAGATCGGCACCGTGGCGAGCAACTGCCACAGCCCCAGCACGACGACGGCGACCAGCAATTGACAGACCAGAAGCGTCAGACGGGACATCGCGACCACCTATCTCCGGGTCGTCCCGGCGAACGCCGGGACCCATAACCCCCGGCGTTCATTGTTGCGGAAGGTCTCTACGCCATCGTCCAAACGATAAGGCGCGGAGTATGGGTCCCGGCGTTCCGCCGGGACGACGTGAGAAAGCTTGCTCCCGCAAGGGAAGGAGCGCGCGCTTACGGTTTTGAGAACGTCCCGATCAGGCCGGTCGCGCCCTTGGCGTGGCCATCGAGCGCCTTGATGACTTCGTCGCGTGTCATGCCTTCCTTCAGGGCCGTCGGCTCCAGATCGGTCGCGATCAGCGTGAAGGTGTAATGATGGGGCGCGCCGGGCGGCGTGCACGGTCCGAAGTAGTTCGACAGCTGCATCAGGCTCTTGCCGCCGACATATTTGTCGCTCGGCTTGGAGACCTCACCTTCGTCGAAACCGGTGACCGAAGCCGGAATGCCGTAAGCCACCCAGTGGCTGACACCTCCGGGCGGACGACCCTCCGGATCGAACATCAGGATCGCGTAGCTCTTGGTGCCCTCCGGCGGGTTCGCCCAGGACAGCGCCGGCGATACGTTCTCACCGACACAATTCGGATTGGCCTTGTTATTGCCGGCATTCTTCACTGCCAACCGCTCGCCGTCCTTGAAGCTGGGCGAAGACAGCGTGAACGCGCCTTGCGCAAGGGCATCGTGCGCCCCGCACGAGGATGCCAGCGCCAGCGTGCCGGCAAGGATCGAACCGCGTGAAAACAGACCTGAAAACATAAACGCCTCCCAGTTGGATTGTCAGTGATGCCCGAATGTGACCTCCGCCGCATCGAGATCAAGGCAA
>WNGR01007439.1_pt1 | contig 11609 bp, 11 predicted proteins | sample 5407581 | NCBI WGS metagenome assembly WNGR01 (sample SAMN13153383, study PRJNA577476) | soil metagenome | isolation source: 80 cm soil or saprolite under Garry oak tree replicate 2 | place: USA:California | collected 2016-06-15
GGCCGCGGCAGTCGGGCGCGAGCACCCGCCAGCCCGGCGCCAGCGCGGCGAGCTGCGGCGCCCACATGCCGGAGTGGAGCGGGAAGGCGTGCAGGAGGAGGGCGACGTCCGTGCCGCCGCCCGCTTCACGGTAATTAAGGGTGGCGCTGCCGAGCTTTGCGGAGGGCATGCGCGAAGGATAACGGCAGCCCGCTTCCCGGCGCATTAACCTTGAGCCCTCATGCCCCACATCGAGTACTTCTCCCGCTTCGGAGTGACGGAGGCGCTCATCGCCGACGTCCTCGGCGCCGCCCTCTCCCGCGGCGGCGACTTCGCCGACGTCTTCTTCCAGCACCGCATCTCGAACGACATGGCGCTCGAGGACGGCGCCGTGAATCGCGCCTACACCACCGTCGAGCTGGGCGTCGGCGTGCGCGTCGTGAAGGGCGACCAGACCGGCTACGGCTTTACCGAGGACCTCTCCCCGGCCGCCATCAAGACCTGTGCGCAGACGGCCGCCGCGATCGCCGACGGTCCGGCGAGGGCCGCGCCGCAGCGCTTTCACGTGTCGGGCCGCCTGCCGCAGCGCTACCCGCTCTTGCGCCCCTGGGAAGACATCCGGCCCGAGGAGAAGCTGCCCGTCCTCGACGGCATCAACGCGCGCATCTTCGCCGCCGATCCGCGGGTGAAGAAGGTCTCGGTCCACCTGCGCGACGAGTCGGGCGCCATCCTGCTCGCCGACAGCACGGGCCGCATCGTCGAGGACAGCCAGCCCATGACGCTCCTCTTCGCTTCCTGCCTGGCCGAGCAGGGAGGGGTGCGGGAGCAGGGCGGCTACAACGTGGCCGGCCGGGCCGGCTTCGAGCTCTACACGCCGGAGCGGGTCGACCGGCTCGTGAAGGAGGCGGTCGGCCGCACCACCATCCTCTTCGACGCGGTGCCGCCGCCGGCCGGAGAGATGCCGGTCGTGCTCGCCGCCGGCTCGTCGGGCATCCTCCTGCACGAGGCCATCGGCCACGGCATGGAGGCCGACTTCAACCGCAAGAACGTCTCCATCTACGCCGACAAGATCGGCAAGCCCATCGCGAAGCCCTTCGTGAACATCGTCGACGACGCCACCAACGAGGGCGCCCGCGGCGCCATCAACGTCGACGACGAGGGCAACGAGGCTGGCCGCACGCAGCTCGTCGAGAACGGCATCCTCACCACCTACCTCCACGACGCCATCAGCGCGCGGCACTACAAGGTGAAGCCGACCGGCAACGGCCGCCGGCAGGGCTACCAGCACCCGCCCTTGCCGCGCATGCGGTCCACCTACATGCTGCCCGGCCCGCACGATCGGGAGGAGATCATCCGCAGCGTGAAGCGGGGCATCTACTGCCAGAACTTCACCAATGGTCAGGTGAACATCGGCGCCGGCGACTTCACGTTCTACGTGAAGAACGGCTACCTCATCGAGGACGGCAAGCTCACGCGGCCGATCAAGGACGTGAACATCATCGGCAACGGCCCCAAGGTGCTGGAGCAGGTGGACATGGTCTCGAACGACCTCGCCATCGACGAGGGTGGCTGGACCTGCGGCAAGGACGGGCAGAGCGTGCCGGTCTCGCAGGGCCTGCCGACGGTGCGGGTGGCCTCGCTGACGGTGGGAGGGCGCGGCCATGGGTAGCGCCGAGCGGAGCGCGGCGGCCGGCGAGGACAACCTCCTCGACGTCGCGCGCGCGGCGGTGAAGCTGGCCCTCCGCAAGGGCGCCCGCGAGACGGCCGGCGGCGCCTACCGCGTGCGCTCGGTCGAGGTGCAGTGGCGGGACGGCCAGCTGGAGAAGATCAGCGAGTCCACCACCCGCGGGCTCGGCCTCGAGCTCTACGTCGACGGCCGCTACAGCGCCGTCTCCACCTCCGACCTCCGGCCGGAGGCGGTCGAGCGCTTCGTCGAGGACGCGATCGCGCTGACGCGCAAGCTGTCGGTCGACCCGCACCGCTACCTGCCGGATCCGAAGCTCTACCAGGGCCGGGCCGAGGTGGACCTCGACCTCGAGGACCCGCGCTACGGCGAGGTCGACGCGCTGAAGCGGCTCGAGCTCGCGCGCCAGCTCGAGGAGGCCGCCCGCGCCGTGCCGGGGAGCGAGGCCATCCTCTCCGTCACCACCGCCTACGGCGACACGCTCGCCGAGAGCGCGCGGGTGCACTCGAACGGCTTCGAGGGCGCGCGGCGGGTGACCGACTTCGGCATGAGCGCGCAGGTCTCGGTGAAGGACCCGGACGGCCGCCGCCCCGAGGACTGGGACGCCGCCTCGAGCCGCCACTTCGCCACGCTGCCCGGCCCCGAGCGCATCGGGCGCGCCGCCGCCGAGCGGGCGCTGGCGCGGCTCGGGTCGGCCAAGGGCGCCTCGGCCGTGCTGACGATGGCGGTCGAGAACCGCTCCGCGGCCCGGCTGCTCGGCTCGCTCCTCGGCCCGCTCTCGGCCGCGGCCCTGCAGCAGAAGCGCAGCTACCTCGACGGGAAGCTCGGGCAGCAGGTGGGGAGCGCGCTCCTCGACATCGGCGACGACCCGCTCGTCCCGCGCGGCTTCGGCTCGCGCCTCTTCGACTCCGAGGGGATGGCGGCGCGGCGCTTCCCCGTCTTCCAGGGCGGCGTGCTGCGCAGCTACTACGTCGACAACTACTACGGCCGGAAGCTCGGGATGGCCCCCACCACCCGTGGCTCGTCGAACCTCGCCTGGAAGCTCGGGACGAAGGGCGCGGACGAGCTCCTCGCCGCCATGGGCGAAGGCATCCTCGTCGCCGGCTTCCTGGGCGGGAACTCGAACAGCACCACCGGCGACTTCTCGCACGGCGTGCAGGGTTACCGCGTGCGTGGCGGGAAGCGCGCCGAGCCCATCGGCGAGATGAACATCTCCGGCAACCACCTCGAGCTGTGGAAGCACCTCGCCGCGGTCGGGAACGATCCCTACGCGTACTCCGCCGCGCGCACGCCGACGCTCGTCTTCGAGGGCGTCCAGTTCGCGGGGACGTGAACCTGCGGCGGGGGATGAACCCCCGCCCTACGGATGCGGCGACCGCGGGTTGATCCTGCCGTAGGCGGAGGCGGCGTATCCCACGTCGCCCCGAGGGTATGTAGGGCGGGGGCTTGTCCCCCGCCGCCGTCTATCTTTCCTCCTGCACCCCCACCTCGTACCCCGCGAACACCAGCACCGGCACCACCCCCGACGCCGCATCGACAGGCGCCTTACCTCGGAGTCCCACGGTCCCCTCGCGGCACACCTCGACCGCGCGCGAGAGCCATTCCAGCACTTCTGGCGCTGCGTTCACCGACTCGCAGGCGGCGACCAGCACCTCCAGCACGAGCGCCCACTCGAGCGCGAGCTCGGCCTGCGCGAGCTGTGTCGGCCACCGCACGAGCCCGGAGAGCCCCGCCCACACCGCCTCCGGCGCCGCGCCGCTCGCCAGCTGCTCGCCGGCCCCGTCGAAGAACGGAAGCACGAGCGCATCGATGAGCCCGAACGCCACCTTGGGCCGCTCGCTCGCGCGTGCCCCGCGCCAGATGCGGGTCAGCTCCTCGCCCTGCTGGCGAAGGAAGGAGCCCACCTGCTCCGGCCCGAGCCGTGTCACGGCGCGGCTCCGACGAGCCACTGCATCGCGTCCCCGGCCTCGCGTTCCAGCGCGTCGAGAGCCTGCGTGAAGAGGTGCGTCGCCCCGGGCACCACCCAGAGCCGCCGCGGCCCGGACGCGCCCGCCAGCGCCCGCTCCACCGCCGCGACGGGGCCGTACTCGTCCGCCGCCGCCTGGATCACCGCCACCGGCTTCGCGCAGGTGCGGCACGCTTCCTCCACCCCTTCACGCAGCGAGAGGGCGAGCCCGGCGCAGAGCACTCCCCGCACCGCAGGATCGGGGCAGCCAGCACCGAGCGCCATCCACGCGCCGAACGAGAAGCCGCAGGCATGGCGCGGCAAGGCCGGGTAGCGCTCGGCGAGGAGCTCTAGCGCGGCGCGCGCGTCTTCCACCTCGCCCTCGCCGTGGTCGTGCTGGCCGGAGCTGAGCCCCACCCCGCGGAAGTTGAAGCGGAGCGTGACCCCGCCCGCGCTCCGCACCGCCCGCGCCAGCCGGTAGGTGGCGTGGTTGTGCATCGTCCCGCCGAAGAGCGGATGGGGGTGGCAGACGATGGCGGTGAAGCGGGGCGAGGGCGGCTCCTCGAGAAGCGCCTCCAGCCGCCCAACGGGTCCGCGGAGGTCGACCTGCACGGAGCTACCCCGCGCCGAGCAGGGCGTCGAACAGGCGTCGCCCGTCGGTGCTGCCCAGGATCGCCTCGCTGGCGCGCTCCGGGTGAGGCATGAGGCCGACCACGTTCATGCGCTCGCCGCCGGCCACGCCGGCGATGTCGCGCGCGGCGCCGTTGGGCGCGCCGCCCACGTAGCGGAAGACCACCCGGCCCTCGCCCTCCAGCCGGTCGAGGGTCGCCTCGTCGGCGAAGTAGTTCCCGTCGCCGTGCGCCACCGGGACCCGCAGCTTCTCGCCGCGCAGCCCGGTCGTGAGCGGCGTATCGGCCCCCTGGACCTCGATGAGGACGTCCCGGCAGACGAAGTGCAGGGAACGGTTGCGCAGGAGCGCGCCCGGCAGGAGCCCGGCCTCGCACAGCACCTGGAAGCCGTTGCAGATGCCGACCACCGGGCCGCCGCCCTTGGCGAAGCCGACCACGTCCTCCATCACCGGCGAGAAGCGCGCCAGCGCGCCGCAGCGCAGGTAGTCGCCGTAGCTGAAGCCGCCGGGCAAGATGACCGCGTCGAGCCCGGCCGGCAGGCGGTCCTTGTGCCAGACGTACTGGGCGTCGGCCCCGCAGACGTGCTTCACGACGTGGTAGACGTCGTGGTCGCAGTTCGAGCCGGGGAAGGTGACGATCCCGATCTTCATGGCGCGCGCGGTGCCGGGGCGGGCCCGTCCTCGAAGCGGTAGTCCTCGATGACCGTGTTGGCGAGGAGCCGCCGGCACATCTCCTCGAGCCGCCTGCGGCCCTCTGCCTCGCTCTGCCCGCCCGAGAGCTCGAGCTCGATGTACTTGCCGAGCCTCACGCCCTCCACCTCGGAGTAGCCCAGCGTGCGGAGCGCGTGCCCCACCGCCGAGCCTTGCGGGTCGAGCACGCCGCGCTTGAGCGTCACGTAGACGCGCACCGTCTTCGCCATGGCGAGGGTTTATAGCAGCTCAGCGCATGGCGCGCAGGGTCGTCGAGAGCGCCGAGACGAGGTGGATCTCGCGGCGGTACCGGATGATCTGCAGGGCGGCCAGCGCCACGTAGGCCCAGGCCACCGCCAGGTGGGCGGCGATGGGCGGGAGGTCGAAACCGGCGCCGGTCGGCCCCACCCGCGGCACGTCGATGGGCCCGTCGTAGACGAACTGGACGAGGAAGAGCCCCACCATGACGAGCGCGTCGGCCCGGGTGAAACGGAGCTTCGCGAGGCAGGCCACGCCGTAGAGGGTGGTGGCGAAGGAGAGGAAGATCTCGGTCCGGTGGAGCGGATCCATCGGGATGGGCGCGGTGTGGCCGACCGAGAGCGCATAGGCGATGGGGATCATGGCCACGAGCGCGGTGTACTGGTTCACCGTCGAGCTCACCATGTTGAGGAGCGCCATGGGGGCGAGCTTCACGGTGCGCGACCAGTACACGGCGGTCACCTTCTCCGGGAACTCGGTCAGGAAGGGCGCCACCCACTGCACGAAGGCGAACTGCGACACCCCGACCGCGAGCGCCACCTCCTTCATGGCGACGAGGAAGGGATGCGCCACCGCCCACATCACCGTCCCTCCCAGCGCGAAGAGCACCAGGAGCGAGGCGCGGCGCCGCCAGCGCGGCAGCTCGACGAGGAGGCGTGGCGGCGCGAGCAGCTCCTCCTTGCCCTCCTCCTCCTCGGCCGGCAGCCGCGACAGGACCCACAGGTAGAGCACGAAGCCGCCGCCCAGCACGGCCGAGTCGAGGAGCGAGAGGCGCCCCTTGGCGATGAGGACGAGGTACCAGCTCGAGGCGGCGAGCAGCGCCACCACCTCCACCGCGTGCTCGGGCCGGACGCGCACCGCCTCGAGCGGGCGGCCGTGCTTGCGGCGATGGAAGACGTCGGTGACGAGGAAGATGAGCGGCCAGCCGAAGCCCGTCAGGAGCCGGTTCGAGCCGGTGGCGTTCGCGAAGACCAGATCGACGCGGCCGTCCCGCCCGGCCTGCCAGGCGATGACGGCCTCGACCATGAACTCGGGAACCACCTGCAAGAGGGCGATGAACGCGACCGCGAGCCCCTGCGAGACGGAGAACTGCGCCGCCTCGGCGCCCCAGGAGATGAGGAGCGCGGCGGCCACCACCGCCCCGAAGCAGAGGACGCCCGCCGGGCCGGGGCCGAACGCGATCGCGCGCACGAGCCAGGACGCCACGACGGCGAAGGCAGCCATGCCGACGATGAGGGCGCCGGCGGAGCTGCGCGAGGGCGTGGGCACGCGCCGCACGTATCACGCGTGGTCGCGGCCGGCAACGGACTCCCGTGCTACCTTCCACGCATGGGAGAGGGCTTCGATCTCGGCACCGTCGCCGCGGCGGCGCTCGCGTTCGTGCTCGCGCGGGCGCTCGTGGCGGGGTTCGAGGCGGCGCTGGTGGCCGTCGGCCTCCCCCGGGCGCAGGCGCTCGCGGCCGAGGCCGGGGCCTCGCGGCGCGCCCGCGCGCTGGCGGCGCTCCTGGAGGAACGCGAGCGACCGGCCGCGCTGGTGCGAGTGCTCGACACGCTGTGCGCCCTCGGCGCCGGGGCGGCCGCGGCCTTGCTCGGGGCGCGCGCCCTCCCCACCGCGCCGGCGCTCGGGGCGGGATTGGCCCTGCTCCTCGCCGCGTTCGCCTCGCTCCTCGCGTCGTCGGGGGCGCGCGCGTTCGGCGCGGCGCACGGCGAGCCGTTCGCGCTCGCCCTGGCGCGGCCGGCGCTCGCGCTCGCGCGACTGGCGGCGCCCGCGGCGGCTGCGGCGGGGCTCCTCGCGCGGCCCTTGGCCGGACGCCGCGGCGCCTTTGCCCTGCCGCCCCCGCCGCTGGAGGAGATGGAGCGGGCGCTCGCCGAGTACGCGCGCGGGGCCGGCACGCCCTCGGATCAATCCACGAGCGAGCTCATCCAGGCGATCTTCGACTTCCGCGGAAAGGTGGCGCGCGACCTCATGGTGCCGCGCACGCGGGTGGTGGCGATCGACGTCGAGACGTCCGTCGCCGACATCCTGCGGCTCCTCGCCGAGGAGGGCCACTCGCGGCTGCCCGTCTACCGCGAGAACCTCGACCACGTCATCGGCACCCTGCATGTGCGCGACCTGGTGCCGCTCCTCCAGCACCCCGAGCTCATCGTGCTGCGTGACCTGCTCCGGCCGCCGCACTTCGTGCCCTGGTCGAAGCCCGTCGATCACCTCCTGCGGGAGATGCAGAAGCGCCACATCCATATGGCGGTGGTGGTGGACGAGTACGGCGGGGTGATGGGCATCTGCACGCTCGAGGACGTGCTGGAGGAGATCGTCGGGGAGATCGGCGACGAGTTCGAGGTGGAGGAAGGGAAGGGAGTCGAGGCGCACGCCGACGGCACCTTCACCGTGCGAGGCGACGTCCCGGTGGCCGAGTTCAACCTCCTGGCGGGGGCGACCGTCCCGGAGGACGGCCAGTACGAGACGGTGGGGGGGTTCCTGAACGCGCTCGCCGGCGCCATCCCGGTCTCGGGCGACCGATTCTTCCACAGGGGGTGGCTCTTCACGGTGAGCGAGGCGACGCCGCGCCGGGTGCTGAAGGTGCGCGTCGCCCGCGTGAAGCGGCAGGCGGAGCGGGACGCGGCCAACCGCACCCGGTAGGACGCCGTCATCCAGGGTTTAGCGCCCCACGGCGCCCCGGCGTATCGTGGCGCCATGAACGACCGGGTGCAGGTGGGGATGGAGGTGCGCGATGCCGACGGCAAGCGCCTCGGCAAGGTGTCGCGCTGCGATGCCTGGGGCATCGAGGTGGTGAAGGGGTTCTGGAGCCCGTCCGAGTGGGTGGTGCGCTGGGACGAGGTCCTGGGCGTGAAGGACGGAAAGGTCGAGGTCGATCGCAGCGACGAGGACCTGTTCGTGCTGGCGGCGGGTGGACTGCCGTCGCGCTGGCGTCGAGGTACCCCCGAGCCGGCCGCGCCGCCCGAGCCGGGCCCCGGCACCGCCCCGACGTCTCGCAGGCCCGCCTAGCCGCCACCTGACCGCCTGGCGGTACGAGCCGATGCGACCGCGGGTCCCTACCGTTCCTGGTGAAAGGAAGGGACCACCATGTCCGATAGGTCGAGCATCCGGCAGGGGATGACCGTGTTCAGCTCGGACGGCGAGAAGCTGGGGAAGGTCATCCAGTGCGACGCCTCCACCTTCATCATCGAGAAGGGCTTGTTCTTCAAGAAGGACTACGTCGTCCGCTACGACGACGTGATCCTCGTGTCCGGCGACGAGATCCGGCTCTCCCGCGGGCGCGAGCTCCTGGGCGAGCCCGTCGGAAGCGGCGGCGACCTGGCGCAGGGCCCCGCCTCGCTCATGAGCGGCGGCGGTGGACAAGAGACGGTGCCGACGACCGGGCGCATCCAGCGCGAGCAGGAAGAGGAAGAGGTCGCGAGCCCCAGGCGCCCGGCGGCGAACGAGGAGCTGCGGTCCACCAAGGAGCGCGTCGCCGAGCGGCGCGCCGCGAAGGAGGACGACCTGCCGGAGGTCAACTTGGGCGAGGACTCCGGCGCGATCGGCCGGCGCGACCCCGACGACGAGCGGTAGAGCGCCTGCCCGGCGGCATGGTCCCCCGTCCGGGTCGGGGTGGGGGTCTGTTATCGTGCCGCCCTCATGCCCCCCGCCGCCCGCCCGACTCAGCCGGCCCCGAGCTACCGCTGGCTCGTCCTCCTCTCGTGCAGCGCCGCGATGTTCGGCAACTACTACGTCTTCGACGCGCTCTACCCGGTCACCCCGCTCCTCGAGAAGACGTTCGGCTTCACCGGCGAGCAGGTCGGGCTGCTCGACACGTCCTACAACGTGGCGGCGCTGCTCACGCTCATCGCGGGCGGGATCCTCGTCGACCGGCTCGGCACCGCCCGCTCGGCGCTCCTCTTCGGCGCCATCGGCGCGCTGGGCAGCCTCCTCATCGCGGTCCTGCCGGCCATCCTCCCCGGCCACGCCGCCGCCGGGATGATGGCGGGGCGCTTCGTCCTCGGGGTCGGCTCCGAGAGCTTCATCGTGGCCGCCACGACGGTGGTCGGCCGCTGGTTCAAGGGGCGCGAGATCTCGTTCGCGCTCGCCATCCAGCTCCTCATCGCGCGGCTCGGCTCCTACGCGGCCGACTGGTCACCCAACGTGACGAGCCTCTTCGGCTCGTGGCAGCCGCCGCTCCTCCTCGCCGCCGCGCTGGGCGGGGTGTGGCTCCTCTTCGCCGGTGTCTACGCCGGTCTCGAGACGAACGCCGCCCGCCGCTACGGGATGGCGCGCGCCGGCGCGACCGACAAGCTCGTCCTCTCGGATCTGGTCCGCTTCGACCGTGCGTACTGGTGGGTGGTCGGGCTGTGCGTCGCCTTCTACGCGACCATCTTCCCGTTCCGCACCTTCGCGAACCTGTTCCTGACCGACTTCCACGGCGTGACGAACGAGATCGCCGGGCGCCTGAAGAGCGTGCTCCCGCTCCTGTCGATGATCGGCATGCCGGTGTTCGGCCTCATCGCGGACCGGTTCGGGAAGCGCGCCCTGCTCATGGCGGTCGGCTCGGCCCTGCTCGTGCCGCCCTTCCTGCTCATGGCGTACACGCGGCTGCCGCTCGAGCTCTCCATGGCGTTCCTCGGCGTCGCCTTCGCGCTCGTGCCGGCGGTGCTGTGGCCGGCGGTGACCTACCTCGTGCCGGACGCGCGCCTCGGCTCCGCGTACGCGCTCATGACCTTCTGCCAGCAGGTGGGCTGGGCCGCCATGAGCTGGGGCATGGGCAAGGTGAAGGACGTCGCGGGCGCGAGCGCGAGCCATCCCGCTGGCTGGCTGCCGGTGATGTGGATGCTCGCGGTGCTCGCCTCGGCCGGCTTCGTCTTCTCGTTCCTGCTCTGGCGCTCGGAGCGCGGAGGGCGTGGCCATGGGCTCGAGCGGGCCAAGGCGGGCGCCGCCGCAGCCGCCTGAGGAGCACCCGCCTGGGCTCCGAGCTTGCAAGGCGGCGTTTGCCTTTTCGATCCCGCTTCCGTATGCTGGCGATATCGTTAGCAAGATCTCGGGATCGTTGAGTGATCTCGAAGCCGGGCGCGGCGAGCGCTGGCAGGGACTGGGGTACGGTGGAGGTCGGGTGAGCGGGAGTCCCGAGGAGCTGCTCCGAAGCGCGCTCGAGAAGGTCATCTTCTTCGAATGCCGCGTGGCGAGCCTCGAGCACGAGCTGGACGCGGCGCGCACCACCGCCGCACGCTCGCGCGAGGAGGCCGGCGCGGCGCGGCGGCGCGAGACGGAGCTCGAGCAGGCAGCGGCGCAGCTGCGCGGCGGGCAGGCGATGGCGGTCGTTCACAACTCCGAGCTCGTCGAGCGCGTCCGGCTGCTCGAGGCCGAGCGCGAGCGCTTCCTCTCCGGGATGGTGGAGAGCGCGCGCGTCGCGGGCGCCCCGGCCGACGTGGACGGCGACGCGGGCAACGCGTCCGAGCTGGCCGGCTTCATCTCCGAGCTGCGGGCCGAGATCGAGGAGCTGCGAGCGTTCAAGCAGAGCGCGGTGGCGGCGGGGTTCACGGGGAGCGCGGCCGCGATCTCGACCACGAACGCGAACGCGACCGCGACTTCGACCACGACCTCTCCGTCCGTTCCGACGCCCATCCCGACCACGATCCGCGCCGTCGTCGCGACTCCGGCCGTCGAGGCGATCGCGGCGCGCATGGAGCGGTCCGGGCGCATCACCGTCACCCGCGAGGACGCGCGCGCCTTGCCGAGCTTCCCCACCCGCTCCGAGCGCGCGCTCTACGAGACCTGTCTCGACGACCTCGCCGCTCGCGACCCGGCCCAGCGTCGCCGCGCCGCCGATGGGCTGCGCGCGCTCGGGTCGAAGAACGCCGCCCCGCTCCTCGCCGCGGCGCTCGGACGCGAGGCGGACGCGGACGTGAAGGTGTCGCTCCTCGCCGCGCTCGGCGCCCTGGCCGAGTCGAACGCGGCCGACCTCGCCCTGCGCGAGCTCTCGGATCCGCGGCCCGGCGTGCGCGCGGCCGCCCTCGATGCCGCGAGCGCCCTCGGGAAGGAGCGCGCCGTCCCGACCCTGGCCGGCGCCCTCGCGGATCCCAGCGCGCTCGTGCGCCGCCGCGCGGTGGTGCTGCTCGGCTTCGCTCGCGGTGAAGCAGCCGACGACGCGCTCGCCGCGGCGCTCTCCGACCGCGATGCCGGCGTGACCCGCGCCGCCGCCTCCGCGCTCTCCGGCCGGCCCAGCGCCCGCGCCCAGGGCGCGCTCGCGAAGGCGCTCCAGCACCCGGAGCCTGCGGTGCGCCGCGCCGCCGCGCTCGCCACCGCGCGCTGGTCGGGCGAGCAGGTCGACACCGCCGCCCCGGAGCAGGATCGCCGGAGCGCGGCGCGCCGGATCTCGGAGAAGCTCCTCACCGTGCAGGGAGAGGAGCTGCGGAGCGCGGTGACGAGGGTGGCGGTGA
>WNGR01010513.1_pt1 | contig 11609 bp, 8 predicted proteins | sample 5407581 | NCBI WGS metagenome assembly WNGR01 (sample SAMN13153383, study PRJNA577476) | soil metagenome | isolation source: 80 cm soil or saprolite under Garry oak tree replicate 2 | place: USA:California | collected 2016-06-15
CGTGGGCTATGGACCACACCTGGTGGGTCGTTTCGATGCCGAAGGGATTCCGCTGGCGCAACGAACCAGGCGGCCAAAAGCGGTGGAAAAGACGGTGGCTGCGCCACCTTGGAAAACGCTGCGCGTTTCCCACTTTTCCACCGCTCCGGCGGCGACGAGGCCTTTACCTTGAATTTGGAAAGCGGACACTTCACGTGCTACAAAAAGCGGACATCTTCACGTGCTAACGACAGCCCAGATCCTCGGCAGGCAAATTGGGCATAGCGCACCTTCCGCCCGGCAGCCGCGAGTCGCGGCGCGCTGCCAACTTGCTCGTGACGCAAAAAGTATGGCGGCACGGAGTTTCTTTGGTGTATAAGCACGGCCAAGAGCTGACAGCCGAAATACCCGGCAGATCGGCAGGAGAATCCATGAAATACATGCGGAATATCTTTTCAGCGATTTTCGGCCTCGCGCTTGTGTTTGGCAGTTGGACGAGCGCTCATGCCCAGAGTGAGATCACCCTCCTCGCGGTGGGGCCCATGCGTGCGCCAACCCAGAAGATTGTCGCGAACTTTGAGGCCAAAACAGGCTACAAGGTCAAAGTGACTTACGGCAACGGTGCGGAGACCAGAAGAACGGTTGCCAAAGGCCAGCCCCTTGACGTGTCGCTCATCATAGCGCCCTTCCCGGGAGCGATCGCCTCAGGAACCATCATCCCCAGCAGCGCAACGCTGGTTGCCAGCATTCTCACCGCGGTGGGCGTGCCCAAGGGCCGCCCCAAGCCGGACATTTCCACGCCCGCTGCTGTCAAGAAAGCGCTCCTGGGAGCGAAGAGCATCGGATATGAGGATCCCGACTTTACGGTCGCCGGGCAGGGACCTTGGGAGGCGCTGAACAAGTTGGGTATCGCCGACCAAGTCGCCGCGAAAAGTCAGGTCGAGCTTGGCCCCGGTGCGCAAGGCGTCTCGCCGAACGCCACGAATAACGCCATTAAGACTTCCAAGCGGCTCGAAAACGGGGACATCGACATCGGCCTGCTCATGCTCAGCGACATGCTTCCGGAAAAGGACAAATACGATATCGTAGGGGTTCTGCCGCGGAAGATTTGTACGCCCGTTGCCGTTGTGGGATTTATCTCCACGCACGCGAGCGACCCCGCGCGCGCCAAGGAGCTTTTGGACTACCTCGCCTCGCCCGAAGCAGAGGCCATCTGGAAGGAAGCGGGATACGAGCCGCATAGCTGAGCCATTGAATCCCGGTTGGCGCGACGCGTAAGCAATACATCCGCTATGGAACATTCCAGGGGCTACGAAAACCGTCTTGTCCTAATCCTTTTTTTTACCTGGGGAACAGTATTTCTCGACCGCATGTCCCAGCTTTATCTGGCCCCCTACTTCGCTCCCGAATTTCATCTGACGAGCCGGCAAATCGGTTTTCTAGCCTCGCTAGTATCGGTGACATGGGCGTTTTCCGGCTTGCTTTTCGGCGCCTTATCAGACCGTTTCGGACGGCGAATCGTATTGATTCCGGGCGTTCTCATATTCTCGGCTTTGTCCTGGCTATCGGGCATTGCTCGCAGTTTTGAGCAGCTGTTATTGATCCGCGCGCTCATGGGGGCTGCGGAAGGACCGTGCTGGGCCGTCATCAATGCGATTGTCGAGGAGTGTTCCGCGCCTGGCCGCCGCGGACGCAATGTGGGCCGGGTCGTTAGCGCGGGGGCGCTGGTGGGTCTCTGCGCCGCTCCGATTTTGACGACGCAGGTTGCCTCCCGGTGGGGCTGGCGTTGGGGATTTTTCGTAACTGGGTTGCCTGGCATTCTGATGGCGATGCTGATCTGGAAGTTCGTTCGCGAGCCAAAGCGGACTGCGGAAGAAGGCCACGAACCCGGCCGCGCAACTCTTCGAGGTTACTTTTCGATTCTGCGATTTCGCAATGTTTGGCTGTGCTGTGCCGGCGCCGGCGGATTCATCTCCTGGCTCTTTCTGCAAAATGTATTCGCTCCGCTCTACATTACCGAGGTCATGCACCAACCGGGAACCACCGCGGGATTCTTGCTTGGCGCCGCGGGACTGGGCAGTTTTTTCATTGGCTTGGTTTTTCCGGGCTTGTCCGACCGCTGGGGACGCAAGCCTACGCTTCTGTTCTTGTCTTTCATCTCCACGCTGTTGCCCATTGCGCTGTATCTTCCCTTTCTCTATCTCCATCTCTGGTTGCTGGCGGCGATCCTGTTCCTGACGCAAGGAGGGCAAGCGATTGCCGCGCTCATCATGGTGCTGGTCCCTGCGGAGAGTGTCCCGCCACAGTTCTCCGCTACGGCCATCGCCCTTTCCACCTTGGTAGGAGAGATCATCGGTGCGACGATTGCGCCAGCGGCCGGCGGAGCCATGGCAGAGCAGTTCGGTCTGGGTATGCCGTTATTGATGGCTGCGGCTAGCACCGTGGTGCTGTTTCTTATCGCTCTCTTCCTCAGGGAGCCCGGAAATTTGCAAACGCGGCGTGCGCCTGAACCCGGTGGCACAGGCACTCCTGCCTGTGCGCCGACACCCTCATCGGCCTGAGTGCAGGCCGAAGAATGGCTGTGCCACAGGCTAACCGGTCCACCACTCGGGAGGACTACTCCTTGACACTCGATTGGTCGAGGCGTAGGTTCTCACTTGATTGTGAGGCACTTCCGCCAAACTGAGCTTCGCTATCTGACTGCGGATATCGTCGCCGTCGCCGCGCTTTCTCTCTTCTTGGTCGCCGCTCGTACGCCCACCGCCGTGCAAGCCCAGACGACCGCGCAGCGGCCAGCCGCTCGAAATACCTCAGCCGCCGATAAGATTCCGGCGCCTGGTGAGTTCCCACCTTACAAGGCGCCTCGCACGCCTGATGGCAAACCCGACTTGAGCGGAGTCTGGCAGGCTTTTGTCACGGCCGATATAGATGTTCACGACCACGACGCGCAGGCGGGACCTCATCCGGAAATCATGGGTGCTTACGGAGCATGGCCGGGAGGGCAAGGGATTGTGGAGGGTGGCGAGATACCGTACAAGCCCGAAGCGTTGGCGCAAAAGAAAGCCAATGCCGAGAAGCGCATGGTGGTGAATATCACCAGCGATGACCGGCGCCATGACACGGGCGACCCGGAACTCAAGTGTTTTCGGCCAGGCATTCCGCGCGCCAACTATATGCCTTTTCCATTTCAGATTATTCAGAGCCCGAACAGCGTCATGATCGCTTATGAGTTTGTCGGCGCGCTGCGCACCATCAATATGGATGAGCACAAGGAGGCTCCCGCCGACAGTTGGATGGGATGGTCGAACGGGCATTGGGAGGGCGATACGCTGGTCGTGGACACGACCGGGTTCGTTCCCTACACCTGGTTCGACCGGGCTGGGGATTACCACAGCGACGCCCTTCATGTAGTCGAACGCTACATGCCTGTCAGTCCTTACCATCTCGTGTATGAGGCCACCATCGACGATCCGAAAGTGTTTACACGGCCCTGGAAAGTGAGTTTTCCCCTTTATCGTCGCATGGAAAAGAATGTGCAACTCCTGGACTTCAACTGCGTGGAATTCGTGGAGGAGATGAATTACGGCCGTTACCGCAAGCAGCCCAGCAAGTGAGCCGATGTTCGAGTACGCGTGCAGCGAGGGGAACAACGGCTTGGCGAACATGCTCGCGGGAGCTCGTGCCGCCGAGAAAACCGCCGCGGCGGCAGACCTAAAATAAAAGAATCAATTCGGGCGCGAGGAACCTTTATATTTGCGCACCGAAATCGAGCTTTCCGTCATCGCGTAAACGCGCTCTTTCATAGAACCTCCGCGATCCGAGTATCTCGATCCGCTATTGTGTGCCGGAGATCCTTGATTTCAGCTCTTTCCCGCTAACTCTTTAGCGCGCCTTTCACGCGGGCGGCGGTGAAGGGCACTGACCGCAGTCGCGCGCCCGTAGCGTCAAAGATCGCGTTGGCCAGCGATGCGGCGACGGGCGCGGTCGCCGCCTCGCCGGCGCCAAACGGCGGCAGCGTGGGCCGGTCGATCAGCGCCACTTCAATGAGCGGCACTTCCGGGAAGGTGAGAATCGGGTAGCTCGCCCAATTGACGCTGGTGACCCGTGAGCGGTCGAACTTCACCTCTTCGTGCAGGGCCCGGCTAAGCGTTTGCGCGATGGAGCCCTCGATCTGATTGCGCAACCCGTCAGGATTGACTACCAGGCCGCAGTCGTGCGCGCAGGTAACGCGCCGCACGGTGACTTTCCCGGTCTCCGGCTCGACCGCCACTTCCATCGCCGTCGCGACGTAGTTCTCCGCTTGCTTGTAGCGCATGTACGCGAAGCCGCGCCCAATCCTCTTTTTACCTCCATTTCCACTTCTACGGAACGGTAAGGCCGACCTTAGCACTGTGCACCAAACTGCCGCTCGTTCCAGTGATTGTCAGAGTGAAAGTTCCCGGCTGCACGTTCTTGTTAGTTTTTACGGTAAGCACAGAAGAACCAGAACTGGTCACCGACGTGGGATTGAAATTGGCACTCGAAAACCTGGGCAAGCCAGTCAGGCTGAAATTCACCGTGCCGTTGAACCCGTTCAGCGCCGTGACCGTGGCCGTGTAGCTGGTGCTGCTGCCCTGAACCACCGTCTGGCTCGAGGGCGAGGCGGTAATCGAAAAGTCCGCCGTCGCATTCACAACCAGCGTCACCGTCGTGCTGTGCGTCAGGCTCCCGCTGGTGCCGGTGATGGTCACCGTGTACGTCCCCGTCGGCGTCGTCCCGCTGGTCCCCACACTCAGCGTGGAGGTTCCCGAGCCGGTCACCGCGCTGGGAGTGAAGCTCGCCGTCGCCCCGCTGGGCAGCCCGCTCGCGCTGAGGCTCACCGTGCCGTTGAACCCGTTCAGCGCCGTGACCGTGGCCGTGTAGCTGGTGCTGCTGCCCTGAACCACCGTCTGGCTCGAGGGCGAGGCGGTAATCGAAAAGTCCGCCGTCGCATTCACAACCAGCGTCGCCGCAGTGGTGGTGGCCGTCCCAGCCGAGTTCGTAAACACCGCGTGATACTGGTTCCCGTTCTGCGACGAAGCCGTCGTGAAGCTCAGCGTGGTGGAGGTGGCTCCGGAGAGGATGCTAAAGGTTGCGCCGCTATCCGTGCTCACCTGCCACTGCACCGTCGGTGTGGGCGAGCCTGTCGCCGCCGCAGTGAAGGTTGCCGTCTGGCCCGCAGTCACTGTCTGATTCGCTGGCTGCGTGGTGATCGTCGGGGGCATCACTTGCGCTGGCCCGGACGCATACGTCCACGTGAGAATCTCCTGAATGGCCGTCGAAGCGCCGGTTCCGGCCGTGAAGCCGGCATAGGCAGACGAGGCCCCTACTACGGAAGGAATGTTCAGCGCCCACGATGTCGTAAAGCTCTTCCCTACGGTCGCATCCGTGATGGTCATGGCGAGCGTCGTCCCATCGTAGGTCATATGCACGTTCATGACATCGCCGCTGTGCAGATTCACACCCGAGCTGGTCATGTCGATCGCCGGAAAGGTCGGCGAAGCCCCGTTGGTGTACATCCCGGTCGAGTCGTTCCCCTCGCCGTAGTTGCTGTAGAGGTCGAACTTCACCGCCACGCTCTTCCCGATCCCCGGCGTCCCCCCGGGCTGGTCCGGCCCGTAACCCAATCCGCCGCCGGACGGACCCAGCGCCGTCAGGCCGCTATTCTGGATCGTGAACGTGAACCCGTCCCCGTTCGGGCTTGTCAGCTGGAAGGAAAAGTCGTTCGTGAACGACTGCACGTTCAGCAGTGTCGTGAAGAAGGCGCTGCTCGCCTCGTAAGCGCCCCCATCGGTGAGCCGCAGCCGAGAGGCACTCTGGTTCCAGCTCGTTTTTCCATTGAACTGCAGCCCCGTCGCCGTCGTGAACCCGCCGCTAAAGTTGACTGCCGGGGGTGGCGCAGGATTCACCGTCAGCGTCGCGGCATTGCTGGTCACCGGGCCCGCTGCGTTGCTGACGACGACTTGAAAGGTCGAGCCGCTGTCTGAGGTTGTCGTCGGCGGTGTGATGTAGCTCGCAGCCGCTGCGCCTGGGATGTTCAAGAAGCCCGTCCCAGTATTCTTCTGCCACTGATAGTTCAGCGGCGCCGAGCCGCTGGCCACCACACTGAAGGTTGCCGTCTGGCCCGCGGTCACCGTCTGGCTCGCTGGCTGCGTGGTGATCGTCGGGGGCGTGGCCGGGTTTACCGTCAGCGTCGCCGCGGTGGTGGTGGCCGACCCAGCCGAGTTCGTAAACACCGCCTGATACTGGTTCCCGTTCTGCGACGAAGCCGTCGTGAAGCTCAGCGTGGTGGAGATGGCTCCGGAGAGGATGCTAAAGGTTGCGCCGCTATCCGTGCTCACCTGCCACTGCACCGTCGGTGTGGGTGAGCCTGTTGCCGCCACTGTGAAGGTTGCCGTCTGGCCCGCGGTCACCGTCTGATTTGTCGGCTGCGCCGTGATTGCCGGGGGCGAGGTGAACAAGCCATAAACGTCTACCTCCGTCGACGTACCGACATATACTTTCCCGTTCACAATCACAGGCGTCGCGAATTTGACTGCGTTCCCTGCCTGGTCACGGCCATTCGCCGCCTGCGCGCTGTTCCAGAGTTCCCTGGCAATGTTGGTGGCGTCGTGTGCGTGAAGCACTGCGGGGCCGGGCGCGGGCGCGCCGTAGGCGCTGCTGTCGATCGACCAGAGCATTCCGTTGGAAGTGCCATTGGCAGCAATCGTCGGCGTGGCCCCCGGGAAGTTGTAGGAGATGGTCGAGCTTGTGAGGTGCGCATAATCGAGCAACCCGTTCACCAGCGGAATGGATTTCAGAACGTCACCGCTGCCCCAGAAATAAACCGTATTGTTCCAGTAGGCGGGCATGCTCCAGAGCCCTCCGACCTGACCCAAGCTTGATTCCTGCACGACTTGCGTATCGCTCGAACAGCCGTTGCAATAGTGCTGATTAAGTTTTGTCATCTGGTCCCGATTCAGCAGATAGATAAGGCCTTGCTTGCCGGCTCCAACGAGTAGATGGGGAAAGCTGCCCGGCTGATCGGGGAGGAGCAGGACACCGCCCGAACCAAGGTCGACGTCGCCGCTGTTGAGACTGCTCTGGTTATAGGGAGTAAAATAATCGAGCAGCGCGAGCTTTCCACTGCTCATCCCGAGCTTGAGAAGGCTGTCGCCGACCGCGGTGGCGGGCACGTTCACGGTATCAAACGTTCCGTTGCCGGTTGCGACATAGACATTGCCGCTCGCGTCCGCGGCCAGCCCTGAGCCACTCATCCAGATGCCGCCCTGCCCGCCATTCGGCGCAGTATTGAAAACGCCTTTCTGCGTGAACGTTGCTGCATCGAAGGCAAATACCCAGCCGTGATACGGCCAACTGTCGCAATGCGACGCGTAGCCGAGAAAGATCGCCCCATTCACCAGAAGCAGCGCCGGCCGGTTCAGCTGGCGAAGGGCGTCGAAGGCAATCTGGCCCCCGACGCTCCCGTCGCCAGTTCCAGGAATCGTCGCCGTGATGACGACCGGGCCCGGGGACTTTTCCGCGCCGGTGGTGACGTCGAGCGCGTGCAAGCGATGGATGAAGACGCCGCCTTCCTTCGAGTTCGCTTCGACGTACATGGTTCCGGTTGCCGGGTCAATGACCGGAGTGCTGGTGATCCCAACCTGCGGAACCAGGTCGGAGCAGCCGATGTCCGAGCTGCTGCTGACCGTGGTGGCGCCGGTGGCTGCGCCGTGCGCCGTGTCAATCAGGCTGGCCTGCCACAGCGGGCTCGCGTTCGCTCCCGTATTGTTGTCAGCGTCAAACGCGTACACGCTGTCGCCTTCTGTAGCCACGAAAACAACGTTGTGCGTCCCTTTGCCCGGGATCGATACATTGGCCAGATACAGCGGCTGCGCGTAGACGTATCCGTTCACCGTCTGCGAGAAGAGCTTGCCGAAGGAACTCACGGTCACGTTCTGAGGCGTCAGCACCGTCTCATTCGTATTCGCGCCGCTGCGGGCGTTGTCGTAGTGGTGCGTCGTCACGTTCACCTGCGCTGCGGCGAAGGATGCCGCCGCCACGACTCCTAGCAGCACGAAAAGTCCGCGAGCAATTCCCCTTCGACAATCGGCGATCGATCCGCCCGCCTCTCTCACTGACCTCGCTGCGCGATTCCGCGCATGCATTGAGACAACTCTCATCGTTTCTCCCCTAAATGATTTGAATGCAACTTCGCTCTCGGTCTTGATCGACACAGCGCGCCTCCTTGAGGCAACGAGTTCGGTACGCGGGCACGCAGCGGTAGGTCTCTATCAATACCAGCGACTGCGGCGTTCGCCACGTCTAGCAACACGGCAAACTTGAACTCTAAGGGCTCGCAGCTTTTCGCGCTCCGCCAGCGCGAATTGTGGTGCTCTTCACTTTCCCAGGGTGATGCTTCTGTTCGCGGGAGGCCTTCTTGCTTCTAGTAGGAGGGCCGAAGTGCAGCAAGTGCGCGGAGTATGGTCCCCGCCTGTAACGCCGTCAAGGAATATATTTGGTGTGTCGCAGCAAAATGAGAATGTCCGGTTTGTGCAAAGTAGAAATGTCCGGTTTCATCCAGGGTGGGAGGGCGGATGGAACCGGAGCGAATCGAGTTGAGCACGAAGGAACGGGATCGGTTGAAGGTGCTGCACCAAGTCGAACAAGGACATCTGCAGCAGGTGGAAGCGGCACGGCGTCTGCGATTGAGCGACCGCCAGGTACGGCGCTTGCAGAGGCGGCTGCGAGCTCAGGGAGATGGCGGGATGGTGCATGGGTTGCGCGGCCGCCGTTCGAACCGCCAGATCCCCGAAGGCTGCCGGCAGCGCGCTCTGCGCCAGCTGCGCCAGGCCCGTTATGCCGGATTCGGGCCCACAATGGCGGCCGAGCATCTGGCACGCAGCGGCCTGGTGGTGAGCCGGGAGACGCTGCGCCAGTGGATGAGCGCCGCGGGACGGTGGCAGAGCCGCCGCCGAAAACTCCGGCAGGTGCACGTCTGGCGACCACGACGTGCGGCTTTCGGCGAACTGGTGCTGATGGACAGCTCGCCCTATCGCTGGTTGGAGGACCGCGGCCCGGCCGGCGAGCCAACCGTTCGATATCGAGTTCGAAATGAAGGGCCCTGTGACCTTCAACACCGGAGCCGGGCCGGGGCCTGCGTCATCGCGCTAGACCAAATCACATTTTGAAGTCGTGTTAGCCGACTGAGCAGTGGCCAGACCACGAGATCGGTGTTCGGTCCCTCGGCGGTTGCTGCGGCGCCAAGCCACGGCCCGCCGACAACGCCGGCCATGCCGGCTACGACCAGGCTTATAAATCCTGATCACTTCACGGCAAATACCCAGATTGCTCCGCCCTCCGGAACCTCCGGATATTCGCCCGGAAACAAAGTGTTCAGCCGCGCCTCCATGGCGCGCGAGTCTATACCCCAGCCCGACTGCACCGCGACATATTGTTTCCCATCCACCATGAATGACGAAGGCTGTCCGATGATGCCGGAGTTGGTTGGGAATTCCCACAAGAGTTGGCCAGTCGACGCATCGAAGGCATGAAACATTCGATCGTTGGTCCCGCCGCTAAATACCAGGCCGCCGCCCGTGGCCAGCATCGGCCCCCAATTTGGTGACTTCGCGTAGGTGTGAGTCCACACGCGCTTGCCGGTGTCCACATCCCAGGCTTAAAGATTTTCGTTCGCCGGGATGTAGAGCATGCGCGTCCTCGGGCTGAACGCGGCCGGCGGCCAATTTTTGCCTCCCCAGTGCGAGGGGCAAAAGTCTGCCTTCTTGCCGGTCCCGGGCTTATGGTCGGGATCGACCTCCGGCCGTCCCGTCTTCGGGTCGACGCTCTTGAAAACGTTTTGCTTTACGAACGGCTCGCCCTCGACGAAGTTGATCGCACCGTCCGTGCGCTCGAGGAACCACAGATACCCGTCGCGGGCCACGTCAATTAAACCTTTGATCGTTCTTCCGCCGCGTTTGTAGTCCACCAGGAGCGGAGGCGATACTTCGTCCCAGTCCCACGATTCGTTTGGATTGTACTGGTGGTAGCCTTTGATCTTGCCGCTAGCGACATCCACCGCGATGGTCGAGGCGGTGAAGAGATTGTCGCCCGGGCGTTGATCGCCCATCCACGGGCCGCCGTTGCCTGTTCCCCAGAACGCCAGGTTCGTTTCCGGGTCATAGTTGCCGGTCACCCAAACCGGGCCGCCACCCGTTTTCCATTGGTTGCCCTCAGGCCAAGTCTCGCTCCCGGGCTCTCCGGGAGCAGGTACCGTATAAACCCTCCACAATTCCTTTCCCGTGTCCGGATCAAAAGCCGCGACGAAGCCGCGGATTCCCAGCTCCCCGCCCGACGCGCCAACCATCACTTTCCCAGCGGCAACCAGCGGTGCCAGCGTCATGTAGTATCCATTCTGGTTCTCGGCGACTTTCGTGGTCCACACTTCTTTGCCCGTCTTCGCCTCCAGTGCCACCAGAACCGCATTGCCCGATGCGAAAAAGACCTTGTCGCCGTAGAGGGCCACGCCGCGGCTCGTCGGGTGGAGTAAAACCACGTCGTCGGGCAGCTGCTTTCGGTAGCGCCAGAGAATCGTGCCGGTCCTTACGTTAATGGCCATCACCTGGTTACCGGGCGTCGCCACAAACATGATGCCGTTGTTCACGATCGGCACGGCTTCATGGCCGTTGTTCACGCCTGTCGCCAGCACCCAAACAGGCTGCAGCCGCTGGACATTCGCTGTCGTGATTTGAAATAGCGGACTGTATCCCCATCCGTTATATGTGCGCCGGACCATCAACCAGTCGCTGTCCTCCGGGTTTTTCAAGCGCTCCGCTGTGACCGGCTTGTAATTCTGCAGAACGGCTGGAACCGGCGCGGGCGGCTGGGTCGGCGGTGTTTGCGCCGCCGTCGTAAACGCGGCCGTAAACGGGAAGGCGAGTGCGCAAGCGAGCATCGCGGTGCCGAGAATCTTAGGGCTGCTTGTCATATTTCTCCAGTCGCCGAAAAACCTTTATTGCACCTCGAAAGCGACGGGCCCCGTAAACGGCTTCGCCACCACCAGCGTTCCATTGGTAAGTTTGAGCGGCAGCGCCGGCAACATGCGCGGTGCGGGGCCGTCGACAACCCTGGCGGCGTCTTTCGGTTCGAATCTTGACTCGTGACATGGGCAAACCAGGAGTTGCTCCTCCGCTACCCACTCGGTGACTTCGCAGCCGGTGTGCGTGCAGATGGCCGTGTAGGCGACGACGCCATCTGCGGCACGCGACTTTGTCTCGGGGCTGAGTTTCTCAGGATCAAGCCGCAGCAGCAGCACGCGATTGAGGCGGGAAGCGTTGCGTACGGTCTTGTCCGTCGGGTCCATTGGCCACGCCATGGTCTGCTTACCTCCAACCGGAATATCGGCGGGCGTTAGCGGCGTGAAGGTCGAATCACCGACTTTAACCAACAGATCGCCTTCTTTGGGTCGTTGGGACGCGCCTTCCTCCTGGCCCGGCGATTCCTGGCCAAGACTCAGCTGAATTCCCAGGCCGATCCCTGCCTTCAAAATCGCTCGCCGTCCCACGGGTTCACCAAAGTTAAATGACTTGCTCATTCTTCCCGCAGCACCTGTACATGTGCCAAGACACTTTCAG
>WNGR01011800.1_pt1 | contig 11609 bp, 14 predicted proteins | sample 5407581 | NCBI WGS metagenome assembly WNGR01 (sample SAMN13153383, study PRJNA577476) | soil metagenome | isolation source: 80 cm soil or saprolite under Garry oak tree replicate 2 | place: USA:California | collected 2016-06-15
GGCGCGTCTGCGCGGGCCGAGCCTCTGACCAGCAGCGACAACGAGCACAACACTCACGAAGACGTGTTGCAAAAGCTCTCCGGCGGGCATCTGGTGCAACGTCGTGCGACAGGCTGGGGACCCCCGGGAAAGGGCTGCGCCGCAACGAGACCCGGATGCTGGACACCGCCGACTTCAGCGCCAACCCCCACGGCCTGGAGTTCGGCGAGTACGGCGTGGTGGATGTGCGGCATGGCAAGGCGATGAAGGGCTCGCCGCCCAAGCGGCGCAGCGTGCTGGCCGTCTGGCCGTGGGCCGCCGAGATTCTCCAGCAGTGGGCCGAGGTCATCCGGCCGCCGCACGCGGCGGAGGGCAACCCGGCGATGTGGCCGTCGGAGCGGGTGCCGCGGATCGGGCTGGCCGCGATCGATGCCCGGTTCGGCGCCTACCGGGATGCGCTTGGGCTGGACGCCGGGCTGGATTTCCACTCGCTGCGCCGCTCGTATGTGACGCACCTGATCGAGGCCGGCTGGGACGCCTTGTTCGTGCAGCAGCAGGCCGGGCATGAGCACGCCAGCACGACGGCGATCTACACGTGCGTGTCCAGTGACTTCCGGACCCGCACCCTGCGGCGGGCACTCGATCAGACGGTGGATGCGGCACTGTGCGAGGACAGGAGGACGCCATGACGGCGAAACGGCAGGTCAGCTACCAGTGGCGGCTGCGCAACGTGATGGCCGAGCGCGGCATGTTCACCACCACCGGGCTGGTACCGCAGCTCGCCGACCGGGGCATCACGCTTCGGCGGCACCACCCTGGCCAAGGCCGGGCGGAAGCTGGACGACCTGGCCGCCACCCTGGCCCGCGGCAAGACCCGCCGCCCCCGGGCGAAGGTCGAGGCCGAGATCGCCGCAATCACGAAGAAGCCCTGGGTCCGGCGGGTCATCACCTGGCAGCTGGACGGCACCCAGCCCAAAAACCTGCGGCTCACGTGGGGCCTCGACCAGGCCGCCCGCGCCGCCCTGGAAGAAGAGCTCTTCGGCAAGCACGTGCTGATCACCAGCCACGACGACTGGCCCGCCGCCGAGGTCATCGCCGGCTACCGGTCCCAGTCCGAAGCCGAGTTCTCCTTCCGGCAGCTCAAAGACCCCCGCGTCGTCTCCTTCAGCCCGATGCACCACTCGACCGAGCACAACATCCGCGTCCACACCTTCACCTGCGTCCTCGCCCTGCAACTCGCCCACCTGATGCGCCGCCAGGCCGCCCGGGCCGGCCTGCACCTGTCCGTCCGCGAGCTGCTCGGCCAGCTCGCCGCCATCGGCGAAACCGTCCTGATCTACCCCTCCACCGGCGGACGGCCCAAGGCCCGCCGCATGACAACAGAACTCACCAGCGAGCAGCGGGAACTGCACGAGATCTTCGGACTCCAGCGGTGGGCACCCCGAAGTTAGGTCATAGGCGCCCCGCCCTGTCGCACCTCATCCCACCTGCGGAAACACGACCAAGATCAACTTATCCAGGAAACTGAGGCTAGGACCCTGGGATCGTCGGCATCATGCCTGCACAACTGGATGGCCCGGACCGGCGTCGACGAGGCTGGTCCGCGAGCTCGCTGCGTTCGTGATGGAGATGACCCCGCCGGCGGTAGTCGTGAGCGTCATTCGCGCCGCGGCGACGGGCTTGCCCGCGTCGGGAACGAAGGTGATCCAGCGGGTCCTGCCCGCAGGTCAAGAAGGTACTGTGGCCGACCGGCATTTCCTGAGGAACAGCACGACGGCCGGATCACGCGGTGGGCGCCACCTGACGATGTTGCCGTGCGGAGCCAGGCGGAGGGACGGCGGTGGTGCTGAGCGCGAGCGGGCGGCGGGATCTGGCAGGCACCAGGACGGGCTTCGCCTGGCTGGCGGCGGGTCCCGGCGGGGGCCGTACGTCAGCGAGCGCCAGCGGGGACGTGCCGGAGGACGACACCGCGGATGGCGAGGGCCCGGGACTACCTGCCGCACGATCACGCGAGGTCGCGCGCCTGCCGGTGGGGCGAGGACTGCCTGGCCGGGATCTGCGACATCGAGCAGCGGCTGTGCCCGGGACTGGCGCTGCGGAACGGGCGCGACCCGATCCTGCAGGAGCGCGTTCGGCCTGACCGGCGCCCAGGGCAATCATGGCGAGCACGTCAAGGACCATTGGTGGAGGGCCCGGTAGGTCATGCCAGGTCACGCCATACCCGTGGCGGAAGCCTTGCGCCTCATCCCCAAAACGCTCCCGACCGCCGATTCGGGTTGCCTTGCAGACGCGTCGAAGGGTGCGGTGGCCGGGGCGCAGATCATCCAGCTCTGTTCGCGCTGGTCCGCCCCGCGTCTTAGGGCTGTGCACATGAGCCGCACGGACATTGCGAGGGCGGCCGACTGACACTAACCAGTGCGGACGACGGCGATGGTGATCTAGTCAGGCCGGCCCTTTTGGGCGACGCTGTCGCGTTCCGGCTGCTGGTCGAGCGGCACCAGGGATGACGCGGGCCCGGGATGCGCGGTCGCGCATCCCGGCGATGTGCATGACATCGTTCACGAAGCCTTCCTGCAGGCGTTCGTGGTCCAGAACCGGCTGCGCGACCTGGATCGGTTCGGCGCCTGGCTGATGAAGGTGTCCCGCGCCGCGGCGCGGGAGCGGGCATGGGCGCGCCGGGCCGGAGCCCAGCGACGACGATCGTGACCGCCCTTTCTGAGAAGGAAAATGCCGATCCGACCTGGAAAAATGACGTTCGGGTTCCACCCTTGGCGGTGTTTGTCGCTCCGCGCTAAGGTGCCGCGGGTCGGGGGAGCCGTCGGCGATCGTGCTCCGCCCGGGGCAACACGCGCACAACGCCGCAGACCACATCAGGGCCGTCGAAATGGCCTGGGCGCAGCTGCTCACGTGCCGGGGCGCGGATCGACGTGAAGTGTGTTCAGCGACCGTGTCACCTCAGCGCGGAGCGACGACGGCGCGCGCGGCCCGAAAACGACCTGGGCCTGGAAGTAACGTCCGCCATCCTCAAACGCGATGACATAACCCTTCACGCCCCAGCACTCATACGGGCCACCGATAGCGCCGAGGCGCAGACGCTGGGGCCGGGGCGGGAAGCCCGCGTGGGGGTACTCGTACAGAACGAAGAGAGCCCCGTTCGCTGGCAGCGCCTTGAGCGCCGCGGTCGGGGCGCAGTTCCCGCCGGTCGGAACGCGCCCAGTCCCGACCGCGAAGAGCATGGTCGGCGACATCAGCGCGGGGGCAGGGTTGCTGTTGAAATGCCATGCTGCCGGGGCGTCGATGGAGACTCCTGCTGGCGGGCCTTGCCATGAGGACTGTGGCCAGGATCGAGCCGTATGCCGGACCCATCCCGGGGGCGCTATAGTCGCCGGGACGCTGTGTCGAGACGAAGGGTTCATGCCGGTGCTTGGTCCAGGCCTCGCACCGGTGGCGGACCGCAACGCCAGGACTGGCACAATAATGGCGACCGCGATCACAGCTGCAAGCATCCCGATGCCTGCAGCTACTCCGGCCCGTTGCCGACGGGCGGCGCGCCGGATGCGCGGCATCGGATCCGGCCACACCGGCAGTTGCCGCCGCGGGTCTTGCAATGATTCGCGGATCCGGTCTTCCAGGTCAGTCACGTTTCGCTCCGTTTACTTGGCTGCATCGCCGAGCCCGGCGCGGAAAGGAGTTGGGCCAGGTGCCGCAGGGCCCGGGCCGATTGGCTATTCACCGTCCCAGCCGAGGTGCCCATGACCGCGGCGATCTCCAGTTCGGACAGGTCTTCGTAGTAGCGCAGCACGATCACTGTGCGCTTCTGGGCGGGAGCACTTGCAGGGCACGCCATACGACATCGCGGTCATCGACGCGCTGAGCACCGTCGTCGACGCTCGTCCGGTCCGCCGGGTTGGCGGTGACGATCTCCCTCGTTCCGCGGCGCCGGTACCAGGATGCGCAGCTGTTGACCATCACCTTCCGGACGAAGGCTTGCGGGTCTTCGATGCGGTGCAGCCTCCACACGCGCCGCGCCCGGCCCAGGGCGGTCTGGACGAGATCTTTCCGCGGCGACGGGGTTGCCGGTCAGTACGTGCCCGAAGCGCAGCAGGCGAGGCAGCGCTCCCGCCGCGAACTCCGCGAACTCGTCGTCGCTAGCCAACGGTGGCACATTCCCACTGATTCATCGCAGCCCTCCCAGGCCGTAGCAGGCTGCCAGGTCCCTCGTGGCTGCGGGCGGCACACCCCTATGACCCATCGCAGGCCGCTCAAGTTGTCAGCTCCCTAAAAAATGCAGAAACAAGTGAGTGAGGCTCCCCGGGTCGGTCGAGGCCTGATACCACGGTGATCTTCCTATTCGTACGGAACCGCTGACAGCACCTAAGCGACGCGCACATACGGCTGACTGGCGAAGTATTCGCCCGACCGCGGCGGCAAGGGGCCGCGCCCAGCGGAGCCTCGGCCTATGCTCCGGGCAGCGTCTATAGAGACAGGTGGGCGCCCTCGTGCGTGATGCCCTCGATCTGCCCTGCCGCGGCGCTGAGCAACTGGTGAGCAAGGTCGGACAGGGCCCGCGCGGCCGCGATCTCCTCCCCGATCTGCGTGACATCCGGGTCATCGGGGTTACGGCGGGCGAGGCCGTGGCCAATCATGTCAGCGCCGTCCTTGGTCAGCCGCGCCTCGGCCCGCGTCTTCCCGTCTTCCTCGTGGAGTGAGATCTCGACCGGCCAGCTATCGACCGTCGTCATGGCCGCTCACCTTCTTCCAGATGCTGGTGCCACTTGTGTTGCGGCTCGCGGTGACGCCTCTATCCTCCGCTCGACGGAGATCGCAGGTGAAGGGCCTCATATCCCTCCGCCCTGGGAATTCTTGCTGCTGGGCCGGCCGAGTCTTTTCAAGTGGTGCCCCTGCCATGGGATTCGCACCGCGCCCGCTTCCCGGCGTCCGCACATGCATGACCCGGTCGTCTCCCAGACCCCGTAGGAGTACATCGGCGCGCCCGATGACCTCATCTGCGGGGGGTCGCTAATTGGCCATCGCCGTAAGCTATCCCGCCCATATCGGCGGGTATTCGCGCTTGTCAGCGGTATTGCCAGCTACGGCAGGTAGCCATCGGCGGGTTGCGGGCGGTCGCCTTCGGCCGCTACCAGCTGAAGAAGGCCGCGGCCCGCCGGCCATCTCCTGGGCCGGGAGGTCCTCGATGTGCTGGCTCATCGTCCACTGCTGGCCGAACGGGTCACGCATCCGGCCGCCGCGCTCGGGGTGGAACTGATCCTCGGGTAGATCACCTCAGCCCCGGCGGTGGCCGCGCCCCCAGGCCGCCTCCAATGGCCCCCGCCAGTACAGCGCCATCACACAGGTGACCACCCCCAGCTGCTGCGGAGTGCGGACCGTTCCGTCCACGGTGCCTGCTGGTGTGGGTGATGCCAGGCAGGCGGGCGCCCAGGAGATCTGGTCCGGTCAGGTCAGCTTCGCGGCGCCGGGCGGCACTTCGCCGCAGGAAATGTCAGAGTGCCCACGGCCTTATACTTGCGCATGGGTGGGTTGCCTTCTGCAATCCATGCGAGAGGAGCTCAACATGGAGCAGACGGGTGGGCTCTGGGCGGACGTTATCGGCGTGGCGGCATCCCCGGTTGCTATAGCCGCCGGGATCGTAAAAGGTTCCTACGACGCCGCGACCGGTTCCGGGGCCTTTGACGAAGGGTATCACGCGGCAGCGGATCCCATAATTGCGTCAGCCAGGAAATTTGGCACCGAGCATAGGGAAACTATTACGAAAGGTATGCTTGGTGGCGCCGCCGCCAGCCTCGGCGCCCGTATAGTAAATGAGAGCCTCAAGCATCTCAAGAGATAGAAAGTTAAGATGCTCAGCGCCACCCGCCGCCCGTGGCCGTAGCGGAAGGTAACTGCCGCCCGTCAGCTGGTCCAAGGCACCCACCGCGCGGCTACCTAGTGTAGGTAGAATTGATCATCTTTACATGGCTCAAACTCTGCTCTTATCCGTCACTATATGGCCTAATGGCGGGCATGGAGCTTTCAGAAAGGCAAGTCGCCGAGCTACGGGGCATCCTCAGGCCGGATGTCTATGACGGATCAGTTTCGGCTAGGGTGCAGATCGTGCTGTGGTATCACGAGGGTTACCGCAAGATTGACATCGCGGCGATGTCTGGTGCGTCGCGGCCGACCATTGACAAGTGGATCGGCCGGTACGCGATATATGGGCTTGATGGGCTAGCCAGCGGGACGTCTCCTGGCGGGCCCAGGACGATTCCCGGCCGCATCCGGGGGCGGGTGCTGGCGCTGACCCGGCAGACGCCGCCGGAGGAACTGGGGATCTCGCACTGGACGTCGGCGAAGATGGCCGGCTACATCAAGAAGATGGAGGGGTGTCTCGGTTTCTCAGCGGTGGGTTTCGCAGCTGTGGCGGGAGAACGGCCTCCAGCCGTGGCGGCAGGGCACGTTTAAGATCAGCAAAGACCCGGAATTTGAGGGGAAGGTGCGTGATGTGACTGGTCTGTATCTGAATCCGCCGGAGGGCGAAGCAGTCGTGTCTGTGGACGTCAAGTCCGGGATCCAGGCGTTAGACCGGACTCAGCCGATGCTGCCGGTCGATTTCGGCAAAAGCGAGAAGCGCACGCATGATTACAAGCGGAACGGGACGACTGACATGTATGCTGGATTTGATGTCGTGACGGGTAAAGTCACCGTGGATCTGTCGCCTACGCATAACGCTCGGGATTTCCTGCGGCTGATGCGGAAGATCGTGGCGCAGTATAGGGGCAGGAAGAAGATTCACGTGGTGCTGGACAATGCTTCGGTGCACACGTGCGAGGAAACCAGTAAGTGGCTGGCGAAGCAGGATGGCCGGGTGGCGTTTCATTTCACGCCAACTGGGGCGTCGTGGATGAATCAGATTGAGATCTGGAATGGGATCATCACCCGGCAGTTGATCCGGCGGGGTACCTTCTCGTCGGTCAAGGTGCTTAATAGGACGGTCAGGCAGTTCGCTGTCAGCTGGAATGCCGACTGTAAGCCATTCCGGTGGACGGCGACGGCGGACGAGATCATTGAGAAGGTCCGGGTTGTCACGAGTCGGATGGCTCAGCTTCTCGGTGCCACCGAGATCGGGCATGTTGTCGCGCAGGCAGCGTAAATATCAATAATTCTTCCTACACTAGTATGGCAGGCACAGCCCCTTGCCTGAATGGATTTCCCCAGGCTCTGGTATTTGCAGGTGCTCCTTCGGCCCGCAAGGGGAGGCCGTTACCCGAGAAGTGGTGACGTTCTTGCCATACGCATTCTCCGCCTGCATTGTGACCCTGCCGGTGACGGTCCGGCAGCGGGCCAGGCAGCGGGCCGGCACCCGAACTGCTCCGCCAGCCGTTCTGGTGAGCTCATCGGTCACGTCTTCTTGGTGGGATCCGTCATAACCATGAGATCCCAGCGGAATGACGAGATTCCCGTTCGGCTCGTGCGAGGAAGGGTGATGAACCAGGACATGGCAGCGGGCCGGCACCCGAACCGCTCCGCGCCGCGGCAGGCGCCAGCCTGTCAGCGGGCCGCGCCGGGCACGCCGCGCAGCGGTATGAGGTGGGGCCGGTCGCTTTGGGTGGAATCGCCGCTGAAAGACCGGGCGGCAAGCGCCCCGGCAAGGCAGCGAGGCGCCCCTCCGGCCTGGTTGGCTGTCGAGCCTGACGTGGCCGAGGGGATCCGCGATCTGCGGGCCGGGGAGCAGATCATCGTGCTCACCTGGCTGGACCGCGGCCGCCGCCACGAGCGTCCCGGGCGACAACCCCGCCAGCCCGCCGCTGGCGTGTTCAGCACCCGCTCACCCGACCGGCCCAACCCGATCGCCCAGATCCTCATCGTCGAGGGCCTGCGGATCTTGGTCAGCGAACTCGAAGCGCTCGACCGCACCCCGGTTATCGACATCAAACCAGTACTCGACCCAGTGGCCGAGCGGTAGCCGGTCCCGCGCGGCCTGTCACCGAGCGCAGTAATGCCAGTTCCGGGCGCAGTTCAGACAGCCAAGACCCCAGTGAACTCGGCGACCAGAACGAATGCCTCTTTGTTTCAAAGTCAAGGGCAAGAGCGCGCTGGTGCGGTGCGGAGCGACGCCGCGACGGTCTTGGCCCGGGCGTGTCTCTTTTCCCGCCGCGGGGGCCCATTATCGGCTCGCGGGCGGGCGCGTCGAGGACGCCCTGCGGGCGCCGCTGCGCGGCCGGGCTACGCCCGGTCCTTGACCCGGCCGCTCGCTCGCGCGGGATGGCAGCCAAGCGGGAAAAGGAGCAGGAGCGTCTTCACCCGCTGGGGTCGTAGGGTAGGTGGCAGGTCCGGGAGTGGCTTGTCCGAAGAGCCGGTGTTCGGGGTGTGAGCCGGCCGCGCTGGCGACAGAGTCGTTCCCCGGTTGCCCTCCCGGGCTCTTCGCTGCAGCTGCTGCTGCGCGCCGGGCGCCGGCTTGGAGGCGGGCGAAGATGGCGTCGCTGATCTGCCGCTTGAGGCAGCGCAGCGCTTCTTTCGGTGTCTTGCCTTCGGCCAGTTTCTTGTCGTAGTAGGCGCGGCCCTGGCTGTGCCGGTGGCGGATCTGGGTGACTGCGGCCATGTGGATGGCATGGTTGAGGCGGCGGTTGCCGCGCCGGGAAAGCCGGTAGATCTTGCGCGGCCCCGAAGACACCTCGATCGGCGCGGTGCCGTTGTAGGCGGCAAAGTGATCCCGGCTCACAAAGCGGGACACCTGGCGGACGTCGCCGATGGCGGCGGCGGCGATGACCGGGCCGGCCCCAAACAGCCCGGTCAGGCTGGTCCCGGCTGCCCGGACCGCTATGGCCAGCTTCTTCCTGGTCTCGCGGATCGCCGCGTCGATGCCGCGCAGGTCCCCGGTGAACTCTGCGGCGAGCTGCAAGCGGGCCACCGCAACCGCGTCGGCGGGCGTGATGGATGCCAGGATCTGCGCGGCCTGGGCTGCGGTGATCTCCTTGCAGACGCCGCCTGGGATCAGTTCGCACAGCACCGCGTGCAGCCGGCAGGCGACCTGGGTGCGGGTGCGGCCCAAGTCCCGGTACCGTTTGGACCACAGCTTCAGCACCGCCGGGCATCATTGGGGTCGTTTTTGTTCGTGTTCCCCGTCGCGAGCAGCCGCACCCGGGCGCTGAGCTTGGGCGGCACGTCCAGCACCCGCTCACCCGCTGCCAGCAGCTGCTGAGCCAGCAGATGGCCCACACCGTCAGCGCCCTCCACCGCCCAGGCCCGCTCCGGCCAGGCCGCCGCCCACTCCAGCAGCCTGCCGGCCTGGACAGCGCAGGCGCGTACCCGCAGCTCACCCAGCGGCTCCTCGGCTGCGCTGATCGCCACCGCCGTGTGCGAGGCCTTGTGCGGATCCACCCCGATCATCACTGCCATCACGAGGCTGCCCTCCTCCCTGTCCCTTTGATCTTGGGCAAGACCGTGACGGGCACGCCTAATTCCAGGGATAACCCACTTGGGCGCTCGCGCCTCTTTTGAGCCACGCCACGGCGAGGCCCCGCCAGGCCGGCACGTCGTTCGAAAGCCAGACCCCCCACACTGGAGGGACGGCAGGCGGCTCGAGAGCCAACCCACCGGGACCTCTCAACGCTACGGACCCAACTCACCGCCATCCCGGCCAGGCCCGCAACGCCTACCCACAATTAGGCGGCACTGCGCGCGTTCTTCCTGACCTTCTCCATCACTCAGCGTGATGCCGTCTGATGCAGACCGCCGACTCGATCGGCGTGACTGGTCTGGAGGTCGCCGTCGGGCGAAGTGCCTGTCGATGTTGCGAGCGAACGGCCCGGCCGCCGCTGGCTAAATCTCGCCTGACCGGCGCACCCTATGCGGCAGCACCTGCGCTTTGTCCTCATCCTCACCGCCTGCGCCAAGGCGGTCCGCCTGCGCCGCACCGCCGCTGACCCGCTGCTGGACAACGCCGTGACCGCCGGCCTCGGCTGTCAGGGCCCTTGGGCCAGGCCGTGGGTTCCACCGTAAACTCCACCTGATACACGCCTTTCGAACCGCGCACAACAGGGACCTCGAACATCCTTATTCTCGCAGTTCAGGGCCATGTTCCGCGTATAAGCCGGACCATTTCCCCGCCGCCAGGCCAGGCCGCGTGAAAGCCGGAGGCTAGTGCTGCCGCACCTACGGTGACCCCAAGCTCGGCAGCGGGATATCCGGTATTGTGCGGTGTGCTGTGGCCCGTGGATGTGGGGTCTGCGCTGTGCATGCCGCGAACGCGGCGCGGTCATTCGAGAAAGGGCGCATGCGTGGCTGAGGATTTGCCTGAGAGCCAGGCCGAGGCGGTGCCGGTGGGAATTGACACCAGTGTGCCGAACTCGGCACGGGTATGGAACTACTGGCTCGGGGGCAAGGACAACTACCCCGCGGACCGGGAAGTGGGTGAGCAGACCCTGAGGGCCTTGCCTATCGTCGGTGTGCTCGCCCGCGCTGATCGGGCGTTCCTGGGCCGCGCCGTCCGGTACGTAGCCGGGCAGGAGGGCATCCGGCAGTTCCTCGATATCGGAACGGGCATCCCTACCGCGAACAATACTCACCAGGTGGCCCAGGCGGTCGCTCCCGAGGCCCGCATCGTCTATGTCGACAACGACCAGGTCGTGCTTGCGCACGCCCGCGCGCTGCTGACCAGCACCCCCGAGGGCGAAACCGACTACATCGATGCTGACCTGCGGGATCCGGACAAGATCCTGGCTGCGGCGGCTCGGACGCTGGATTTCGGCCAGCCGGTCGCGGTCATGCTGCTGGCGATTCTGGGATTCATCAGCGACAGCGACGGCCCACACGCGATCGTCGCTCGGCTGATGGACGCCGTGCCCTCGGGCAGCTATCTCGTGGTCTCACACCCCGCAAAGGGCATCTCTGAGGAGATGGCTGAGGCCGCCCGGATCTGGAACGAGCGGAGCCCACTTAAGCTCACGCTGCGGCCACCTGCCGAGATCGCCCGGTTCTTCGATGGTTTGGAGCTGCTAGAGCCTGGTGTTGTGCAGCTGCCTCAGTGGCGGCCCGATGCGCCGGTCGCGGTCATCGGTTCCCGCGGCGGCCCGGTGGTGCCGCACTACTGTGGCGTCGGCCGGAAAGCATAGCCGGATCCCGCCAACCGCGATTTTTCACATGGCGCGCCGACTGCTGGTGATGAGAACCTGCAGACCCCCGCTCAGCCAGCCCCGCGCGGGCGGGCGCCGAATATCCGTTCTGCGTGCGCCGCCCAGAGGAGCGTGCCCGGGAATCGATGCGCGCCATGACGGCGGCTCTTCGCGCGGCGGCACCGGGCAAGTCCGTGACGCTCTCCGCTCCTCGGTGTGCCCGGATATTCATGCGTGTCCGCCCGGGGGCGCCGGCATCGTATGCGGTTGCTGCATCCTTTGGGCGTCGCGCTCACGACTGGCTCGCGCCGGCAGGACGTCCGCTGGTCCGGCGTACCTCATCGCAGCATGAGCAGATAAGGCCGTTTCGTGCGGGCCATCACGCCTTTGGTGGCACCGCGTGCGGACGGCCAGTTATGATCCGCGGGACGGGGCGTTCCGCGTTCACCGTGGCCAGGGCGGGCCCGTATCGGGGAGGGGTCATGTCGAGTGTCCGGGAACGTCTGACAGCGGGCCAGGCCC
>WNGR01010290.1_pt1 | contig 11606 bp, 18 predicted proteins | sample 5407581 | NCBI WGS metagenome assembly WNGR01 (sample SAMN13153383, study PRJNA577476) | soil metagenome | isolation source: 80 cm soil or saprolite under Garry oak tree replicate 2 | place: USA:California | collected 2016-06-15
CGCCGACGCGCTGCTGCTCGAAGCCATCGCCGCGCTTGCCAGCCTGTTCAGCGAACCAGGCCGAACCGGCACCCACCCAGCCTGACCGTCCCGCTCAGGCATGCCCCCAACGATCGGCCAGCCACGCCGTCATCACCAAGACCTGCCAGAACATCCACGCCGAGCGTTGCCGGATCATGTGCAAACAGCGTGGCCGCTAACACCGTCAAGATCGGGATGTCGGAGAGGGAATGGCTGACCTGCTGCCACAGGTCGGCCAGGTTCGGGGTCGCTCGGGAGAATCCGGTGATGATGTGCTGTGCGGTGTTAGCGCGGGTGTTGACCTCCAACAGGTTGATGCTGGGTGTGGGCTTGTTTGGCACGAGGGCACCACCTCCTTAGGTAGTGGGCTGGCTAATTGCCGGTCAGGGCCCGGACGATTTGCGCTACGGCGCGGTGGATGGCCGGGGCGGCGCTGGTCGCCGCGAGCAGGAACCCGAGCAGCAGGCATATGACCGCCTGCCAGGTGCGCAGGCCCATGAACCGCCATGCGATCCAGACCACCGCGCCGAGCACGACGACCAGCGGGATCGAAACGTTCATTACTCCTCACCTCCTCTCCTGGAGCCGGGCTGTGCGCTTGCTCGTGGGTGCGGCTGGTTTACCAGGCGCCTCGCCAGGACCGGCGGCGCTGCCACCGCGCCCGGTTGCGGCACTTGCCGCATGTCGCCGAGCCGTCCTCCGCCAGGGCGCCGCATTCGCATAAGCGCCCGCCAAGTCCGATCGGGCGAGTTCGCATCGGGATAACCTCACCTCCTCCCCGTCTGCCAGTTGTCATCGGTCGCGTCCTGGCCCCTGCCGCGCCGTAACGGCTGGCGCACGTAGACGCCAAGCACCATCCGCGCGAACGCATCCGCGCGGCCGTGGTGCGATGAGTCACGCAGCCTCATGTGCCGGTCCGTTGCCTGAACTCCGATGACCACGGCACCGAAGGCAACGGCAACCACCGCGGCCAAGAGCAGTCCGATCACGATCATGGGAACCACCTCCATCCCGGTCCGTAACACTGCTTGACACCTCCTGTTCTCGGTGTGACCCGAACTTGACTTATCATGTGCGAGTCGAGACTAAGCCCCACAACATGACTTGTCAAGGGATGTCCTGAAGAAGGCTCTTGCTAGTAGAAGCCGGGCTCAGTTGAGCGGGTAAGCATCCCTGATCTCGTGCCGCTGGCCAGGCAGCACAAGGTCGCTGACCTGGATCGCCCGGCCGGTAGCGTCATAGGCGGTGACGAGCACGCTCAAGACTGGCGAGCCGGGTGCGATGGCCAGCAGTTCTGCCTCCTCACCGCTGGGGCACCGGGCAGTGATCTGCTCGACGGCATGGTCAAGCCGGATCTTCTTGCGATCCTGGAGGTGGTGCCGGATGCTCTCACTGAGCAGGTCGGGCGAGGCGAGGTCGGTACCGGACGCCAGTTCCAACGGCAGCCATGCCGAGGCCAGCTCAACGGGTTCGCCATCGTCGGTCAGTAGCCGCTGGCGCACAAAAGCCCTGGCCCCGGGCTCCAAGCCCAGCAGGGCGGTGATGTAGCGCGGCGCCAGCTTGACCCCGGCCTGGACGAGCTGCCCAGACAGCTCCGCCTCGGGCAACTCCATCACGTCGTGGGCCGGACGGGTCCGCTCGGCATCGGCCAGCGCCGGGCGGCCGCGCACGAAACTGCCCTTGCCCTGCTGCGTATCGATCCATCCGTCTTGGCGCAGCGCCGACAGTGATCGGACGATCGTTGGGCGGGACACCCCGAACTCGGCCACAAGCTGATGCTCGGACGGCAGCAACGACCCCGGCGGGTAGACCCCGCGCTCGATCCGCTTCTTGATCTCCGCGACCACCTGTGCGTACTTGGGCGGGATGCCGTCTTGTGCCATGTTCCAGTCCAGGCTGTAGCGAGTACCTGACAAGTCATGCTAACGCTACAAGTCATGCTAACGCTGTTCTCGTCAGATGTCATGTACTGCCGTTCGGCGACGTGGTGTCTCTCCTGGTCGCTCGGAGACGCGCACAGTGAGGTATCAGCGTCAGGCCGTGCCGCCCGCTCAGCTACTCCGCCGCGGCGCCTGCGCCCGTCCGCCAGGCCAGAGGCCAGGCCCGATAAGCGCGCGGCGAACCTCGCCGGCTCACTTTGGTGCTAGAAGTTCCGCCTGTTCAGCGTTAGGATCGCGACCGCGGCCCAGGTCCATCCGCATCGCCTCCTTGGCCTCTTTCTCGTACTTTGCCACCTGGCCAGGAGTAAGGGCAGTTCCCGCTGCGCGAGTCTTGTCCTCAACTTGGAAGAAGGCTTCCCACAATTCCTGAAAACGCAATTCACCTTCCGGCGTAGTTTCGTCGTCAATTTCCACGGTGAGCCGATACAGCTGCACATATTCACCTGCAGTCCGCAGATGATCACTAGACTTCAACATTGTGAAAGCCAGAATCAGGCACGTGGTCGAAATACCGGCCGCAAGCGCAATAGCACCCACCCAAACTTTACCCACAAGATCGGCTAGTCCACTGACACCTGCAAGGTAACCCAAAACCGCAGAAAGGACCAACAAGCCATTGGTCAACTTACGTCCGCGCGCTGCTATTTCGTCGTGTGCAAGTTGATTGACCTTCTCTGAGAAAACAAGGCTCGCCAATTCCTTAGATGCAGGTAAACTCATAATTTCTCCATCACCTGCGACACGACCGGCAAACGCCAACGAGAGATATGATCAACTCTGCCAGATTGACGCTTAAGCGTCAACTCGCCCACCAGGAAGTGCAGCAGCCAGATGCACAACCGCTCGCACGCACGACCGTAGACACCCGTTGGTTACGGGTAGGAATGGACTGGGCCTTCAACTCGCGGGAGGCCAGGGCCTGTGCTTGGGCCGAGGTACCGTGGGTCGGCCAAAGCCAGGTGCGGAGGCAGGGCCGGCGAGTTCGGCGGCGCGCATCAGCGGCAACAGTTCGGCGATGCTGGGCGCATCGAGGATGGTTCCGCGCGGTGCCGAGAACCGTGGATAGGCCCAATAGTGCCGCGTCCACGGCCCGTACATGACCACCCAGCCCGGGTTCTGGCGCTCAATGCGCCCGGCGGCGCGGCGCTGGCCAGGATCGTAGGGCTCGCTCATGACCCTCACCGTCGGAGGCGCTGGCCTGTGGTGTCGCGGACGACTAGTCATCCCTGGCCCTGCGAACGAAGCCAGGCTTGCGGCCAATGCCCGCGTAGAACAATGCGGGCTCGCGTCTGCTGTGTTCCACGGCGGGACGCCAGTCGGCCGCGCTCACCAGGCCCGGGGCAAGCAGGTCCAGCCCGTCGAAGAACCGGGCAACCTGAGCGTGAGTGCGGGTCACGCCCGGCGCGGACGCGCTCTGATAGATCTCGGCCGCCCGGCGCCGCGCATCCTCGCCGATGTCATCGCCGGTCACGTGGGACAGCACCAGGTAGCTGCCCGGTGCCATAGCCGACTTGAACTCGTCCACGATGGCCCACGGGTCCTCGTGGTCCTCGATGAAGTGCAAGACCGCGGTCATCAGCACTGCGAGCGGTTCGTCCAAGTCGAGCAGCGATCGGACCGCCAGCATCGCGAGCAAGTGACGCGGGAACCGCAGGTCGCTGTACACCGCTGACACCGTTGGCTGGGTTGCGAGCAGGGCGTTGGCGTGGACGATCACCATGGGGTCGTTGTCCACGTAGACGACGCGGGCCGCCGGGTCGGTGTCGTGGGCGATCTCGTGCACGTTGCCGCGGGTGGGCAGGCCGGTGCCGATATCAAGGAACTGCCGGATCCCCGCCTCACGTGCCAGGAACCGCACCGCACGGCCCAGGAAAGCCCGGTTGTCCCGCGCCGCGATGGCCGCCTCGGGGACCGCCTCCAGCAGTTCCATCGCGGCCAGGCGGTCGGCCGCGAAGTTGTCCTTGCCGCCCAGCAGGAAGTCATAGATGCGGGCAACGTTGGGCACCGTGATGTCGAAGCCATGACCAGCAGGCAGACGCCGGGCAGCGGCAGCTACCGATGCTGTCAATGGTCCGGTGGAGCCGCCCCGTGCGGGGGCGGCACGTAGCGCTGCTTCCCCTGAGTCGCCGTCAGGGACGCCGCCGGTTCCGGCCGGGACGCCCATCAATCCGCACTCGCCGCAGCCGCATAGCCCGACCCGCCACAGGCAAGGCATGTGCCCCGGGCTCGCGTCTGAAGGACCCGCTCGCCCGCGTCACCGGCACTGGCCACCGAGCGGCGGTAGGAGAGGAATTTCCAACCGCGGCCACCGCATATCTGACACGGACCTTGCCCGCATGTCATCGAGACTCCTTGCGCAGTCATCGGACTCTTGTCCCGTGTGGCCCGGGGCGGGGTGCGCTGCCGGAAGCCACGTTTCCGATGCTGGGCAAGAAACACGTCACGTCGCTAGACGCATCTTCGACGTGACGTTGCGTAATGTTGCGCCTTGTCTCGTCTACCGTCTCGCCTGCCGTTACCCTGGACCGACAGAACGTAGGCTGGGGAGGTCAGATGCCCGGACAGCCCATCTTGCTCAAGGCTTTATTACGCGAGCGGCACTGGCAGAACTACGCGACGTTCTGCGCCGAATACGACAAGGTCGCCCGGCGCATCGACCCGGACCTCGTCCGCACCTATCCCAGCCGCGCCCAGCTCCACAGGTGGCTGACCGGCTCCCTGCGCGGCCTGCCATACCCCGATCATTGCCGGGTGCTGGAGGAGATGTTCCCTGGCTGGAGCGCCGCCCAGTTGTTCCAGCCGTCCTCACCCGAACTCATTTACGCGGGCGGCCAAGCGCCCATTGGTGGCGCGGGATCCTCCGGCATCGCCGGACCGCCGGTATTCGCTGCGCCATCGGTCGGGCTGCGGCCGTTCATAGAGCAGGCATTCACCTGCGAGCACATCCGCATCGACTTCGCCGGCTTCTCAGGCGAGACGCTCCACGGTGCTATCCAGGAACCTCTCGACAAGATCAGGATCGGGCGGATCAAGCCCGAGAGCCTGACAATCCGGCTGTTGCTCCCCGACACCAGCCGGCCCATGGCACTCCCCTGCCGGGCCGACGACCTCAGCGACGACGCCGAGAACCGGGCACGCGCTACGCGCCTCACCGCCCGGCACGCTCATGCGATCCTTGACAGCGTGCACGAGCTGACCGGCCTCGGCCTGCTTCAGAAAGCCACCGCCGAGATCCGGGCCCACCAGTGCGCGCCGCTGTTCAAGCTCTACATCCTCAACCGCGAGGAAGCATTCTTTGGCTTCTACCCGATCGTGAGGCAGACCGTCCCGCTCGCCAGCGGGCCGCACGACATCTACGACCTGATGGGGAAAGACTCCGTGGTGTTCCACCATTCCGCCCGCAGCGGCCAGCCCGCGGACGCCGCCTACATCGAACAGGCCCAAACCTGGTTCGACAGCATGTGGCAGACCATCAGCTACGAGTACCCCGCATGACCAGCAGCCCACCGGATACCGCGCTGCTGGACATCCTCACCCCGGCCCATCACCTGCTCCTCGACTTCGACGGGCCCATCTGCGATGTCTACGACGGGCTCCCAGCCGCTACCGTCGCCGAACGCCTCCGCAAACTCTTCAGCGGCCAATCCAGCCAGCTACCGGACAACGTGGCCCGCTCCGAGGACCCCTTGGAAGTATTCGCCTACGCCGCAACCATCGACCCAGAGCTGGCCGCACGCGTGGAGGCGGAGCTGACTGGCCTGGAGGAAACTGCGGTCGCCACGGCCAAGCCCGCCGCGTACGTCCACGAAGTCGTGACCTCCTGCCGCGAGTCCGGCCGCTCCGTCGCGGTCGTCAGCAACAACTCCGAGCGAGCCGTCAACTCCTACCTCGCCCGGCACGGGCTAGACGACCGCATCGACCTGGTCGTAGCGCGCACCAGCCACGACGCCGCGCTCCTCAAGCCAAGCCCCCACCTGATCGAAAAAGCACTCGCTGCTCTCGGCGCAGAACCTGCAACATGCGCGTTCGTCGGAGACTCCACCACCGACATCGAAGCCGCCCGCCAGGTCGGCGTCCCCAGCATCGGCTACGCCAACAGGCCAGGAAAGCACGCCCTGCTAGCCGAAGCCGGAGCAGACACCGTGGTCAGCAGCCTCGCGGACCTCGTCCTCGTACTCAGAGCCCGCTCACTGCCGAGCTGACCCATTCCTAGAATCAAGGCGGCGCCTGCGGCGCCGCGTCCGGCGCTCCCCGCGCCGGGCTCTGCCTTGGGAGGCCCGCCCGCGCCGTCCCTCGCTCCCGATTGTCCAGCTCGCGGCCACCGCGTCTAGGGCGGCCCTGCGAGCCGTCGAACGCGATCGGCTACGCCGACCCTAGACACGGTGCCCACTCACCTGGATTTGGCGCCTACGAGGGATACGGGCAGAGCAGGTGACGGAAAGGAACGGCAGGCTTTGTAGCTAATTATTACAGATACGGATTAAATCTTAGAATGAACCAATCGGCCACTTCGCAAGAGGTCTCTTTCAACTGGATAGCTCGAGTCTGATTGATTCCTTCACTCTCACCGTGAGCTATCCGGTTCCGCCGACTCACCAGGAAATCTATATCTCGCCTAATCCGGCCATCGTCGTCAGTAATAAATTGCTCAAATTCGTTAGCCATTGTCGAATCGAAGCGTCCGATGAACTGTACAAGGTAATCGGGCTTCGGATTCCCACTCCGCTCTAGCCATGAATGTGCGAAAGAACGAACCAGGCCGCCGGATTTTGCATAAACATATGCCCTGCATATCTCGACTGTCGAAGTCTCAAGGTAACCGCATGAGCGAATAACTAGAAATCTGCAGAGCGACTGGTGGACTTCGAGGTTTTTGTCGAGATCATATTCAGGATGCTTAACCAACTTGCAGACATCATCCAGCGCTTGCCTCAAACGGATAACTCCTAGAGGCGGCCATCTTTCAATAGCTCCAGGCACTGCGAACCAGCTCAGGCAGAAGCAAATGCTCGAGTGGCGATGGCCAGGCGCGTTCGGACGCTTTCCTCGTCAGCGGTAGCCCGTATAATTGCCGGCTCGAGACCAGCATCGGTCTGCAGATTAGCTATCACAGATGCTGCCGTCGCTGGAGAAATCGGTACAGCAGAGTCCAGCCTTCGCATGAGGCCGATCAGTATAGCCTCGCTGAATGCGGCATTAACCTGCTTCGATTGCCAGCGAAGAGCAGGCGGCCCTGCTTCTTCATTTATGAGGCGACATGCCTCATGGAAAAGCCCCTTGATCTGCTCAGAGTCGATATTCCTGAGATATCTATTCTCGCCCACGAAGTCGTTAAGGAACTTTTTCAGGGGCCGCTTATAGGTACCGGGAGACACATAGAGAGCTACGACCCTCAGTACCACTTCTTGGTCGCGGAGCCTTGGCGATTTGCGTCCGTACAGGTCTCTCCAGGCGGGGTCATCGTTCAGAGCAGTAAGAAGCTCGATAAACGGACCTGCGTAAAGAGCCACTCGTATCTCGTGAGGAGTGAGTTGAGTCCCACCAGAGTTAAGCCGTTCAAAGACTTGATATACGGCATCAAGCGATTCCGTTGAGCCATCCGTTTCGACAATAGTCGCCTGGATAAATGTACTGTCAAGGGTGCGTCTCAAGTCATCGGGAAGCGTTTGGTAGGTCAAACCCTTAAATTCATTTGCCACGTTGTGCAGTGCGAACTCCCGCTTTTCATGGAGACCGGAGTAAAAGGCAGCTAGAGTGCTAAGCCGCTGCTGCCCGTCCAGCACTAGGTATCGTTTATCAGCTTGTCTCACTAGAAAAATTCCAGGAATTGGATATTCAAGTAGAAGAGACTCTATGAATCGATCCATCTGCGGCCGGGTCCACACAAAACCGCGCTGAAAACGTGCCGTCTCAATGGGCAGGTCTCGCGCATGACCAAACGTAGGAACTATAACATCGCCTCTGTTAAGACGGCGAACAAGGCCTTCAACATCAAAATCTGTTCCTTTGTAGGACACCCCCGACGGATTCGGATCTGGCTCCTCGAGGGTTGCGAGCTCTTGTTGGTCGAGGTCCTGCGGCTCAGCGGCCTCATCATCAGGACTAACAGTCATGGGGCTAAGACTATGCGGGGCTTCCGAGCTCATGCACAGCAAACGTTGGTCATCGAGGAGGCATTGCGGACGACCACGACCAGAGCGGTGGATGTATCGACTGCCGTCAAACCTGCTGCCGAGGAAGATGACAAGCATGGACGGTCCGCCGACAGGGCGTGCCGATGTGCGTTACGCCGCAGCTTCAAGATTGGCCACGCGGCTCCGGAGCGCGGCGATTGCCTCTTGGGCTACTGCCAGGGCTGATTCGACTGCCGAAAGGCGATGCTCGATGCTGGGTGGCGGGCTCTGACCGGATCCCTCCCGGGTCACTGGTGCGTCCCCGGCACGACGGAGAGTGAATCCGAGGCGCTTGAGGACGCGGTTGGCTTCCATCGTCGTGTAGCTCCGGCGGTCGAAGCCGCTCACGTGCTCCAGCACTTGCTTCGGGGGGAACTCGATGCCGGAGATCTCCACCAGGTGCTCCCTGATCGGTTCTGGCCGCTCACCCCGCATCCTTCGGACGACCTCATCCATGGTGGTGTCAAGCTCCCGGCCTCCGATGATGAACCTTGTCATGAACCCTCCCTGATGACAACTTCTAGTAGTTCTGATACTACAGGAACTTCTAGAAGTGTCAGGAACTCGTTGCGATGGCCGGGCAGTGGGCGGCATCCCCATGGCTGAGCCCGTCGCTGTCCGCGGGGAGCCGTAGCGTGTGGGCTCATGGATCTCTGCCAACTCGTTCGTGACTTCGCTGAAGGGATGGAAGCACCCGACCGCCGCCATCCGCAGGCGGCGAGTCACCGTGACACGACCAGGCTCTACCGGCCAGGGATCGGCCCGTTCAGCGAGGACGCGGCGGTAGCGATGAGCCTGGCTGAGGTGCAAGCAGCTCGCGGCGACGCCTACGCGGCCGCCGGGAAGCGCCGCTATCCGGCCAGCAGGAACGTCTGTGATCTTGCCGTAGGGGAGCTTCCGGACTGGGCTGTTGAGATCAAGCTGGCACGCCTTGGACGGGACAACGGAACTTACGAAGATGCAGCTATCAAGAAGATCCTTTCGCCCTACCCCGAGGACCGGAGTGCTGTGACCGACTGCCAGAAGCTCGCCAGCAGCGGCTTCAGCGGAAGGCGGGCGGTTCTGATCTACGGATTCGAGGACCCCGAGCGGCCTCTCGTGTGGTTGATCGAAGCCTTCGAAGCAGTCGCAACCCGAGTTGTCTCGCTCGGCCCGCGCGAGGAGGCACCGCTGAATCACCTGGTGCATCCAGTCTTCACAGCGGGCCACGTGTACGCCTGGGAGGTTCTCACGGGATATACGCGGGATGACGAGTCGTCTACGCTGACCGCTGCGCAGAGTGCTGGCGAAAGTCTTGACCTGACCGGCGCGGCGTGGGAAGTGTCCAGATAGGCGAGGACTTAACTATAGCTACCTGAGCCGCTTTTGGGAGGTTGTACCGTGACCCAAGAACCCACTGAGCAGCGCCACGACGCGAATGCCAAAGGATCGCCTGGCCCTAGGCCTGACGTGGCTAGGGAGAGAAGAAATAACGACAAAAGCCTCCCGCTAAAGACACGACCATACTGGTCTATAGCGGTCTTGATAATTGTCGGCGTGTTCAGCTTCCTCCGTTACCCCCATTCTGGGCTTTCCAGCTTTTACTCAACGGCTGCTTCGGTAATTGCCACATTGTATGTGGCCATAGCATTTGGCGTTTTCACCGGCAAAGAACCGGCCCGGGGCTTTACCTTCGAGCACGGCGTGTACATGATTGCGGGCAGCGCCGGACTGCTGGCGTCCCTGCGAGGGCTCAGCGTCGGTCAGGTCCATGACGCTTGGCAAAAAGAGCTGTTAACGGGGCTAACTGTCGTTGGGGTGACGGCGGCCGTCCTGCTGGTCGGAGACCGCCTAGTATCTTGGCAGATTGGCGGTAGGGGAGCCGTCGCCATTAGCTGGACAATGCTCTTCATAGCTGTCGCTGTCGCCTTAGCTATCTTCCCATGACCGATCCGGGACAGCCAGACGTGCAGCGATGGCTGGCTGGAAGGGGCAGGGCACACGGACCGGGGCTGACAGTTCCCTGGGCCAGATGCCTGGCCGGATTCTGGCCGGACAACGCCGCGCAGGCCAGGCGCGGCGTATGCTACCCGCAGGGAACCCGGCCCTGGCGGCCAGCCCGTTCGAGGTCGGCCTGGGGGAAGCTGCAATGCGTCGCCAGTGCTTCTCCAAGCCCCTCGCCAGCCTCGCCACACTGATCGGCGTTCACTGAGTTGGCTAACTGGGTGACGACCGCCTCGTCCCTGCGCGGACCTCTACAGACGTTGACGGACACTCTCAACAGGTCAGCCCGAAGATCAGCCCTGCGTGACGACCCATGAACTTGGCTTCGGGACGAAGAGGCCCACCCCGGATCATGTCCGGCGACTACGCCCGTTCGCTGGGTCTGTGAAACCGCGCGGGAGCCAAAAAGGGGAGCCAACGTATTCGGGTGCTGCCCGACTCAGCGCGACGTGCTCAGAGCGTCTGCGCAGGTAGAGGGCTGCCCCGTTCGACTCGCGCAGACTAGGCCAGACATACTCAAAAAGGGCAGGATTTCCCTGATAAGGAAGAGGTCCGTGGTTCAAGTCCACGTAGCCCCACCAGCCAATACGTGATCGAGGCCCGATGGTGGCCCTAGATATAGCCCTGCAAGTCGTAGGGCCAAGGGTGGAGCTGGCTCGCTGCCTGGTCCATCCACGAGAGACCCCCAGGGGCCCGATCCCTGAGGGTCTCTTCCGTCGTTGTAAGCGCTCAGGCTGCTTCAGCGGGAGCTTACGCCGATCACCACGAATCACGATCGGCTGACCGCGGGTGCGGAGGGAAGCACCAGCAAGTCACCGCCAGGCATGCGACCAGTCTGCTCGCATGAGAGAGGGCGGGCGCGCGAGCGGGCGACCGCCCTCCCTGTTCGTTTCCTAGCGGCTGGGCAATCAGCCGCACCTCGCCTTGTCGAACGAGACCGTCATCCCGCTCGCGCTCGAGCTCACATGCGCCGTGTCGTGGAACTTGATCGTGGAGCCGTCCGAGCCGGTCAGATGCACGGTGAAGGTCGAGTGGTCGACACCGTTCTGCTTGTTGTCGGCCTCGCCGAACCAGGTCGTGAATTTGCCGGTAAAGGACGGGTTGCTCGGATCGAGCGGCACGGCCGTAGCGGTGCCGGTCATCGTTCCTGTCGCCCAGAAATCACCTGCCTTGTTGACGGTGAAGTGGAGCACCCCGTTGTAGGTGATCGTGATCGTCGCCTTGAAGTCGCGGCATGGCACGAAGTCGACAAACGTATCGGTCGCATTCTTGAAATGCTGCGTGGTCGTCTGTGCCCCGTTCCCGTCGGCGAACGCGGCCGTCGCGGTGAAGCCAAGCATGCCGCCCGTCGCGAGGACGAGGACGGCAAGCGTCAGGATCCTGCGCATAGTCCTCCCCTTCGATTCCCGAACCCCAGGTACAAGACCTGGCGGCTCGATCCCCTTCTATGTCGTCGGTTCAGGTCCTCCTCTCTGTCGGCCGACCGGCC